>Ga0247611_10000128_pt1 | contig 154402 bp, 150 predicted proteins | sample 177DNAGHGhighgp2_FD_192422 | JGI IMG/M metagenome (GOLD analysis project Ga0247611, IMG submission 192422) | Sheep rumen microbial communities from Palmerston North, Manawatu-Wanganui, New Zealand - 1770 DNA GHGhigh gp2 | ecosystem: Host-associated > Mammals > Digestive system > Stomach >...
GTGCAACCGTAGAACATCTCGTAGTAGCAATAGCCCACCAATGTCGTAGCAGGCAACTCCGGAGCAGTGGTAAGACCCGTGCAACCGTAGAACATCTCGTAGTAGCAATTGCCCACCAAAGTCGTAGCAGGAAGCGAAGGTGCTGTTGTGAGACTTGTACAACCTTGGAACATATTGCCGTAGCAATAGCCCACCAAAGTCGTAGCAGGAAGCGAAGGGGCTGTTGTGAGACTCGTGCAATCTTGGAACATATAGCAGTAGCAATATTTCGCCAATGTCGTCGCTGGAAGCGAAGGGGCTGTTGTGAGACTCGTGCAACCTTGGAACATATGGTAGTAGCAAGAGTCCGCCAATGTCGTAGCAGGAAGTTCAGGTGCCGTGGTGAGACTTGTACAACCGTAGAACATACTGTTATAGCAATCAGTCACTAATGTCGTAGCGGGTAATTCTGGGGCAGTAACGAGACTTGTGCAGCCCAAAAACATACCGGTATAACAATTCTTGCGAAGTGTAGTTGCGGGTAGGACCAGATTACTTGCATCAGTGAGCCCAGTGCATCCTTCAAAAAGATGATAAAAATTCAATTCACCAGTTAAAGTAGTTAAAGTCTTAAAACTCCTACTGTTAATCAGTGACATGATATTACCCTTGAGTTTGAACCCGCAGGTTGTCCCTGAGAAAACAGCCCTGCGATAGTCACTTAAAATAGAACTATTTCCAGAAGAATATCTATTGTTATCTCCCTTAAACTGTACTATGTCCCCAGAAACAACACTTATGTTAGTTCCGCCGGTTGAACTCGTGATGCTGGTCCAATCACTGTCATTCTTTTTGTATTGAATTGTTCTTGTGTATGCGGTGTGTGTTGAAGTCCAATGAATTTCTCCGTTTCTTGTAATCTCAAACGTCAGCGGAGTCTCTGGCGCTTTTTCATATTCAGTCTTGTTATAATCCACCCTGTCATTGCTTTCTTCGGTCAACGACACCCAAGGTTCGTAATAATCGTTTATTCTTTTATCCCGGAATTGTGATTCAGTTTCAAATAAATGCAAATATACTGCCATAGCTTAAATCATTTTTATTATAAATAGTCTTCATTCGTTGCAAAACGTAAAATCAAGAAGATTTGTGACCTATTATTTATTCAATGCTTCAACTATTTATACAGTAAGGTGTAATCTTTCCTTTGTAGGGAAGAAACGCTATATTTTAACGGAATAATATATTAGAACGTAGACAATATGCCGAATAACGGAAAGACAATTTTCCAGAACCTTTCAAGTATCATGGGTATCAACAAGCCGGATGCTGTGGGGGACAATCAATTCCTGTCCACGACCCTTCCGGGCAACGAGGTGCTTTTTGCTACGAATGACAAGGCGGAATATGAGAGAAAGTTGAACCAATACAAGCAGGAGAAGTATCTTGCATATCAGTGGCAGAGGGCCCAGGTTGAAAACAATATGGAGAGCCTTGCGAGCTATACCGCCGTGAAGCTTATGTACCGCGACTGCGACCTTATGGACGGTGTGCCAGAAATCGGTACGGCCCTTGATATCATCGCTGACGAGGTGTGTAACCTTTCCAGCGACAACCAGCTGCTGAAAATCTCATCAAAATCAAAGAGAATCAAGAGCATACTTGAAGACCTTTTCTATAACAGGCTTCAAATCTCAACAGCTCTCCGTATGATTACCCGTGGAATGGTAAAGTACGGTAACCATTACATGCTCCTTAATGTCACGAAAAACGGTATCGCGGGTTGGAGACAGCTTTCAGTTTACGAGACGGACCGCTACGAGGGTGGTCTCAGTGGGTATTACGGTGGTGGCCAGATGATTAATGCTGGCGAAGACCTTAAACCCGACGAGGTGAGGTTTGTCCATGCCGGAATGAACCAGGACACTTCTTACAGTGAATGGCAGGTGGCTCACTTCCGCCTCCTTAACGACTCATTCTTCCTCCCTTACGGCGTATCGCTTCTCCACAAGGCAAGACGTGCATGGAGAATGTGGTCAATGATGGAGGACGCGATGCTCATCTATCGCTTGGACAGAAGTATTGAAAGGCGTGTGTTCAAGATTTACGTCGGCGGCATCAATGACAAGGATGTTCCAGCTTTCGTGCAGGACATCGCCAACAATTTCAAGAGAACACCTATCATTGACCCTATGACCGGGCAGGTTGACCTCAGAAAGAACTTCCTTGATGTTTCCAGTGACTACTTCATCCCTGTCCGTGACCCAGCCGCACCGAACCCTATTGATACGTTGCAGGCGGCTCACAACGACACCTCAATGGACGATATCACATACATGCAGAACAAGATATTTGCCGCAATCCGTGTCCCGAAGCAGTTCATCAACTTCCAGGATGCTCAGGGTAAGGGCCAGAACCTGTCTCTCGCTGACATCCGTTTCGCCCGTATGATTATGGGTGTACAGCAGTTCGTCCTTGCGGAGCTTAACAAGGTGGCTATGGTTCACCTGTATCTCCTCGGTTTCAAGGAAGAACTTACGAACTTCTCCCTTGCAATGAACATTCCTACAGCCCAGATTGAATCTCTTGAACTGGATGCCCTTAGCAAGAGAATACAAACCGCATCGCAGGCACTTGCTGACCCCGGAATCGGTATGCCTATGGTATCACTCCACTGGGTACAAACTAACATATTGAAACTCAGTGATAATGAGATTAAGGACATTCTCGGTGAAATCCGTCTTGAAAAGGCTATGGCGGCTGAACTGCAGATGACTCCTATGATAATCAAGAAGACTGGAATGTTTGACACCGTTGACAGAATCTATGGTGACTATGAAGCAATGAATAATCCTCAACAGATGCAGCCCCAGCAAGACCAGGGCATGGGCGGCATGGGAGGCGGCGGTATGATGGGCGGTGGCGGAGCCCTTGGCGGTGACCTCGGAGGTGGACTTGGTGGAGACATGGACCTCGGTGGTGGCGGCGAAATGGAAGGCGGTGGCGCAACTGGTTCAACTGATATGAGTTCAGCTCCAGCAGCATCATCCGGACAGCCACTCCAGGAAAGAAAGACCGTAAAATCCGTAATTGACCAATACCTTGACATGCTCACCGAAAAGCAGAAGGAAAAGGACGGTGATTCTGGTGAAGAAGCCTACGGAATCCTTGAAGAAGGTGAAAAGGAAGCACAGAACCTTGACTTCCTTCTTGAAAAGGTTGAAAACCTGATTGGCGAAGACGATATATTAAAGAACCTGCCGACAGACGATGATGAGGACGAGGATTCTCTTTCTGGCGATACAGTTTCCGATGAAGATTTGTTAAACGACGAAGAATAATGGCTCTCAGCCAACTATTTATCAGAAAAATACTGTTATGGAGACTATTATAGAGAAAATCATAAGCGAGATAGAGAGGCTGAAATTGGATGCCGGGGAGAAGATGGGAGACACACGCTTCACACTTGACAGGAACGTTTCGGCGCTGAGGGAAGTCAAACTGAGCGCGTATAACCAGGCTTGCGACGACATTATTGAGCTGGTCAAGGGTATTGAAGATAGTGATTTAGCATCACTTGACGAGGCTATCATGAAGACCAGAGCCCTTGGCGGTCTGGACACACTCCAGGAAAAGGTGAATGAGAAGATTGAGACCAGACGCAGGGTTCTTAATCTCGTAGCAGAAGCGAGGGAACTTGGCGGGAAGACTTTCGGTTATCTTAAAGAGAGCTTTGAAAATCTGTCACCGAAGCTTTTCAAGTCAGAAGAAGGAAAGGCTGTCATGAAGAAATACACCTCGGCTATAAAGGAGAACAAGTCCCTTTCATCGCTCCACAAGCTTTATGAGAATATTCGTAAGGCTCACTCCGGAATTGACTTTGACTATTTCGTCGGAACACTCTGCGAAACAAATTGGAACGTCAAGGCGAAGGAACTCAATGAGGGTATGGAAAAACTCGCCGGAATCGTTGCTGAGGGCTATATCGTCGTTGGTGAGGGAGCTGGAAAGTATCTTGGCACCGAGAATGACAGACTTGACGGGGCAATTGAATACATCGCCGAGAATAAGGTTGGACAGAAGAACATCGTAAAGTACAGTGAGGCCGTGAAGGTCATCCGCGAGGCCGTTGAAAAGAACGGAAACATCGCAGACAGCTTCAAGAAAGAGACCGACCTTGACAAGACCATTGAAGACCTTGTAACAAAGTACAGCAAGGACGAATATACTGACGAGGAAGAGAAGGACATGCTCACCAACCAGATTGCAAGGAGTGGTGATGAGGAGACTGTATTCGTCAAGAAAAAGACCGAGTGCGTAAATTCTTTGGACGAGGCTATCAAGAAGTATAGCGATGGTAACCATGAAGAAGAACTTAGCACTTTAAAGAAAATCCACGAGCAGGTATCCGCAAAGTCCTATAATCCAGAGACTATCGGTCCGGACATCTGTAACTTCGTAGAAATGAGTAAATTATTTGAGTAATGAAAGTAATCCTTACAGAGTCGCAGCTTAACCAGCTTATCCAGGAAGAAGTAGTTGAAGAGGGCTTTATCAGTTCGCTTCTTGGGATAGATAGCCTTAAGGGCGTGGTATCAAAGATAGTTCTGGCTCTTTTGCTTGGGACAATCGGATTTGCTGCGCTTCCTAAAATTGTCGGTCAGTTAGCACAAACTAACCCGGCGGTGGAAAATGTTGACCAGAACCGTCTTATTGACAAGATAAAGAGCATATTCATAAACGTTAAAAATAAGGAGGGACAAGTGACTGACAAGATGGAAACTGATGCAAAACAACAGGCAACAGATATAAGCCAAAATGCCATTTCACAGATTTGTAAATGGGAGACTAGGAAAGATTTCGGCTATCAAATGCAACCGAAAGACCTCCAGGGATATTATGTAAATGGTGAGAATATAAAAACATATGGATATGGTTTGCGTGTACATCCAAATGGAAAGTATATGCAAGATGTAAAATCTGTATGGACACAACCGGAACTTGAAAAGCTATTCAAAGACAAAATTGAGGCTGAAAAGAACTGGGTCATCAACTGGGCCACCAAGAACGGGGTAACTCTCGGACAGGGTCAGCTTGATGCGATGGTCAGTGCAGTTTACAATTATGGAAGAACCGGTTTCTTGAAAACAGGTGTTCCGGCCTTGATTGCTCAGAACCCAAATAATCCAGAAATCCCAGAAAAGTGGGCTCATCTATCTGATGCGAGGGCTAAAAAATTCCCTGGACTTGTAACAAGAAGAGCTGAGGAAGCCAATTGGTATCAAACAGATATTCAGCAGAACGCATAAAAAGAATAACCCAGACCTTGCGGCCTGGGTTTTATGTTATCTTACGTAAATGAGCAGGTCCTCTGTGACCGGAATTCTCAATTTTCCGGCAGATGGGTAATCAACTCCCGCTTCTACCACATCTCCCTTAAAATCTATGTCAAACCAACCCTCGTAGATACCAGGCTTGGCTGTATCTCTGGTTTGCCAGTCATATTCCACAACATACTTGTCTTCACATCCTTCTGTGTCGGCATTTTTTATGACCGCCTTCGCCTTTGAGACCTTCAGAATTCCAGTCTCAATATCCTTCATTGAAAAGACAACATCTGAGTCCTGCAAGGCATTGTTTATCTTTGCCTTATGGAAATCATAACGCCCGTCTTCTATTAATTCCATCCTTAAGGCCGGGTAATTTGAGCCAACCCTGATAAAAAATTCTTGCATGTCGTTACTTTTCGTATAAATAGTCAGTTCTTCGTTTTACTCAATGCAAAACCGTTTTCTTTGAGGCTATATTCAATCTTGTCAAGTACAATTTTCGTGTATTTGTCCCCGTTTTCTGTTATCTCGGTAAACGGAACAGGCTCCCCGTCCTGATGAAGGTAATATTGGAACGCAAAATATGTCTTTTTACCAACCTTCATCCTCTCGTCAGCCACGTCAATGTTTGCAATGAATGAATGCTGTATGTTCTTTGCCTCTGAAGTGAGAGCCATAATCCCCTTCGTCATATCGCTATACACAATATTCATTCTGTCTTTGAAAGACATATCTTCATCAACTTCATCAACGGGGGTAATGAATGTACCGCCCTCAACATAGAAAGTGGTGGGCTTTTTCTTGTTAATCGTACCAATCTTTAATTTGAAATATGGATTTTCCAAAGAAACTTCGCTACAAATATTTTTAGTCATACACAATAAATCTACAACTAAATATAAGCGATTTTGTCCGGAAGTCAAGATACGAGAAAAAGGGGACATATGCGCCTAGTCCCCTTACGGCTAACCTTGTGACCACGCATTACGTGATTTGGGCAATCGCCGCTCTCATTATATAAATAGCCAAAAGTAAGAAAAAAGATGACTTTTGGCCAAATAATACATTTCTAAGCTATGGACTATTTATAGGAGAATATTGTATACAACATGGTCAGACACATATTTTTAGACAAGACAAATACCATTACAAGGGGCTCGCTCTGGAACACCGGGCTTAACCCAATACTGGAAATAAACTATGGGAATGAGGTGTCAAGAGGCCTCATTCATTTTGACGTGAATGAAATTGGTTCCCTAATCGCAGACGGAACGTTCAGCGACCCGTCAAAACTTACATGCACCCTTAAGATGACCAACTGTTCTTCTGTTGACGGCCTTCCATATGACAAGAATATACATAGAAGGGCAACGGAGCCGGTTGAAAGGGCCACTTCGTTTGACCTTGTGCTTTACAGGCTCCCACAGGAATTTGATGCTGGAAAGGGATTTGAATATGTCAGCGATTTCTGGCTTGAGGCGAATCACAGCAGGGCCTACGTCAACATGCCTTCAAACTGGTATTATGCCGAAAGGGCACGTGTCTGGGAAGCTGACAAGGACAAGATAATTCCGGATGACTATGGAAGGATTGAACTTGACCCGAATCACCCGGCATATTTCTATCATTTTGTGCCGTCCGGTGAAACAGAAGTAAGGGAAAGGGTAAATCTTGAAGGTGGCGTATATAAGTTCTCCAAGCTTGTAGATGAATATAACAAGTACATAGCCGGTGAAGACAGTATCATAGTTGGTTCGCAGCATTTTGATTTCGGGGCTGAAAATCTTGCGATTGACATTACAAAATATGTGTTTGAGTGCCTTGAAAGCGGTGAGAACTATGGGCTAATGCTTGCCTTCATCCCACACCTTGAAAGGACGAGACTCAATGTCCAGCAGTATGTTTCATTCTTCACCGACATGACAAATACGTTCTTCCACCCTTATGTTGAGTGCAAGTACTGTGATGTGATTGCTGATGACAGGGCTAACTTCTGCCTCGGTCGCAAGAACAGACTCTATCTCTATTCTGGGATTGATGGCACACCGACTTCTCTTGATGAGGGTGTAAAATGCACAATTGACGGGAAGGAATATGAAGTAAAACAGGCGACAAAGGGTGCATATTATGTTGAACTGACCCCGGACCCGTGTGATTTTGAGGCAGAGACGATACACTACGACGTTTGGTCCAATCTTTCATTGAACGGGGAACCAATCAGTGATATTGAGCAAGAATTTGTTGTCAATGACATGCATAATTTCCTGTCTGTGGGAAGCAAGTCGGCAACACCTGACAGAACTGTTCCCCAGGTAAGTGGAATTGACGATGCGGAGGAACTTACGAGAGGCGAGGTCCGTGAGGTTGTCGTTGATTTCAGAAAGGAATTCACCACGAACAAGAAACAACTTTTGGATAGTGCAGAATGGAGACTTTATATCAAGGATGCAAATCGTGACCTTGACGTCATTGATTATCAGCCGGTAGAGAGGGCGTTCCTTAATAACTTCTTCATTATCAATACAGAAGACCTTATTCCCAATGATTACTATGTTGACATCAGGGTAATGAACGGAAGAGAGACCAGATATTATAAGAAGGTTCTCAGATTCAGGGTTGTAAGTAATGTAACAGAAAGATACCAGTAAACTATGGGACAGAAAATTAGAATAAGTGAAACAGAACTTCGAAAACTTATCCGTGAAGTTATTGAGGGCGTAGTTGGTAATAATCCTACGAATCCTCCGACGACAGGAATGGCTCCAGCCACTGCCGCACCAAATATGGTTGTTAACCCGAAATATGCTGACTCCATAAGGCAGACTATGGGTGATATTCAAAACATAAAAGCGGAACTTGAACGCTTTACACATGTTCCAGGTGCTTTTTACGGAATACCTGAAGAAAAAATGAAATTGTTTGGAACTGCGATTCAGAATTTGACATCCGCAGAAAACACACTTGGAACCATAATTCAATAAAAAATCCTCCAGAAAAAGGAGGATTTCTTTTTAATTGATTCTTACATTGTCGCTGAGTATGTCTTTGAGTTCGTAGGCCTTAAGTGCTACCATGTTCTCATCTTTACAAGGGGCAATAGTAGGGAACGGGTGTACGTGGTTTTCAAATGCAGTTCTTAAAAGTTCCAGAAACTCAACCAATTTATCACCATATGGAAGTTTGTGTGCACAGTCCAATAATTGTTTCATGGCCGAATCGGATATAAGATTGTCTTTGTCTTCCGCGTTCGGGTCTGAATTATATGTTACTGGAATATGAGCTGTTTTCGGGTCATTCCCAGCAGGACTTATTAAGTTTATTTTATCCGCCACAATCGTTGCTGTACTCATGAATTCATCAACTTCCGGATTGTTCTTCGGATAATATTTAAGCGAAATGAAAGATGGGTTCTTCGTGTTGTTTTTTGGTTCACCGGCAATATTGATTACTTTAACGCCAGCTTTAATTCGTACCTCATCATCTTTCAATTGAATTCCTGTATCTTTTCGACCATCTATGGCAATGTCTTCATCGGCCGGATAAAGGGTTTCTGTAACTCCGGATTTCATGCGCGGGTTAACGTCCCAGTCAATATATCCGGTTTCTGTTGCTGCTAGAGCTCTATCATCGTCTTCATAATAAAATTTATCGTCCTGAGAAACCAAAGGCGCTATGTAAAAGTTTGAATGCTGTGTTTCACCGACAGCCATAGATATAACCAATGCAAGTTCGCCAACCTTAGGTTTTATGTGCAGCATTTTAGGGAGAAGCGGATTGTAGAACGATAATTTACTGTCATCAGAAATCTCATTGTCCTTTACAGTTCTTACCTGTATTCTTCCAGCGCCATGAGGGTCTTTTACATTGGTTACGCGCCCAATTCTTATAATTAAACCTTCCGCCATATCTTATCAGCCTATTCTTCTTATTTTTTCTTCGTTCTCAATCTTGATGTATGCTCGGTCAAGCTTATCCAACTCTTCTTCAAGGGCGGATATTTTTGCTTTTATAGCTTCATATTCATTTTCAAGGGATAATTTGTACAACTTAAGCTCGTTATTGCTCATGTTTTTACAGTCTTTTTCAATCATAATAAACCGAATATTAACGTATTATCGCATAAGTAAAGATGAAATTCTTATTGGCGCCATCAAGCACAATCGGACCTCCACCATTTCCACCTGTCAGTTTAACTTTTAGCTCGCCAGGAGGAATAATGACAAAGCATACGCCGTCATCTTGCATATTCATTTTTATCTTGTCAACCACATTATAGGCAAACTCAGTAACAATGTCAGCATAATCCCTTTGCAAGTATGTCATTTCTGCATATATTTTAGCTGATGTAATTGTTGATGAGAAGCCGGGACGACGCGCACAAGTAGCCGTTAGGAAAAGCCCAGGAATTTTCTGTAGCTTATGCCTCACGTTTTCAAGGGTTGCTGAGGTTAGATTTATTAATTCTCCAATATTCATTATCTTATTATTCCGTATCCTTTAGCATTATTTATGTTCGTCCCAAGAGCTACAACCGGCCCACCTACATTTGCCCCGTTAGCCTCAATAATTGCCGAGCCTGCCGGTATTACACATTCAACAAGGGCATCATCCTTAAGGTTATCCACAACTTTTTCAACAACATTGTATACAAACGAATTGACTATGTTATCACCCCCGTCTGGCATTTTCCCTGTTTCTATACCAAGCGACGCATTTTCGGAAATAATTTCAGACGCTATTTTCAACTTCGAAATACCTGGCCTTTGTACGGATGTTGCATAGACAAAGATGGCTGCAAGTTTTGTAGCGGGTTTCCTTGCAGCATCAAGTGCAGTATTTACTGACTCCAATAAAGATTTAATGTTCATTTTATGTGGTTTTGGGTCCCTTTGCTTCCGGTATTATATCTGCATAATCAACCTCGTCAATTCCATTGATTGATATACCGATACTGAACAGGCCGAGTCTGATTGCTTCCATAATCTGGTTCAATAATCGTATATAGTCATTCAACTGTTCAAGGAGAATTAATACAACTATTTCATCTATTAGTTTCTTTATAGCCTTTTTTACAAGTTCAAAAAGATACAATATGATTGCATTTTTGATTTGTATGATAAGTTTTTTGATAATGCCTGACAGCTTTCTGAAAATGAAATCAACAACCGCATCCATATCTCCGCGTGATAGGTCTTTCAAGTTTACAAGCCCCATCACATCCAGGTTTATACAGAACAGGAGCATTACTTGTGGCGATAAAAGTGCCCGTACGAAAGGCCTTATTATTGCAAACAATAGCTCGTAAAGAAAGTTTGATTCAAGCCCTAATTCTGCTGAAAGCGTTGTTTTGGTAATTCCTGTACTTCCCGAATTACCAGCAACATCATAAACGCCCCTCATGATTGTTGAAGATATTTCATTAAGTGTGGCGGCGGTGGATAATGAGTTAATCGCATTCAATGGCGCTTCCGGCGAGTTTTGGATTGCCGACCCTCCTGCTGTTGTGTAAGGCTTGGCTCCATATTTTTTTAACTCCATCCTTTTTAAAGCATCAGCATAGTCTTCGTTTGAGAAAGAATAGTAACTGTCGTCAACCTCCATATCGTCTGCCATTATCGTATTCAAAATGAGGGTTGACAGTCTGGCATCTATTATTTCGTCACTAAGAGACAAATGAAAGCTTATATCTATGGCTGGGGTTATTCCGTTCAGCTCATACAAAAGATTCATTATGATTGTCTTCCAGTTAAAAATTTTAATGTTCCTCAAATAGTCCGAGTTGAACTTGTAAATCGTCCTTGTGATGTCAAATTCTTTTCCAGCAAGTTTTTTGTGGGCAAGATATGTCTGCGCTGGAAACGTTGCGAGTAAATGCTCTAAATGCCCATAATCCTCGCTCGGTTCCAATTGAAGAATAGGATATAAAGACCTTACTGGGTCCTCTCCGCCCTTACTTATCTCCAGTTTTCCATCAAATGTAGTCTTGGATTTAAGCCAGTCATCCCAGTCGTCATCTTTTCTTGCGGTATCTTCATTTCTTGAATTCAACCGTCTGGAGTCCCACATCATTTTATTGTATTCATAAAATGAATCCGTGCCCATTGACCCCATATCGTTAGTGTTGTCTCCACGATTGGCCACATACCAAATAAAAGCATTCATGTCATCCGTTTTGTACAGGCTTTCAGCCGTATAAAATGGCCGTAAAGTATAAACGAATTCTGCTGGCGGTTTTTCGTCCTGTTTTACCTTCACAGAACTTGGTGCGCTGACAACTTTTTTAAATTTTTTCTTATCTGCGTCACTTATTTGATTTATGTCCTCAATCTTTGAGTAGTTGTAAATCGTATACATGTCCGCATTTGCCTCACGGACATCTGCAACTGTTGCGGTTCCAGGTTCCTGGACTCCACCGTCTCTACGATAATATGTTGTGATACAAGGTGTATTATAGAAATATATCCCACTTGCCCCGACCGGAGAAACATGAAGCGTATTACTGAAATCCAGAATATGTGTCGGAATGTTTATTGGCCTGGCAAGATATGAGCTCGGATTCTTCTTATAATATGTGTCCAACGAATATTTTGGAATGAACGGCGATACTGAACAGGAAAGGAAACTTGTAAGAATTGAACTTATCGTAACTTTTACGGCATTTTCAAGCTTTGTGATAAAACTGTCATTATTTTGCTTCGTTTCAATGAGTGCCAGTTTACTTTCAAGAGAATTCAAAGCCCCATGATAACCTGCATCAAACGCTAAAGTTATAGACGCGTCGCCAGTAACAACTTCCAGGAGTTCCCTTATTATACGGTTGTCACTATATCTTAGTGTGCGAAGAATATCTATAATTAAGTCAAGCGTTGATTCGTATTCCTTTATGTATGGAGACGTAAAGTTACTCAGAAATCTCCAAAGCTCTTGCTGTACTATAGTACTGTAAGCTGAAATTTTTCCGAATAACTCATTTGCACTCTGTTTGTTTGTACCTGCCATCTCTTAATTAATTTTTAAGGTCGTATGAATCGGTGTCATCATCCCCGCTCTTCAATTCTGCACGAAGCTGGCTAAGGTCAAGTTTTGTGGCCTTTGCGAACTGCTGGTCATTAAGTGCATCCTCAATGTCTCCATTATGTTTGATTATCTCACCCATAAACTTGACAAGCTCAACCTTTGTAGATAGAGCCCTGTTAAGGTCACCATGGTAATCGTGCATGGCCTTTGCGTACTTCGCCTTTGAATCAATTGTGGCTTCTGCCAGGTTTGTACTGGTAATAAGTTTGTTGATTTCATTCTGAACACCAACAAGCTGTCTGCACGCCTGGTCATATATTTCCTGGAGGAGTTCTTCAACCTTCTCCGTGGAATTAAGTCTGATTTTAACTTTCTTTTCCATTTCCTTAATCGCTTGTCATAAATAGTTACGGGTCAATTTTTTCCCTATTCCTCGTCAATCATTCCCTTCTTAAGAATGTAGTACGCCTTCTTGAAACTCTTCATATTGTCACGCACTTCTTTCGTTGTCATCATCGTTTCTTCACGAAGGAAATAAAGTACTGAACTCTTTTGTAACTTGTTGCTTCCATCCACATTCAAAACATCTTCCCACCTGTCAAGAAGTTCAGTAAGTGCTACGCCAACCTTCATTTCGTTGTCTGTAAGCGAGTTCTTTTCCCTATTGGCCATCATATTCTTAATCTCAGTTGACATTTCCTTAATCAGGCGTTCAACCATTGAGAGGTGACTTTCTTCTTCCGGGGCCACATATCGCGGGTCTCTTGCGAAGTCGTCCAGCATTTCATCGTACGGAAGATTCCTCTGCTTGTTCTTTGTGTATTGTATGTTCTTGTAAATCAAGTAGTTCTTACATACGGTTCCGCAATATGAATAAGCCTTGTAGTGATGGAGCTCAAGTTTATAGAGTTTGTATGGGGGCTCTTCCACTGGTTTGTCCTCTGGATGTTCTTTCCACCATTTCTGCATCGCTTCAACTTCAACCGGATAATACATTTCTTCAAGGCTTTTTGGTTCCTCTCTGAAAACTCTTATGTATTTCGGAGAGTGTTCGTTGATTGTTTTTTTAAGTTCAACAAAGCCTGCTGCGGTCAAATCAACTGGCGGTTCTGGTGGGTTCTCTGTAATTTCTTCATATACCCACATTTCCGGTTTGAAATTGTTAATCTTTGTTAGTAGATAGGATATCGTGTCGTTGAATGTCTGTTGGAATTCTTCTTCCGGTACAAACAACTTATACCGCCTTATGATTGATTCTATCATCTTCGTTAAGGCGGGCATTAAAATAGTATTGAATATCTTGTTTTTTTCTTCGGGGTTTTGAGTAGCTATGTAGTCAACGATTGCTTGTTCTTCCTTCTCATAGAAATACCCCTTTCTTTCCTTTGGTTTTCTTCCTCTTTTTGCCATTTTGTCGTAAAAACTGTCAATTTTTGCGACACTTTTTCATCTTCTTCTCTCTTTTAACCTGCAAAATAACAATGCACTTTCCTTTACATAATAAGATGTAAGGGGGCCTGGCTTTGCCTGACCCCCATCGTGTCATTATTCTTCGTAGGTCTTCTTTCTATCGGTCTTATAGAGGTATTCCTTTCTTGCAAGCTCTACCCAGAACTCACTTTCACGGTCACTCATGTTGTCCGCATAATCTGCAGCAAGTGAGCCATTACGATTAACAAGGTGGAAATAGCCAACCTTAGGGATTACGAATACGTTCTTTTCCTTGTTGATGGCACGGAGAAGGAACTCATACCAAAATGAAAGTTTCATGCTCTCCTTCAGACCGCCAATCTCAATGAAATCCTTTGTCTTAAAGACTCCACCGGTCGTATTGAAGATAAGGTAGTCCTGGAGACACTCGTTATCAAAGTAACCAAGCTTCTCGGAGAACGAACTTGCCCATACAGCCTCGTTCACATACCCAACAGGGCCCATTTCCTTGTGTTGTGCATCAAAAACTTCGGTTAACGGGAGAAAAACAGAGACGTCGTCTCCCGTATTAATGTACTTGACAACGTTATCAAACCAGATTGGCGTGAATTCATCATCATATTCAAGGATTGCAAAATATTCAGTGGCGACGGCCTTCACTGCAGTATTTATTTGTGTGGAGAACCAAGTATTTTCATTCTCTACGTAGACTGCCCCACCTTTTACATCATCCGCAATCTTATTTTCTTGTATTTTTTCAAGTACTTCCTTTGGTCCGACGAACATGAGGGTTGATGGATTATTCTTGCTTGTCTCAACAAAACTCTTCACTGCGGTTTCAAGAAGCGTCTTTACTTCATCGTCAAACTTATGAACCGGTACAATTGTTGTTATCTTATTCATATTACTTCAAGTCGTTAGGTGTCAATTTATTATTCTTAATCTGTGCGAGAACTTCCTTAAAGTCTGAAAGTCGCTTGTCAAACAACTCCTTACCGTATTCCTTCTCAACGTCAGCCTTATGGGCATCGTAGGTGTAATCCTTCGCCGCATCAGCAAGGTTATCATAAAGCTCCTGAGGAATTCTGTCAAGCGTCCATGTTCTTACAACGCTGGCAACCATATCCGGAACCCTGCGGATGTCATCAAACCAAATAAACGCCGGGTTAAGACCGTTGGAGGCTTCCTTACCGTCCTCGCTTTCCTCATAGACAAATGTCCAGTCGGTAGGTGTTGCTGGAACCTTTGCAAGAACGATTGAACCGGACTTCGCAGCTTCAAGGGCCGAATAACCGAAGTCGCTGATATCGTCCATCCATACGGTGATTGCACCCTCACGAAGAGCGTCAGCAAACACTTCCTGGGTAACGCCACGAAGGTCACGGAACGAAACCCACTTGTAAACAGGATACTTCCAGTAGAAAGGTTTCACGATTCTGCTGATATCATCCTGGCTTCTGGATACAACATTGATGATAAGCTTCTTCGGAGTATCATTGTTGCGGAAAACAGGTGAAATCATAGGGCGTACAACATGCGTCTTAATGCCCGGGAAATACTCGTCAGCAATGTCCTTAAGTGCCTTGGTCGTTACAACCATCTCATTGATGTTCATATCAAACGGTGTGGCTCCGACAGGCATAAAGTCGGCCATGAAACTATGGTTTTGCAGGATGATTACTCTCTTACAAGGGAGTGTCTTAGTCTGAGACATCACGGAAGACAGGATTTCAGGGATGAAAAGGAAGTCGCTGGCTGAAATTTCAACATTCTCCTTCTCAATATTGTGGTGCGGGAGGTCTGCAGCTGCATCTCCGAGCCAATCACGAACACCAACGAACTCCTCTTCCTGGTGTAACATTGAAACATTATAACCGAGTTCCTTCAAAGTCAGAGCCGTGCGGTAAATATACTCAAGGGAACCGGACGGATTGCCCTTTGTATCAATCACGAAAAAGAATACGTTGAAGGACTTGTTCTCCATTTTCTGGATATTGTCCTCAACTACTCTCAACATTTCTTCTTTATTCAATTCTGCCATTCTATATTATTGTTTTTCAGTTATTTCTTCTATCATTCCTTCCGCTATCAGGGTATTGAAGGCCAATGCGAACCCAAAATCAACCTGGTTCTCCGTATCATTTGTATTTACATTACTTTCAAGCAATTTTGATACCAGACCCTTGATGAAATCATAAACAATCATATCTTCCTGCGTATTTCCTGTCGTTGTAATCTCTCTGTTTATTTTTGAAGCAAGGCGGAATTCACCATTTTCGTCAGTTTCGTAAGCTTCCGTGATTTCTCCCTCACTTCCGCTTTTTCCGCTCGATACGAGGCAAAAATTATTTATTCTGTCAATATTCAGTTTGTAATACTTCCCGTTAAAGGTCAGTGAAAACTTGTCGTTCAACATTTTATCGTTTCTATTCATTTATTTTTGTAGGTTCGTTTGAAAAATACTTCGCTACTGCCTGGGTTGCTTCCGCTTCATAGTCAATACCGAGAGAAGATACATCCTTATCGGCAAGTTCTTTTATCGTTTGATTAAGTTGTTCGCATACGGCCATCGGGCTATATTTGTCATTTGGACCGCCATATTTTGAAAAGATTACTCTCACGACAGGAAAGGCGCATACAAGTACCGACCCGAGATAAGCACTTTCCGTAAGAAACAGATATCGTGCCATTTTTGTGAAACCATCAGCTACTTTCCTGGCAGTTTCTTCGTCTAGACCATCAAGCATACTTGTTGATTTCCATGCCTCATATAATCTTTCCTGGTCGGTACCGATATCAACTACTTTCTTACTAAGTTCTTGTAGTATATTCATTTTCAAGCAATTTTTCAATTATTTCTTCATCGGTAAGGAAAAGACTGAGCGTTTCATAGTGATAATCGGCCTCGCAATCTTTGTTGTACTCCTTCACTATCTTGATTGTTGTCTTTCCATCCGGTTTTGTTGATAATAGTGTCGGATTTGCCGTAATGAGAACGTCACACTTGTCCCAAATCGTGCTGGAATCACTTGGAAGATAAACTTCGCGGATTTTAGTACCTAACTTTGAAAGAAAAAAGTACGTATTTCCGATTGATGCGCCGTATTCCATCGTTGAAACAAACATTACCTCTATCGGTTCGTCAGTATCAATGTCTTTCAGGGTTTGTTCGGTCCACTCATTAAGCTGTTCCGTCAATTTCTTGGTGCAGGTTGGGCATTTTCCAAACAATTCAAACGGATAATCCTCATAAACGAACTTTTCATAGGCTCTCGTTGTCTTGAAAGGCAGCGCAAGCTCCATATCGTTGGTTGTTTCGTTGAATTCTTCCGGATTATACTGATGATTATATCCTTTCACATAATACATCAGAAAATTGTATGTGAAATCCCTTACTACATCGTTAAGGTCTATTGCAATTTTCATGTTTTAATTAAGTTTCTTTAAGAATATAGTTGAATAATAGGGCATTGTCAAGCATTATTCGCTCTTGGACTTCTTTTGAGTCAGTTTTTTCTCCCTTCTTTCAAGAGCTCCAACATCTTCAATGGATATTCCATCCTTCCTCGGTGCCATTTCTTCATATTTCTTCGTCAAGCTGTCAGTTTTATGGGCTTCAACGATGTCAACGTTCTGTGTAGCCCCAACTTCAAAGGTAAGAACGAAGCTGCCATCAAAAATTGATATCTTTTTGAATTTCAGGAAGGCATAGTTGTACCAGACATAGTCTTCAGCCCCAAACGCCTTGTCAGTTGTAAAGCTAATTGCCTGAATGTCAAGAAAATCTGTCTTTTTTAGGTTGTTATCCTTGATTCTGTGCAGTTCAGCAATGAGAATAGCGTCGGTTTTTGTGAATTGTCCAGCCTCAGTAGGCAAATACAAGTCAAGTTTTACCTTTCCAGCCTTGGTTTCCCTTACGACAACTTTCGTTACGAAATTTTGCAGAGCGAATCTTGGCGTGAATCCGTTATATTTTAAGTCAATGAGCGATGCATAGTCCCCTCCGTTCGTATTTATAGCTTCTTTAAGGTCATCAGCCGTCATTGCGAAGTTCGTCGTCTTCTGAATTTTCTTGTTATCCTGGATTAAGACGACGTGATAGCCCCTTTCATTGAAAACTTCCGGGTGTTTGTCATATTTCATGGCTACTTTCTTGACAGCAATGGCGGAAAGTTCCTTATCGGAGCCAACGGCATCATCACTAAGGTCTCCGATGAGTGTCACTTCGTATTTATCAGCCTCACGAGCCACCCTATAAGACATGTCAATAGTTTCCAGGACCTCTTGTGTCTTGTGTTCCCTTAAAAGGTCGTTATAAACACTGTTGATTTCAAGTTTGTGGGATATTTCCTGGTCATCCCCATCCTCTCCGCTGACCTGTGATAACATAGTAGCGTCTGCACTTCTCAATCCCTGGAATAACCCGTGGAAGAAAAGTGTCAAATTGAGCTTAAGTTTCTTAAAAAATTTAATCATCGTAATCAAGATTCAAAAGTTTCTTCTCCATTTCGTTTAATATCTTTAACCTAACCGCATTAACGAGTGATAATCTCTGAGAAAGTTCAGCATATTCTCTCTGTTGTTTCTCGCTTTGGTTATCATAGTCAATTCCACGGCTCATGGCTACTTTATCCTCATAATTTTTTCGTACAGCATTTGCAGCTTTCTCAGCGGCCACAAGTTGTTCAAAATTCAAACTTTTAATTTTTGTTGCCATATCTATTCCTTTTATAGAAATGTAAGGCACAACCATTTAAAAGTCAAATTTTAGTGTTTTCCAGATATTTATATGAAAACTAGTTTTGAAATGTCACAGAAAATATTAAGCGAAGAACAACTTCGCGAATATGTAGAGCAGGAAGTTAGAAAGGCTCTTATGAATGAAGAACTTGGCGAGAATATGACCGATGAAGGTCAATTTCTTGATACGCTCAAACGTCTTACTGGAGTTGGAAATGGTCAGGGGGTTAGTTTGGAAGGTATCATTATGTCAGTTCTTGGACACAACTTTATTCCAAAGCTACTCAGCGGAATTTTGAATGCTATAGGTATTCCAACTGACCAGGCTCTCGGACAATGGATTCTTAAGAGGGTTGGTGAAGTGGGTGGCTATTCGCTCGGACAGTGGCTTGACAGAAAATACGACTTCGTCGGACTTGATAATTTATTCGGCGGAAGGCAACCTCAAGGCCAGGCCGAAGCACAAGAATAGTAATTTATATGGTAAAGTATATTCTTAAAGAAAGCGAACTTCGTTCCATAATTAATAGCATTGTTTCCGAAGAATTGAACAATGCTATTAATGAGGGTATCGGAAGCGTTTTAAAGAACACGTCTGGGATGGTGGCTAAAACAGTATTGTCTCCATTCGCATCAGCTGGAGATATGTTTTCAAAAGCAACAGATGTTCTAACTGGAAGAGATACAATAAGCAATGCCACTGGACAGTTCTTTAATGGCCATGATGGAAAGACGAAAGCCCAAAAGCAAAGCGAAAGGCTTGCGGCCAGTAAAAATATTAGCTATGAATATGGAAAACCGGAAGTGGTTCCTTCATGGGGTAACCGATTGAAACTTGATGCAAAGAGAGAAATAGTAGCTCCAGAAAACAGTCAGCTTGAATGGGGAAGTTTTGGGAAGCACTATCACGATGAAGGTGATAGAATGTGGAATCGTATGATAACCAATAAAGAAAATGCAATTTTACGAGTTTCAGGCGATGATGAGTCTAAAAAGGCCAGGTTGCTTAGAAAATACAAAAAGATTTTGCTCGGCTGGCTTAAAGATAGGGATGCAAATTATGAGGTTTATATAAAATCTAATAATAGAATATAAAATTAAAGGTCGCACCGAAATGCGACCTTTTTTGTTACTTCCAGTATGAATTCTTGCCGGAACCATTGATAATTAACTGTGTATCTTTGCGCAGCTCTTCAATAGTCCGACACCCGGTGTATGACATACAACTGCGAAGATAGTCGGCCATATCCTCAGCCCATTTCGCAATCGGGTATTCAACCGGAATTGGTTTAGCGATGCCTTCTGAGGTTACTTTCCCACTACCACCAGTCAGTTTCTGAGCTCTTTTCGTACTCATTCCGTAGTACAGGCGGTAAGGCTTCCTCTTGATGAGCTTTCTGTACGAATCCCAATACTCATTGTCTTCGTTTTCCATGAGGTCGCTCTTTTCCTTCAGCTCTTTCAACTTGTCATAATATTCTTCTGAAGGAATAGCATCAGCCATATTCAGGTTGTTCGGATGTAGGAAGACGATTGACTCGCACGCTTCCCGTGCTTTGGCAAATATACTACCACTCATAACAGCGTAAGCGCCGAGGCATAAACACTTCTGAATATCATCGAAATTTTTGATACCGCCATCAACAATGAATTCAGTGAATTTCATATCATAGCAGTTTTCAAATTTGTCCTTTTTCATCCTAAGTTCGTCAATAAGGGTCGCCGTTGGGTAATGAACGCCGACATTACTTGTCGTTGTACATCTACTTCCGGTACCAATACAAGCCCGCATATAGTCTATCTTGTATCGTGCGTAATATTCGAAAGCCTCAGGTGTAGCCACATTACCGGTAATTATGACGAGCTTATCTCCGAATTTATGTTTTAGTTCAGCGCATATGGCATAAAGCTTAGACATCGTACCGTGAGCAATATCTATGCATACATAATGTATGTTTTCGTCTTTAAGGTCCTTTTCAAGTCCCTCCGCTTCTTGTAAAGAAAATGAAGAAAATGTCTCTTTACTGATTTCAATGCGCTTTTCGTAATCAACCGTTCTCGGAACAACACAAATGAACCCGTGGTCAAGCCATACCTTGTAGTTGTTCTCATCAGTCACGGCTCCCATTGGTGCAACGATTACTGGATACACCTTTCTGCCGCACATCTCAATCATCGGGTCACATTCGGACCGATGCCATATAGTAGAAATAGGAGCTTGAATGATATTTACATCTTCAAGCTCATATCCAACCTTTGTCAGTTTGCTTTCCGCCATCTTTACTCTTCGTTCAGCTTATTAAACCTCTCACGCTCAATGGCATACGCAAGCTCATTCGCCTGGCGTACGATTGTAGTAAGAATATCCACGACATACTTGCGGCTCTTGGCCTCTTCACCGTCCTTGTCCAGCGAACAGATTGCCTCAAATTCAATCGGGGAGAGTTTCACGCCGAGATTCATTGCGTTAAGGGCGCTTCTCTCGCCGAATTTCAGGCATCCTTCGGTCTCCGCGAATTTGTATAGCATACCCCTCTTGTCAATCTCCCACTGGTTGTCATTCTTCTCGTACATCTCAATCTTGGAGAGATGCTGGATTAGGCAGACTTTCAGGAGCTGTTCCTTCGTCACATTAGGGAAAGTGCCGCATACCATCTTTGCGATGCGTTCCGCGATTGACGAGAACAGATTGATGTGAGAAATAAGGGCCCCAGGATATGCGAGGCCGGTTTCAATTGAAAGGGCTCCGGCAGCGACTTTCAACTGTGCTTTAAGTTCTTCTTCGTCCCAGTGTTCTGCAAGGTTTACGGCCTGCATGTTTCCCCAGAACGTAACCCACTGTTTGTTAAAGTTTTCCTCAGAAAGTGTAAGATTCTTCATAATGCTATCTATTAAATTAAACGATTATCTGCACTATTAATATACAAAAAATTTGTCGGTCTTACAATATATTTATATTATAAAGGAGATGAACATGTCAAAGAATTGGAAACTCATACATATCAAGAGTAAGCAACGTGGCGAGGACGAACTTTCCCCGAAGCTTCCTACTTCAGAACAGCTTGAATACGGTGAGATTGCAATCAACTACGGCCACGATGTTGAAACAATTGCAATCCGTAACGATAACGATGAAATCATCAAGTTCATTCCTGAGCATAAGGTGATTGAATATGTTAACCGGAGAATTGAGGAGGTTATGGCTCTGATAGAAAAACAATCCAACGAAATAGAGCCGGACGACGATAACTCAATTGATTCCGGAGAATATTAAAAAGAGAACGGACCCACTTAATTGTGAGTCCGTTTTTTTATCTCAAGGTTGTCCCCTATTGAAATTGTTTCGTTCACCTCGTCATTTGGTCTCAGTACCAGGCCAAGTCTTTTAGTGTACCACCTTTCAATTCCGACAATTCCGAATACCTTCCCATTAACTTCAATTTCGTCCGAGATGGTTGGTGGCTCGTCGGTTTCTGAGATGATTACCCACCCACGACCAAGTACACGAATCTTATCTTCTACAATCATTCCTTAACCCAGCTTATTCCCTTATCGGTTGTCTTATAGGTTCCAGCCTGCAGTCCGCCATTTGAAATTGACCAGAGGACGAGCTTCATAATCCATTCCATATTATTCGTAATGTAGAGATATAGCTCCCACATATGGTCTTCCAGTTCCTTAGGATATACCTTTCCGGAAGCGCCATCATCAATTGCTTCTCCATAGTGTCCCGTAATCAGTGCCACATCTTCCATTACATAGGTACCGCCGAACATGTTCCACTGGTTTACACCCCACCCATATTGCGAAGCGTCATCATTGTACTCATTGATTCTGTTCTTGATATCAAACAACTTGCTGTGGAGCCTGGAATACTTCTTCTGTCTTTGTGGCGGCATGGATTCAATTTCTTCCATAGCATCCATAATCGGCTGGATTGGTAGTTCCTCGCCGAATTCAAAAGCGTGAAAATTGATGTTTTGTATCAATCTGATGTGTTCGTCCGTAAGCGTAATCTTCTTTACTGCCATAATTTCCCTTTTCTACTAAAGTACTAAAAAATCTTTACTAGTCAAATTTTTCGGGCTATTATTTATTTGAAGTATGAAAAAACAAGAAGTAAAAGAGAAGACATTGAAGGACAAGTGGATTGAGAAGGGACACCTGGACAGGAATTACCCGGAAGAGTTCACGGATTTGGTCATTGAGCGGTTTGAGGCTGTTGAAAGGTGGGAACAGAAGATGAGAAAACAAGGCACGCCATTCAACGAGCAGTTCTGTGCTGATGTTTACGCGGTCGCCAGCATCATTAGCAAGGATGACTCGTTCAAGGGCAAGTTCAATCCCGGTGCCCTGTACGATGAAATGTGTGAGGCAATGATTGAAATGAAAAAAGGAAAGAAGGAATATTCACTGTATGACGAGGTGAAGATACTTTCAAAGGTAATGGATAACCACAAGAAAAAGACCGCCACAAAAAAGTGACGGCCTTTATTTTAGCTCCTTAATGATTCGATAGCCATAATCGCGTAAGCTGCGAGGTCCATAAGGGTGTCTTCAATGCTCTCGCTCTTGACTTCCTGTTCAACCCCGGGCTTTGTAAGCGATTTCAAACGGTTCATCTTGTCATTGAGCCGGATTACATAACTTACAAGGCCGAACTCCTTATAAGATTCGTGGGCGGCGTTTCCATAGTCCTTGTTCTTCCTTGCATGGAGCGCCATAAGGTCTCGGCATATTCCGTCAAAGTCTCCAGGGACAACCGCATCGTTATCTTTCTTGGTTTCTTTCAGATGCAGCATATTCTTGATTTTTTCCTCTTCCTGGTCGTTCATGATGTATTTTGACATATCTCGTTTTATCTCCTCACGTTTCTTGTCCTTCGCGTATTCTTTCAGGATGTGCTCACCAAGTGTCAGATTTTGCTTTTCATCACAAACATAATCTGGGTCGGTATCGTTAAAGTCTGTTTGCGGATTTACAACTTCAACGCCATTGTAATTATGGCCAACCGGAATCTGTCCGTCAATTAGTTCTCCTGGTCTAACATTTCCTTGTTCAGCCAGCACCCTTTCTTCGTACCTTTTTAGCCTTTTTTCCATGGCTTCTCTTGCCGGATTACAGTTGTTTTCGGCAATATATTTGTCACGAAGGTCTTTTTTTCGCTCTTCAATATCAATCATGTGGTCTTCAAAACGGTCCTCGCCATCGGAATAGTAACCCGCACGGCCATTATTGGCGTTGATGTCCATTTCTTTTCTTGTGAGTTTGTCTGGCCTTATTATTGGTTTCGTACCGGTTTCAATTTTTATTTCTCTTTCCATTTTGTCTATTTATTGTCAATTATTTAAGAGCTTTTCCACCACTTTCTGTACGCCATAGTGCCAGTGCTTTGGCTCATATAGTCCCTTGAAATTAGTTTTATACTTTGTCTTGTCCAGAACCGAGTAGAAAGGCCTATTCGTTTTTGAACCATATTCCTTTGTTGTTACGCCTTTTATGTTTACAAATCCACGAATAATGTGCATCCAGCATTCGTGAACATACTCAGCGAAGTCATACCAAGAAGCAACACCCTCGTCAGTGAAGTGATAGATGCCGTTTTCAAGCAGTGGAATAGTATCCTTTCCTTCGAGCGGTGCCATTCTTTCGCAGATTGCAACAATTAACTGTGCGAGGTTTCCGGCATATGTAGGTGTTCCAATCTGGTCGTTTACAACATTCAGCTCACCTTTTTCATTGAACAGCTTCAGCATTGTCTTCACGAAGTTGTTTCCATATTCGGAATAAAGCCACGCTGTCCTGAAAATCAAATACTTACACCCGCTTTCCTGGATATATTCCTCACCCATTCTCTTTGTCACACCATAAACGGAGGTCGGAAGTGTCATCCTATCTTCGGTATAAGGCATGAACCCTTGTCCATTGAACACGTAGTCAGTTGAAATCTGAATAAGCTTGGCTCCAACGGAAAGTGCGGCTTCTGCGAGATATTTCGGGCCAAACGCATTTATCGCCTCGGCCATCTCATAGTCGTTCTCAGCCTTGTCAACGTTGGTATAAGCAGCGCAGTTTATGATTATATTGATGTTCCTGTCCTTTACATATTTCTTGACCTCATCCTCTTCAATCAAGTCAAGATATTCGGTCTCTTCATCTTCGACAACATCGCTGAAAATATATGCATTGTCGGTTTCTTTAAGGAGTTTTACCTGGTCGCGGATACACTTTCCAAGCTGTCCGTTTGCGCCTGTTACGAGTACGTTCATATTAAAGGTCTTTTAGCGTCGTTATTCTGTTCTTGTCCTTATCGGATAAAATAATATGTTCTGTTATTTTAAGTGCGTCAAATACGTTCCAGATTGAGGGGTGCTTCATGTTCGTGTCGTGATAAGCAAGAACTTCAATTTCTTTATCGTCCCACCTGATGCCGCCCTCACTTTCCTTGTTGTAATAGTTGTCGCACTTGTATTCAAAAACCGCCTCGTCACTGTAAACATAAAAACCGTGTGCGAAACCTCTTGGGATAAAGAACTGACGTTTATTTTCGCCCGTAAGGTCCGCAAATACGCATTTTCCAAACGTTGGGCTGTCTTTACGAATGTCCACAGCGAAGTCTACAACATGACCCTTTAATGCCCTCACGAGTTTCGCCTGCTCATAAGGTGCTTTTTGAAAGTGTAGCCCCCTGAACACACCGGCTTTTGACTTACTTTCATTTTCCTGGAGGGCGTGAAAATCGTACTTACCTCCAGTCTTCTCGTTGAATTCCTTCTCGTTGAATACTTCATAGAAATAACCCCGGTCATCCTCATGCAGGTCGGGGTGTATAAGCAGGACATCTTCCAGTCCCTTCATCGGTTCTATTCTCATATATGATAAATCGGTTATTCTACAGTAATATACTGAAAAATAACCGAAATATCAAATATTAAAACCGCATTGTCTTCAGCAGTTCCTTTACGGATTTTGTGTAGTCCTCATCAAGTGAAATGAGGTTGATATACTCATTGTTGATGATGTCCTCACACATTACAATTGGGGAGTGTGATACAGTTATAATCTGTGTCCCCATTCTCTCACAGATGGTCGGGAACGCGTTATTGTAAAGGTTCCATACCGTCATGATGTCAAAGTTAACCTCCGGCTCATCAAACAGTATTGTCATCGGGACCTCCTTGTCATAGTTCTCAAACTGCTGGAAATACTTGTCCTGGGTCTTGTAGGACTTGTACCACGTATCGTTCTGTCTCTTGTTTTTCAAAAAAGGTTCAAATATTTTCTTTATGGTAAGCCCCCTTTTCTGATATTCAAGAACGTTCCCGAGCATCCACATCGCCCTTTTACCGGAATTGGTCTTACTTCCTGCAACCCTGAAAGTAATTTCGTCAGAAAAGCTTCCAAGAGCGGTCCCTTCAAGTCCGCCGATGAAGCTGTTCCCAAGATTAAATGTGTGGGCAAAGTTGTCATAATAAACGACATTTCCATCCCAAACGACATCAGCGGTATTTTGCTTGAGCTTTTCAATATGCTTAGCCACAGCCTCAATACTTTCCCTGTCATCGTCCCACCCGAAGACATCAAGCGGGCCTCCAGGGTGTGTCATACCATCACCAACAATCCCTGCGGTTCCTGCAATGGCTTTGAGGATTGTGGTTTTTCCGCACCCGTTTGGGCCGAATATGATGTTCAGCTTGCCAGGTTCAAAGTTAAATTCTTTTCCGATTAAGGTTTTTGCGGCGGGATTTATGAACTTGCCCTTGTTGTCGTCATAAAATTTCTTCTCCTCTTCCCAGCGGGCATAGTCCCTGGCGAATTTCTCCTCCTTATAAACCTTTTTGCCCTCCTTTCTATTGTGGCTGAAGTCCCAATCAGAGTATTCGTAGCTCTCTTTGTCCGGGGCTTTTCCTGGATTTTCCGGCTTTGCGTATAAATATCCTTCCCCTTGCTTCGGGAATTTAATGCTCTTTATCATAACTTATTGTCTTTTAGTTAATTACTACTCTGATGATGTATCTGTCCGTAACGCAGTCCCTGGCCTTTCCGTCAATGACAGGCTTCGTATAGATGGTTACATGGGTGAGAATGTCATCATCCCTCATAACGAACTCAGGAAGTCTCAACCGCTCGTACTTGTGGCGGTCAATGTGGATGTTCCCGTCCAGGGCTTCAATCTCCTTCTGGGCTTCAATGTACATTTCAAGGGCCTTTTCTGCACCTTCAACGGTCTGGTAGGCACTGGTGGTGAATTTCCCATCAGAGCACTTAGTAAGAATAAGGTAAATGTAGGTCTTCATAATCTTTTCTCCTTTTTCTTTACTAATATACAAAAACCGTGCCAAAATAAAAAATCTCCCCATCTCTGGAGAGATTATTTTTTACTTTTTGATTATTTCCTTGTACCATTGTGCTCGTTTTGCAGTAACATTGTTGATGTTATAATCATCTTTAACGTGCTCGTACATATTGTCTTGCAAAACTTTGATGAGTTCTGGTTGCTCAGCGAGTTTTTTGATTGCCTTGAACCACGCCTTGTGTGCCTTCGTCGGGTCAATAAGCACGCAGTTTCCTTCCGGGTCAATCTCGCCACCCTTCTTGAACAGTGAGCGGCTTCCGATTGTGTATGGCCCAAAGTCACTACATATAACAGCTGTATGAGTAAATCCGGCCTCTGCAAACTTAAGTTCAGACTTTACTTCATTAAACGAGTTAGTATCAAGCGGGGCAAGGAGAACATCAATGTTGCGATAGTGCGTTGCAAAGTTATTGACATCCTTGGTCCACTCCCTGCGATAGAATTCATCCCTGACACCCGGATACTGTGAGTTCGGAATAAACTGCAGGAGGAAATCCTTATACTCCGGGGAAACCAACGTATAGTCCTTTGTTAGGTTCTGCTCATAGCGATACCATACACTCTCTTTAGGCTCAATCGGCCTCTGTCCTGTTGTCTTTCCATCCTTATCAACCATTGTAATCGTTCCTCTGAGGTCGTAACCGCAAAGTACAAGTTGGATTTTATCCTTGAGCCCTGCGTTGTACAGTTTTTCCGCAAGGCCCTTAATCTGTTCCATATCCCTTTCGTGTGAAGAACCCATTACAAATCCGAAACGAATCCTGTCTGACGGGTATTTGATTGGTTGGTACTGGTCCTCATCCGGGTCAATTGCATTCGGGAAGATGTGTACATTCTTGTTCCACTTGCGGATTTTCTTTGCATAGATTTCCGTTGTCGTCGTGACATAATCAACAAGTGTGAAGTTTGTAGTAATCTTCTCGGGGGCCTTGATAGCCTTGTTAGAGAGATACAGCGGGTGATACTGGCCAACGTCCCAGTTATCGTCAATATCCATAACGGTGGTGATGTTATGTTCCTTGAAATATCTCAGCGCGTTGTGAAATATTACCTGCCCTTCATCGCTGAAAAGTCCCTTATGGAAATGAATCAGGTCGTACTTTTCAAACGAAGCAAAATCAGCCCAGTTCGGTTGCATATTGATTTCAACATCAAATTCATCTCCGTAAAGTTCCTGGAGCTTCTCATGGGGGCGACGGGAACGGTACAGTCCAACCCCGTAACTATCTGATGGACAGACCAATACGTGATATTTTCTTTTATTTTCTACCATCTCATTTTAATCGTTATTCGTTATTTTCTGTCCGATTTCATTTTCATATGCGTTATTCAGTGTATCAATTGACTCCTGGAGATTAAGTGCAAAAGTGGCGTTCTTAAACTCCGTGCTTCCAGTCACAGAACGATAGCAATTAATTGATGTATTAAGCATATCATAGGACTTTGAAAGGCTCTTCTTTGAAGTATATAATCTGTTGTCAAAACCATAACTCTTTGCATATGAAGCGTCGGTGATGTCGGTACCGAGATACATGAATGACCAGCTGTATTTCTCCTCCTGGTGCTTAATCATTTCCTTAACCTTGTCAAATGAATATTCAACAGATGAATTCTCTTCTCCGTCGGTCATAATGACGATGAGGTTCTTTTCTGGCTTCTCCGCCTCGTCCATCGCGTCAAGCCACTTACCGATTTCATCAACAGCCGTGCCGATTGCATCGTTCATAGCGGTACAGCCACCAGGACGATATGATTTTTCGTCAAGATAATCAACATCGTTAACGTCCTTCCCCATATAAATCTTGCTTACTTTGTCTGCGAACTTGTAAAGTGAAACTGCACATTTTCCGTTTTTGTTCGCCCTCTGTTCATCAACTATCTTTTTGAAACCGCCGATGATATCACTTTCGGTTCCGAACATGCTTCCTGATTCATCAATTATGAAACATACGTGGATAAAATTCTCTTTCATATCTATTAATGGTTTTTTCTAAAACAATGTATGCGTTTTTACCAAGAAAGTCAAGTAGGTAAATGTAGCATAAATCTATTTTACTGACTATTTATGTAAAAATAATGCTTGGAATAGGATATGAGCCGTAAGACTTTAATATTGAGGGAAGACCAGTTCAATGAGATATGTGGCACGAACACTGCATATCTTGATAATCCTGGCGACTATACTGAGGATGGCCTTACCACAACTAAAACAGGTGGAGCTGTAAGTGATAGTAACGGTGAAAAGGAATATTCAGACCCGCTTACTACTGACGATTACGCACACGAGCTTGCACCTGAGACTCTTTTTGCCCTGTTGTTCAGGAACGGAGGACATGGTCTTTGGGGACACTGGGGTTCTGGACTTCGTGCAAAAGAATTGACTGAGGGTAAAAAAAAACTCCAGGAAAGTAACAGCGAATTAGAGGGAAGGACCTGGAACGGTGTATCATATACGAACCTTACGACAAAGAAAACAGAATTGAAACAGCTCCTTGCACAATTGGTTCAGCAGAATGCACCTAAACAGCAGATACAACGAGTTAAATCAGCTCTCGCAGGTGTATGTGCAATCCTTGACAGAGAAACTGGTGCGATTAAACAAAGGAAGACAAACCGTAAGAATTTAGGATTTGCCAATCAGTTTCAAAAAGAAGGAGGAACCAAGAACAGCGGAAACGGTAAGGCTCACTCAAAGAAAGTAAAAGACCCGAATGTAGGTACTGGGTATATAACCTACGCATAATGAATAGATTATAATTATAAGATATGCAGACTTGTTTGGAAAAAAGAGGCATCCCTGCAAGAGCAAGTGCCTTAACAAGAAACGATTACAACATCCACGACCAGTATTCAGAAACCCACCCTGATGCTCTCAGTAATGGTGACCCTCAAGGTAAAGGTACCGGATACGGCGGACACACCCATTCAGTTCCGGACTGTAATCTTCCGACCTCAATGATTAATTATTCAAACTTTGATACTGATGGCGGCGGCGGCCTTTACGATATCAAGGGTCGTAATGAAATCGGCGGTCGCGAGAGACTTATGGCTATCAGCATTTACAATAAAGAGAATGCTTATGGTCCGGCGCTCGTTGATACCTCACTTAATGTTGCTGACGGACAGATTGTAGTCTAAAATGAGTTTATTGAAAGAAATACTTGAAGAGTCGTTCCTTCTTAGAGAGGATGCTTCCGTTGATGCCATAAACAATGCGGTAAATAATATGCACCCGGTCAGGATAGTCTACAATGGTCCATCTGGAACCGGTAATGGTGAAAGAGAGATTTACCCCGTTGCTTATGGTCTTTCAACGGCGGGCAATCCTGTCGTACGTGCATTCCAGCCGCAGGGTTCCACCTCATCTGAAGTTCCTTCCTGGAAATTTTTCAGAATTGACAGAATTGAAAGGTGGGATAACGACAATTCAAGGACTTTCAATCCGGAAGAGCTTAATGGTTTCAATGACAAGGGTGACGAACAGATTGAAACCCTTTATGCAATCTCTCCGATAAGCAACGCAAAACCCGAAAGGCAACCAGAACAACCGGTAGGGCCTGAAAAGGTTGTTACCGGACACCCAGTAAGAAAGGGCGAGGTTGATAATGGCGGAGCAGACAAAAATACGGAGAGACAGTACTACACTGCAAACGACGCTGTACGCGATATCCTCCAAACATCAAACCCTAAAATCGGTCAATCCCAGGACAAAAATATTGACAAAGTCGCTGGGCAGGACTATAATTCAAAGGAGACACAGCCTGTTCGTGACGCTGTACCGGTTACCAAGACAGATATTGACCCGAACGCAGCAAATGAGCCGAGTGACAGGAATCCGGACCTCTATAGAAATGATGGCCCGGTTATGAAAGATGACCTGACACCCGAAACTGGAAACACATTGACAAATTCATTCAATGATATTACGAATAGGATGAATAATCTTTATAACGACGAAGAAGAGGAGAATGTATAATGGCAGCGTTAAGCGAAGACGTACTTAAAAAACTTATAACACCAAACGCAAAGGCTCTGAGTAGTCCGAAGGGTGACAAAATCATAGATGAAGGCCGTACCGGGAACCTTGATGAGTTTGATGACAGCATGTTCCTGGCTGAAACATATAATGAGCCTGGAGAAATTAGTCCAGAAAAAGCCCGTGCGCTTACTGATTATTCAAGTAATGACTTCAACCCAGCAAGGGTAAAGAATTCTAGAATGAGTTCCGCTATTCTGGAGGATATGGTGAAACACCCGATTGACACCACGGCACTGAACGCACAGAGGCTTGAAAGTGCAAGTGGAAACCTTAACGAGAACATGGACCGTTTCAGTAAGATGGTCGCCGGTGCTAAAATGGTTGACCAGAGGGCAAATGAACTTGATGGGAAGAGTCCTGCAAGAAGACAAGTGACAGAATCCGTTGGTGGAGGACCTGGAATTGATTATGCCTTGATTAAAACAATCGTCAATGAATGCATTGAGGCGAAATTTAACGAAATGGCTCAGCGGGGTCTCTTGAATGAAGGAACAACCATAAAGGGAATTGGTTTGAGCAACGGAAAGATAAAACTTGTAGACAATAAGGGCAATGTCTTCTCGGCCAAACTTGAATACCAGGGGAATACAAAAGACAAGAAATAGGGGAGACGATAAATCTCCCTTTTTTTTATGTGACATGGAAAAGAAATATTTGTTAGTTAACATAGATGATGTAAAATCGGGTGTTTCAATAACTTCCGATGGTGCGGAAATTGTCTATGTCGTTGATAATCCGTTCAAACAATATCTTTTTGACGAGGCAATCAAGGAGGGAAAGACAGATATTACCGATAGAGAAGAGTTTGATTGGGATATTGAAATCTATAAACTTTTGAAACAGAACACCTATCTAGGATATGATAAGATAAATATTTCAATACTTTCTGGGTGGACTGGTGAATTTACAAAAGAAGAGGCAGAAATGATTTGCGAGATGTACGAAAAGAAAGTCATGGACATAGATGAGCTTCTGGTTGAAATTAAGAAGAAGATTGAAACCATGAGAAAGGGGCCTAAAATTGTTGTATATACCTGTATAACTGGCGGGTATGACAATATATTGGAACCAACTTATGTAACTCCTGGTGTTGACTATATTTGTTTTACCGACGACAAGACCCTTAAGAGTAAGACCTGGAAGTTTAGAGAAATTCCGGAAGAGTTACTTTCATATTCTAAAGTAAAACAACAGAGAGCGGTTAAAATATTAGCCCATAGGTATTTAAGCAACTATGACATAAGCATTTGGGTTGATGGAGCTGTTATTGTAAAGGGTAACATCATTGAGTATCTTAAGACGCTTGATACGGCTCAATATGCAGTATTTATTCCTGAACACCCAGCAAGGAAATGTATATATGCTGAAAAGGACGCGTGCGTCAAGATAAAGAAAATCAAGGGTGACGAAATAACTCTTGCTGAGAAACAAATGAAGCGTTATAAAGATGAGGGGTTTCCAGCAAACTACGGCCTCGTTCAGACAAATATTATGGTCAGGCAACATAACGACCAATACTCAAAAGAACTAATGGAGAAATGGTGGTCAGAACTTAAAGATTATTCACACAGGGACCAGCTTTCATTTAATTATGCGCTATGGAAATGTTCGGCAAAGAAATTTAAATATCTCATCAAGACGACCTGCAATTCCAAGACTTTTAACTGGATAAAATCTCACAAGAAGAAGTAATGACATCGGAACAATTACAAACATATAAAAAGAAAGGAATGAAGGTCGGAAATGGCTGTGATTTTGTCTCTCCTGGCCCAAATTTTGGTTCTGAACCCTATTTAATTGAGATAGGGAATAATACAACCGTTTCCTTTGACGTTGCATTTGTAACCCATGATGCAGGAACGCGAGTATTAAGAAATCTGGCTACAAATGACAAAGAAAAACAAACCGTTATCTATGGAAAGATTGTTGTCGGAAACAATTGCTTCATCGGATGCCGTTCGACAATATTGCCCGGAGTTAAAATTGGTGACAACGTAATAATTGGGGCTGGAAGTGTTGTAAATAGAGACATACCAAGTAATAGTGTAGCTGCTGGTGTTCCGTGTAAAGTTATTTGTAGCCTTGAAGAATATAAGGAGAAGCATAAGGATGATTTTTTGTATATGGTAAATCTTCCTTATGAAGAAAAGAAGAAGTTTTTAACGGAGTTATTTAAAGATGAATAAGAATGTTTGTATAGTACACTTCAATACGCCTGTTCTTACCGCACATCTGGTGAAGAGCATAAACAAACACACCCCTGGCACGAACATTTACATCTTTGACAACAGTGATAAAAGGCCGTTTGTCAATGCCTTCAACAATGTTACGGTATTTGACAATACGAAAGGACAGATAATTAATTTTGACCAATGGTTGAAAAAATACCCGAACAGAGAAAAATCTGGCGGAAAAGCGAATAAATGGGGTAGTGCAAAGCATGCGTACAGCGTTGAGAAATGTATGGAACTTATAAACGAACCATTTATTCTTCTTGACAGCGACGTACTTGTCAAAAAAGATTTTACCCAGCTTTACGACGAAATTGTTTGCTATAAGGGCGAAGTGATTTTCCAGCCGAATAGTAAGGTTAAGAGGGTTCTTCCGTTCATTTGCTTCATAAACACCCCGATGTGTAAAGAAAAGGGTATCCATTATTTTGATGAGAATTATATGCACGGCCTTAGGGTTGGAGCATTCGGAGACAGATATGATACTGGTGCTGCATTATATTTACTAACCGAGCAAAAAAAAGGTCTGCACCGGGAAATAAAAGTTTCCGACTACATTGTCCATTATGGAAATGGAAGCTGGGTTGATGCGGCTGAGAAGATGAAAAAGCCGAAACATATACCAGCAATGGAATGGCTTGGAAAATACAAGGATTTTTGGTCTGATAACACTGGAGAAGAAAGCGTTAATAAACTATCTTTCAGTGATGTTTTTGACCATATCTATTGTTTGCACTATTTGCCAGCAACAGATAGATATCAGAAAATGAAAGATGAATTGGACCATGTTGGAATTGATGTTGACTCCGATTATTTTTCTTGGATGTATGATTACCCAACGCCGCTTCTTGATATGGTATTTAATGATAATAGGCTTAATATGAATAGTGCCTTAAGGTCAACGAGTAGAGACTATATCAAACGTGTGTCAATGAAACATTATGAAATAGTTAAGGAGGCATATACTCTTGGGTATGAGAGGATACTTGTTCTTGAAAACGATGTTAGATTTCATAGAGATAGGGACTATATAAACACAATGTTATTGAATATTCCTAGTACTGACATTGTTATGCTGGACAAGATGGTGAGTTCAGCGCCTTCCGAATATGTTAAGTACAAGAAATACGTAAAGTCACTTCCGGAAGATTCGTTGTATGGGGATATGAATGAATCTGGCGTGTTCTTTATTTTCTGTTCTTGTTACTCATTAAACAGAAAGGCTATGGAACACATTATAGAGGCTCATGAAAAAAATCTTTTACCGCCAGACACACCTCTTAATGATAAAACACTTACTGGCTCATTCGCAATTATAAATCTTGCAATTCAGGACCCTAAATTAAAGACTAGAAAATCTGAGACTTATGATAAAATTGGACTTAATACTGTGGTTTATGGTCCGGTTTCTGATGAGGAAAGAGTGGTTAAGAGCGACCCTAAACCTAAATTAACGGAAAAAACAAAACCAGCGAAACCGGCAAAGCCAAAAGAAATGTTTAAGCCGAAGCCGCTGTTCGTGAGAGGAAAGCAATTGGAAACTACTCCAATAATAAAGACATCCAAAAAAAACAAGCAGACCATAAATCAGGTAAAGAGAGAATTCCTGGTAGATAAAAGGAAAAGTATACATCCAAGAAGGATTTATGCAAAAACTTCCGGGTATAATAAACTATACGATGTATAAACCTTGATAATGAACTATCAAGGTTTTATTTTTTATGTAAAGTAATGCATTATGAAGAACAGAACAGTTTATGACGTATTGAATAGTGTAATGGACAACTATTCATACACTATTGAAAAAGAAGGGAGGAAAGTAACTATTTCCGGTAAAGTCTATATTGGCAGAATAGACACGACGGTGACGGACCTTATAACCATCTACATGCAAGGTGATGTAAATGACGAGTACAGAATTGAAAACTCAATAAAGCAGTTCAAGGAAAGTTTAAAGAAAAAAGTTGCGGAGGTTATCAAAAGTCATGAGGAAGAACTTACTGATGATGAAGCTATGATTGACAAACTTCTGTATCAAGTAAAAAAGCTTACGGAAGAACTTGAAGAGGCAAGGGAAGAACTTGCTGTTGCCCATCAAAAGATAGACCAACTTGAAAATGAAAAATTGACACAACCTTATCAACCATACTACCCGTGGACAACTCCAAACACTGGTCCATGGGATAATCCTAACCCTTGGACAACAGGAATAACATGGGAAACGATAGTCGGTGACCCACCAGGATGGATGGATAAAAACAATATAACTTGTTCAACCGGAGAAGGAAACACGAGTGCTACATATGGAACGGGTGATGAGGTCCGTTTCAATACATCAGAAGACATAAAAAGAAATCCAAAGAGGTTCGGATAGTAAAAATGGAGAGGTTAAGCTTCAGCTTCCTCTCCATTTTCGTTTTCCTTAGCATCCCTCGCGTCAAGCAGGTCGTAAATCGTCATAATTACGATGTCCGGATACGTCTTGTCAACGAAGTTGCTTGTAACAGGGTCAAAATTAACCAGTTTTTTCAATGAGTTCGGAATTTCTCCCTCATCCTCAAACTTATCAAAGTCTTCTCCGGTCAGCTTGCTTATAGCTTTTTCAACCTCTTCCCTGATATGGTCAATACCAAGTTGTTTCTCCCTGGCCATCCTCTCATCATAGTCCTTGACAATATCATCCCAGTTCATTCCACATTCTTCCAGGAACGGAATCTTGAATTCAGGGTGTGCTTTCCAGAACTTGATTTCCTTATCCTCCATTGTCATCAGCTGTTCAAAGGTGTCCTGGTCTCCCTCGTTGTTCGGCTCTCCACTTGAAAGTTTTGACTGTTCCTCGGTAAAGTAAGGCCTGTCGGAAGGATTGTTGATGAGAATCTTGTCTCTGATATCCTTTGAGAAGCACACGAGAAGCGGTTTGATTCGGTTGTTGAACTGGCTGATGTATTTCGGAACATTATACTCCATTCCTGGAACATCCTTACAGAATACATCCTTTTCAGAATCAACCATATCACGAGGAAGAAGCATTGCATTAAGGATAATCTCGGTTTCAATTGTAACTTCCGGATGATATTTCTTCACATACTGGTCAAGGGTAAGCGGAATTCCGTCCTCAACGGTCTTTGTCTTCGGGGCAGCTTTCCATTCCTTTTCAAGTGCTACCCTGCAGTCCATCTTGTCACCGAAGAGGCCATCAGTCGTATAGTAGTGCGTCACTTTCTTGACATCACTCTGGGACTTTGACTTACCGGTATTGATATAGAACAGAGTCTCACCAAGGTTCACATCTATGTTGTCCTTGATTGCCAGTTCCATCCACGCCTGCCTTGATTTCGGACGACCAGCCTTTGTTATAGTCTGGCAGTCATCAACATAGTCCTGGATACTCTTCTTCACCTTTCCTCGTGACGCAATCTCCTTCAACGGAATCCGATAGCTGTAAATCTTGTCAATGTAGTCGTAGTATTCGTCAAGGAAAGCCTTACCGTTGTTTTGGAGAAGCAGACGGATACCCTTGTCCAAGAACTTCTCAATGTACTCAGGCATCTTCTTTGACTTGATAGTGTTACCGACCATCTTCACATCTTCCGGATAAGGCTTGTCTGGGAAGTAGTCCGCATAGTTCTTACGGGAGAAGTTAATGGTTGCAGAAACGATTTCATCAATTCCGAGGCCCATCTTGTTAACCGCATTGTCAGCATAATGTTTGTCAGACATGAATTCATCATTGAACTCGGCAACATCAGCTTCATACCCAGTATATGCCTTTCCCTTTTTCGTTTCTCTGGACATACCGGTACTGATATAAGGATTTTCATCGGTATATCTGAAAGTGTCCGGGAGTTTGAAGTTAAAACCATCGGTGTCACCCACAATCGGCTCATAACCGAGTGCGGCGAAATGGCTAATCATAAGGCGGAGGCTCATTCGCCCGGTACAGGTGGTTCTCTCAGCACACACGATTGATTTCCAAGGGAACAGTGAGCCAATATTTGAGCCATATGAGCCGAAGAACGAGTTGCCAAGGACTTTCTGCTGGAGTTGTTTACCGTCATTGAACGAGTAGTCCTTTTGTGCGGTCTGGTATTCAGCAAGCTCTTCCGGTGTGAGTTCCTGACCCTTTGCAAGCTTCTTCTCATATTTTTCAACAACTTTACCGGCTTTCTTTTTGAGACCCTTGGAGACCTCACGAGTAGTAAGCACATATTCCAGGAACTTAAGCATCGTTCCCATCAAGTCTTTATCATCCTCAATGCCCCAAGTAAGGATAATGGAAGGATACAGGGAGTTATAGTCAAGCTTGATTACATTGTCCACATATCCGACTTTGAGTAATCGGGAAAGACCGCCGGTAAACTTACCAGTGTTCGGTGCATCAGGAATAGCAAGCCCATTCTCATAACTCCACGCCATAAGGAGAGCCTTCCACTGGCCAGCAGTACCCATAGTGGTACATTTCTGGTATGGAAGCGGAAGAATCTTACAGATGAGGAAGTTGGTAGCATTGTATTTCAGCTCCACCTTGTCGCACTCCCAAAGGTCATCCAACAAGTATCTTTCAACAATGTATCTGCCGGTAACGACCTCATATCCGTCTTTCAGCGGTTTCTTCTCTGTGATTTCATACCACTTACCATCATTATCATTAAATGCGTAGTGAGCCTCGTTATCGTTCCAAATCGTTGAAATCTTCTCACCCGGAACATACACACGGTTCTTCTTGACTAGCTTCGCATACTTGGTTGCATACTTCAAGTCCGCCTTTTTCATATTGGAGTCAATAGCCTGGGCACGACGAACCGCGTGCAGGCTATCCGTAATGATAGTGTGAGGAACAACGGTCGGACGATATTTCTCAACCTCTCCACCGAGCTTCAAAACATTCTCTTTCTGACTCTTATAGATAGGCTCGTTGTTGAAATACTCCTTTGACAGCTCGTACATGCTTGTTCCGAGCCTTTCACAAGCACCGATAAGCATGTTCCAGTCAAAGTTCTCGCTGTTATGACCGGTAATAATGTCCGGACTGAACAATGCGATGCAGAGCAGGAATTTCTTGATTGCTTCCAGCTCGTTTGCATTCCTTTCTTCTTCGGTTTCCCCCTCCACGGAGAACACCCTTTCAAAGACAATGTATTTTCCGTTGTATTTTACCGGCCTATTAAAACGCACACCAATCTGCTCAATGCGGTCTTTTTTCGTATCAAGACCGGTGGTTTCAAGGTCAAAAATCATACGAAGCGTCTCGTCGTAATCGTTGTAGCCCTTGAAATAACGCTTTCCGGTTGAAATCAGATACTGTTCCTCCGGGGTTGCAGTGAGGTAATACTTGGTCTTGTTCTTCGCAAGTTCCTCTTGTCCGTCCTTTGTGCGGTCCTTGTAGATAGGAAAGCCAGCCTCCTTGAAGAACTTAAGGAAATCACTATAAGACATGGCTCTGGTAGCATAGAAAAGGAACGTATAGCCGTTTTCCACACTTTCAACAACCTCGCCGTCATTGTTCTTGGTGGAAAGTTCCTTGACGAATATCCCGTACTTGCCTAGCATCTTCGCCATGCTTCCGCCGCAGATGTTGTTGTCCATAATGAACTTCTTCATCTTCACGCAAACTTCTTTCTTGGCCCATACGAACGGATAGAAAGGACGCTCCGAAACACACTTATTATCATCCTCATCCCTGTAATAGACCTTTACATACGAATCACGGTAGTTCGCAACAATGTCAACGATTCTTTCTTCCGGGTCGTGTCCTTCCATAAAGGTTTTCACGGCCTCCATTGTAATTTCTTGTCTCTTAAATTCTTCCATGCTATAACTGTTTAACTGGCCATATCCCCTGACCTTTCTTCCATCCTAAAGTACTAAAAAAATCTCGGCAAAACAAATTGACTCTTTTTATTGCCAGGGAGATATTTATAGCAGATAAGTGCCTCTTGTGGCGTTTTATGGCATATGAAAATTACGGAAGTAAGAAATAATTTGTTTGACTTGAAAGACCTGAAGGGGTTGATAAAGGAAAATATTGCAGAAGCAAAACCAAAAGCCGGTGCACCAAGTATGAGCGGCTTTTTTGAACAGCACCCGGAATTTATCGGTAAAACTTATAGAAACTGTCCGGAATTAAGGTCTGCTTTATATGATTATTTTCAGCCGACCGAAGAATTCCCGGATGTTACGCCATTCCCACACCCAGACGAATATGAAACGCTCCCGGCAAATATTGCAAAAAAATATTATACGAGGGTTAAAAATGGCATGCCGCAAAATTTGAAAAAAGTACGTAAAACAAACAAGCAGTTTACATTTGGGGCGGAAAATGTCGTTGGAGAACCAGAAAATGTAGATAAACCGACCACACAAAAAGGAACATCTATTGATTTGTTGAAGTACCTGTTCAACCAAAATGGTGGCAGCAATATATCTTATACACAAGACATCAACACAAACTTCAACGCACTGAAAAATTATATTGACAACATATACGCTTTGGTTAACCCGATTGGTGAGATGCTTATCAGCAACTATAAAACACCGACTGTCAATCTGGGTGATTTTGCCGTTGATGAAACTGTTCCGTTCTCTCTTTTCTTACTTTTTTTCTATCACTCAGTGTACTGTGAAAAAAGGGGTGTTGGTCCACTTAAAAGTGAAGAATATCTGGGGGGCATACAGAATCAAAACGTTTCACAGTATACAAAATATCTTTTAAAGAAAAAACCGAATATTTTCAGTATGATATTGAACGCAGCCCAAAATGAGTTGCAAGACCTGTCAAAGACGCTTGAGAATACCGGTTTTAATGCACCATTGTTACAAATGTCCCGTGCCGCAGCGTATTTTGAACGTTATAAACAGGAATATCCGGGGCTGTTCACCGACGAGTTTATGACGGATATTAAATCTTGCTTTGGATTTAAAACGGTTGATGACATGTTTGACCCGATAGGCACGATATCAAACGATGTTTTAAACTCTGGTTTTAGGAGATGGTGCGAAAACGATAATGCGGCAATAAAAAATCTTGTCAAACCACCAATCAACAGGAACCAGGATACGTGTTCCCCTATTGAAAAGATTTTCATAACCGCAAGCGCTTTGGATAATCTCCTGTCAGCAAATTACTCGAGGTATGGAGTAGGGCCCGCAGGAACTGAAATGACAATAGAACTCTTGTTGAAAGATGGGCAGGAAGCAATAAACGAGTGGAACAGTTTAAACCCAAAAAACAGAAAAATACCGGCACCCCAAATCGCGCTTCAAACATTATATGACACCGAGAAGATGAAAGGAACAAAAGAAATAGTTCCTTTTTGGAGATTACTTAATTTCAGTAATGAGTTAAAAGACAAAACCCAGGGTGATATCTATTATTTTTTGATTGGAAACTCTTCTCCAAACGTTACTTGGACATATGAGTATAATAGGAGTAAAAAAATAGATAATGACCTTAATGGTAAATCAATTGATATACTTGGTGAAACCGGTGATAGGACGTTTTGTTTTGAATACCAGGGCGAACAACATTATAGACCATTGTCGGTAACATATAAAGAATATTCTGCTTTCCCGTTTTTTACAAAAATGAGGGAATATATTCTCACGCAATGCGGTTTCATAGAAAAAACTGTCGGCGGGACAAAGTTCTTTAGCGGACCGCCGGAAGTAAGTAGTGAAAAAATAGCGGAAATAAAACAAATAATACTTTCCGCTTATAAGCAATTTGCAGACGAACTAAGTACTTCATTAGGCGATAATGGTAAGATAATCAGTCGTTTAAATGAGACGTTTAAATCCCTTAAGGGTATAAACAAAAAGTCAAAGTTTGAAAACGATACACAGATATTGCTTTATTTCCAGCAAATATTGGAAGAGGCGAAAAAAACCGACGTATTTGAAAATCCACCACTCCGTGAGGTTGTTCCTTATGTTGGTTCACCACAACGTTTTTTGGACGAGGTTAAAACGGCGCAGGATATGGGGCGAGATGTAATTAAAAGGGACATTATACGTAAGAGGGAAAAAGCCGGTTGGATATTATCTTATATAATCCCACAAAAGGCAACGGAAGACGAAAAGGAATATACAATCGAACTTGCCGGTAATAAAAATCTTGTTTTTCCTTGGAATAAAGAAGGAAAGGAAAAACTGCTCGGCTTTTTACAGCAAAACAATATACTTGCAAACGGTGTTTTAAAAGAAAACACTCTTTTCCAACAGATTGTCAGTGAAGTGCTTAATCATTAGTAGATTTAATGGTTAAGGCGAAACTAATTAATGAGTCGCCTAAGCATTCGTCCAAGTTATGGAAAAGGTGGTCCCGCATATTTTCAACCATTATGGTTCCGTCTTCAAGTAGTATAATGTCCCCGCTTAATGTTGGGTCACTTTTACCTGTCTCGTCAAATGGCGGGTTAAACCAGAATTGTATCGGGTTCTGGTGCCAAGAAGGTCTATATACGTTTTTATAACCGCTTTCAATGTCAGTTTGGACAAAATCTTCATATTGACTGAGAAATTCGTATATAATGGTTTTATTGTCTTCCATTGCAATGCCTTTATTCCTTTATAAATATTCCAAATTCACCCAAAACCCCTTGTACGTGTTCAAAAGTATCCCCGAAATAGAGAACCATTCTTCCTTTTTCGGGGTATTCTTCCATATTCTCTATATCAATCCATGAAAGTGCGATAATCCTTGCAATCGCGTATTCCATTGAGTAGCAGTATGTCTCCTGAACGGTCTTTAGCGGGAATGGGATTTTTATTCTCACGACCTTGTTGTACGTTGTTGAATCAGGGGTTATTTCGTCGTTTGATATGAGTCCTGGAGTGTTACATTCCCAATCAACACCCCAAACAATGTCAGGGGTGTCGCTGAAAAACAGGTCGTATTCATATGTCTGGTCCGTGTTCTTGCATATCGGTTTGACAAACACCAGGACCTCGTCATTAGAACTCATCTGGGCCTAGGTCTTCATCACTATTATTATTAAGATTGTTAATCAAATCGTTAACAAGGTTCTCATCATTTCTCTTAATCTCTTCAAAACCGAGGTTCAACAGCCCGCATTCAGCAATTTTCATCTCCACCGTCTCTAACTTTTCTCCGAACCTGAATTTTAACGGCTTGTCCTTAAAGTAAATTGTGTCTTCATCTATCTCACTGAAACACAACGGAATAATCCCATCTATACAGTCCTGCATTGAAAAGCAGGCATTCTCTTTCGCCGTCATCAACTTAACTGGAGATATGATTTTTGCCGTATGTGAGAGGCAATTCGGGTCTGGTGCTAGGTCTGGTATGATACAAGCCGGAGGAATATTGAAAAATTCCCCCCAAAGGCTGTCCGGGTCATACGTGAAGTCAAAACGGTACATATATTTCCTGTCCGTCGTCCTTCCTATCTCAGCCACAAAACCTAAATATTCCTCATTCATATAATATTTTTGTAGTCAAATCAATATCGTTTTTAGGGTTCCTGGCTGAATAAACCTCCGTTTGATAACAGTTTTCCCTCTTGTCAAAAATAAACCTACACAGCCCGGTTTCCACGCCGCCATTTGCTGTTCCGTTGCAGTAATAGTTAAAATCATACTGCGCCTTCGCCCACAGGATTATTCCCATAAAGTCCTCGCGAGTATACTTTTCCTTAACTGGAATCCGTATATCACGCTTCGGGTCATAATAACTGAAATACTTCCTGTCGACAACCCTTTTTCCAAGGATTTCATTCAACTCATTATCAAGCCAACTACCTTTCTTGAGATACCACATATCCATGTTTCCTTTACAACGGAACGCAATGTCTTCAAGCGTAAATGTTTCTTCTTGCTTAGTTTTTGCGATTGCCGGTACGGTAGCCATTGCAGCAATACCAACGCCAGCACCGAATAAACGCTTTAAAAAATTTCTTCTTTCCATACTATTCTTCTGTTTCTTTCTTTTTGATATAGTAAATACTATCTTGCCCATCTACAAACTCATAATCTTTTGTATCCGGGTAATAATCAACATACACATCAACAAGTTGCCTGTCTTCTTTGTTCTTAAACCTCCACCTAAAAACCTCGTAGAACCTCACCATTGAACAGTCGCATATGTAATCAAGGTCTTCATATTGGAATTCAATGACTTTATCTTTCCATCCCTTCTTTATTCTCATTAAAGACCTTACACTGTACTTCTTGTTGAAAATCTTAATCTTCTCTGTCATTTTTCCGCCTCTTTCTTCACTATCTGATTTATAACGAGTGACTTACGAAGAACAATGTTCCACATCTTCTCATATTGGGTGTCGCGGAAAATCTGGTAGTATATATTCACATCGTTTTTTTGGCCGATACGATAAACCCTATCTTCGAACTGGAGGTTATCCCCTGGTACAAAACTAACATTATTAAAAATAACAATGTGACTTGCTAATAGGTTGATTCCAACGCCTGCTGCAGTTATATTGCCGACTAGAACCATAATGTTCGGGTCATTGGTGAACTTCTCAATGTTCTTATCCTTGTCTTTGGCGGACACTTTACCGTTGTAGATTACGCATCTGTTCCCATAATATTCCTTCAAGGTATAAAGTTCCTCGTCGTAGCAACAGGCAATAACGACCTTCTCACCTTTCTCAATGAACGAGTCGGCAAGTTTGATTGTATTCGGTACCATTTGGTTGGACAGGTATTTTCTGTATATAGCACCTTCAAGCAATTCCTTGTTCAGGTCCTTCGTCGGGTCAGCCTCCAACTGTGCCGCTTCATACTCTTCCCAAAGCCGGTTGTATTCCATTATCTGTCCCATGTCAAGGTCATAGAACAGTTCGTGCACCGTCTTATTTGGAAGGTCAAGCAGGTCTTCCTTCACTCGTCTCAGATAAATATGTGCGGTGCGGTCCTTGAGTTCCTCCAAGTTGCTCTCCCCGTTCGGAATTGTGAGCATTCGTACACTCTTTTTGACGATTTCGTGTAATTCATTCTTCTCTTCGTCCGTAAGTTCGTACCAATTGGATTTTCCTCTGTTGGCGATGAACTTTTTACTGATAGCGTCACGTTTAGCCCTTTCCCTATTGTCACGGGGAACCTCAATCGCCGCACAGTAACGCTTCATATAATATTCCCTATCATCAGCAACAGGGTCACCGATGAGTTGGAGCAGATTGAAATAGTTTTGTGGATTATTTGTAATTGGTGTTCCGGTTGCCAGATAAACGCTGTCCGGGTTCCCTCTCTTTATGAGGTCCTTTATGATTTTATATCTGTCAGCCGTCGTGTTTGACAGTCTATGGGCTTCGTCAACAATTACCAACGCCTTCTTGTTTGCTATATATTGGAGCATCGGGCTGTTTTTGTAAGCCTTTTCAATGTTTTCCTTGCTTCTTGTCGCTGGAATTTCATAAAACTCATTGACAATATCATAATTGACAATGACAAAACGATTTTCACCCCATTTTCCAGTTTCTTTCGCCTCGTTTTGGAGTTCAGTTAAGCTTAAACCGGATTTACCCTCCTTATAACCGAGGTATCTTTCAAGTTCGCACTTGTTTTTATCCAGATATGACTCAATTATGGTAATATCCCTCTCTGGAACATACCACATAAGCTCTTTTTTCCAGTTTGACTTGATTGAAGCGGGGCAAATAATGAGCACAGCATCAAAATTTCCTTCAATGGCGGCTACAGCAAGTTCACAAGTTTTTCCATAACCCATATCATCAGCAAGGACGCATTTCTTTCTCGCCAGAAGGAACTTGATACCGTCTTTTTGGTGAAGTTTTAATTTTCTGTTCGGGTCTTTTGACATTGAAAGTTTATCATAGCGGTCAAAATCAACCGGATAATCGTGCCAATCTGGTAATGTAAAATTGGTAAGTACCGCTTTTTTGGGAAGAAAAGCCATAACTGGGTCTACGCTTTGTCTATATTGAACATAGCAGTGATAAGTCGTGCTTGTTTCCCCTAAAAGACTGACAACTCTGAGTTTTTGAGGGATAAATTCCGTACCCCAATCCTCTTGTTTCTTCAAGCCATACCAATCGGCAATCTTAATGGTCTTTCCAATCTGTTTCGGGACAAAGTTTTGATTGTCAATGATATACTCTACGTTGAAGGCATTGAGTTTCTTGATGTCACCTTTGAGGATAACATCTCTTTTGAGCATGAGATAGTAAGGGTTAGTACCTGAATACCCCCTTAATATTTCAATTGCTTCATTTTGAGCCTTCGCGCTTGTATAAGTCATTGTTCTTTAACTATATTATCTCTTATTAAGATACTAAAAATATTGTTAAAAAGCAAATTAGTAACTAAATACTATTCTTCTTTAACAGATATTAAGATTCTAGAGATATATTATATATAATATTATATTATTATATATCTATAGCTTTCTTTTAAGTAGCGGTACAATATGTCTACTTTATCCAAGAAAAGCGATATTTATCTATATAACAAAATAGGCTTTATTTGTGATGGATTTACAGTTTCAGAACACAACTTTGAAGAGGAAAACACCAATCAAGAGGAACCATAAGTTCTTCGGAAGGGATGAGTATAACCTTGAAATGGAATTCGCTATGGAATATCTGGAACAAGATGCAAATCAGACAGTTATACTCTATCAAGTAGACCTTTCAAAGACAAAAGTTAACGATATTTACAAAGAAGCAGACAAGGATGCCATTCGTTACCTCCCGCCGATTGAAGTTCCGTGTGTTTATGAGATACAGGAAGCGGAACTTCAATCTTACGAGAAGAACAAGATGAAAGGTATGTTCGCCAAGCCAGGAAAGTTGATTTTCAGTGTGTTATTGAAGACTTTTGATGAACTTGATATAGATATTAAGCGTGGTGATTATGTCGGTGTACAGATAACCCCGCAAAGAATGGAGTATTTTACCGTTACAAATGATGGAAGGGTTGGAATGACCGCCAATAAGAATACAATCTACGGCGTTGCCCCTTATTTCAGAACTATCGAGTGTGCCCCTTGTGATTCAATAGAGTTCAATTCTTAACCAGTAAAAACATTTATATCTTTTTTTGTTGTTTCTATCTATTTAACTCGAACAAGAAACAAAAAACTATTTGGAAAGAAATAATATTGAATATATAGAACAATATTCACCAAGTTTTTTAAACGAAAAGTTTTCACATCAAAAAATAGACTTCTTTTTACCAACCTATAATGTAGGGATTGAATGCCAGGGTCAGCAACATTTTGGAGGGGCTTTTTTCTCGTCCTTAAATGAATGCATAGAAAGGGATACAAAAAAATATACTAAATCATTAAAAAATGGCCTAAAAATATACTACGTTATTGACCGACATATAAAAATGAAGGATATTCTCAACAACGAACTATACAGAACTATTTATAAAGAAGATAATACAGCAAAAAAAATAGACCTATTGTTTAAAAAGATAGGCATCAATATCTAAAAGTTATGGGAAGCAGGAATTTTAAGAACTTTATGGGGTACGACAATCAGCCGGACCCGAAAGAATTGCGTCTGAACTTTGATAAGGAAGAGTTAAAAGACGGCAGTCCGTTTCCCAATCCATTGACTTACGAAGATATAGACCGTGAGTTCAAGAAATGGGTGGAGGAGAGCCTTGAAATATCGTATGAAGGAAAGAAATTGCCGACAATGACGCTGTTCTCCAATCAAAGATTCAGCGAATATATGCAGTCCTGGAAGTTTACTGACGAGGACCAGAACCCGATACTCAATTTCAAGTCAATATCCAGGGAAAACAACCCGAAGAGCGGTACAATAAACGGTGAAAGCAAGAATATTCCAGGAGAACATACCTGGTTGATGAAAAGAGTGCTTGCTGCAGATAAAAACCAACGTGAATATTATATAGAATACCGTATGAAACAGCCATTTGCGGTTGATTTGGTATATAAGGTAAGTGTGTTCACCAATAAATTTGAGCTTCTAAATAAGTTCAATGAGCTTGTAAATGAACGTTTTAAGGCAATTGACTGTTATATACGTCCGAACGGTCACTATATATCAATGAAACTCAATGATATAAGTGATGACAGCGAGTACAGTATCAACGATAGGCAGTATTATTCTCAGTCTTACAACATTACGGTAAGGGCATACATCATAACCGAAGACAGTTTTAGCGTACATGAGGTTCCGAGACTTTCATTCATTGGTTTTGACACTACGATGGGAAGTAGTTATGCGGATATAGAGTTTGGTGGAACGCACAAGATAGCCGACATACATTCAATTATAACTGAAAATGATGAGTGCGAGGATGAAACTCCTTATTATTATAGGGATACGGCCTTAAAGGTTATAATTGCACCGTGCGATAGCAGTTTGTCTTTCACAATGGATACCGATGTAACAGTGAAGGCGAATGAGACTTATAGCGTCAATGTGAAATATTTTCGCATAAAGGTTAACGGAGACGTTGTTGCTGAATCCGTGGACGGGAACATACTGGAAGATATTCAGCTCCACAAAGGAGATGTAGTTACAATATCCAAGGTCATCAAAAAAAGAGAAAGCCGCAATGGAGAAATAATTCTAAATGGTTTTACCGAAGATGATATAGTTTCTGATAATGATTCGGAAGAAGAGCGCTATAAAGAGGAAATCATTGTAAGAGAATAAAAATAGTGGATGATATATTTTCGGCTATTTGCCACTATTTATAGAAAAATAATAAGTTAAAAAGATTAGTTTAAGATGATAAGCGATGCAAGAGGTGGTCATGTTTCTCCTGGTGTATACACTGAGATAAGAGACATTCAGTATTCCACTAAAAGTTTGGGTATCACAACCCTCGGCGTAGCTGGTGAGACCCTTAAGGGCCCCGCATTCCAGCCGATTTCAATTGCGAGCTGGGATGACTTCATTGACTACTTCGGCGGTACATCCCCTATCAAGTTCAAAGGAACCAACTATCCAAAATACGAACTCCCATATGTTGCAAAGGCATATCTTGAGGAGTCAAAGCAACTTGAAGTTGTCCGTGTCCTTGGTCTTTCTGGTTACTGGGCCGGTAAGGCTTGGATTATTAGAGCCGAAGGTGACGCTGGTGAGGTTCCTGTCGCAATTCTTCGTTCCAAAAAGACATATTCAGGCGCGACAAGCATTAACGGCATTTGCGTTGAGACATCGGAAGAGCCACAAGATATTGTCGTAAATGTTGAATTAAATCCGTATAGTGGGAATGTATATGGTGCAAACTGTATTCTGAGCGGTGTTTCATACGGAGAAAATGCTGAAGCTGTTGCAACATATGACGAAGAATGCAACATTGATATCAATCTTGGAAAGTTCTCACTCACGGTTGAGTATTATGATTTCAGTGATACGGCAAATACAGAACATACAGCGACGGTAACATATAATGTGTCAATGAATCCTTCTGACCCGGACTATCTTTATAAGATTTTCCCGGAAGACCCTCTTATGGGTTCAGCTCCGCTTTATATTGAGGCTGTGTATGATATGGCATTCTATAAAACATTGTATGATTGTGCTTATAATAGTGCTAGAGACAAGGACGGTGTATGCTTGAATGCTTCTGGCGAGTGTGTTATGGCCTACAACATTATCGGTACAGAAGGGCCTAAGGATTATCTTGATGAAAACAAGGAAAAGTTCCACTACTGGAACTACATTTCAACATATCGTTGTGCTGTAACTCCTTGGATTGTTTCCGAGGTTAAGGCCGCTAGCACGAAGACCATTGATGTCAAGAAACTATTCAAGGTTTATACAATCAGTGATGGTAACGCAGCGAACTACCAGGTAAAGATTTCATTCCAAAGAATTCGCCCGATTGAAGGACTGTTTGACGTTGTTGTTCGTGACTTCTACGATAGCGACAATTCACAGGTTGTTCTTGAAAAGTACACAAACTGCTCAATGGTTGAGGGCGAGTCAAACTTCGTTGGTCTCAAGATAGGTACTATTGATGGTACATATCCTAACAAGTCCAAGTATATTGCACTTGAATTCAGTAAGGAAGAAGGTATTGATGATTGCGTACCGTGTGGTTTCCTTGGTTACCCTATCCCTAAGTATGAGACAGAGTGTGGTATCACGATGAATTACAATACTGTCTATGACAATACGATTAAGCCAAAGAGGCAGTACTTCGGTCTTAATGATGAGGTGCTTGATTACGATGTCTTAAATTATAAGGGTGTTGACGCTTATGCGGATGGTGTTGGAGATGCTGACCCGACAAGGATTAGTAATGGATTCCACCTTGATTCAATATTCACGGCAGAACCAGACTCAGTTCCTCAGGTTGATGGAGAATCTGGTTTCACGTTCACGACTGTTTCACCGATTCAGATGAACAAGTACAACCGTATTCCTCGTATCCTTCCTACTGCATATCTTGACGAATGTCTTTACAAGGATATTAATCTTCGTAAGTTTACTGTTTATCCGTACGGCGGTTTTGATGGATGGGATATCAACCGCGACCATAGGACGAATACAAATAACTACAGAGGAAACAAATACGAGCTTCGTCGTTCAGCTGAGGGCTATGAATATAATGAAATCTTCAGGCCGATTGGCGGTGGAAATGAGTCGTTAGAACTTGACCCGATGGTAAGCCTCAAACTTCCTAACATTGCGATTACTACTGATTACTATGCATATCTTGCTGGTTATATGCAGTTTGCAAATCCTGAAGATGTTGATATTAATCTTTTCGCAACCCCTGGAATTAACTGGTATGACAATAGTCTGCTTACCGAGGATGCTCTTGATGTCATTGAAGATAGTGAGGATGGCCGTGGTGGCGATGCTCTCTATATCATGGCAGCACCCCAGTATGATAAGGATATGATGCCATACGATGCAAGCGATGTGGCAATGTTCCTTGAAGATACTGAGATTGACAGCCCGTACGCTTGCACATACTGGCCTTGGGTCAAGTATTGGGATGGCGACAACAAGAGATACATTGACCTTCCTCCGACTAAGGATGTCGTTAGGGATATGGCTGCAACCGATAATGTTTCATTCCCTTGGTTCTCCCCTGCCGGACTGAACCGTGGTGAAGTTGAGTGTGCAAAGGCTTACTACAAGACAACGCTTCTTGATGAAGACACGCTTTATGAGAACCTTATCAACCCGGTTAAGACTTTTGCTGTTGATGGCGTAAAGCTTTGGGGTAATAAGACTGTCTTTCATCCAGAGACACCTCGTAATAGAATCAATGTTTCAAGACTTATGATTCGCGTCAAGAAGCTCATATCACAGGCATCAAGATATCTTATCTTTGAGCAATATGATGCTACGCTTGAGAAGCAGTTCCGTTCATTGGTTGAGCCAATCTTGCAGGATGTGAAGTCCAACAGAGGTATCTATGACTATCGTGTTGTTACCGAATCCACGGAAGAGACGCGTGACCAACACATTCTTCCTGCAAAGATTCTCATCAAGCCTACTCCGGCATTGGAATACATCAGCATTAGCTTTGTAGTCTATCCGGAAAGCGTACAGTTTGATGAATCGCTCTAACAGAAACATTCTTTAAAAAATGGGAACCACTTAATGGTTCCCTTTTTGTTTATGAATCAAATGTACTATTTATAGTAAAATAGATAGAGTATGAAAAACAAATTTTTAAGTCTCATTGTATTGTTTTCCATAATCTTCTCGTTCACTGGTTGCGGTTTGATAAATAAAATATCAAACAAAGGAAACGGTGACAAAGAGGCTGTTATGGGAACTACGCAGAACATGTATCAAGCAGTACATATGTATACAGTTCAACAGGTTGATTCAATGTGTGTTGTTGATGTACTTCCGAGAGACCTGAACAACTGGATTAGTAAATCTTACAATGATTATGAAACAAAGAAATACATTGTAAGATATATGTACATCAAGGAACTTAATAATGATGCTGAAATGATATATATATTAACCGAAAGGGGTGATATGTATGCTGTTTCAAAAAGAAAAGTTGTAAGTGAAGAAGAATAGTTATGTTTAAAGAAGATGTTCAATTCGGCTTTTCGCCGTCTAAGATGGATGGCACCGAGCATATTTTTGGAAATGGTGAACCACAAACCACGATTCCAAATTCATATTCTTATAGAAAATTTCTGCCAGGTGTTTTAAATCAGGGTGCAGAATCAATATGTGTCCCATGTTCCATCTCCGCATTCCTTAACTGGAGAGAAAATCTGAAAACCGGTAGCAAGAAGGATAACAAAATCAATTATCACGAAATATACGGGATAAAGACAACTTCTGGTGAGGGTATGACATTCAAAGAAGCATTCAGTTATCTCAGGCATCATGGTGTTTCGTCTAAGTCTGGAAATCTGACAATAAAGGAGTATGCTTTGATACGAAATATGTATGATTTAAAATTTGCCCTCGTAATGAACGGCCCATGTGTCGGGGCACTTCCTGTTTTTAGTAACAGGCCTGAATTCTGGAATAAAATGATTGGTGATGGATTCTATGGCTATCACGCAATATCAATAGTAGGATATAATTCAGATGGGTTTATCATAAGAAATTCGTGGGGTACTGGATTCGGAAATAATGGGTATACAACCTTAAGATATGAAGATTTTGGAAAACTAATTGAAGTCTGGACGATAGTTGAATAAAAAAGAGCACTCTTTCGGGTGCTCTTCTTTTTTGTTATAAAGTAATGATTAGTAAGCGAGGATGCAGTAGTCCGGACGGATGGTTGCGGAAATGGTAGCAAGGCCATCGTCACTGTAAGCGAGGTCACCGAAGTCAACGTCAGTGAGGAAGCAGTTCTTAAGAATCCACTTCTGTACAACAGCTCCGGTCGGGTCAAGCATTTCAAGTTCAAGGTCTCTCTTGTAACCGATAGCATAACCCTGACGGCCAGTTACAGATTCAGAGGTCAGACGAACCCACTCCATGATAGCCTGGGAAGTTGAAGGACCGATAGGGTCACGGAAAACAACATTGATTTCACCCCAGGTATAACGACCAACTACATAAGTAGAAGTGTTAATGAACTGGATTTCAGTTGCTGGCTGATTGATTTGAGGCCTCTTTGCTGATTCAAGAGTCCATTCCTGTATTCCAAGGTCTGCTGGGAAGCGAAGTATCCATCTATTTTTCCTCAACGGCTCATAGGTCAAGGGCATTTTAGTCAGAAGGTCACTCATTGTATTACTAATCTTAATCTCTTATTTTTCTAATAAATAGGGTCCTATGGATTTTTTTTAGTGGATTTGTGGATTTTGTTGCATCATCTGACCCTGCATCTGGCCCTGTTGAGGCTGTGCATTGGCCGGGTTGCCGAAAGCGGTCTGCTGTTCCGGCTTCTTGTCACAAATCTGCCAAATCTTTTTCAGAAGCTGATATCTTTCATCGTCGGGGGTTTCAGCGAGCGATGCCATACCCTTCAATGACTTCTTGCGAATGTCATCAACAAAGGCCATGATATCCATGCTTTCTTCACCCTTTTCTTCTGGTTTCTCCATCGGTTCCTCTTCCATATTTTCGTCGTCGTAAGCACCAAGCTCCTCGTCGTCGCCCTCAAAGTTCAGGGTTTCGTTGATAGTCTTAGGCATTTTTTCGACCATATTTTTCATCTCGTTGATACTCTCCTTAACTGTCTTTTTCATATTTCAGTTCTTTTACATTATAAATAGTTGGTTAAACAGTTTTTATTGACTTAACGAGTTTTTGTCCTATCTTTAAGATAGACAAATTTTATACTTATGAACATTTTGGATGAGATAGCAGAGGGCTACACATATAGCGGTGTGGTAAGCCTCAAGGCAATGGAAGATGACATATTTACACTTGAAAACCAGATTGACAACCTCAATGCCGTTCTTCGTGAGGTGCAGCTTCGTGGAAAAAATCCAGGCCCTGTGAAACAAAGAATACGCGACGAGAAAGTTAGGCTTTCACTCCTTAAGGCCGCGTTCAAGAGGGAGAGCGACAAGGATGCCTCATACGATGCAATCATGGATGTTCTCGGTGTGACAAGGGATGGTATGGAAACAAAGGACCAGCCAGCGACAGCGGTTAGTGACAGGGAGCCGTTGAAACAGAACTTTGAGAAGGCTGATATTGAAACAGAAGAGTTTGAGGAGGACGAACCATCAGTTGAACTCCCAAAGGAAAAGAAGGTGTATGAGACACCGACGGCGACGGTTTTGGAAAAAGAGCCAGATGAAAAGCCCACTGGATACGTACAGCCGGAAAGTCCAGACAACGAAGAAGCAACGATTGTCGGAACCGTAAATCAGTTTGATGATGATTTCATGGACAGAGTAAATCCGTCGGTCAGGCTCCAGTTGGATAGTGAAGAATACGAAGCGGACGTTGTTGATTCCGAGGAAGAAGAAAGGAACGACATGTCTGTCTCCGAGTCGGAAGTCCAGGAAACAGATGAAGTGTCCGGTGACGAGGTTCCCCTTGAAGCAGAGTCTGATGAGGTGGAAGAACGCTCCTACGACGTGGAATGCGATGCACCAGATGAAGATGTGACGATTATCCATTCTGGCACCACGAGTGTTCCTGAGATAGAAGAAAAAGACGCATATGCTTGGGTTAATGTTGAAGAGACCGAGCCACAGGATGACGAGCCTGTATATGATGAGCCGTTTGACGATGACCTTGGCACTGTTCCCGGCGTGGTTGAACTTGGCAAGGAAAAGACAAACCAGCCAGGGACCCACACGTCATGCGACCTGTCAAGCTATTGTGATATGGTGAATACGGAGTTTGTAACCGCGCAATACAATACCGAGAAAAAACTTGTTTGTGTGCATTTTTCCGACCCGAGAGACTATGAAATTTTTCTCTATCTTCTGAAAGAAAGGTCCGACAGGATGAGATTTTTCAAAAAGCGGAAACCTATATTTATTAGGGTGAGGGCCGACCTCGGGCATAGGGTCGTTTCCTATGAAATGGGTTTCTATGGGTGTCGCGTGGTTAATGTTTTGGATAACACTGCTACCGGACTGTTCGGGGAAGAAAAACATTTCTGCGAGGCGGTTTTCAAGTATAGAAATTTGAAAATAAAGCAGACAACATTGTTTGCTGGACCGATAAGTAGCAATGGCACAACCGATACCGAAATCAAAACCGAAGGCGAAGACACAAAGAAGGAAAACAGCGCCAAGTAAAAGACCGCACCCGAAGTACGGAACTTCAAAACTTGAAGATTATTTCGCAAGCAACTTCCTGGACCAACTGGGGGTGAAATACATCAGACAGTTTGAGGCAAAGGATATCGGCCGGTTTTATGATTTCTTTTGCCCGGATGCGAATGTCATCATTGAAGTTGATGGGGACTATTACCACTCGTATGGCTTGACTTATGAGCAAAAGAACCCGATGCAGAAGCACAACGAATGGGTTGATAGGGTTAAGGACGAGTGGGCGTTATCCCATGGAATACCGATATTGAGAATTTGGGAACATGACATACACGATAATCCGGAGAAGGTAATGAAGACCTTAAAGGAGTCCATTGGAAAATATACTGAGAAACAAAGAAAAATAAGAGATAAGAATAAGAGACACTGATGCCAAAGATAGAAATTAAAGACCTTGAAAAACAGAAGAGACAACTTAAGGCCTCTTTTGACATGTGGGAGAAGACAATTAATGAAACCACAAACGCGATGAAAAACGCTTTAAAGGAAGATGGTACCAAAAAATATACTGATGACCAGATTTCCGAAAAGCTTGAACTACTCCATAATGGCGAACAGGATGTAATAGATAAATGGCTTTTTCTTGGTGGGACAATGGAAGAGCTTGAAAGGAGTGAAAAGTCGGAAAAGCCAGTTGTAAAGAAAAAACAAATTGAAAAGACCGTGTTTGAACAGATTGAAGAAGTAACAAAGAAGGAAGACGAGCCAAAGGTTGCCGAAGAAAAGGAAATACGTCCGCAAGAAATAAAAAGGAGTAAGAAGTTAGAATCGGTTGTCAACCTTATTCCGTCAAGAGATGAGGCAAATCCGATGGCTGCTTATGACATCATTCCTCTTCCATCAAAGGGCGAATGTTATCCAAACAAACAGGGAAGAATTGCGGTGTCTTATCTGACTGCAATGGATGAGAATATCATAGTTTCACCAAACCTTTACCGTGATAATATGGTTCTTGACGTAATATTGAAGGAAAAGATTCGCGACCCGGAAATCAATGCCGATGACCTTCTTGACGGAGATAGAGATGCAATTATCCTTTTTCTCCGTTCTTCCGCGTATGGTAACATGTATTCGGTAACGACAACAGACCCGGAGACAAAGAAAAGCTTTGAGACGGAAATAGACCTTTCAAAGATTAAATACAAGGAATTTAATTTGGTTGGCGACGAAAACGGATGGTTTGATTTTGAAACCCCGGTAACGAAGGACAAGATTAAGTTCAGGTTCCTTACACATGGCGATTACGTTGACCTTGCCAGACTTGACGAATCCGAGGTATCAAGCCTGAAAAAGCATGTTCTTGACAGATACAATGACATTTTGAAATTTTATCTTGACGAAGAAGATGATATGACGGCAAGTGACCGCTTAGAAATTTCAAAGGCGATAACGACGCTTGAAAATTGGGCGGAAAAGCACGAAAACGGTGAATCAAAATATTCACACAGGGCATCAAACGAGCTTGAAATGCAAATCATGTCTGTTAACGGAAATACGGACAGGAAATTCATCCATGATTATGTTCTTACGATGCCGATTCGCGATGCAGCTTCTATACGTAAATACATAGTTAGAAACACACCAGGAGTTGATTATAATTTTGAGATAGAAAAGCCAAAGAGTCTCGGAGGTGGCTCCATGAAGGTGTTTCTACAATTTGACCAGTTTATTTTTTTCACTGATACCGACTGAGTATGAGCGAATCCTTAAGGATGAAATCTGGGGATGTACGCATTACATGAAACTACCGATGGAAACCGTCATGAAACTCCCCGTTCATGATAGAAGGTACTTTATCCAAAAGCATAATGCCGAGCAACAAGGATTGCGGGCAGAGCATGAAAGGAAGAGCGGTGTAAGGAAATACAACGGTGAAGAAATAAATACGTACGCTAAGATTGAGCAGGAAAACATAAAAAACAGAACAAGAAGGGGTTAATATACCCCTTTTTCTTGCTTAAGAAAATACGCAGAAGATATTTATACTGAGAAACTATATTTTCAAAATGTCAAAAGATACAAATGAAGCTGAAATAGCAAAAAATGGTTCTCTTCTACAAAGAATGATAGCGGATGGCACAAAAAGTCTGGGTAAAGTTAGCCAGAGCCTTAATGCTATGCTTGGCTCGTTAGAGTCTATGATAGAGCCTTTTTCAAAAATACAGTCAGCTGCAATTGACTTAGGAAAAGCCGTAGGCTTCGCTGGTCAATCCATAATGACAATGACGGAGAGGATGATTGCTCAAAATAAGGCACTGTCTCTCTCCATGAATTATAATATCTCCAGTGAAGAGATGTTCAAACTTACGGGTCAGGTTCTTTCAAAAATAGGAAGAAACATCGCGATAGATAACGTTGAACGCGTATACAAGAACGAAAAGGGAGAAGTTATTGACAAGGGATTCGGTGGTTCTGAAATAGAAAATCTGGTTGCAGCAAGAACAGTATTTGGCGATGATGTTGTATCAGACATAGTTGCCGGATTTGACAAAGTAGGAAAGTCAATGAATTCAGCGACAAAAGCAGCTGGAAAGTTGTTTAAACAAGCTTCCGACTATGGCATAAATGCATCGTTATATGCCAAAAATTTTACGAGTAATCTGGCAATGGCTCAAAGGTATAATTTCAGGGATGGTGTTAGGGGCCTTCAAGAAATGGCAAGGAAGGCGACAGAAATCAGACAGGATATGAGCCAGATTTCAAGATTTGCCGAAAAGGTTGGGACAGTTGAAGGAGCAATAGAGACAGCATCAAGACTGCAGGTTCTTGGCGGGTCGTTCGCAGGCCTAGCAAATCCATTGGCCATGTTGAATGAAAGCCTGACAGATATGGGTTCACTCCAAAAAAGATTCAACAAGATGACCAAGAACGCAGCTTATTATGATGCGTCAAGGAAGGAAGTAAGAATGGACCCTCTTGAAAGGATGAAACTTATCCGTGCGGCTGAGGCGATGGGTGTTGATGCAAATAATGTGTTAGAGCAGGCGTTCTCCCAGGCAAGAATAGGAGAGGTAAAGTCCCAAATGCAAGGATATACTTTCTCAGATGAAGTCAAAAAAATGCTTCCGAACATTGCAACGATTGATAGTGAGACGGGGCTGGCCGGAGCAACAATTGGCGGGGAGTTTAGAACATTATCACAAATATCCGGGGACCCAGAACTCCAGAAGAAACTTATAGAGGAAACCAGGACCGAAAGTGAAGATATAAAGGTAATTGCAAAGTCGGTAATTGGCATAAAGGGCATGCTTGAGGGAAGAAGTAAACAAATTTCAAATGAAGCTGCCTTAAATAAAATTAAGCCTGGCGTCCTTGGCGGTGTAAGTACTTTGGAAGCTGTTGTTGATACTTTGGTTAACGCAATTGACAACAGAGCCATATCAGCTGCCGGAAAGATGGATTTCCCGTTTAAAGAAACCGAAAGTGTTGCTATTTCTGCGGCTTTTGGGTCATTAGTTAAGTTTGGAAAGGCTTTTGATGCAACTTCGTTAAGCGAAGGCCAAGCGATGCTATCCAAAGCGATAGAAGATACATTTGGAAAGGAAGGTTCCTTGCCGGTAGCCATGCAATCAGCGATGGATGCGGTTACGAAGTTTTTTGATGGATTCACGAAGAAAGCCAATGATTTCATGAAGGAAACTTTAGGTGCTGATTTTCTGGAAACTACGAAAGCAACCGGAACAGATAAAATTCCGAATGGTGAAGCCGTAATAACCGCTACGGACGCTGTCAGTCCAACTCGCAGGTTTGAGGCGATAACCGGCAATCCAATTTATCAACCATTTTTTGCGAGTCCTATTATTATTGACGGTTTAGACGAAGCATTTAGGGAATCCGTTAACATGTGGAGGAATAACGCATTCAAACCAAATGACAAGACAATGCCGTCAGAAACCGTTTCAAAACCTGCCGCACAAGAAACAACCGGACAGGCAACATATAATGGCGGTGGAGAATATACAATAAACCTTAACGGAACACTGTCAATGGACGTTAATGGGGACAACGGAAAGATAGGGACAATTGATATAGTACAATTATTGAAAGATAACAATGGACTTATGTCCGAGTTTTCAAAAATGATATCCGACGCGATTGAAAAGATAGATAAACAAGGCGCAAGAAAAAATAGTCAATAAAATTAGAAACACGATTTTAAAATGATAAACGGATTTCCAGGAATAAGCAGTTATGATAAGTTTGCCATAGGTCATGCAATAAGGCAGGAACTGAGGACAATGGGAGGTAACCTACTTGGCCTTAATTCCACTTTGATGAAACTGACAAACGGTGACGATGATTCCAGACCGACACTTGATGCACGTATTGGTGCTCGGGAGGTGACAAAGGTTTCTCGCCGACAAATTGGTGGTAGGGCCAGCAGCGCATACGGTGGAGTCGGGCCAAAAAGCACACCGGCCAGGACAGCGAACCTTCTCGGAAACCCATACATGAGAAGGTACGAAGACCCTGGTTCTGATGGTACTTATAACTTTGGACTACCGGGAGCACCAGCAATCGGGGAATATTATGATGTTTACGAGAGCGAGGGAAATCATCTTCGCTTTCTTGATGAAACAGTCGGAAGGGATTTGCTCGGATATACGCACCTTGAAAACGCTGCCATGGAAAGGAGCGGAGACCCTTCAAACGATGAGATATATCTCCGAAGCACCTATTCAGTTTTTGGAGATATAAACTATCCTTTTGATAATCAAGACATTGAGGCATTCGCACTTGGTTCAAAGAGATATAGCCCATCCGAGCCGTATGTGCTAAAGCCATTGGAAAGCAATCTTGTTAGAAGAACGTTGAACGGGCATGTCCAGGGATTCAGGGATAAATTTGAAGCCTTCATACCGGGTAGGGAGCCATATCGTGGTCCGCTGCTTGACATGTGGGACTATATGGGTTCGCATTATTATTTAAACCTTCTAAACGGTACTGCTGAACACGGGTTATATGTTGAAAACTACGAATTCCAGCAGAGGAATCGTGTTGCTGTTTATGACAGAGACGCAATCCCACAATCTGATTATTCTTATTTCCTAAATGTGGACACGACATCACCGGAAAAGGAGATAAAGGGTCTGCTTGGAAAGACGAACAGGATGTTTTACGAGGGAAAGATTAAGTCTCTTGTTAACAGATTTGCAACCCTTAATGGCAATAACGAGGGTATGCCCGGGTTCTTGAACACAGCGACGGACCACATGTACGGATTGTCAAGGGGTAGAAATTTAAGAAAACTTGACCTCACAAACGAAAACGGTTATCCGAATCCATATTGCCGCGTATGGACTACCCACTACCAATATTCAAAGTATAAGCATCTGATTAGGGGTAAATGGGCGGATGATTCAATGAATGCTGGCAGAGAACACTATACACTCCACCAGGGTGACCAGCTTATGCGTCCGAACAAGGGATATGAAAGGTTTAAGAACATGACGTCCATTGACCCGGAAAATGGACGTCCGATATTCGCACCATACTATGTCAATGACCGTAGCAAGATGGAGGATGATTCAATCAAGAGATGCATGTTTTCCATTGAAAATCTTGCTTGGAAAGACATCATACCAGATTCAACACTGATAAGGAAAGATGGTTCAGAAGCGGAAATTAAGCTTAACTTGGACTTAGGTGATGGGACGACAATGAAGCAACGTACGCTCACAGGTATAGCCAAAGGTTTAGGTATGACATTGACCCCGGAACAGAGAGGCCCGAACGGTGGACGTATCATGTGGTTTCCGCCGTACAACCTCAAATTCAGTGAGCAGACTAGGGCCAACTGGAATTCAAATGAGTTTATCGGAAGAGGCGAAAAGGTCTATTCATACGTAAATTCAGAAAGAACTGGAACATTGTCGTTTACAATTCTCGTTGACCATCCGTCTGTTATCAATGAGTGGGCGCGTGGAGGAAAAATGGGAAAGACCGCGAACAAGGTAGACCCGCTGAGCAAGGACGAGATGATTCTCCGCTACTTTGCCGGGTGTGATGCTCTTGAATTCAACCCAAGAAAGGAGTATGACGTTCCATATACAATCATAGATACCGAATGGACGAATACAGAATCCCACGAGGAAAAAGTTAAGACCGGCACACATAAGGAAGAAAAGGAACCATTGAAAAAAGAGGATTCAAACGACAAAGAAGCCATTACATTCTACAGTGTGTTCTATTTTCCGAATGATTATTCTGCAGAAGACTTCAATAATGGAACAAAGCCTGGCGGTGCTGTTGCTGGTCTTAACGAGATGTTTGAAAAGGGAAAAAGGGAAGGCGTTGGTGATTTTGGTTATGAGCTCGGAAAAGGTGGTACCGGTATGACCTACGAAAATAAGTATTATTACAGAGGAAAAGACAAGAACGGGGACATTAGGGAATGGTTTTATCCGGTTGATAACCGCGTTAATGATGAAGCTTTGACGAACCCAGAACGTTATAAAGATATTAATGATTTTGGACTAAATGCTGGCTTTTATGGGACATTTTTCGGGGATGATATTCCGGATGGTGAAGAGTTAGTTAACTATTTGAATAACGGCAATCCAGGACCGTTTGGGGCTGGTGGAGATTTTGCTTTAGCTAAAGAATTAGTAAAGATACCGGCTGACACCAATAACAAGTATTTCATTCCGGCGTATAATTTTTATAAGAATCTAGGAAGTGTCATAACAAAATTGGATGCTGTAACGAACATGAAATATAAATATGAGATTGATGTTCAGGGTTTTGCTTCCAAGCACGGCTACACTGAGTCAAATAAAATATTAGCGTTGAATAGGGCAAAGGTAATAGCCAACTGGATTGAAGGGCTTGGTGTTTTTAAGTTTGGTGAGCGAGACAAGATAACATATAATGGGAATGGGGAAATAGATTCAACTAACTCAGCAACAGAGTCTGATTTCAGACCAAAAGCAGCAAGAGCCGCCGTCGTAACCTTCAAGATATTCCCAACTGAAACGGTTATAACCGAGGTACAGCAATTCGCGGATGTTGATGATTATGATAATAGAACGGTAACAACCACAAAGGTTGAGACAGACCATTTTGAAGAGTATATTACTGATGATTCAACTAAATACGAGAACCAGACATACGACAACGAGTATACGTATTTCAAGCAGATAAACGAGAATGACGATATGGTCAAGAGATATATCTCCGATAAGGTTGATTACTTTGACCCGGCATTCCATTCAATCACGCCGGAAGGCTTTAATGCAAGACTTACGTTCCTCCACCAGTGTACGAGACAGGGCCCGACGATTTCCGCGTCAGACCTTGGAATGGGTAGTGCTTATGGTGCCGGAAACTTGTCATTTGGACGTGCTCCATTCTGTATATTACGAATCGGAGACTTCTTTAATACGAAGATTTGTATAGAGAGTGTTAACATAGAATACGATAATGGAGGTGGCATCCAATGGGACCTTAACCCGGAAGGGATTGGTCTGCAGCCAATGTATGCAAATGTGACACTGAACTTCACGTTCCTTGGTGGAAGTGACCTATCAGGACCTATTTCAAGGCTCCAGAACGCAGCTTCTTACAATTTCTATGCGAATACATCTGTTTACGATAGAAGGGCTGATTACAGGAATACGTTTGTTACGCCGGAAGATGACAAGGCGAAGTCATGGTCACCAGTAATTCTTAACAAAAATGAGAATGCAAATATAACGGAGCATTGGGATTTCTATACAAGGACGCCCCGTCCCGGTCAAAATGAAACAAAACAGTAAAAATGGCATCATACGATAGATATACACAATTCAGGCAGGACGGTAAGATAGATATCGTTCCGTTTGGCGCAATTCCAGCAAAGGACACAGATTTTTACGAAGTATATTATAGGGGAAAAACAAGACTTGATATTCTATCCTATCAGTATTATAATGATAGTAATTACGGGTGGCTCATCATGCAGGCGAATCCGCAGTATGGCTCTATTGAATTTGAAATCCCGGATAAGTCTGTTTTAAGAATACCTTATCCGTTGAATCAGTCAATACAGGACTATCGGGCATCCATAGAAGAATATAAGAAACTTTATAAGTAGAATTTAAATGTCAGCTGAAAACGAGGTAAAAAAATTAGGTAGGGTTGAATATATTGAGCCGAATAATCTTTTTGTACATAGTACTGGAAATAAGATAAAGAACGGAATACCTCAGCCATATGAAAATTATTCCTTTTCTGTTAATCTTCGAGTAATTAACGGAAACAGATATGATTGTGGCTTGCCTAGCGATGGTGAGGATATAGCGAATCGCGTCATAGAATATTCTAGCGACAACGGAACAATATCGTTCATGGATGGCACGTCAGTTGATGGCGGGCAGGGTTACCTTACGACAAATTTTACCGATATCAGCATGAATAATCCGGAGACGAACACGAGAGAATGTCTGGGTATTGAATCAATAAACGTAAAGTTTGACAGTTGGTACTTCCCTATGGTTGACATTACCTTCGTTGATGTCAGAGGGGCTTCATTAATGCAACCCGCCGAATACGAATACTATAACAATGGGGGTGGTAGTCAAGGAAAAAATGAAGCAGTGAAAAGCAATTCCAATTTTTTCAAGGCGTTTTTCAGCTTCCCATATCCGCTTTTCAAACTCAGCATCAAGGGGTTTTACGGTAAGGAGGTTACTTATGACTTAAGCTTATTGAAATGCAATATTGAATTCAATTCACAAAATGGTAACTTTGAGATACATTCCAGTTTCATTGGCTATATGTATGGTATGTATAGTGACATACCGTTTTCGTTCTTATATGTTGCCCCGTATATTGACCTTTATGGAAAAAATACGTGGGATGAAAAGATAAAAAATGGAGATTTCTGGTATTTAGGTTCAGATGAAAGGCCATCCGGACACGAAATGTATACTTTCCCCGAATTGTTTACAGCAGTAAAAAATGCTGACATAATGGCAAAAAAAGAAAGCGTTCATTCTCCTGAAGGCGAACAACAAATAGAAATAGAAAAACTGCACGAAAAACTGGCAAAACACGTATTACCGGAATTCCCAGTTACCAAACAGACCGGTTACTGGCGCTCATGGTCACCAACAGATACTGAAGAAAACTCAGATGGGTTTTTCTTCATTGCGATGGAGAATTCTCCGAAGGAAAATAGGAATATATTTGAGTCTTTCATGCGTTTTTCCACCGAGCTTAATGAATACAATGAGCTTGCCAAAGGCACGGAAAACTACAAAGAAAATACGGTCAATACCAAAGAAATATTTCAAGATGTTTACCTTGACGCAAAAGAATTGGAGAAGAAGGGAAAGGCAAAGGCCGAGGCTAAGGAAGAAACATATTCATCAAGATTCACTGATGAACAAATTGAAAAAATGCTTGATGGCCGTGTTGTGTCACTGGTATTTAAAAAAGAAGGTTCCGACACTAAAAATGCCGTATTAAAGTTTGATAGAGAGCAGTCACAAATGACTAGTGGCTCAGGGACATCAATTGATGATTATCAGAAGCTAATTGATGAACTTATACGTAGATTCGATAAAAATGAGCCCACAACTCCGATGCTTAGGTACGATTCACAGAAGATTTGGACAATAAGGGCGTTCAAAATAGATGACATTCACTATAGGGATAAAATAGTAGATGCTGTAAATAAAGAAGCTAGTGAAGTCAATAGATTGGTTGAAGAACTTGACGCATTCAGAGACCAGCGGATAATTGATGCTGTTGGATTTGAACCAACCATGAGAAATATATACAACATGTTTTTTGCACACGTTGATACGTTCATGTCCTGTTTCTATAATACATTGGACAAAATACGGAACAAAATTCAGTCTGGCGACGAGAGCAGAAGCTATAAGAAGTTATGTGGAAAAGACATACAAGTTGATGTTAATGAAAACACGTTAAGAGATTCATCGCCTTCCGGAAATGGAGGAAAATTACCTCCGTTTACAATGTTCTATAAGGAAGAGCCAGTAAAGGATTCTAAAGACAAGGAAATCGTAATGCAATGGCCAGGGTCGTTGCCTGGTGGAAAAGACCTTGATGAGGTACAGCTTGTTGAAGCTATCATTAATGCAACGGCGTTGTCAAGGCGTAGATATGAAACGGTACAGTCAAGATATAATACTATTGACAAGGAGGGGAATCTTGTCCCGACAAATTATTATGATTTGATTGACAACGAGCATAATCCATATGTAGATGTTCTTGATGCGGCTAACCTTCAAAAACCAGTACATGAGTTGGCAAAGGTTTTCCTTCTTAGGTGTTATTTCTCTTTACTTGGAGGAAGTTACGTATCTTCGGATAATGGGTCAAAGGATGGAACTTCAACAATGACGCAGAATATGACAGAAAAGGCTAAGCTGATTGCAAAGCTTGAGGTGGGCAATGTTGTTAGGGCATTTAAAATTAAGGGGTACTCGCCGAAGGATAGTTTCATTACTGAGCTTCACACGATAGCGGACGACGGTTCAAATTTGCTTAATGAATTCATGAAAGATAGCCACCCGATGTTCAGAACAAACGGGGCTGGAGATATTGAATATCAATGGATAAAATATCCTGGAACCGAAAATAAACCAGGATTGACTGCAAAGTTTTATCCCGTTGGTACATTTGAGCCGTCAGTCCTGACAAATGCGGTTAATGGAGCAAACATTGGGAAAAATAACGGAAAGTTCGTACAGATTAATAATTCTGGTACAACTGTCAATAGTTTAACGTGTAGAATCTTTGATAGTGGAAGGAAAATTGATTCTGTTTTGAATAAGCACGCATCAGGTGAATTTGTATCTGCTGCAAAGCTTTTTCCAAACTACCAGAAACTTCCAGCATCGTTAAACGAGATAACGTTTGATAAAAAGGCTTTTGAAAACGTACAGAATTTTAGATTGGGCGACCTATATAAAAGAAATGGAAATACGTCCACTTTTGAAAGCATGCCATCGCTTCCTTCTTATAGGAAAAGTACTGGCGGCGAGACGAATATTTTCATGGACCCTCTTTATTACTGCCAGAAAACACCTGAGGCTAGGGCTTATTTGTTCTTGCTTGGAATTCCTCTCAGTGAAGATAAAAAGCTTCTATTGCCGAAAAAGGTTGAAAATGGAGATTACCCGGTATTTTTGTTGCTGAGGGAAGGCGCTGTATACTGGAGAAACACGTATTTCAACTTTATGGAAGATAGATATGCTTATGAAGACCCGATAAACTATAAATACAGTGTCAATAATGTGCGTGTTGATGTTGAATCAGATGTTGAAAACAATGACCCGTGCTTAGGAAAAAAGTATATTTATACAAACTCCGGAAAATTACCAGAAAATGTATCTTCAGCCAGAAGGGACATGCTTATTCGTTTTTTCCTCAGATGGGCAACCGGTAGCGAAGAATATACAATGCCGGACTCATCAGTTGTTGGTGAGTTACCGGACGAAATCAGAAATGAAACCTCCATACCGTCCGTATCACTTGATTTTCAGACAATTGAAAGGAATTTTGCGCTCCAAAAAACGACAAGTGCAAACGGTGGGTCTGTAATGTCAAATCTTTCAGATATACCAGATGCAGTGACGTTGGCCTTGACGCTGGAACGCGCTGGAAATTTTGACAACGCCTCAACTTTAAGGGAAGTATATGAAATAGGCCAAGACGACAAACTAGGAAAATTAAACGGCCAGAAGATAAGAACCGGTGTATTCATAAAAACAAGCAACACAGAAAATAAGTTTCTGAAAAAGTTCAAGGACTTTTTTACCAGCTTTGCCTCAGTTATTGATTTCTCTCTACTTGATAATCCAAACGAAACCTATACGGTTCCAAGAAATGCAATAAATGATGCGATGGCTGCTTTTATAGGCGGCATTAAAGAAGAATATAAAGTTTCCGCAGAAGACCTTAAGGCAAAAGATGGTGTTACAGCTTTAGGTAAACCAGAAGAAGAGTTTAACAAGCCGGAGTTCTTCCGAGATGAAGGATTCAAGCTTGCTTGCTATATGGCCCTAAAAAACTTATACGACAGGTGGTTATGCAGCAGGCGGCGTGAAAGTTGGGTGTTTAGTTGTGTGCCAGAAAGAATGGTAAATAACGGAGTACGGAGTGATTTTACCAGGTTTACCTATATGAATGAATTCTATCAGGAAATAGGTATGAAAATAAGGCCAAACTTAACAGATTTCATAACGACAGCTTCAAAACTTGGCGGATTTACGGAAGAAAGCGACGCATCCGACCTTGAGTCCCGTTCTCTCTTAAAATTATTGAGTATAACCGCAGAGTTGGCCGGGTGCTCTCTTCTTACCTTACCAACTATGTTAGGGTTGTCCAGAACATACACTGGCGAGGGAAACGAGCAGAATTCAATAGCAGATGTTTTTAGGGCTTTTCCATATAATGAGGCCGTAAGGAGCAATAGTGTTGAACCAAGTTTTGTTGTACTATATACAAACCAGAAATCAACGAAACTTGATACGGAAAATGAAAGTGGGACCGACGCGTTCAAAGATGATGGCTTTGATTTGGCGAATACGTGGGGGGAGATAGTAGAACAACCGATGTTTGCTGACAATGATGAAAACGGTTTGGTTGTTCCGTGTTTTGGTGTAACTTTTGCAAAGCAGAGTCAGTCATATTTTAAAAATATAAGACTGTCAATGGAAGACCACCAAGTAACTGAATATTCGTTAAGAAATCAGCTCATGATATCTTATGCAAACAACCGTGGTCCTAGAGAATCTGCAATTATTGGGCAGGACCTGTATAGTGTTTATGCGAACTATTCATATACTTGCAGTGTTGAGATGCTTGGAGATGCACAAATTACGCCACTCATGTATTTTCAATTAAACAACATCGCAATGTGGAAGGGTGCATACCTAATCACGAATGTACAGCACAGTATCAATGCACAGGGAATGGTTACAACCTTTACTGGCACAAGACAAGCAAGGCCTTCCGTTCCTTTCAAGGGTGATAAGATTTCCAATGCAGCGAACAAGAGTGCCGGACAGACCCAGTATAGTGGTGAAAACGGTGAAGAGCCTGGCACATCAGTAGAGGCGGAAAATACTTCACAAAAGCCTTTGGATAAAATAAATGTTGATGATATTAACGGGGCTGTTATTTATCTTGAAAGACAGACCATTTCTGAGATGGATGATGAAAGATGGATAAATGGAATTTTGTCGGTCAGAGTGTTCTATCCAGGAAATGTTACTGAAACGTATGATAATATCTCAAAGACAAAAGAGGCGACGTATGGTTTAACTGGGAGAATAGACTATTTCGTTCCGCAAGATAATCAAACTATTTTTTCAGCACCAGCAGGAATTTATACATCTGTTGTTGCGACCGGCGATATGTTCAAACACATAGAAATCACAGATTCAAGACTTCACGGAAGAGTTTGCGAAATAATAGAAGGCATTAAAAATTACTCTGATTACGAAACCGACGGATTTTTGGATATAACTTTGGGAGGTGCGACGCCGATAATGCTGTTTGGAACCAGTTCAGAGTTTGACAAAGATGAAATTCACGGAACGTATATGGAATTATTTAATTTTATACAAAGGGTAAAAAGGTCAAATAAGTATTTGAATTGTTACATTAACGACTCAAACAATTTGGAAGATAATGTTATAGAGGGATAGTTTGTTTTTTTTGAAAAAAGAATGTATCATTATCTTGGACGCTAAGTATTTGAATAATGAAACATATCGCTAACATACTGACAGACGAACCTTTTAATGAGGATGAGCTTTATAATGTTGTCCGGGATAAGGAAGAACTTATCCCGGACATTCCTACTTTAATAATCGGGTGGGAAAGGACAAAGGCTGAATATCCAGATGCGTCTATTATTGAATGGAAAGTCACAGACAATGTTTACTGGACCTATGGAAAGTATGAAAGAAGGGACAAATATGAGGTAAACCTCAAAAATTTTCAGGACCTGTCATTCAAAAAGTTTGTAGAGTCCCTTGAATATGTGTTTTATGATGTTCTTTTAACTCCGCCGGAAAGATTTGAGTCGTTCCTGATATCACTTGGCTCGGATAACCAGAAAACAATCTACGTTACTGGGGATATGATGTACCTATATTATAATGGTACGAATAAAGTCGTCGGTTTGTCGCTAAGGGATTGCGATTATATTAATGAATACACAAAGAAAAGAATATTCTCAGCGGTTTATAACAGTAATTCTGTAAATTTGTTAAAAAACAATGATGAGATATCAAAAGAAATAAGGTATAAAGCGAAGGGACGGGCTTATATTTTGCCGTATCTATACTCCTAAACACCGCCATTCTCGCGTTTTAGAAAAATAACACTATTTATAGTAAAAATATACACATGGCTTTCATTAAACAAGTTATAAAATACAAGAGAACAAATATCCCGGTCAAGATGACAAATCAGCTGGATAAAAAAGCCATAGAGGCAAAAGAAAATGTTGCCGAAAAGAATAATTCAAAGAAATTGAATGAAGACATGGACGAGAAAGTCAACAGGGCCGAAGAAATCATGAACAACATGAAAGCGGCTAACCACGTAAAGGTTGTCAAGAAGGACAAGGGTCTTATTGAGAGAACCGAAAGCTCAAAGATTGTTCTTACCGAAGATAATAGGCAAGTTCTTAATGACTAATATGGACAAGAAGTTTTTAGAGGAAAAGGGCTTGCTCAAAGAAGCAAAGCGTTTCAATTATATTATGGAATATGTAACTGGTGGCGACAACAGTATTGAGGAAGTTGATGGAAACGGAGACGGACTTGACGATGCTACCGGAATGGCAGACCCTGCTGCTGGCGGTGCAATGCCTGGTGCTGACCCTATGGCGGGAGGTGCTGCTCCTGGCGCTGACCCTATGGCTGGCGGAATGCCTGTTGCAGACCCGAATGCAGCCGCTGGTGCTGCTCCAGCCGCAGACCCGAGCGCTGCCGCTGGTGGCGTTCCCGGATTTGACCCTCAGCCGGTTGGAAAAGATGAAGACCCTAATGCAACCGCAGAGGAGAGTTTTGATGAGGCAACACCGGATAACCAAGAGGGTGGAGAAGACGAGGAAGTCATTGATGTTGACGAACTTGTTGATGGCCAGAAGAGAAATGAAGATGCAATTGATAAACTCACCGATAAGTTTGAACGTTTTCTTGAAAAGTTCAGCGAGTTCCAGGGTGAGTTGAAGTCAAATGCTGAATTTATGAAAAATCTTGAATCTGAATTTGAGAAGAGAAATCCTACATCAGTTGAAAAACTTACTATGCGTTCACTTCAATCAAAGCCTTTCCAGGAGACACCGGAAGAATATATGGAGAATGATGCTCCGGAAAACTACAGCCCGGAGGATGACCAGAACGGTGTCGGAGAGCCGAGATACACGATTACAAGAGACGACGTAAGAAATGCTACTGACTACTCGAGCATTGCTAAAACTTTGAGGGACAACGAAAATTCTACCCTAAAAACTTTGCTTGGGCTTTAATAAAACGTCACAATTGAACTATTTATAGGTACAGGAGAAATCTTGTACCTTTTTTGTTTTTTACGATAATTTTCTGTACTTTAGAGGTACAGGTTTATACAAACAAATAATAATTTTAATTAAAATTTTTTAACATCATGGGTAACTTAATTAACTTACCGAACATTACGCCCGAATCCATCGTTGTGAATAACGATAATTCAAGCAATTACACAAAACACAATGCATTCAACGAGAAGAACTATCTGAATGTTCGTTTGGATGAACAGAATGGCGAAAAATCCAAGACTCTCACGATTCGCCTTCTCCCTATGGACCTTGAAACCGGAAATCCTTTCGTTAAGGTACACATGCATAATGTGCGTGTACCGAAGGAGGTATCAAAGAGTGGTTACAAGTCCTACATCTGTCTTTCAAAGAATAAGGACATTGACCATGAGAAGTATGGTACCAAGTGTCCTTTCTGCGAGCTGAATCAAGCTGCATATCAGGAATCCGTAAAGGAAACAGACCCCATCAAGAAGAAGAATTTCCAGGACATCTCCATTGCCAACAAGAGCAGGGAGGCTGTCATCGTTCGTTGTATTGAGCGTGGAAAGGAAGACGAGGGCGTCAAATTCTGGAAGTTCAATGTCAGAAGCGACAAGACCGACCCGTACAACGCAATCCTCAAGCTTTATGCACTCCGTAAGGAAGAGGGCGAGCGTGCCGGTCAGGTATTGAACATCCTTGACATCTACAATGGTCGTGACCTCAATGTTACGATTACAGAGGGTAACGCCGCTCCGCAGATTCTTGACGCATCTCTCAGCACTCCGCTTTCCCGTGACGAGGAACAGATGAAGGCGTGGATTTACGATGAGAAGAAGTGGCAGGACGTTTTCTCCACCAAGCCTTATGAGTACCTTTCTCTTATCAGCCAGATGAAAATTCCTTGGTATGACAGAGAGCAGGGCAAGTGGGTCGACAAGGAAGAGATTGATGCCAAGAAACAGGGACAGGCAAACCAGGTCAATGAGGCCAACGCCGAGATTGAAAGGGCCATGGCTACCGCAGGCGTAGCTCAGGCCCAGACCCAAATCACTCATGAGCCAGTACAAGAAGTCGCACCTGTCAAGGACTTTACTGATTCCTTGATTATGAAAGATGACGGAGATTTGCCATTCTAAAAAATAAGGTTATCCCGGATTAACAATCTGGGATAACTTTTCTATCGTAATGCATATGTCACAAAGGAAAAAATTATTCTTTTATTATGGGTCAATGTCAAGCGGCAAATCTCTACAGTTACTAGCCACGGCATTTAATTTTGAGGAGAGGAGAATTCCATATGTTATTTTCAAAAGCGAGATTGATACGAGGGATGGAGAAGGAATAATCCATTCAAGAGCACTCGGCGATAAGACTTGCACAAGTATTTCTCCGGACCTTAACCTTTTCAACCTTGTACGAAATGTCTGTCAAAAGGATGAAATGTTCTTCAATCCGAAAGTTAAGTGGATTCTCGTTGATGAGGCACAGTTCCTTACCCCGGACCAGGTTGACCAGCTTGCAGCGATTGCAGACAACCTTGGAATCAATGTAATGTGTTTTGGGTTGAGGACCGATTTCCAGACGCACCTGTTCCCTGGCTCTCGCAGGCTCTTTGAAGTTGCCGACGACCTTATTGAAATCAAGTCAAGCTGTTCATGCGACACCAAGACAATGTTCAATGCACGAATTGACAGTGATGGAAACATTGTAACGGAAGGTGCCCAGGTTGAAGTTGGCGGTGATGACAGGTACATTGCCCTTTGCCGGAAGTGCTACTACGAGAGGACTGGAAATAAGATGTATAGAAAGAGAAACGAAGATGAAAATTAATGTAAAAGATTTAAAAGTCGGTGACGTGTTTATGATACCGGATGATAAGAAGGTGTTCAAAGTAGTGGAGATTTCAGAAATTCCTATGTACACTTTGGGGTTTGAAAAGGTTTATCCAATTATGTGCGACTGCTTTTCTCCGGAATATGGTAAAACCTTCGGGTATATGAAACTTTCTGACGAGGTTGAAGAAGTTGAGTTGCTTTACCGTGAGAACGAAGAGAAATACAAATCATGGACAAGTGTCGTTTTTAAGGAGGACGAAGAAGATGAAAGTTAAATTCAAGAAACTAAGGGAGAACGCTAAACTCCCGACAAAGGTACACGATGAGGATTTCTGTTATGATGTCTATGCGTGTGACTGTGAGGAAGTAGCACCGAATGTATATAGATATCCGCTTGGTTTTGCTCTACAGATTGATGAAAACGAGGGAATAAACTTGCCTGATAGCCATTTTTCAATGTTTTCGCCGGTTCATTCTTATCATAAAACGAATTTGTCGGTTGATTTCCGCCCAAGGAGTTCAATTTACAAGACTGGAATGGTACTCTGCAATTCTGTTGGCACCGGAGACCGACCTTACACTGGCGAATATTGGGCTTATTTCTACCACGTAATGCCAGATATGCCAAAGTATGAACCTGGGGATAGGGTGGCACAGATGAAAATTGGAATTACAACGCCTATTGAATTCGTTGAGGTTGAAGAACTTAACGATACTGAGAGAGGTGATGGTGGTTTTGGAAGTACAGGAAAAAATTAATAATATGTTGGACAAAGATAAACTTTTCATCATAGTCTATATTAATATAGGCGAGTTTGGATGTGGTTCAACCGTTTCAGAAATTTTGGGAGAGGTTTCAAAACATGTCGGATATGATGAGTCTGTTAACACTTTGATTATTCCGACCAGAGATTCAGAAACGAGAGTTGAATGCATAAATCCTGTACTTTTGACCGAGGAACAGTACGAAGAAACAAGAAAGAAAATTGAAAGCCTCACGGAGAAAGTTGAAGAGGCAATCAAAATGCTTAAAGAAAATAAAGGATAATATGAAAACTTAATATGGCACAACCATTAAAGAAAAAGGAAATCAAGAAATTTGATATCGGGGCGTTCAAGAAGAAAATTTCAAGTGCCCCGGTTGCTGACAAGCCTATGGAGTGGATTATCATGCCAAAGGCTTTCCAGGATGCCCTACACATTCCTGGTATTCCGGCTGGTTACATGAGTGGCGTTCGTGGATGGTCCGACACGGGTAAGTCCACAATCAAGAACTGCCTCATCGCAGCCGCACAGAAGCAGGGTATCCTTCCAATCATATTTGAGACCGAGGGTAACTTTGACTTCAAGTATGCCATTGACTGTGGCATGGAAGCTACACCGGTCATGGGCGTTGACGAGGAAACTGGAGAGGAAAGGGTTACCGACTACGAGGGTAATTTCATCCTTTTCAACAACGCGGCTATCTGCGACTACTGTGGAGACATGGACTATTCAACCGGCACGAAAAAGTCAACGAAGAGGACTGTCGCTGTTATTGAGGATATTGCTTACATCATAAACGACCTCATTGACAAACAAGAAGCCGGTGAACTTCCGATGCCGCTTCTGTTCGTTTGGGATTCCGTTGGTAGTATCGGTTCCTGGAAGTCTTACACGAGCAAGGCCGGTAACAACATGTTTGACGCTGGTGCCTTGTCGGTGGCTTTCAACAACATTATCAACGCACGAATTCCGGGGTCAAGGTCTCAGAACTCCGAATACACCAACACGTTCTTCGTCGTCAATAAGATTTGGCTTGATTCCATGAACTCCGTTGGTGGAGCCGCTTCCATTGAAAACAAGGGTGGTAAATCATTCTTCTACGCGATGAGGCTTCTGCTCCATGTCGGTGGCGTCGCAAAGGCCGGTACGAAGAGGCTCAAGGCAACGTTCAAGGGTAACGATTATCAGTATGGTGTGGTAAGCAAGATTTCAATCGCCAAGAACCAGTTACCGACACCATTCAATGTCACATATGCCGGAACAATCTGCTGTGTGCATAACGGACTTTGTGGCGAAAAGGAACTGGACGCATACAAGAAGACCTACATCCCTGAGATTATGGCGAGAATGGCCGAGGCTCTTGGGAACGAGGAAATCAAGGCCGCAGATACTGCCAATGTTTCGTTTGAAGAGGAAGATAACTTTGATGAATAATGAAGAGTATGAAGAAGATTTTAGTTTTTATAGCTGGGCTATTATGTTTGTTTGGCTGTGGGTTTAACAAGCCAACAATTAACGAAATAAAACATGGAATTTTTTCGCAAGAAAGGCAAAGACTACCATTAGTTATCCAAGAACTTGACCGAGTTTACGACATTCAAATTGATAGTATTGTCTTGATAAATGATGAAGTAGAACCTTATTATGGCTATCTGGTAACGACTTGGGATTTAGATGAAAAACAAAACCTGTCAGTTACACAATGGGCAAGAAATGGTTATAATGACAAGTATATTAGGAAAAAGAAGCAAGTGTTGGTTGAAGTAAACAGTATAACCTTTAACAAAAAAGAAGGGTCAATATCATGGAAAAGTTTTTGGGACTCTGCTTATTATCAAGCCAAAAATTCTGATTAAATGAAACTAATAAAGCGGGACTTTGAAATCCCGCTTATTTTTTGTATAATATCTATATGGGACAACCAGTAAGACAACAGATAAAAGAAGCACACCCGAATGCAGGTGTTGAATCAATATACACATTACTCGTAGATGGCGGCTCACTTCTTCGCCAGTCATTTAAGGACAATAGATTGAATACCAACGGAATACACTATGGTGGTGTGTTCCAGTTCTTGCTGCAGCTGCGAATGATTATGCAGAAAAAAGATTTCGACTTCGTATATGTCTTTTTCGATGCGCACGACTCCGGAATCCTACGTTACGAGATATACCCTCCGTACAAGGCAAACCGAGACAAAGATTATGCCGAGCATTCCAATCTCAGTGACTACATGAAGGAATACAACGCATACCTTGCCCAAATGCAGAATCATATCTACAAGAAGAAAGAGAAACCAGTCAAGGAGCTTACACCGGCTGAGAAAATTGTTAAGGAAAACTTTGACCGCGAGAGAGACCTTCTGTGCAAGTATTTTAACGAGCTTTACATCAGGTGGATGATTGACGAGAAGACCGAGGGCGATGACCTTATATCATATTATGTACACCACAAACTGCAAAACGAAAAGGTGGTAATCATGAGCGCCGACGAAGACCTTACCCAACTTATCAGCGAAAGTGTTTGTGTTTATAACAACATCAAGAAGAAATTCTATTCAAGCGAGAATTTCATAAGACTGAAAGGCTATCCGTATCAGAATGTCGTATTGAAGAAAGTTTTCTGTGGTGATAAGTCTGACAATATCGGAAACATTGACGGTGTTTCAGAGACAAGACTAGCGGAACTGATGCCGGAGATTCTTACCCGTCCTGTGGCCATAAACGAGGTCAGGGAGCGTGCGAAGGAAAAAGTGGAGGAACGTATCAGCCAGAAGAAAAAACCTCTTAAATGGCAGGAAAACATCGTTAACGGTGTGTCAAGAACGGCATATCCCGGCGACTTCTACGAGATTAACGAGAAGATTATCAACCTGGAACATCCGCTTCTTACTACAGAGGCAGAGGAAGAGCTCAATGAGATGATGCACAATGTCCAGGACCCGGAAGGCAGGTCGTTTGAAAACCTGTATTCCTATATGTTGGAAGATGGAATTGACGAGCTTTCTGATTCCGACAGGTTTGCATTCTTCTTTGAACCTTATAAACCGCTGATTGACAAGGAGGTTAAAAGATTTAAGAAAGAAATGTCTAAATAAGTTGTTATCCCAGGAACATTTTTGTATATTAGTATTACGAAACACACACAATATTATAGTTTTTAACACACACAATATTATAGTTTTTTATGTTTAACCTTTAATTTTTTGCAAGAATGGCAGAAGTTAAAAAGCAGTTTGAGCAGGCCCTCGCATTTAAGGAGCGCTTTGAGTTCAGACTAACCGTTGGCGACGACATTATTTGCCAGCGTTATTTCAGGATTGGTAATTTCAATCCTATTTCGCTCAAATCAAATGAGCTTATGGACACGATTCGTGGTTGTGCCGAGATGATTGACAACGACCTCAAGTCCAAGTCCCTCATCTACCTTGAAATCTTCGCTCCGAGGATTTTCAAGACCATGGATGAGTTTGAAAAGTACATTGAAAGCGAGAAGAACCGTGATTCCCTTATTCGTGGCGAGGGTGTCGTTATCCGGGATGAAAAGGACCACGATTTTGCTTGGAACGGGGTTGACAAACTTGTTCCCCTCACATTCAAGTTTGAGGATGGCGAGTTCTCTGAGCCGCTTACCGATGACGATTATGTGACCTATAAGTTTGCGTTCCTGGATTATGGCCGTGAGGTTTGTTCCACCACTTGGGTTGGCGTTTATCCTCGCTTTGTCCGTAATTCAATTGACCTATCCAACAAGAGGGGTAGGCTTGATGCCGACGAAATCTATCGTGTCGGTTTTGAGCAGTATATCCTCTATAAGCTCGTAGAGGGGCGTAGCGACCTCGTGTGGAAGCTGGTTAAGGAGATTTGCTACACTTGCAGTGATAGCGATGATTCCGCCTATACAATCAGTGAGGAATACCGTGACGAAGCGTCCGGAAAGACCCTCGTTTATAACAACAAGTCAGCAAGCAAGAAAGTCATCTAATTGAGATATGGGAAAAGCGATTGATAAAAGTAATCTTGGTTATCTGGATATTGATTTCCAGTATAAGTTGGCCAAGTGCTTTATTGAAGAGCCCCATTTTTTCAGTGAGATATCAACCATTGTTGAACAAAACGCATTTACCGACAGCTTGCTGCGTACATTTGTCGGAACCCTAAAGGACTATTATTTCAAAGAGAGTGTTGTCCCCTCGTATGAAACGATGGGGATAGCACTCAAGTCCAAGGCAAAGACGACAAATGAACTTCAAGAGTGGACGGACCTTATTGACAAGCTTCATTTCAAAACCTCTCTTGAAGGATATACTCTCGTAAAAGAGAATGCGTTGAAGTTCTTCAAGCAACAGAATCTTATCAAGGTAGCGAATAAAATTCTTGAAATTGCCGGTAACGGAGACATTGACCGTTACGATGAATGCCAGAAATTGCTGGATGATGCATCGTTGGCCGGTAATGAGGATGAATTTGGCTTTTCCCCGTATGATTTGGAAGATAAGGCCCTCTCGCAGGAGTTTAAAGTTCCAATCCCTACGGGTATCAGTAAACTTGACGATGCTCTGAACGGCGGTCTTGAAAAGAAGAAAATCGGACTTATCATTGGCTCTGCAGGTTTTGGTAAGAGTACATTTTCAACCTGCATCGCTTCATATGCCGCGACTTACAGGTGTGACCTTAACAATAATGAGGGTTACAAGGTGTTGCAGATTTATTTTGAGGACGATGATGTTGATATTGCACGTAAGCACTTTTCAAAGATTACAGGTGTTGAGGCCAGAAATCTCACAAAAGACCGTGCACAGATAGCCGAAATCAGGGAAACGCTTGACCACTATGAGGGAAAGGAGATGCTTCAGAAGAACTTGAGGCTTAAGCCTTTCCTGGCACATACCAAGTCAGCGACCGATATCGGTATCTTCATCAAGAGACTGATAAATACTGGTTGGAAGCCAGACCTTGTAATTATTGACTATTTTGAATGCTTGTTGGCTGAGAAATCCGGTTACAGTACCGATTCTGAGTGGAAGCGACAGGGAGATACTATCCGTAAGATTGAAAACCTCGCAAAGGAACTTGACATAGCGATATGGGTTCCTACACAGGGTAATAAGGACAGTATCACAAGCCCGGATGTCGTAACGATGAATCAGGCCGGTGGTTCTATCATTAAAGTCCAAGCGGCCCATGTGGTTATCTCCATTGCCAGGTCACTTGAAGATATTGACAACAGCCGTGCAACCCTTGCGGTGCTTAAAAATCGTTCAGGTAAGTCAGGCACAGTGTTCCATAACATCAGGTTTGATAACGGAACAAGTACGATTTCTTGTGATGAGGTATCGGAATTTGACAACTCGGAAAAGAAGTGGTCCGAGGAAGCCGAGAGACTCAAGGAACAGAATTACCGAAACGGTGTCAATGAGCTATACCAGAGGGCGTACGATGCCGTTCATAAGCCGAAGGAAGAGGTCTACGTTGATAAAACGACAGGCGAAGTCCTTAAAGGTCAGACAGTTGCGGACGACGGAGAACGGAATGTGATTAACTTCGGGTAGTGGAAAAATGGACTGAAAATTATTTGCAAATTTTTCTTGCTGACACACAGTCACTTCCGTGTTGGCAAGAAATTTTTGTTTTTTAATAGCTAAGTGATGAATATTTATCTTTACCTACCGCCGGAAAAGATAGATAAATTATAAACAAAGAACAATATATGGAAGTAAGAAAAAGTAATGGAGCTCGGGAAGAGTTCAGTCGTGATAAGGTAAAGAACGGGATTTGTGAGGCCTATAAGACCGCAGGAGAAAAATGCGAAGATGTAATTCTTGATAGCATCGTTAACGGCCTCTTCATTTATGAGGGGATAGCAACGTCTGAAATACGAAGACAGGTAGAAGAAGCCCTTATGTCCATAAACAAGAAGGTCGCTAAGGCCTATATTGAGAATAATGACGACAATAAGGACTTACGTAAGAAGCAAGACTTCATTACGGAGTATATCAATGCCTCAAATGCCGCCACCGGTTCAAAATTTGACTCCAATGCCAATGTGACGAACAAGAATATCGTTACACTCGGTCAGGAACTCTATAAGGAAAACAACATCAAGCAGAACCGATACATTCTTACGGACAAGATTCGTAAGATGTACAGCAAAAAGTTGGCTGAACAGTATCTTGAAGACCTTAAAAGCCATGTCCTTTATAAGCATGATGAATCAGGAACACCAGGTTATCCCTATTGTGTGGCTATCACAATGTATCCGTTCCTGGAAGATGGTCTCAAGAAACTCGGTGGCGTATCAGTAGCCCCGACCGACCTGAAATCATTCTGCGGAGAGTTCATCAACTTGGTCTATTCTGTTTCATCACAGTTCATGGGAGCGGTAGCAACCCCGGAATTCCTTATGTACATGGATTATTTCATCCGCAAGGACTATGGCGAGGATTATCTTGACCATCTTGACGATGTAGTTGACCTTACATCAAAGAGAAGGACGCTCGTTAAGGTTATTGATAACGCGTTCCAGCAGGTCGTCCACTCAATGAACATGCCAGCCGGTAATCGTGGTTATCAGACCGTATTCTGGAACATTTCGTACTTTGACAAGCCTTATTTTGAGGGCGTATTTGGTGATTTCAAGTTCCCTGATGGTTCCAAGCCGAAGTGGGAGACCCTTTCATGGCTTCAGAAGCACTTTATGAAGTGGTTTAACAAGGAACGCGAGAAGTATATTCTCACATTCCCGGTTGAGACAATGGCACTTCTCACAAATGGAGGAAATGACTTCGTTGACCAGGATTATGCAGACTTCACCGCTGAAATGTGGTCGGAGGGCCATAGTTTCTTCTGCTACCTTTCTGATAGTCCAGACAGTCTTTCGTCTTGCTGCAGACTTCGTAATTCCTTAAAAGACCTTGATAACGCCGACGAGGACCACAACCACACCACACACCAGTATTCAATGGGTACTGCGTCAGTTTCAACCGGTTCCAAGTCAGTTATGTCAATGAACCTGCCGAGACTCGTTCAAGACGCGGCGAGAAGTTACTTTGACGACAGGGATATTTCTGTTGAGGATGGTAAGAATGTACCCGAGCAAGGCCTTACCTATGATAAGGAGGAGCTTTACAAGTATATCAGGGACGATATCCGTGAGATGACGAGCCGAATCCACAAGTATCAGACAGCTTTCAACGAAACCATCAAGGATTTCCTTAAGGCAGGCATGCTAGATGTTTATAATGCTGGTTTCATTGACATGAGGAAGCAGTATCTTACTGTTGGTGTTAACGGAATTACTGATGCAGCTGAATTCCTCGGAATCAAGGTTGGTCCTAATGAGGAATATCGTGAGTTTGTCAATAATATCCTTGAAACTATTAACATTGAGAACCGCAAGGACAAGACTCGTGACTGCATGTTCAATACAGAGTTTGTACCTGCTGAAAATCTTGCCGCAAAGAACTACAAGTGGGACCAGAAGGATGGCTACTGGGTAAGTCCGAACAGGAACCTTTACAGCTCATATTTCTACAATCCGGAAGATACGAGCCTGTCGGTTCTCCAGAAGATGGAATTGCACGGAAACGAGTATGTTAAGTATCTTGATGGCGGTTCAGCCCTACACGCAAACCTCCACGAACATCTTTCAAAGGTACAGTATCGTCAGCTTATGAATGTTGCCGCCGCAAATGGTTGCAACTACTTTACTTTCAACGTAAAGAATACGGTTTGCAACGACTGCGGATACATCTCAAAGCACACCCTTGACAAGTGCCCTCATTGCGGAAGCACAAACCTTGACTACCTGACAAGAGTTATTGGTTACCTCAAGAGGATTTCTTCATTTGCGGAGCCCAGACAGCTGGAAGCCGGAAAGAGATACTACGAATAAGATGAAATGAAAAAACCCAGGGTTACCCCTGGGTTTATTTTTATTTTTTCAGATTTTCTCGTATTATTTGTTTGACAAGTTTTTTGAAGTTTTCTTCATTCATTGGTTGTCCGGTCCTTAATGCTTTTTCCGCGCCCCTCATTAGCCTTTTGTCGTCCCTTGCTTGTTGCCGTGTCATTGAGCCGTCTCTTACCATCTGGTTAATTGCATTATTTGCGTTTTGTCTGGTTCTCCTGTTGGTTGAAATTCTGTCACGCAGACCCATATTGCTTTGGTTTGCGGTTTGACCCATTACCTGTACAGCGCTTTGTGCTAATGATGGTTGTCTATCAGTGCCGACTAATCCTTGTGGTTGGGTTTGCGTTGGGGTAACCTGTGTTGGTAAATCTAATTTTGGAAGGTCTGTTTGGGCCAAAATGGGTTGTCTTGGCTCTCTTGTTTGAGGCTGAACTGGTTGTTGCTGCTGTTGTGACTTAGGATTTTGTTTCCTAATAATAGGTTTTGGCGGAAGAACAACATTAGTATCATCACTTTGGACGGCGCCACGAACGATATTCAGTAACTCATTAATTCTTGTTTGAATTTGTTGAAGGTCGGTGTCGTTATAGTGTGTACGGCTTGAATAAAACCTCTTTTTTCCTGTTTCTGGAAGAGGTTGAAGATTTCCAGTATCAAAACCAAGCTCATTGAGTTTTGTCAAATATTGATTCAAAACCTTTGGATATGTTGCAGCTATGTTATAACCGTTTTCACTGTTTTGAAGCCTTGATGCTCCACCGGCAACGCCAGACATGTTATTTACGTCGGCATATGCAGCTCCGCCGGTACCAGTCACACCTACCTTTTTCTCCAGATTTGCAAGTGCGCGGTCAAGTTGTCCTTCTTTAAGTAAATTACTTTCATTTACTTGTTCCTGACCGGTTTGCTGTGGCTGGGTTTGTTGTTGAGCAAGTTTAGACGATATTTGGTCATATACGTAAGCTGTACGTTTTCCCCATTTTCCATCCGGTACAAGGGGCTGTCCGTCTTGGTCAACATACCCGTGGGCATTAGCCCAATTCTGGAATTGTTCTATTTCGGCTCTTGTGCTGAGACTTTGCGGCATTTCTACTTGTGGCTGTCCAGATTCAAGTTGTTTCATTAAAGAGGAAAGTTCAGCCATTCCATTGGCGATGTTTGGTATATAGTTCGCTGCTTTCTTTCCATTCATTCCATTGAAAATGCTTTCTGACACGGGTTGTTGAGTACCACGTGCCTGTTGACCGGTTTGATTTTGTACGCCAGCCTTTTTAGCAAAATACTCAAGGATATTCTTCACTCTATTCGCAAGTACTTGTAGACAGTTTGAAACCCTAACAATATCTCTCTGTTTCTTTTTACTACGTCCAACAAGCACACAGTGGGTTACTATTGTAACTGCAACGGTAATCCAGACATAAGGGTTTGCCAGAAATTTTGCAAATGAAACGCCACGAGTAATCATACTGGTAGTCCTAGCAACTGATGCAGGCATTGTTTGGGTACCCATAACCCAGTCTCCGAGTGCCGGACTCCAACTCAGGCCAGCAGCATTTTCCATTAAGGCATTAATGCCAAGTTTTTGCTCAATATTGCTAACCCTATCAGCAAATCCGCTGAGTATTTCAACAGCAGTTAAAAGATTTCTTCTCGTAGTATTTACAAAGTCAAAACCACCGCCAAGCACTTTGATTTTGTTTCCTGGTTGTGTTGGCTGGCTATTTAAACCGATACCTTGTTCTGCAATATTAAGAAGCTGCTCAAATTTATTTATGTCAGTAGCTAATGTTCCAAGAAGGTTAATGTTAACGTTATTGTTTCTTGAGCCAAAAAGCTCATTGACTTCTTCGTTTATTGCTTTATTTAGATAGAGGTTTAGTGCGCGTTCATCCAATTGTAACTTCATAATACTATACAATTTTTCTATAAATAGTCACTAAATGCATTAAGTATATTTTGTTATTTCAGAAAAAAATCTGTATCTTATTATTGTATAATACATTTTCAGTTATGAATATTAAGTACAGAATCAGAAAACGTAAAACCGCTTCTGAAGAACAGTTTTATGTTGATTACAAGCGTTTTAATGAAGGTGATAACCTTGATGACATTCAGTGGATGGGTGGTTTCTATGCTAGGTCGGAAGAAGCGGCAAGAAAAATCATTGAAACGCACAGACAATACGAGGAATTAAGGCTCCGTCTTCAGATGAGCGAGGAAGTAATCTATGACGAGACAGAAGACAAGAAGGACTAAACTCCATGGTCATTGGGAGGCCCTGTCCTGGAAACAAAGGGGTGTTCTAATCGGTTATGCCGCTAGGAAGAACTGGTCGGCATATTGGAAATATAAGTGGGTGTGCTTAAATTTGAAAAAAGTATGATAAAATATTTAGATACAGCTGTTGTTTTTGAAGAGATACCTGACGAAGTTACGTTGGCGATTGAGATTACGAACTGTCCCGGCCATTGTGTAGGGTGTCATAGTCCGTGGCTCCGTGAAGATATCGGAGAAGAACTCACAATTGATGTGCTTCACGACCTAATAAACAAGAACAAGGGCATTACGTGTGTTTGTTTCATGGGCGAGGGGAAGGACACCGTTGGACTACTAAACTTAGCGAAGATGGTTGAAGATATGGGGTTAAAGGCGGCGCTCTATTCAGGAAGGGAACACCTTGGGCTTGAGTTTTTCTCGGTGTTCTCATATGTAAAGGTAGGGCCGTATATTGCTGAGTATGGGCCACTTAACAAAAAGACTACGAATCAGAAACTATATGAGGTGCATCATAAGAAAGAAGGTAATGAAGTTAGTTTTAAGTTTGATGACATAACATACAAGTTTTGGAAAAAGGATTAAACTATGTACACCACAATCAAAAGGGAAGACGCGGTCAAGTACGACAAGTTGAAACTATGCTACATTGACGAGATTAACCAGACCTATTGGGACTACACTCCAGAGGCAAAGGCTTATAGGGAGACTGACGAGTGGAAGGAACAGGACCGTCTCAGGGAAGAAAAGCTTCATAGGGAGGGCTGCATGTCGTCAGATGACCCAGAATTCGGTTATTGGGCGAATCCAGTACTGAGAAGGGGTTCAGAATCGCAAGATTACCCGAATCCTGAATACATTGATGGGAAGCAGGAATACTATGCGTATTTTACCCCGATTCCTTTGGAAGAACAGTGGGGCGATGATTGGGACGATGCACCTTATGAGTACAATGCCGGAGACCCATATGACGATTACTACAATGAGAACGATGAACGGACTGAGACTGAAATTGTAAGGATTCCGTTTTACATTCCTTACGATGGTGGGTGGGGTATCCGTTTTCCTAGGGATTGGGGTGGAGACAATAGCGCCTTCTGCGTGCGGGATATCAATGCTGGAGCTGTTGCCTGGATTTTCTGTTCGGGCGATGAACGCAAATCTAACAAGGGAAGTGTTGCCATTCATGCCGGTTGTTCTCCGGAAGAGTTTGTTGAAAAAATAAACAAGATAAATCAATTGAAGCATGACTAAGTCTGAAAAAGAAGAGATGGATGCAGCAATTGAATACTGCAAGGAGAATATGAAGCTTGATGTTATACACAACCAGATAGCGAATGCGTTTCTGGCCGGTGTTATGTGGCAGAAATGTCGCCCGAAGGTTAAACCAGATAAAGAATATTACGGAGGATAGAATATGATGACAAGAGAGAAATTCAAGGAGATGATTTATAACATTGAGGAGTACAACGATTTCACTGATGAACTGTACAAGCTCAAGATAGACGTCTACAATTGCAAATACACGGAGTATGCCGGTATCTTCTTTGATGAGTTGATGAAGTCTGAATTTGGAGAAGAAGGGCTTGACCTTGTTTCCTGGTGGCTATACGATGACGTTGACCACAAGATTTACGAAAGCACTAACGATACGAAGGAGTGGTATTACCCAGGAGAAGAAATTCATGGAAAGGTAATCGCCGACCTAAATAACATTGACGACCTTTACGATTACCTGACGAAAGGTGGAAGAGATGAAGTGAATGAAGAATAGGACGATGCCCCGCACTTTGTGTGGGGCATTTGACTTTTATATGTGTCTGAATTATATTATAAGAAAAGATTAGAAGTGATAGAATGGGAAGAATATAAGGAGGAATGCTGTATAGTGGTTCCGGTTTATAAGAAAAATCCGGTTTTCTTTGAGCAAGCTTCTCTCATGCAATGTGTAAGAACATTTGGGGAAAAACGTGATATATTTCTTGTTGCTCCGTTTGGCTTGGACCTTTCCGGTTATACAAGCCTTTGTCCGAATTATAAGTTTAGAGTGAAAAGACTGGCTAAGGAATTTTTCAATAGCATAAACTCATATAACCACTTATGCAAGAGGTGGGAATTTTACAATTCTTTTACTGAATATCAGTATATGATGATTTACCAGCTTGATTGCTGGGCTTTCGGAGACAACATAGACTACTTTATCAGTCTTGGGTATGATTACATAGGTGCTCCGTGGATTTCAATTGACACGGAGAAAAACACAGCAACAGCGGTTAAATGCGGTAATGGTGGTTTTTCATTGAGAAGGGTTGACAAATTTATTGAAATATGCAAGGCACATGAGGCAGAAGCTGATAATGAAGCCATTCCGGAAGACGTGTTTTTCTCAAACAACTGCGAAAAGGAAATGAAGATTAGCCCGGTTGAGGTTGGTAGAGAGTTTTCGTTTGAGGTTGGTCCAAGTATGTTTTTCAAGTTAAATAATAATAAATTACCTATGGGATGCCATAAACCATACTTGTTTGAGTTTAAGACATTCTGGAAAGATTATATAAAGTTTTGATTATGAAGATTTTATACGATTACCAGGCTTTTGATATACAGAAAAGCGGTGGTGTCAGTAATGTATTTTCCATGCTTGTTGAGGAGGTTAAGAAAAGGGAGCAGGTTAGCGTTGGAATAGCCTCAACCACCAACCTTTATATGTTGGCCCAAGGCTATCCGACAGAAGAACAGACGTTCAAAAGGTTGGTAAATGCCGGAAAATTAGACCCGGCTGCAGTTGACGGAGGAATTGACTGGAAAAAAGTAAACAGGATTTATTCCAAGAACGCAATCAAGCGTGGGGATTATGATATTTTCCACCCAACCCACTATGACCCGTATTTTCTTGAATATGGAGTAAATAAACCATATGTAGTAACGGTGCATGACCTTGCGTTTGAAAGACTCAGAGACTACATACAGTTTAATGAAAGTATGTGTTTAGCTGATTTTGACAAGAGGCGTGACATTATGGCTGCGGCAAGCAAAGTAGTGGCAATCAGCGAGGCAACAAAGAAAGACATTATTGATATCTACAAGGTTCCAGAGAACAAAATAGAGATTGTATATAATGCTTACAGGGAACTGCCCGAAAATTACGAATACAATAACCCATTTAATTTCCCGTACATTCTTTATGTTGGAACAAGGCAAGGTCCACTCAATTACAAGTGTTTCATTCCATTTTTCAACCAGATAGTTCCGTTCATGAAGGAACATAAAGAGTTCAAGTTGATTTGCACAGGACAGAAATTCACCAAGTTTGAGCTGGACATGTTTCGCCAGTATGGGTTAGAGGATAGGGTTGAAAATCACTATCTCAATGAACATGGCTTGAATAACCTTTACCATCATGCATTTTGTTTCGTGTTCCCGAGTGAGTTTGAGGGTTTTGGACTCCCGATTCTGGAAGCATACAAGAATGATTGTCCGGCGCTCCTGAATAATATTCCGGTTTTTCACGAGGTTGCTGGGGATTGTGGGCAGTATTTTGATATTACGGACGGAAAATCGCTTAATGAGAGTCTTGAAAAACTGTTTGCAATGAAAGAAGATGACCGTAGCTCATTGATTTTGAAACAGAGGGAGAGATTGCCACTGTTTACGGCGGAGAAGATGGGCGAAGGATATATAAATGTATATAAAAGCGTATTGAAATAATGAAAACCATAAAGACATTACTTTGTTGCATTGGGCGAAAAGAAAACCAGTATATTCGCGAGTATGTTGAATATTATAAGAATATCGGTTTTACTAATATATGCCTTTATGATAACAATTTTGATGGTGAAGAAGATTTCCGTGACGTAATTGGGGACTACATTGATGATGGTTATGTAATTCTAAAAGATTATCGTAATAGAGAAATATGCCAAGTTCAGTCTTATGAAGAGTGTTATCGTGAGTATAAAGACTGTTATGATTGGATTGCTTTTTTTGATTGTGACGAGTTTCTTACCTTTTCGTCTGATGATATAACAGATATAAGTACGGCTTTGTTAAATCATAAATTTGATGACTATGACATGATTCATGTAAATTGGATGCTCTATGAAGACAATGGCTTAGTTAGAAATGATAAAAGACCCGTTCTTGAGAGATTTACAAAACAGATGATGCCATACACGAAGTGTCTAAGGGGAAGTCCTATTCCGGAAAATCAATTCATAAAATCTATTGTTAGGGGTGGCTTATTTGATATAAAGTTCAAATCAGTTCTCACACCGGTTAATGTTGGCAGTTGCTGTAATGGGAATGGGGAAAATGTTATACCGGACCAGAGAACGATAGATATGAACTATGATTATATGTATATCAGACATTTTTCAGAAAAAACCGTTGAAGAATTTATAAATAAGCTTGAAAGGGGTTTCCCTGACCAGCCTCATAAAGCCCCACTTTACAAAACTCAGCTTATTAGTAGGTTTTTTCAAGTCAATAGTCCAACAGTAGAGAAACTAGAGTATATAAAAGAAAGACTAGGACTTGACCTTTTTAGGAATTTCCATCAAATTATAAGAGAAAAAAACAAAGAATAGATATGGAAAAAGAAGACGTAAACATTACCGGTGGAGAAAATCAGATAAACGAATTAAAAACTTTGGCGTGCTGTATTGGGCGCAAGGAGAATCAATATATTCGTGAGTTTGTTGAATATAACAAGATGCTTGGATTCACGAACATCTGCCTGTTTGACAATAACTATGACGGAGAGGATGATTTCCGCGACGTAATCGGCGACTATATTGACAGCGGATATGTGATTTTGAAGGATTACCGCAATAAGAAGGTATGCCAGGTTGATGCTTATAATGAGTGTTATGAAACATATAAGAACGACTACGACTGGATTGCTTTCATTGACTGCGACGAGTTTATAACGTTCGGTTCAAGTGCTCTCACAAGCCTTAGTCAAGCTCTAAGTGACGAGAGATACAAGGACTTTGACATGATTCACATCAACTGGCTCATGTTTAATGATGCAGACCTTGTACATAATGATGGAAGGCCTGTTATGATGAGATTCCAGAAGATTGTTGAACCAATTGATTTTAAGAGAGCGTACGATAACGTGCCAGAAAATTTCCATGTCAAATCAATTGTTAGGGGTGGTTTGGATGGTGTCGTTTTTGAAAATCCACATTCTCCGAAAGGTGTGGCGAAGTGTTGTGATTCAGTTGGTAACGAGGTACCATCCGACAAATTCCTTATGCCATATAACTATACACAGCTCTTTATCCGCCATTATAGTGATAAGACCATTGAGGAATATGTTGATAAGATTGTAAGAGGTTTCCCCGACCAGGTTTTGACAAGTGATAAATTTGAGTATTTGTTAAAGACAAGATTCTTCAAGTCAAACAAACCGACCCGCGAAAAGTTAGCACTAGTAAAGGAACGTCTCGGGATTGACCTATTTGATTATTATCACATTGTTGAAGACCCGAACAAATATGACAAGGGTGATGACGTTGAGAAGAGAAAGGATGTACAGTTGTTTATGCTGTGCTTCAACCCGGTAGACTACGGGTTTGTCAACAACGAGATTATGACGCCTCTCCAGTGCGGTGCTGCAGTTAATAATAAAGACGTTTGCAAACTCAAGGACAATACCGGTGAGAACATTTCTTATCTTAATCAATATTATGTTGAAAACACTGGTATCTATTGGATTTGGAAAAACGTAAAGGACGCGAAGTATAAGGGACAGACGCAGTATCGCCGTCGCTTTACGGAAATTGACGAGAATACGGACTTTGACAAGATTTTCGGTGAATACGATATCATCTGCTGCAAGCCGTATAACTTCCCGGAAAACGCGAAGAAATTCATCCCGGCGAACACCATTGAGGCTGGTTATGGCTATTCGCACTGTATTGATGACCTGAAGACAATGGAAAGAATCGTCAAGGAGGTTCATCCGGACTATGCAGCCGATTGGGACAAGTACATTAAGAAGGGAGAGAACCTTTATTACAGTAATGGATTCATCCTTCCAGCAGAGGAATACGACAAGTACTGCGAATTCCTGTTTGACCTTCTGGAACGTTTCATGAAGAGAATTGGCGTCAGGGAATACGAAGACCTTATCCTACACATCGGAAGAAACCTCGGAGCTGGCAGGTACATCAGATACGATGACCCGTTCAAGCTTTCGTGGAGAGAGGTTAAGTGGCAGGCTGAGATTTGCGGATTCATGTCAGAACGAATCCTTACGCTTTACATCCAGCACAATTTCCCGAAGCGTTACGAAATACCCTATACTACAATGGAAGAAGGTATGTATATTTAGTAATAATTTTCCCATTTTTTAACACCGCAATAGAATGTCAAGGCGACCAGCATTTTAAAATGGTTCCGTTTTTTGGAGGAGATGATGGTTATGAAAAAAGGAAGGAACACGATTCAATAAAAAGGGAATATTGCATGGCTAATAAAATCAACTTATTATATTATGGAAAGTCTGGCGGAAATGATATTATAAAGAACAAAGAAGAAATACTGACTAAGATGGAGGATATGCCTCTGTAATCTATTCATACATACATCTAATCTATTTTTATTTTTCTTAAAAAAACGGGTCCTCGTGGCTCGTTTTTTCTTTTTTATTACTGCTTTTAATGTTATCTTATAATAAGGGAAAAATATAACAAAACTATTTATACGCAAAGACTTTTTAAGATGGCACTCACACAGAAATACGGCATTCGTTACCCATTTACTTTGGAAAACGATGATGAACTATACATGGATTTAAACACAAGTAAAGAAGAGTCGTTAAGAAGCAGGCTGTTGCATGTAATATTCACGCCAAAAGGTCAAAGACTCCGCAATCCGGACTTCGGGACTGACCTTATCAAGTACATCCACGAACCAGCCGATGAGACTACATTTGAAAGGCTTCGCAGGGATATTACAGAGCAGGTATACAAATATGTTCCGGACGTAACGTTCAAAGACATATCAATTTATAATGATGATAATAGTGAAAACGGAAAAATTGTAATTGTACATTATACTATTACAAAGGGCATGAACGAAATAGAACAGACCGCCGCACTCAGAGTATAAAATATAGAAACAAAAACAAGCAGACATGGAAAAAGGAATATCATATCTGAATAGAACTTTTGATGATTACAAAAACGCCCTTAAGGATTATTCCAGGAAATATTACCCGGATATGGCGACCGAATATAGCGATGCTTCAATCGGTTCATGGCTCATAGATATTAATGCTGATGTGGCCGACAATCTGTCATACCACATTGACAGGGTGTACCAGGAAACGAACATTGACAGTGCACAGGAGCCAAATTCCGTGATGAATATTGCCAGGAACAACGGTGTAAAGATTCCGGGGCCTAAGGGTGCTATGGCGGAAGTTCGTTTTACGTGTCAAGTCCCAGTAGCTAATGATACATATGCAAAAGAATATCTTCCGGTAATCAAGAGGGGTACGATGGTCAATTCAAGTACCCAGATATTTGAGGTCATGTATGATGTCAACTTCGCTGAACAATACGACAGTTTCATGCGTAGTGACCGAACTATTGAGCCGGTGCTTGATGCTAACGGAAACGTTACGAAATATAACATCAGCAAGCTTGCAATTGTTACTGCTGGTGAAAGCCGTGTTTTTAAGAAAGCGATAAAGACCAGCGACCTTAAGCCGTTCATGGAAATAGTAATACCGGTTGAGGGCGTCATGAATGTTGAGAGTATCATAATGAAAGATGGTGACGCACTCACTTCATATCCAAGCTATGGCGAGTTTTATTCTTATGAAGAACAAGTTACGCACGGGGATGAAATTTGCGAAGGCATGATTAGATTTTTTGAAGTTGAAAGCCTGGCCCAGCAGTTTAGATGGGGTGAAACTTTAAATAGGCATAATTGTCCTGAAGTTCATACATATGGTTATTATAATTCAAGCGAGAATGTGACATATCCGACTTGTCAGGTTACAAGGGGCGAATGGAAGCCAGTAAAGCATAAGTTTATAACTGAATACACCGACAACGGTTATCTTAAAGTTATATTTGGACCTGGCCTCAGAAGCGTTGATTATCCGGACATAACCGATATGGACGAATTCAGTAAGTATATAATTACAAAGACCATACGTAACGATTCACTTGGTGAGATGCCTAAGGCTGGCACGACAATATTCATTCTTTATCGTTCTGGTGGTGGAAGCGCAAGCAATGTGGCACAAGGGGCTATTTCTTCAATTTCAAGGCTTATGACGGATTTTCCTCTTGGACACGACGCAAACGAAGCCACAAAATCAGCCGTAAGAAGTTCAATCACTGTCGTTAATACCACACCTTCTGTTTCAGGTAAAGATATGCCTACTGTTCAGGAGATGAAATATATGGTCAAATATAATAAAGGTGCTCAAAACAGATGCGTTGTCGTAAAAGATTACATTGATAGAGTGCTTATGATGCCTCCTAAATATGGGACTCCGTTTAGGGTTGGCTGTGCAGAGGAAAACAATAAGATTATGCTTTACCTTCTTGGAATTGACTATCGTAAGAAGCTTGACGCTGCACTTCCTTCACTATTAGCCGAAAACATTCAGAACTATTTGACGGAATATAGGATGATAAATGATTTCGTTGAGATAAAGCCCGGCCGAATCATAAACCTGTCAGTTGAGGTTGAAGTTCATGTTGATAAAAATTATAACCTTAGTGACGTTGTTTCTTTGATTATAGCCAAGACAATGGACTATTTTGACATCAATAAGCGAAATATGGGCGATGACTTATATGTGGGTGACCTTAAAAAGGAAATTTCAAAGATTGACGGCGTTGCGAACCTTATTGAACTTAGGGTATACAATGAAACCGGTTCAGGGTACAGTTCAACGCCAACAAACCAAGAGCTGTTTTACGGTAGTGACTGTAACAGGGTCCAAGAAGAAAAGGTTCCTGGACGAGATAGGATAGACCTTGAGGCGTCAGACGGAATCATATATAGTGATGGGGACACGATGCTTGAAATCAAATATCCAGAAAAAGATATAAGGGTAATGCCTAAATACATTTAGTAAAAAAGGGATTGACAATGGCGTGTGCTTGTAAGATTAACCAAGACATAGAAAAAATACAAAAATATTATGCGTATAACGGAAAAGCCGGAAGCGAAACCAAACCGAAAATTACTATCAACAAGAGAGACGCGGTAATTACGATGCTGGCATATCTTGTTATACTTCCGTTTATACCAATCGTTTTTATTGGCTTAATCATCTTTTCTCTATTTTCAAAAGATAGAAAAATAAGCATGAGAAAAATTTTAGGTTTCATACACAATACAAGGAATGGCAAAACACAACAAATCGTATAGAATAAGAACAACAGTTGGTCAAGAGGCTGATAGCTTTCTTGACGTACATCTTGACCAGGAATATGACAGTTTTGAAATTCTGTCACTTAAAATCAGCGATAAGGACACCTATAGGCTACATAACGCTGATTATGGCGTTATTGTTGGAAGAGTGCTGGCAAATGGAAACTTTGGCGTTCCGAATGCCAAGGTAAGTGTTTTTATTCCGGCAGACGAGACAAATAAAGACCTTGAATTGTGGAATCTATATCCATATACGTCAACATCAACCCAAAATGACAAGAATATAAGGTATAATCTTTTACCGGACCAATCAGTAAAAGACTGCCACAAGGCCGTAGGAACATTCCCAAACAAGACATACTTGCTTGAAAATGACGGAATTCTTGAGATTTTTGACGAGTACTATATCTACACAACAAGGACGAATGATTCCGGAGACTACGTTATATGCGGTGTTCCAACTGGCATGCAGACTCTCCATATGGACCTTGACCTATCAGATTGCGGCATTCTTTCACAGAGGCCGAGAGATTTCGTTTATAAGGGATATACAATTGAACAGTTTGATAATCCGAACCAATTCAAGAAGGACGAAAACATTGACAGCCTATCACAAATATTCAGTCAGAACCAGCCTGTTTATGTTTATCCATTCTGGGGAAATGAAGATAACGGTGACAATATAGGGATTACCAGGGCCGACATTCAAATTTCATTCAAGTTTGAGCCGACATGCGTGTTCATGGGCAGTGCTATTTCGGACAATCCGTCCAACGGTGTTAGCAAAAAATGTGTTCCCACAAATCAAATGGGGACCATGGATGAGCTTACCGCTGGCGAAGGTACCATTGAGATGATACGCAAAACACCAGGAGGAAACGTTGAAGAATTTGCAATCAAAGGAAACCAGCTTATTAATGGAAATGGTGTCTGGTGCTATCAGATACCAATGAACCTTGATTATATGATGACCGATGAATACGGAAATATGGTTCCTACTGATGACCCTGAAAAAGGTATTCCGACAAGGGCGAGGGTTCGTTTCCGTGCATCACTTACCGACATGGAAAATAGCATACAAAGCTATTACAGGGCGAAGTATCTAATTCCGAACAATCCGGATATTGATAGTGAAAAGGTTGATTATAATTTTGGTACGTATACTGATGAAAGCTCTTATAGAGACTTGTTCTGGAATGGTGTATATACAGTCAAGTCATACATACCTCGTTTCCAAAAGTCAAAGAGATGGAGAAATGAAAGATTTTCTGGTATAAAGGCGTGTAATTATTATGGCGGAAACAATCCGATGCCATACAATAATATGCGCATTAAGCTGCCGTTCATGTTCACTGTCCTCTGCATTTTTGTTAAACTATTTATAAAGCTTGTGACGCTTGTCAATAGAATTATCGCTGGTATAATAAAAGTTATAGCAGGCGTACTTGAGCTGTTTTTCCCAACAGTAAAGCTTATTGCGAGGGTCGTTAAATTTTTTAATTCAAAAGCCGGTGATTCTATATTAAATGCTGTTGATGGCATAGTTGCAAAATTTATTAATCCCGTCATAAGAAGATATGGGATTCACTGTACGTTCATTGGTGACGGACTTTGTCCGGATATGGAAGGGTGGTATTTCGCTCCAGGATGTACGCTAGGGAAAAACAGGTTTAAATCAACAACCAGAACTTTAATGGAAAATACACTGGCTGCAGCTGCTGGAACCGGAGAAAATCTTGAGGGCTTGGACGGAAGCCAAGACACACAGGACTCAATGAACTCTGGTGAATTTATTGATGAAACTTCCATTGATGTTCAGAATACGGCTTCAAGTGAGGAAGGGAGTGTATGCTTGACAAGAGATGTCAATTATCTGGTTAATTGCTTTGAAATGAATATTGCCCAAGAATATAGGGTTATTAAATTTGACTTCTATAATGACTGGGTAAATGGTGTTATATATTTTCCTAGATGGTTCAGAAAAATAAAGAGAAAGAAAAAGTATAGAATTTCCCTAAAGAAAGGGGATAAACTCATCACTTCTTATTATAAGGATAAGGTATTTGGTTGCATGAACTCTGAGACTTCTCGCGTAAAGAAGTCCAGGTATTATACACAACAATGTTCTTTGCAATATACGGCTGAGACAAGTAATAGCCCGTGGTCAAAGATTGTAACCGAACGGAATTGCTACAATACCCCTAAAACCAAGAAAAGAAACAGTGGAGTCAACATTATACCTGCGAAGTGTCACAAGAAGCAGGGTATGGACCAGTCAAGCATTTTTGGAAAAAAATCCGGTCTTGTTACCGAAGAAACAACAATGCTCGGCCAGTTTGTGTATTACTTGAAGCCTTGTGAGTGGAAAGATACCAATAATGGAAGGGTTCGTACGCTGCTCTTTGCCACAGACATTGTCTTACTTGGTACTTTGAATGATTGTGACGAAAATGGTATACCACAAGCATTCAAATATCTGAACAATTCATCTTATATCATGCCGACGAATCTGGCGTTGACTACGATGGATGACGATGCTTATATATATGCTGCAGGCGATGGAACAATATGCGCCTCAAAAAATAAGCAGAGTCAGGGTGGTACGCCTCCGGAGCAAGAAGGTGTTAAGAGGATTACGCCAAATTATGAGTCAACATATAGCGCATATAGCAAGACTGATGGTGATGCAATTACATATGAAGAAAATGATGACCCGATTCCAGTAACGGAAGCGGCGGGTATAAACTGGAACTATTCAGGCCCTGGTCAAGACGATGTGGACTTAGGTAAGTTGGAAGATTCACAAAGTTTCCTGGCTCGTTTGTTCGGGGCTGGTAATAGAAGGTTTGACTTCCTTTATTATCCAGGAGGCCATTTTCTTGGTTTATCATGCACAAACAGCGAATCAAATATAAAATCATGTGTTAACCTCAAAAGAATTTGTGAGGTTGGCGCATCTATGTCTCAGAGAAGGGAAGAGGTGCGCGGTTACACTATTGAGGGTGACATAAAATATCGTTATTATGTTCCGACTGGCCTTATAAGTAACGTTGATATAGAAGGGGCTTCATTTAGGTCAATGTTCGCCACGCTTAATCATCACACTCTGAATGCGACTGAACGAAATGATGTTACGGGATATAAGAAATATAATTTCAGGTTTTTGCGCCCGGATGGATTTGATGGTTCTTTGGGAAGCATTGTCCATCTTCCGAATTCGCCGTATAACAAAAAAGTAAATGATAGGGCTGAACATCATTACATAACCGATGCAACAAGTCTTTTTGAAAGATTGTTTATGGGCGCTTGGCAAAGACCAGATGATTATGACCCTAAGGAGATTGAATACACCGAAAGAAGAACTGTTGAAGACCAGATTGATGACTATTTCATGTTTAGATTTGGCCTTGAAGGGTTTAGCAATAATGAACAGAGAAAGCACTTCTTATCAAAGAAGGGCCGTGGTTATATTTTCCCGCAGTACGAAAATTCCTTCTATTTTTACTTCGGTCTAAAGGATGGTTCAACTGCGCTTGATGAATTTAAGAAACAATTCTTTAGCGAGTGTCAGTCAAACAACGTCATGAAGGAGCCTTTAATCAACATAAATGAAACAATAGATAGCAATCTTAACGGAAAGGCGCTACTGACGATTGATAATATGATTCCGCCATATGAGATAACTGTTATTGACAGCACGAGCGGTGATAAATTTGGCCCGAAAACATTTGAAATTGATACCATGCAGCTTGCTACAATAGTTGAGACTGGTTTATCAATTGGGCATGAATATGTTGTTACGGTTACGGATAGTATTGATAATTCATTAACTAAAAAGTTTGTTTTCGGTGCAGATGCCGTACAAATTGATGTGCAAACCGTTAATTTTAGGGTTCCAGCCACAGGTCCGACAAATACCCCGAATAAGGGTGGTTTCATTAAAATAAACCACAATCTTACTATTCTGAATAGCGGATATACTGTTGGAGATGGAGTTAGTTTTAAATTCAGAAAGGTTGAGAATGGTGTACCGGGACCGTACGAAACATATTCCGAAACAACGTACATTGATGCTGGTGGCGAAATGTGGCATCTATATTATGTGCCGTCCGTTGGTACATTTGAAGTGCTAGCGTATTATCACGATAACTATGTCTCTGTTTACACCACGAAGATTGAGGATAATAGAACGGTAAACCTTTATGTTGCTTGCGATTATCTTTCATATAAGCCAGAATACAAGGGTGGTTCAGTCTATGCCCCCGCGTTTAATGGCGGTCTGAAGAACATATCAAATGCTGATTGGTATAATGGGGCCCCATTCCGTGGTTCTGGCTGGGAAAATTGGCTAATGCGTCATACATATTATCGCCAAACAGAAAATGATGCCCTGTCCTATGACAATTATATTTACACGAAGGGTAAGTGTGATGTTGCCATCTTTGGCCAGCCGGAAAAGGGAGGTAGTGTTCCTGGGGCTAGTTTGAATGGAACAGGCGTTGATGCGCAAGGAAATACACCAAATAGTTATTCCAATGATTATGATGACTTCCCGGGCTATGTTGTAGACGATACATATACCTATATACCCACAATGTACTTTAATCCATCAAATAAACTGGAACAAACTGGGGTGTTTAGGAATGCGTTTGACGCTATGTCTTATACCGAAGATGGGCGTGCGGCTGCAGATGCTCTTGACGCGAACATAACGTCATATAATTTTTCAGATGGAACCGTAACACTTGGTTTTTCTGGTGGAAATGGAAAATTGACGAATGGACATGGTTGTATTGTTGTATTTGAGGACGGTACGATTATGTTCCCGGTTGTTCGGGGAGGAAATTTGGTTGCAAAGTATCCAACAGATATATACCCAGAAGGTCCTGCAACACAATTGCTTTCAATGGCAACAATTTATCCGACGTTGAGGATTCCTTCTGTATATAAGCCATTCTATGGGGAAATTTCCGCCGCTACATGGAGTCTTGTTGCTCTGTCGGTGTCGCCAAATGAAAATAATGAAACTGTTGCCTTAAGAAATAATTTACCGGCATCATATAAGGTTGAGGGTAATATTTTCAATGGTCTTACGTGGAATAATCATTTTTATTCTGGGGATACAGCTGGTGAATATGATACATATTTCATGTACAAGAACGACAGAAGATTTTATGATGCACTGACAACAAACTCAAGCCTTGATTACGAATGTAAGAGGAAAATTACCCCTGATGGTAAGTTTGGTCAGGGTTCATGGATTGCTACCGGTTTTGCCTATGGGCGTGAAATAAGCGCATTTACTGATAGCGTTGTGGATATAAATCAAATCTCTTATGCTGTAAGGGAAGGAATACCACCGGAAGAAGCGATTAAGGCCTCTTATCCAAATGTATTTACTGAGAGGTATTTGGGTGGTTTTGACCATACATTACTGAAGGATAGTTGCTCTTTTGAAACGGCATTCTACGAAGACCTCGTCATAAAGCTTTTTGACACTAACAGTGAAATGTCTGGACAATGGACCGTATATTCAGATGAAGGGGCTTTGGGCGCAGAAACCAAATATTATATTTCGTCCGCTGAGATATTTGACAGGTCTCAGTCGCCAATGGTCGTTGATGAAGCGTATGACAACGACAATAGCAACAGACAAAAATATTGTCACGGATATTATAATAAGAATGCAAAAAACGATAAAAAGGGCGAAATTGTTTCCGTAACATATAGAAATCCGCTAATCGGAAGCACCAGGTATGAATATTATATAACTAATGACAGTGGTGCTAGAGTCAAAGAAGAGGTGAGGCCAGCATCTGAGAGTGAATTATATAATGTTGGAATTACGTTACTGCACGGATATACCATAAAGCCAGTATTCGCTTTAAACTTGGATACTCTTTCATCCATTGTCAATGGAGGTCAAGAATTTGAGGTTTCAACAAAGGGAAAAATTAAGAATGTTTTCAGCGGAGAAAACCTCAAGACGATAGTTGCAGTTTATCAAAAGCCTGTTGATGGAACAAATAATAAAATGACCGTATATCGCTTGTATCCGATTGGCATGCTTCCTGTTGTTTATCCTGCAGGTACTGGTGGGGTTGAACCATATATTAATGCACCGTCGGCCTTGACCTACAATAAGGAACAGCAGTCGGTTGCGATACCTGTTTCAACCAATGTAACATTTAGGATTGAGGTTAGCTCTCAGGGAGGATGGATAACTTATAGAACTTCTGATTATGGCCCTACGAACAATTCAATAGTTGTTCATTTAGCCCTTAATGATACTGGAAGCGATAGGCGAGGAACAATAACATTAATATGTACCGATACAAACGTTGAACTTGACAATTTCACCATCACAATAACTCAGACAAAGGATGAGTTAGCTGATATCCAGGGTGAGATTGACGAAATTAAGGACGACATACAGGAGTTAAGCGGTAGAACGGGCAACTAGAATAATGGTTAAAAGTGAAAAAAATGCAAAGGAAACTTTTACAAGAAAAAAGTTTAAATAGAATGCGCGGTAATGCGGAGAAGTCAATGAATGTTGACCTCTCCGCAAAATCACGTCTTATACCCTTTTCAGATACTGCAGATATGTTGAGCCTTAATGACTTGTATATTGAAGAAAGGGATGCTTGTGAAAATTATCGCATGATTCTGTCGGTTAATCCTATATGCAGCAACATATTATATAATGCAGTAACTGAACCGGTATATAAGGAAGGAAGTTATTCCGCAATCAATCTTGCCATAGAGACGGTGAGGAAAGATAATACTGATATATTTCCAGAAGGCACCATGAACCAGAGCGGTGACACTGATGGAAATAAAATAGTTGACCAAATAGGTGCTGTACGTGATACAGAGTATTCGCACGAAAGAATCGGAAATTTCAAATATCATTGTGGGTACGATTTTTTCAACAACCATCTTTTAAGGACGAGTGAGTTTGAGCACGTAAAAATGGAAGAGAGTGTGACTCCGAAAAATGCAGTTGAATTCAATACCATTTTTGATTTTGCAATTGACCATAGTGGAAAAACGGTCACCAGGGTTATAGGGGAAAGCGAAGGCCCAGTGAGAGGAAGTGACTTGGTACGCGAAAACATAAGAATGTATCAATTGGACAACATGAGGTCAATTAATACAGCATTTTATGATGAATTTAGAGAGCTTAATGGCTGGTACGGGTTTTATAATACAGGATACATAAACATTCCGAACGGGAAATTAAACGGAGAAGAAATTTCATTAAACCGAATATTGAACAATGAAGTTCCGTGTGGCTTTGTTGATTTATATCCGGACAGGTCGTTATATAGCTTCATCCCAAAAGTAAATCGTTTCAAAAAGAGATTGGAAAGGAATTGGGATTGTACTGTTGTGTATCCATATAAGAGTGATTACGAAACGTTTGGAAAAATTAACAAAAACCTTGCGAATGCTGTAAGAGTCATAAATGCAAAAATTGTTTATAATAACGTTGGTGACGAACTTATCCAGATGCATACCCTTTTAAGGCATACACTTAATCCGGGCGACGAAATAAGACTCTTTTATCGTGACAGCCAAGGAGAGGCACTTTTTGATAATATGGAATGGGAAGAATACCTTGCTACGAATGGGGTTGAAGTTCGCAGATATACAGTTCCAGTAAAGGTTATTAGTGTTGGCGACCAGAAAGGAAACGACAAAAAGCATTATTTCACCATAAAAATGTCCGATGTTAATATCATATGTGGTGTGATTGAGTCCGAAGGCAAAACTAAACTACCGGGGATTAAGGATTCAACGGGTAATGTATCCGGCCCGATTTATTTTTTCTATAAGAAGATTGAAAACGGCGTTGATGATAGGTACTATTTCAGAAAGTTCAAGCAGTTATTAAACTATGAATATGTTATGATTCTTCCGGATGAGGTACCAAGCGAAGAATACGCCGAACTTGTCGGGAGGGCCACCAAAGTAATACATGAACCAACGACAATCAATGAAAACAGCCCGAAAATAATACGGCTTGCTAATGACATATTTGTTCGCGTATCAAGGCCTCTGACATATACCCAGAATAAGATTGCATTTGGAGAGAATATCTACGGAGATAGGGTTGCCCAGGTCATCTTTAATGATGACATATGTGTAAGTGGCCTTAAAGACAACCTTGGGAGGCCATTAACAAGTGTTTATTTTGCATCCGTCAAGACAAACAGAGGTCATAAAGAATGGTACGAAGAGAATAATTTTACGGCGGATACTGTTGAATATTCTCACTGTTTCGGAGATGTAACGTCTGGCCTTGACTTACCGTCAGATGAAGAGTCAACGGAATACAACGTGAGGAAACTTTATAATGTATTTATTGAAAATCCGGACTTTGACAGGGATTATGCTGAAGGACTTTCACTAGCTTTATATGACGCTCCGACTGGAAATTACAGCGGAACCCCGACCCCGCTTGAAAGTGCTATAACAGTTGATGATTTTGATGAATTTTTCGGTGATATAGTTGAATTTAGCAAAATTGATTTCATTGAGACGCCCATTGAAAAAGTCTATCACAGATTCAATACGGCCCAAAGAGAGTGTTTGTCTAACAACAAATACTTTGACATAAATTATGATAATCTGGTCGGAGACCTGTTTGATGTAGATGAAGTAAATGAATAATATGGAAGAAAATAGAGAAACATATTCAGAGGCAAACGTTGTGATGCCGATGTCTTCACTTAGGTCTCCAAAGATTGTTATGGGGGCAGCTAAGCAGGATAAATTTTCCGTTTCATCATATACCTTGAACAAGATAGTGAATGACATGGAAGAAGAAAAAATATTTCCAGGGAATATCGCCCCGGAAGGTTATTTTTATTCTCCATTTCATGAAATAAAGCTTAAGGAGCTTGATGACGAGATACATGAGTTGTATGTAAAAAGGATTAATTTTGACCCCTTACATGGAGCGGGTGCATATACATCATCTGTTACGATGTATGACCCGTCCGCTGGTACCTTTGAAACTGGAGACATCAGTGTCATTACTATCGTATCTCCGGTTTCGTACGATTTTACCATTGGCCAGCCATTTTCAATTTATGATGTGATGGAAGATATGACATATAGGGGCCATCTGGATGTTTTTAACACAAATCCGAATGGAACCTGTACATTGACAATCACAACGACAGCGAAGATAAATAGTAATTCACTAGCCGGAGGACTTGCGAATGGAAAAAGCGGTTACATAATTTCAATGCTGGAAGAAAATGCCCCAGAATATGCTGAATTCGTTCCGTCGTCCCAGAAACTTATATGGAGAGGACCAAAGAAGATGTCCGAACTGACCAGCGATTCGCCTCTCTATAATATGCCGTTTACAAACGGAAGGCTTTATGTGCACAAGAACATAAATGTTTTTGTCAGAAGACAAGACCCTCACAATGATTTCCACGTTTTCAAACCGGCATTCAACAACCCGTTGCGCAGATTCCAAGTTGAAGGCAATGCGAAACTTAATTTGGACTATTACAGTTATATAATTGATTCTATGGTAGATAGCTGTTAAAATGAAAACATTTAAGATTACAAAAAAAACAAACGAACCCGTAATTACTGTCCCAATTGATAAAGTTTATTATCAGTTGATATCAAGTGGTGCGGATATGTGCCTTGCTGTTAACAAAAAAGTATCTTTTGAATTAAGCGAGGGAAGCAAAATACGTTTTACAAAATACGCAAGTGGTAATTCTGGTGAGATGATAACTGTATGTGAGGACGATGCGGTTATTAAAAAGATAGTTGATTCCGGGGATTATAGATATTGTTATTTTGATTATATTTTCATAAAGCCCTATACGGTTGAATCTTTTCTTAAGATAAACAGTGTGGATGGGTATAAATACAAATTTTACTTTACAACAGATGTCACAATGGCACCTGGTGATTTCTTATGCTATAACTCGTATAAATTATATGTAAAAAAGAACAACGGCGATATAGTCTATTTTGGTGACCTTGCGCAATGTTATCCGGATGAAATAACCGCCGGACAAGACATAAACGATATCGGAGGATATTGTTGTGATGACGAAAAAGAGCGTTTTAATTACGAAACGATGGAAAAAAACAGCGTATTGGCAAAAATAAGCGGGATAACCAAAGGCCAGCAGTTCACTCCATCCCCAGGAGACCAAGTTCTATTCGCAACAAATCCATATTATTTTAGTCTAAGCGACGGTAAAAGGGTAAATACATTCGGCGACGGATGCAATCCGGGGAGCGATGTTGTTGTCTCAAAGTATACAAATTACATGGGGCTAGGTATTTCCATTGATGAGGATTATGACGCTAAGAGAATGTTTCAGGAGTATCAGGTAAATGATTTGTTTATAAAGAAAATTAAAAACAGCATAATACCAGATTTCATTGACCTTGAAAAAGTTAAATATGCTCCGGCGTTCTTTAAAGAATATAAATCCGGGACAACCGAAGATGATGAAACGACTTTCAATGAGCTTGAGTTGGCAACCGGTCTTACATTTAACCTGCATTTCCGTTCAAGAAACATGCTAAGCGAGCTTGAAACCGGTTCAAAATACGAATTTGAAGACGTTTGGCATGTTGATGATGCGACTGAAACATGGAATGGGAATGGATTAAATAGGAACGGCAGTTTTGATTTGAAGTACAAGGAAGATTTTTACACTACCGCACAAGAAGAATTTTTGAACTCATCAAATCTTATAGGGTATCTTGGCTTCACAGATGATGATATATACAACCAGAAAAACAGGGTAAAACAAACATTCATACGTCTTTCATTTTATGATGATGACAACCCGCTGACCCAGAATTTGCTTTATTATTCTACGATATTTTTAGATAGTGGCGAATTGTATGGAAAGTTTGTGAAGAGAAAGGCCGAGCTTCTTGACGCGAATGAAAATCACAATTTTTTGGAGTTTCCAGTAGTGTGGTCACCGGCGTCAGAAAACTACAATTCAAGTGCTGTCACAACACAAATTACGGTCAATGACGAATATGACATATCAAAGTCCGGAGAGGGATTTAATCTGTATCTTTTTAGACAGGACGCACCCATTGAAAACTACCCGCAGGATATTTATATGAAAATAGAGTTTAACCATGCCGGAAACGGAAGAACAGTACCTCTCATTTTCTGGAGAAAGCAGTCAGATGGTATGGGCGGTACGGTTGACATACCGGTTGACCTAACAATTGAGAATTACCTTAAAAACCTTTATATTAAGGTAAGGATTTCGTTAACGGATAGGGGGTATGTATACAGTTTCCCAGATGCTGTTGCGGCTGATAATGAAGAAATGGGTGGAAGGCGAAATGGTATCGTGTGGGAAAACGACAGATTAGTGTTTAACCTTTTTGAACCTATGATAACTCCGGACAATTTTGAAGACTAAGGACCAATATGGATTATATAAAGAAGATAATATGCATTGAGGATGCCAGGACTAGAACGCAGGGAATAATGCCTTACTATGAATTTGGTAAGGAATATGACCAGCATGTTACTGGCTGCTCTAGCATTACTTCGCTTAATTTGGAGATTGCATCCGGGGATAATGGAAACTGGGGCCAATTTGTCGCCAATCCTTGTTTTCTTTCAAACAAAGGTAAGTCATACGAAGCGATGCTCCAAAAATATTATGATATCTTGAATATCGTCCGTAATGGTATCAAGCTTCGTAAAGTTCAGTATAAAGAGGATGATATAATCTTTACTGAAGACCTTGATGCTTTTTCGTACAACAATAACAGCAATTGCTTTTCTGGCGGTACGGATATTGATTTGTATGATTTAGCTGCCCGCCCGTCCAGCTGTTTTTATTCAACAGAAATTCATAGTTTGCGAGATGGTGCAGAACGGGTATACAAATCAAATGAAATACTTTCTGACCAATATGTTGTTCTTATTGATGATTATGATTCATTCCAGAAACTTGCAAGCTATCTAGATGGTACTGATTACGAGCCACATACTAACGAACAAAAGAAATGGTCAGCATATTGCAAACAAGTTGACGAGTTTATAGGAAGACTTAGCGTACCGGCAAGTGTTTACAACAAGCATCTTAAAGTGCCTAAAGTGATGGCGTACTCCGATGTTAAAAGCTATCGTGACTGGCTTGCGAACTACCGCACTCTTTCCGCAGACTGTTGCAACATGAAATTGTGGGAGGACCGTGGTGGACAAGATATGCTTGATTTCCTTAACGGAAAGATAGGTGATGTCAATCGTGCCATAAACTGGGTGAATAGTTTGAGCTATTCCGTTCCATGCATTGAAATGCCGCTCTTAATTAGCCAAAATTTTACCGATGTTGGTACTTTGACCAATATAGATGGAACTGAATATGTTGAAAATTATGTAGAAGGAAGTGGTGACGGGAAGAGGCCACACGGACACGGAAACCAAGAGAGGGCTTTCACTATTGACCAAATTTCCATTACGGGAGAAAGAAAACGTTACCCAAAAACCGGAGAAGGCTCAATAGAAGTTGAATCGTTACTTAAAACGTTAAGAACTCGCAAAAAGTATATGGATGACGATGATAATGTTCTCCCTGGTCTTTTTCAGAGTTTTAATAACCCTTCTGGTGTCTTTGTACACTGCACTAAATCTGGCGGAAATTGGAGTGTTTCTGAATGCGGTGGGTCCGGGCTGTTAAATGGTGATGGAAAAACAAGCGCAGAATTGGCGAACACAAATTACTATCGCTCGGTAACAACTAAAGCCTCAGCAAAACGAATTTCGGAAGTTTATGATGAGGAGCCAGGAAACCCAGCCGCAACAAGTTTTTATTTTAGAGTAAAATATGACAACAGCGAAGATACTCACATGACAATTCCGTATGCTGTAGGAAATGTCACAAATGTCTACCTGGTTGATGAGGATACAAATCTTTATAGAGGTGATTTTATAATCGGTTTGACCGCAACGTCGGTGTATGTTGACGTAAATTATGTGATTGGCGGGTATTTTATTGGAACCGATATGGGTGAATATGTGTCGTACAGTGGAGGGGGTGATGTTTACTATGAAAGGCGCACGCTTGATAACAAACATGTTGATTATGTAAATCTTGATGGTGTTGACAATGTTCCAATATGGAGTGACTATATTGACTTTGAAAGCGACGCAAAGGAATTCTATAGTCCGAGGTATAACCTTTATAGAACCGGAACGACGGCAAATATAATTGAAACATCAACGGCGGAGATATGGAACGAAGACTATGCTTTTGATGCTTATCTTGCGAAAGAAGATTATTTGACTAATTTTTCAAATTTTCCAAAGGTTGATGTAAATGTAACGATAGATAGAGGTGGTGTGTCGGCCTTTGAGAGGCACTATAAATTAACAGAATGTAATACAATGCAGGACCTTGAAACATACGGAAATGGGTGGTTTCTTCCTGACAATCAATAAATTAAAAAGCTTTTAAACAATGAGCGGACTTTATGGAACAATAAGAGGGGCTAAGATAGACCCAAGCAAAGATGCAGAAATATTTTACTTCTATAGACCGAATAGAAGTACCACCAACGAGGATTTTACGCAATTTAAGAAATTGTCCTCAACGCTTCTTGTACCTTCAACAACAGAAGTATCAAATGGGGTTGAAAATGTCCTTCCGGGTATGTTCAATTTAAAACTTCCGCTTGATACATTCAATGATACCGGAATATACACCGTTTATATTCGTCCGAAAGAGTGTATAACGCATCTCCAGGATGTAAGTGTCCTTGCTGATTATCCCGAAATAAGGGGAATTGTAGTGAATAAGGGGGCTGTTGACGGTGTTACTGACCTTACAGGTTATAGAATTGAATATTTTGATGCCACGACGGGAACCAGAACTGACAGAGCTTTCATCATAACGTCATGTAATTTCTGCAAGCCTGTATGGGTTACGGTAACGGATAGTGTCAATATTCCAAGAAGGTATCAATACACAGATAGTTCATCTAATTTGTTGTTTTGTACATTAACCCCTTGCTCATATGGCAATTATAGCCCAAATGTTGCACCAAGCATAGGTACAGGCGTTGAAGAGAAGGACCTTGTAGCCATCATTAATACGAAGTTCAGCCCGGTCATGATAGAAATTGAAATGGTTGAGCATGATGCGGAGACAATTACGACAATGCTTGAGGGTGATACAATCATGGACCACGACAATGCAATTATGACGCACTACAATGAAAATAAAGAAATCTACCAGCAGTATGATTTCTATGAGCAAAAGAATACGCTTGGTGAGCCAATGTATTCAGTTAAGAGAAAAAGGGAAAATATTGACAGTAGTGAAGATTACGATAATATTGTTTAAGGATTATGGGAAGATTTATAACAACAAAAGCCGATTTCACATTACGCAGGAAGCATAAGAAGGGTTCCGGCGTGACGATTTATGAGAACGACTATACAACCATAAATCCGATGCCGAACGCTCTTAAGGGCGAATACGTAATAGGCGATTCAAATTTTGTGTTCACGTCCAGACTCGGTATAAATGCCCAGAAAAAACATTCAAGGGGTAAATTTATACCGAACCCGAGCAATGTAACGGCAGATAATGGGGCGTGGACATTAGACAATATTATAGATAGCGGAATCAGTGAAGACACCAAAATCAGGCTTAAGCCAAACTATACGTCATTAAAAGATTTTGCGTTATATGGTTCTGCAATAAAGCTTATCCAGGGAACAGTTAATGGTATAATTACTGATTTCCCGGCGGAGTTATGGTTTTCAAAAGAAGAAATCAACATATATCCGTCTAACAATGGTGTTGGCTATTCATTTAATGAGTGGGATGAAGCAAACGACGAAGTATGGGATACGGGTGTCACAAGTACCGAAAAACTATTATTCAATGAATACGGAATAGATATCCTGAGTAAGAATCTTCAGCCGAACAGTGTTTATAACCCATTGAGATTTTTCTCCTTATGTGGTTCAAGCTATACATTGATTACTGTTGACGAGAGTGGTAAAACTACCGGAGAATACGAATTTACCGGATTTGAAGTAGAAGATACGTCTCTCGGCGAGTGTTATCAAGGTAAGAATGTTGAGGTTGACAAGATAGCCGTCATCAAAATGTTCTTCACTACAAAAGTAATCTTCATAAACGTATATAAGGATTATACAGACGGGGTTGTCTATTATACATACGTACCAGGAGACATTGTTGACGTTGGTGTTATCGGCGATTTGGTCCAAAAGTTACCGGCTGGTACTGAGTTTGTTACCGTATACGGCAATTTAGTACAAGCGAATTCATCAAATACGATAAGCGTAAGGGTTCTCGCCGCGTTAGCTCAACAGAATGAAGGTGGTGAAGGAATAGGTGTTTCCGTAACGTTAACACAACAGCAAGCTGTACTTGGAGCAGTTCGCTCCCTCGTTTTTGGGGCCAATCCTCAGCAGCAGGAAAACCATGAGTTTGAAGAGCTTATAGGAGCACACATAAGGCCGAAAGAGAAATTGATTGAGGAATATTTCCGTACATGTGATGATTTCACAGCTGTACTTCTTGAGCGTTCAACCAAGCCGATTTATAAGGCAGTATTTGAAACGCCAAAAGAAGTTGAAACGGGGTATTCATATACGATGGAAAGTTATATCTGGCCTTCACTCAATGGCGGATATAACCCAGACCTTTCTGGTCCATATTATACGTATTTGGAATCATTGATGAACCTCGCCGAATATTATGACGACTTTTTCAGTGATAATATGTGGAGGTCACTCACCCATGAAGCAATAAAGACCCTTGATTGGACTTACACTTCAAACAAAAATGGCGAGATTGAAGAGTTAGAGCAGATAGACACGTCAAGGATTGAGCCGATTGTAAAATTGTATGGTCGTCAGTTTGATGACCTGAAACGCTATATTGATGGAATAAAGAGAATCAATACGGTCACCTATAACCAAAAGGCCAATACGCCAGACTATCATCTGACAGACCTTCTGGAAATTTCAGGGTGGGAGACAAAAATAATCAAACTTACCGGAAACAAAGACCTGATAACGGATTCACTATATCCAGCGCTCACATCCGGTTATACTGAAAGTGACGCAAGCAATGAATTTTTGCGTCGTTTGAAGCTTAACTCAAGATATCTTTTCTCAATAAAGGGTACGAGGGGTGGATTAGATGCAATGCTTGGCCTGTTAGGTTTTAAGCCAAATGAATATGATATACATGAATATATCTATGTTGTAAGTGGAAGAAGCAGCCAATATACAAAATTCTGCAGTGATACTAAAAACTTACCAGTTGAGGATTTGCCAGCATTTCCTCTCGCAAAGGATGTTTCAACGATAAACAAGTACAAGATAAATTTTAATATCAATGACCCATATGGGGAGTATTGCGGTATACCGGTCGCAGAAGTTGGTTATTTCGTTGAGGATGCTTCCGCCCCAAATGGGTTCTGGGATTATTCCTATGTAATTCCTTGGTATTCACAAAAGAAGAAATATGATGACGGCCTTTATTTCCAGATGAATGGTGGCTGGGGAAATAGAAAACGTAAAAAGATAGACCTTGGAATTGCCCCGAATGTTAAGGAAATAACGGAAACCGATACTGTAAAAATTTATGGCGAGACACAAGCCAGAATGAGATTTGCAAAGGATTTTGACGAGCTTTTGCAACAGGCTTATGCTTCATCAAAGCTTCGTGATGTAATCTATGTGACTGACATATCAAAAATTGAAACAGCTTATACGAAGGGTATTGGTGAGGTGCTTTCTGACGCGTCGCACTATTTTGTACTTGAGGATAAGAACTTGTATCAGTTCCTAGGATACAATAGTGCATCAAGAACCTACGGATGGCGAAGCATAAGGAACAGTGAAATACAAACCCCGAATTCTGCCGGAACGCTGGTGTTATATCTTGAATCAATAAAAGATGACACGACCGGGAATAACCCACATGTAGGAAATGGATTGTATGATGGCGGCGCCTCTTATGTAGAAAGTATTACGGATATTTTTGGGTATTCATTGATTAACCATAATTTCATGGGGATAGACGACAAATCATGTGATAAAATCAGAAAGTATACTTTTGACAAAGTAAGACAGGAAGACAATCGAAAATGTTGGTTCTTTTCTGATGATTACAACACGAGCAGGGGTAAATACGGAGAAAGGATAACTTTAAAAGAGGTTGAAGTTACAAGTGGAAGATGTGATGATTCTGTTTTCTATGACCCAGAATCTGCCCTAGGGGATAACGGCACAACAAATATAAACCAGGACTTAAATATAGGTGTTGATGCTAGGCCACATTTTAAGGAGGATACGGTTGAAGTATATACAAGAGGCAGTTATGCATCAGCTTTCAATCCGGAGCCAAATGGGGCAATAAACGGGGAAGCTGCTGCAAATTCAATAGTCAATGTCAAAAACATGGTAATCAATTTTAATCTTGAAGCCATGGAACTAAGCTCTTTGAGTGGGCAAATGATTGATTACATTGATGAGATTGTTATTCCGTATTTGACACAAATGATACCGTCAACAACAATTTTATCGTGGTCATTTAATGGGGATAATGGTGGTGGTAGTACAACAAGAAGATACTTGGCATTAACACCGCCATCGTCAACGGCGTTAAATTCTGAAACGATAAAACTTACTCCGATTCTTCATACCGTAGTTGGTGGTGTAGAAACGACAAGCGTGGTCGGCACAAATGCATGGAGAAGTAGCAATCCACAGATAATGGTTGCACGGGGAATATGTAGTACGAACGCTAATGAACAGGTTACAGCAACAATAACCGCAACATACGATGGGTTGTCTGCATCAGCACATGTAACATTTGTTCCAGACACACAAAAAGTTGATGTTGAGATTTTAGGGCTGCTTGAACAGAAGAACGATGAGAATGTTTTTGTACTTGTAACGGGAGCCTTAACACAGAACCAGAGTATATCAATTAACGATGAAGAGATATATGTTGATGGTGAACTTGAGCAAGAGGCATCCACCGACCCAGAGCCAGAAGCTGAGATTTTTGTTGAAGGTGTTTTGGTTCAGGAGGATGATTGGCCTGAACCGGAAGAGGAGATTTACGTTGAAGGCGATTTGACTCAGGAAGAAGACCCTACTGAGGTGGAAAATATTAATGTAAACGGAACGTTAACCCAAGTTAATGGGAATTAAAAATATTTATAAGATATAAAAAGAGATAAAAATGGCATCATCTTTATCACAAAACAGGCAAGGAAAATGGAAATTGGCGATTAAACATAGCAAGGCTGGCGTGACCATCCCTGCTAAGTTTACATATAATGGAATTCCGGTAGCATTCAGTATGACAAGTACGAAGAAAGAGATTGATACGGGATGGCGGACAGAACTCGGCACTTCTATTGATTTCTTAAATGAAGTTACTAGGGAATACACCCCGGTAACGAAAGATGGAATAAGATACATCGTCCACAAACCGGAAAATATGAGTATTATTCCATACCCGACAGGTGATGATAGTGGGGATACGCCATATCTTACCACAGAACTTCATCCGAGCACAGTAGAATCTGGTGGAGGCCAGGTTAGTTTAATTATTTCAAGTAACGTCTCATGGGAAATTAGTGACGATGCCGGTTATTTGTCGTATAGTAAAACGCAAGGCTCAAATACTGATACAGTAACAATAGGGGTTCCAGCATATACAAATACTGGAACGGACAGGACAATTGTCATTACAGTTATTGGCTCGAACGGTTCAACTGACCAACAAATGATAACGCAGAAAAAAGCTTACGATGATGGTGGGGGAGACGACCCAGGACCAGGTCCAGATGACCCAGGAACTGATGCAGACTACACTCTAAGCATCACTACAGGTGGATACAGGTCAAGCGGTAGTTATTGCCCTGGTTTGAGAGGGCTTTTTGCTGACAGTAAGCTTACAAGCGAGGAAAGAGAAGATATTAAGATAGACCCGACATCTTGGGTTGTAACGAAGAGACGGTTCAATCAGTCATCCTCGGCGGTTACGGTCGTCGTAAGTAACTCTGTAAACGATTCGGATAGAGATGGTTGTGAGTTTTGGATTTGTAGTGAACGTTACGATGGCGTTGTTGAAATACACAATGGGAACGGAAGATTAAATATACACGGGTACGGTTTCAAGAACAATATTGTCAATGACGGCTATTCTCTCTTGTATATAAATATTTCTGCAACGACTATGGGTGGAAAGCATGTAAGTACCCAGATATCACTTAAAGGTAAAGAATACTCGTTTATTGACGACGGGCAGTCCGAACCTTCTGTCTGTCCTCAAACCGGTGGAGTCCTGGAGTATACATTCTGGTACGATAATATTGATGAGAGCACCTTTGGGTATACGGATTTGTCCGCCGGGATTTCAGACATCACGCTTATTTCAAGCGGTATACCTTATTCTAACCCAGCGGCCGGGACTTCGTACTATCAAGGTAAACTGGCTGTGACTCTTACGGCAAACCAGGCTAGTTCGTCTGAGGGTTATGAGGGCTCTCGGTACAAGTATTTTACGATAACAGGGATGTCTACGTTGGATACCACAGAAGAACACTCTTGTAGGTGCATGGTAGTACAAGAGCCTTACTCGTATGCTAGTTTCCCTTATAGTAACACCTCTGAATATGATACATATGACCCAAATACGTCTAGTGGTTTGTTAATAATTCCTTTAAGCGGTCTTAATATAAATAATTTTACTTATAGATTTTGTGACCACCTTTCAACTAAGACTAGGCCTATTTACATTGATGATGATGCTACAATAGAAACTGTAGTCAAGGAAGACAATACGACGTATAATAACGAAATTACATTCAGTGAAGCAATACCTATCAGTCTGGAGTATGGCTCTGTTATAATCAATGGCAAACAGATAAATGGTTATTACCTAACAATTGAGAACCAAGCGTGGAGAATATACGATACTCATGGAGGTAAACTTATCGAATTAACGTTCTATGATAATGCCGGAAATTCTTGGAAAGATGGTTTATGTATAGAGAAATCTTGGAGGGAAGATGGGTCAGTATCATATATAACCTACCGTGGATATTCACACGGTTGGTATTGATTTTTGCCAAGCAATATTGACTAAAAAGAAAGCGAATAAATAAACGATAATATAACTAATACATGGCAGTAAATTCAAACGCATTAACGCAGAATGCCCAAGGTAGGTGGGATTTAACATTGAAGCACGACAAGTCTAATGTTAATTTGCAAATCCCGGCAAGACTTACATATGATGGCATACAAGTGTCAACGACGATAACGAACGTTGAAAAAACTATCAATACAGATTGGTACACCGAACTTGGCGTTCCAATTAATCCGGACGATATTGATAAGTACGCACAACCAGTAACCAAGGATGGGAAAACTTACATTGTAACTGGATGGTCATTTGATGTTGAGCCGTACGATGATTCTGGCACAACAGCTGAAACCATATATAGTGTGGAAGTTCTTCCAAAAACGGCGTCAATCGCATCCAATGGACACGTTTCCCTTACGTCATACTATGTTGGAAAGCAGGGTGATACAGAAGTTAACCGCATAAATGTTACTAATGTCGCAACATGGTCCAGCAACAATAATTATGTCATCGTCAATGGGGGCTCAGTATCCGGAAACAATACGAGTTCATCAACGACCAGGTCTTCCAGAGTTACAGCAGCGTACTCCGGAAAATCGGGGTATTGCGACGTTACTGTGGGCAAGGCCAGTGGTTCAACGGTAACATATCAATTGGTTGTGAATCCGGCCAGCATGACTATTCCATACAACGGCTCGGAGCAATTGACGGCGAAATTCTATACAATTACAGATGGACACCCGGATGAAGGTGTGGATGTTACCAGAAATCCGAACTGCATGTGGACCAGTTCTGACAGCTCACACGCAACTGTAAGTAGTAACGGTATTGTATCTGGTCATAATGACTCTAGTGTCACTCAGGATGTTACAGCAAGAATCACCGCCACATATAATCAGACATCAGGAGCGTGCCAGGTAACAGTTACAAAGAGTGGTGGTGAAACTGGCGTAACCACATACGAGCTTAGTATTTCAGCAACCCCATCCAGTATTGCCTGGAGTGGAAGTTCTTGGCTTACGGCTGAATATGTAACACTCGTTGATGGACATGTAACATCAAGGGTCCCTGTTTCGCCTGAAAATGTTGCTTGGACGGTTACGAAGAACCCTGGTTATGGCACAATAAACGCCACGACCGGAGAATTTGTGGCGAACAACCAATCATTAAGCGGTACCAATAGAGAAATTAAAATTAAGGGTACTTATAGCGGTCTTACAAGCAATGAAGTGGCAATACAAGTTAGCAAGAGACCGGCAGAGGAAACAACTTATAAGCTTGAGGTTGTTCCGTCAGGAGAACACATCGGGTCAGCAGATACGATAGACCTCCAGGCATGGTTCTATACATATGAAGCTGGGTCATTGGAACCAACGGAAAGTTTGAACGTAACGGAATTTGCGGATTGTACATGGACATCCGACAAATATGATGTTGCAACAGTTTCCGCTGGACACGTTGTATCAGATAACCAAACTTATGCCGAACAAATCGTGTTCATTACAGCAAGTTATTGCGGATATACCGATGATGCTTCGGTTGTTGTTGCCCCGAAGGAAGGAGAAGCACCAGAATATTACTATGCGCTTGTCGTCGTTCCAACAGCTGCCACTCTTGAATACAGCGGTTTTACACAACTTCAGGCTGAATTCAGAACCTATGAAGGGAGTAACCCAAATCCTGTAACAACAGAAGTGGTAACGACAGGGTGCCAATGGTCCACAAACAACCAATTGGTTTATGTAGACAATGATTTGAACAAGGGTTTGGTACAAAGCTATGTATACGATTCAGCTGGAACCGAGGCGGATATCACTGCAGTCTATGTAAGGGCATATAGCTCATTTACGGGAACATCACGTGTAACTGTAAATGGCAAATTTATTGATTTTGATATTGACACAACTCCAATTTCGGTTGTGTGCGAGAATCAATTTAGTGTGACAAGGCAAATTACTACAACAGATGATGTCACCTGGCACGCATCGGTTGTTGATGTTGAACACATAGGAACTGAAATTGATTGGGTAACAGTGTCTCCAGAAAATGGAAGCGGAAGCGGTATTCTAAATATCAGTGTAGTAAAGGAAAACAGTGGAAGCACCACAAGGGATTGTTTTGTTTGGGTACACTATCCGGCCGATTCACTTGTCAAGAAAGAGATAACAGTCACACAATATCCAACCCCTAGACTTATTGTTACTGAACAGTCAGTAACCGCGCCGCAGCTTGGGTCAACGGAAAGCGTATTTGTAAGTACGAATTATAATATTTCAGCTGATACAAACGGGAATGATTGGATAACATTGAATATTTCTAGGGCCAACGGTGGTTTTAATTTGGAAATAACAACCACTGAAACAAGCGCGGAAAGAAGTGGTGTTGTCTATGTTGAAAGTCTTTACAGCGGAGATTGCACGTCGTTTGAGCGTGTACCAATAACCGTCAGCCAGGAATACATGCCACCGGTACCACCAGACCCTACTGGGTATGTATATTTCTATGCAAGCGAAACCGCAGAAACACCATCAGCACCGCTAGAAATTAGCAGGTCTGCAGCAGAAGCGGATGTCGAATTCTGGATTAGTACATCTATTGAAACCAGGATAACAGGTGTTAGTGGCGAAGGCATCACAGTCAGAGAAACCAATGGTCTTGATTTAACATCAGGTGCAACAATATCTGCGACCGGGCTTGATAACAGAAGAAAACTTATTGCACACATTCCAAAGCATTATGACATTGCAAACAGCAGAAATTTTGTGGTGCGTTTCAAGACCACGTACAATCAATCGTCAAATAACGCAGTATTAGTTATTCAACAACGTGCTAACCATTACTACGACGATGATGTGGTCATTAAGTTCTTCAACATTGAGAGTCAGGACATCGGGCAAGAAGAGGTTACAATCAATTCTGGGGAACACTTTATTAAACCATATGTTTATATAGAGAGCAATCGCCGCTATGAGAATGGTGACGTGGAGGTGCATAGGATGGTTGACTATATTGACAATTCTGGCGTTATTGATGACAAAATTGGACTTAATTTTAGTGGGTTTACCCCAATTGTAAGTACAGACGTTGGGCATGGTGGCGCTTATGTGCCATCGTTAGATAATCCTTATGAACTCTATTTTTCGCCAAATCAGGGTTATAATCCAACCGGTGAAACAAGAGACACTATTATGCAGCTTGTATATAAGGGAACAGTTCCTTGGGTCACAAAAGATATTAAAGTTCATCAGTTGTATTCCCAGAAAGAGCTTGACCCGGTTAACATGCACCTTTTGTCCGGTTCATCCCATATTCCAGTTGACAATGCTAGCGCAATAACTACCCCTAACGGAGTCATAATAGTTGAGCCTGGTTCCGGAAGCTTATATGTGCAAGGTGAAACTGGCGTAACACTTATAATTGGCGGAGAGTACGGAAAATTTACGGTTGGCGGAGATATGCAGTATGCTGAACCATACGATTTGGGTAGCAACAATGGTAAGGCAATATATTTGACGAATAATGCTCCATCCGGAAGCCATTACGCCATAACGATAAATTGCTCAAAACCGGATAGGGCTGTTAAAGTTATTGTAATTGACGTAACAGTTCAATAACACAACTTAACTTATCATTTAACGGGAGGGTAAAACCTCCCGTTATTTGTTATTGACTTTTATCCGTTTATCGTTATATTTTAATAGATTGAAGTTTACTTATAATAGTACTATTTATAAACAAAAGGAGAATATATATTATGTCTAATCAACAACAATTTCGAAATTTTATGATTAAGGGCGCCATCTGGATTGCTGTCATCTGCACAATCGTTGTTGCAGCATGCGGGCTCATTTGGGGTTCAATCATTGAGGGTTCACTCATCGCTGAAATCGCAAAATATGCGGTTGGGAATCTCGCCATTATCGTCATCCTTGAATCTTTTTGGTATACTCTCGGACAGTTCCTTTTTCACTGGTCCGACGACTATAAGGAGAAGTACGGCAAGGGATGGTTCTGGAAGGGAATCAAGGAAGACCTCAAGAATCTCAGAACCGAAGTCAATTGGTGGAAAGTTATTCTTATCTATGTAATTTTCTTCGGTGTCTTTGGTTTGCTTATCTGGATTCTTCCTTAATTATCCGGACATGCTACAAAAATATCGTGCCAGGCCTGAAGTTTGGCACGATTTTTGTATTATATAGTTACGAAAATTATGTTTAACTTTTAAAATTAGAGACATGGAAAAGAATAAGACTCTTGCGAACATTTTTACGGCACTTCCAATCGCTGTTTGTTTCGTTGGGCTTTTGGCCTTCACCCCGACCGGTTTTGTCCTTGGCGGAATCGGTGTCCTCGGTGTTATCGGTCAGGTCATGCTTAACAAGAAGCAATAAAAAAAGGTGGTCACAATGACCACCTTTAATTTTTTGTTTTTTCGGGACTATTAGTTATCTTCCTCGTTAACGAAGTTATTCCAGTTCTGTTCAGCCTTGGCAAAGTTATTTCTAGCCTGTCCGAGGGTATTGTTTGCTTGAGCAATCCTATTGTTACCTCTTGCTGCACTGTTCGCGGAAGCGGTCGCATTCCTTTGTTGTGCATTTGCAGTGGCCTGTGCATTACGCCGTGCAAGAGCTGCATTTCTGGCCGCAATCTGAGCCTGGTCAGCATCGTTAGCCTTTGCTACTCTTTCTCTCGGTGTTACAGCCGGGGTTTTTCCATTAAACCAATCGCCTAAAGAGTCTTTAGCTGCACCAATAGTAGCTCCAATTTGTCTTGCTCTTCCTTGAACAACATCACCCGCGTTTCTTACTTTTGTACCAGCGGTTCTGGCCGCATTTCCAATCCTAGCACCAGCACTCCTCATAGCATTTCCGGCCCCTGTGGCAAGTTGGTCGGCTGTATTTGCTATTGTCCCACCAGCGGATTGTAGACCACCTTTTGCGGCCTTTAATCCGCCACGTACTGCATTTGTTACTGCATTTCCACCAGCTTTAAGCAAGTTTTTCCCAGCCTGCTTAAAGTCACCCCAAGCGCCTTCATCCATTTCATTAAGTACATTTTCAACACTTTCACGAATGATTTGTCTAAGTTCGCTTTCGCTTATTTGAATTTTAGCCATTTTTGTTTTCTGTTTATAATTGCAATTATTTAACTATAAATAGTATCTGTCTATTGAAAATCAACGCCCCATTCTCTTGTTTTCAATCTTTTTAATGAGGTCTCCAACCGTCTTGACCTGCATAATTTCGTCATCACTAATAACCAGACCGAATTCGTCCTCAATACCCATAACTATCTCAGCCATATCAAGCGAATCAGTTCCAAGGTCGTTTACGAATTCCTGGTTTTCTTTAATTTCTAACTTATCATAACCAAGCTTCTCGCTCAGTAAGTTGATAACTCGTTCTTTTACTTCCATAATAGTTTTATTTATAGACATAAATAGCTTGTTTTGACTTTTAAACTGTTTCTGGCTATATTGTAAGAAAGGAATACTATTTGCTGGTGGATTTTTTAAAAGATAACACTATTTATATGTAAATTGACAAGATATGAAAAAACTCACAACAGAACAGTTTATAGAGAAAGCAAGGCAAGTACATGGGGATAAATACGATTATTCGCAATCCGTTTATGTAAATACCCGAACGCCAATTTGTATTATTTGCCCAGAGCACGGTGAATTCAAACAAACTCCGAACATGCATTTGCAAGGTAACGGTTGTCCGAAATGTTTTAACGAAAAAAGAGGAAATACAACAAGGATGACAACGGAAGAGTTTGTTAAACGCGCAAGAGAAATACATGGTGATAAATATGATTATTCAAAAACCATATATAAGAATATAATGACTAAGGTGCGTATTATTTGTCCAGAACATGGTGAATTCAAACAAACGCCTAACGACCATTTAAACGGGAAGAAAAATTGTCCTAAATGCGCACACATGAGTTATAAAAAAACAACGGAAGAGTTTATTGAAGAAGCGAAAAAAATACATGGCGATAAATATGATTATTCAAAATCAGTATATTCCGGAAAAGACAAAAAGATTATTATTGTTTGTCCCGAACACGGAGAATTTAAACAAACGCCACATTCTCATCTACAAGGTAAAGGTTGTCCTAAATGCGCAAATAAATTAAACGGATTAAAAAAGCGCCTAACAAATGAAGAATTTATTTCTAAAGCGAACACGTTACATGGGAATAAATACGATTATTCAAAAGTAGAATATAAAACAACAGATACACCGGTTTGCATTATCTGTCCAGAGCATGGGGAATTCTGGCAAACACCCCACAACCATATAGGGCAAAAACAAGGATGCCCGAAATGTTCTAAAAGTCATATGGAGAAAGAAATATCACAACTTTTAACAGAGAACAACATTCGTTTTGAAGAACAAAAAAAATTTCCGTGGTTGAAATACAAAAAACCACTATCGCTTGACTTTTACCTGCCAGAATATGATATTGTAATAGAATGTCAGGGTGAGCAACATTTCGTTAAAATGAGATACATAACTGAAACTGACGAAAAGTTTGAAAGAGTAAAGGAAAGGGATAAGATTAAAAAAGAGTTATGCGAAAAACACGGACTAAGGGTTTTGTACTATTCAACAGCTTTTAAGTCTGACTTTTTGATTAGTGATAAAAATAAATTATTAAAAATTATTAAAAATGAAGGGTATTTGCCTTAGTGGAGGAGCTGGCTCCAGGTTGTGGCCCATTACAAAAAGCACATCAAAACAATTATTACCATTATATAACAAGCCGCTATTGTATTTTCCATTATCAACTTTAATGCTTGGCGGAATACGAGATATTTTAATTATAACCACACCTTACGATGCAAAAGCATTCCAGGCGTTGCTTGGAGACGGTAGCTCGTTCGGAATAAATATAACCTATGCGCAACAGCCTTCTCCCGATGGAATAGCCCAAGCTTTTATCATCGCGGAAAAATGTGGATTTTTATCAAATGATGAACCATGCGCGTTGATACTCGGTGATAATGTGTTTCATGGCCCCGGTTTTACAGAGAAACTGACCAGAGCAAAAAATATGGCGGAAGAAGGTATTGCAACGATTTATGGTTGCATTGTAAAAGACCCCCAGAGATATGGCATTGCAGAAGTTGATAAAAGAACAGGAGAACTACTTTCAATTGAAGAGAAGCCGAAGAACCCGAAATCAAATCTTTGTGTGACTGGTTTATATTTCTATCCGGCCGGTGTTGTTGAAGTGGCCAGGAACGTAAAGCCATCAGCAAGGGGAGAACTGGAAATCACGTCGGTCAATCAAGCATACCTTGAAATGGGGAAATTGAGGCTTGAAAATCTCGGTCTTGGATTCGCCTGGCTTGACACTGGTACCTTTGACAGTCTTTCCGAAGCATCAAATTATGTGGAGACCATAGAGAAGCGAACAGGTCAGCAGATTGCGTGCCTTGAAGAGATTGCCTACAATCATCATTGGATTAACAAGCTTCAGTTGCTGAAATCCGCAAATGAGATGATTAAGAATGAGTATGGGCAATATCTCTTGCGGCTTTCCAAAAATGATGACGAAAAACCGGTGAATTAAATGGCACAGGTGGTTTGTAAGTCTTCCGATGGTATATATTATATGCTATGGGGAGGCGCACAGCACGATATATGGACAAAATCAGTACATGACAGTCATCTTGACCTGATAAACGGAACATATGACGGGTTCAGACTACTTGACATGAGGCAGTTCCGGTTTGACTATAATAAGAAAAGCCTTCCGAATATTCACCATGTTGCTTTGGCGTCTTACGTTCGTATCGTTTATCCTTATCTTGCTGACATATTGAAGTTTCCGTATAAAAGAAGTGATTTCAATCTTCACAAATATGAAGAAGATAACATGATTTGTTCGTTCCTGTGGCCGAAGAATGATATGAAATGGACTGTTAGTATAAATCAGGAAGTTACCGCTGAACATGAGGGTTTTGAATGTCTGACAAATATTGAAAAGAAATATCCTGGTGACAAAGGGTCTGCATATCATAGAATATTTTGTGCATCACACTGTTCTTGCGACATAATTAATGAAAGCATTCCTGATGGACAAAGCATATTCATAAGCGGAGATAGCTATATGATACCTGTTATCCCGATTTTGGCTTGTTATTACCATGAGGTTGTTTCATTGGATAATCGTTTTGAAGGAATTGGAATAAGTAACGTCCCGTATTATGATGGCAAGGTGTTTGATAAGGTGCTGATAGCTTGTTCGGAATCAAATCCACCGTTAAAATATCTTGGATGGAATTTGGCATGACTTTTTAATACCAACATAAACAAGCATAACAAAAGCCCCGGCATAAACCGGGGCTTAATTTTATCTGAGCCTGCTATCTATTATTTCATTTGCTTTGCACTGTATTAAAGTGGATAAAGTGCCGCTTTTCCATAACAAGTCTTCCAGCCTTCCAGCAATGAAATTATAGAACAATTTTTCAGTCATCTCTTTGATAATGTCATCCTGATTCAAAACATCCTGTATCCTTTCTTTTACGCCGCTTAATACATTTTCAACATCAAGTTCGTGTACAATGTTTTCAAGTCTGCGGGTCGGTTCAATCTCTTCCGTTTCACGACCATAATAGTCTTTCTTCTTGGAATAGAAAAGCCTTCGTATGACTTCACTATCCATGACATATTGGCTTATTGCCTTGCCGAGTATGTCATGTATTTCAGCATCGGTAAATGTTCCAAGTTCCTTTTCCACTAGGTCCTTGAAACGAGTTTCGTCTAAATTAATCTCTATTTTCATATCGCTATTGTTTGTCATAAATTATTTCGTCATATTCATCCGGTGTTGGTGCCTGAAACCTCTGTACGAGTCTGTCCCATGCATCGTCAGGTATTTGTCCGTTCCGCCTTTGTTTATTGACTTCAACGCTCGGTGCCTCAACAACAACATAAATCCATTTCACATCATATGGGGACAGGATTTTCTTGTAGTCATTCCTATATTGCCTCCGTATGTTTATGTTGTTGATTGCAATATCATAACCTTCACGGGCAAACATCTTCAGTTTCGTATGGAATATGCTGCTGACCATAAACTCCTGCTCATTGGTGCCTATAATCTTGTCGCCGGGGTTGCAATAGCCAAGTTCAGCCCTTATATCATCACGACAAACGACCTTGACATCTGGCGGAAGGTTGTTTTTAATCCAAGTGTCTTTCCCAGCCCCAGGAAGACCTATCATCACATAAACGTTAATCTGTCTCTTTTCCATATTTCCAGTTCAAATAGTTTTCAAGTTCCTTTGACGAGAAGGTGTAATAACCTCCAGATTTATATTTTCCAAGCATCTTTACATAGTTCATAAAGTCTTGTGTTTCAAGGGCTTTCAGACCTTCCTGGTGCTCTGTGAGTATATAGAGACCACCGTATACACCAGTGCCAGCAGGAGCCTCAACGGGTTTAACATCATCAAGTGTCTTAATGAGGCTCTTGATTGCCCATTTCTCTTTCCACGTGTCGTTTATCGCCTGTGTCCTACCGAAAGCATACCAAGGCTCGGTTGTTGCCCGCCCTTCAAGTTTTTCCTTGTGCTCGGTCAACGTATTCAATATCACCTCGTCAATTTCATTTTCATTCATCAGCTTGCCGGTTTTAGAATACGGGTAATAGCACCATTCCTGTTTTCCCGTTGATGACTTGATTACCGGTATGATGTTCCATGGCCGCACAGAATGATAAACTCTATGGGTTTCCCGTTTATCTTTTGGAATAAACACGTCGTCAGCCAGTGTAGCAAAACCGTTCTTTACTTGGAAAACCTTATCCTGTCGCTTTGTACCCTTTCCGTATTCAATGATTTCCCGCATCTGCATAAGCTGACCAGGCGTTCCGAAATAGAACTTCCCGTCAATGTTCATATCGTTAAACGGGACATAAGTCACACCTTGCCAAAATCCGTCATCATCGGCAGTTCTTTCCATAGTGACATGTTTGACAGCATCCACTTTTTCTTTTCCGAAAATTGTGATTGCCACGTAGGTAGTCGCGTTTTCAAAAAGCTGGTAGTGTCCGTAATCCTCAATATATTCAAGGTTCCGGTTTTCAATGACATAATCTCTCATCTTTTGACCCGCCAATGAGGTTAACCATGAGGAAGGTGTAATATAGCACATCTTACCGGTCTCGTTCATCATTCGGAAACCAAGCTCATAGAAAGCGAGGTATATGTCCTTCATTCCCTCCGTAGTAAAAGTATAACCAGACAGGTCACATTCAAGGTCGTGAGTTCTGATATAAGGCGGATTTGCGATGACAAAATCCATCTTTCCGTCATAATCGTGACAGGAAAGAGCGTCACGGTTTTGTATGTCCCACTTTACGTCTTTAATTCCATCTAGAGCTGCAACCCGGTCAAGTCTCTCAATACATCTCTGGTATTCAACGGGGTCAAGTTCAATCCCATGGATATAGGTTTCCAGGAGTTTCTTAATCTCCTGTTTGTTTCTTCTGGTTGTTACACTTACGTTGTGGATATAAAAATCTACGATAAGTGCCAGGAACGCCCCATCGCCGCAAGAGTTGTCTATTATATGTTTCCTTGCATTCGGCCAATAGACGCGACCATTTTCATACACCAAGTTATCCCACCCGAGTATATCGTGCAACATTCTGTCTGCGGTGTCTTTCGGCGTGAATATCTTACCGTCTTTTTTCTTCTTTCCCATACATTGGTAATATACAAATTTTTAAGGTAAAAAACAAAAGAACCGGGTTATTACCCGGCCCCTTCCTTTGTTTTGACTAAAAGCATCTTTTTTGTGTATTTCCTGCCCCAAACACTGGTAGAATATTCAACGATTATGTTGTTCGGGTCGGTCTTGTCGTCAATAGAACTGTCCACAATGTCAATCGGCGCTATTCCGTGGTGATTGATATTGACATAGGCTAGTGCGCATATAAGCGAGTCACAGGCATCGTAGTTCTCCTTTTTAAGTTCCCCGTTCTTGTCCAGAATCCATGGAATTTCAGGATAAACCTCGTTGACCATGTTCATCATGACGCTCTTCTTGTCAATATCAAAAGGATAAGCGCCGAAAAGCACAGGATGGTTGTCCCTGATTGCCTTCTTGACATGGGAAAGTGAATATTCTTCACCCTTCTTGTTGAATTTTCTCAAAGCGACCAGCTCCGGGAACGAATATGTCCTGGCATCGTATGAGGAAATGAAACTCGGAACAACACCAAGGTTACGATACACCGATTCCGCTATCATACCGTTGAAACGGAGCAGTGTCGCCACGGTATTCACATTATTGGATGACAGAAGCGGTTCCTCAATGACCACATCCGTTATTCCATACCCGCTGAGGGTCTTTATGAATTCATCTTCAAATATTTGCTTACGAATAAACAAGGCCTCAATTCCCTTTATCTTCTTGGGTACCTTCGGGGTCTTATGCGTGAGTATTTCAATCCGTGGCAGGTCGGTTTTCCCCTCATCTACAACAAGACAGGCACCGATACAGGCCGTGCTTATGTCAAGACCGAGAATAACCCTTGGATATACAGTATTTTCTTCCATTTTTATACTATTCTTTATTCAAAAGATAGCTAATTGTTTGGAATAAATCAAGTTTTTTTGTACTATAGTCTTGTATAGTTTATTGTTTTAAGTATGCCGCATAAAGTAGAGATAAGCGATAAGACATATGAAGATTTGAAGGAATTCTGTAATTTGAATAACCTTAAAATCGGACAATTTGCGGATAAGTTGATTCGTGACGGACTTATGATAGAAATGTATGGGGATGTACCGTTTACAAACTACAAGAGACCGGCGCAAGACCAAGTAGAGGCGGTAAAAACAGTCATGGTGAAGTTAAAAGAGCAAGAAAACCCAGAAGCGGAAGCCGAAATTATGGACTCTGGTGATATCATGTTTGGAAACCAGGATGATGTTGCTGAGGCGATTGATAAGGAGACAAAAGACCGCATGATTGAGGCAATGGAAAAGGTTGAAGCAGAGCATCCACAGACCTATATAACAAACCAAGAGGGAGAAAAAGAAATTCAGAAAGAAATGCTCAAACAACTTGGTGTACCAGACAAAGTAGTTAACAAAATAACCAGAAGAAGACTTAAATAATGGCGAAAGCAAAGAAAGAACCGGAGAACACGAACAGTTATTGGTATGAGATGCCAGTCCTGCCAACCCAGACAATCACAAAGGAGCAGGAGAAGAGCATCATAGCCAAGATTGCCAAGAAACATAATGTTCCTCCGGCAAAGGTAAGATTTAGCACAAAGAAAATTTACCCTGACGGCGTTTCGGGTCAGGATACGGCCCTTAATGCCGAAATGATTAACAACATCAAGGACCCGAAATTCCAGCAGCAGCTTTTCAAGGAGTATATTGAGAAGAACGGTGTCAAGGATTACAATTGGGATGAAATACTTAACATTGATTCCCGTGTCAATGCTCTGATTAACTATGATGCATACGAAAAGAGCCGCCGTTTCGTCCTGAGATATGCGAAGTGGAAGAACTTCCTGTCTTATGGTGAGAACAATTTCTTTGACTTCACGAAGCTCAGCGGTCTCGTCCACCTTAAAGGCGACCCGGCAAACAAGAGTGGTAAATCAACTTTTGCTTACGACCTTATTCACTTTGCGCTGTTTGGTAAGACCCGTTCCGGAAAAGCCGACAAGCAGAGCGAAATGTTCAACAACTACCTTCCGAACGAGAGAGAATTGTTCGTGGAGGTAGGTATTACCATTGACGGTGAGAACTATGTCATTAGAAGAACCCTCACCAAGCCGGACCCGAAGAAGAAGACCAAGACCATCAGTAACAATGTGGCCTACTATCGTGTCAATGGCGACGGACAGGAGGAAGAACTGAACGAGTCCGACAATATGCAGGATGTTTCCACTACGAAGACCACCAAGGCAATCAAGGAGGCCATCGGCAGCGAGGAAGACTTTGACCGCATCATTTCGGCTAACGCAAAGGACCTTGACGAACTTATCTCAATGAAGGATACTGACAGGGGACGTATCCTTTCAAGATGGATTGGTTTGCTTCCACTTGAAGAAAAGGAGCAGAAAGCCAAGGATATGTGGGCTAAATCATGTGTTGGCCGTCTTTGTGATATGTACGACCGGGAAACACTTAGGTCGGACATTGAAGCCATCAAGGAAGAGAACATCGCCAGCGCACAGACAATTGAGGCTAACAGGGAGAAAATCCAGGAAACAAAGAAACTCCTGGAAAGTGACAGCAAAAACAAGGACATCCTCCTATCATCCAAGCAAAAAGTTGATGATGAACTACTTAATGTAGATGTGACCACTATTGAAACAAGAATGAATAAGGTCATAGAGGATGGAAAGAAAAACAACGAGACCCTTGCGACCCTTGAAAATGAAGTGGCTGAAATCGGTGAAGTTGAGTATTCTGACAGTCAGTACAAGTCCTTGTCATCCAAGAAAGACGCTCTTACCAATGAAATTGCTGCGTTAAAGGCCGAAATGGGAAATAAGAAGAAGGAAGCCCAAGCTCTTGCAAATGACGAGTATTGCCCTACATGTCACCAGAAATGGCCGGATAGGGATAACTCCAAGGCAATTGCAAAGCTCCAGGAAGAGTTCGCTGAGGATTACCAGAAGGGTCTCCAATTAAAGGCCCAGAAGGACGAGATTGAAGCCGCAATGAATGCTCTTGAAGATGCCCGTGAGAAGTATCTTGCAAAGGCCCAGAAGGAAATCAAAATCGGGGCGTTGAAGAACAAGAGAACCACCCTTCTTACTGAATACAACAAGCTCAAGAAGATTGCCAATGACTATAAGGACAATAAGGACATCATTCTGAGGAACAACCAGATTGATGCCCAGGTCAATGTCCTAAAAGTCAATATTGAGTCCTATAATACCACCATCCATCGTCTTGAAAGTGAAAATGTTGCATCTCAGAAAGATATTGACACGAATAATGAAACTATCAGGCAGAAAGAATCGTATATTAAACGCATTGAACAAGAAATTGAGCTTGAAAGGACTTGGAGGCTGTATCTGCAGATGGTCGGTAAGGATGGAATCTCAAAGATGGTTCTCCGCAATACAATCCCTACCATCAACTTGCATCTTGACGAACTTCTCTATGATGTGGCCGATTTCAAGGTAGAGGTGGAAGTCAACGAGAAGAACGACATTGAGTTCTGGCTTGTCCGAGACGGTGTTAGAACCAGGCTTGCAGGTGGTTCCGGACTTGAAAGAACCGAGGCCGCACTTGCCTTACGAGTTGTTCTGGCTAACATGTCCAACCTGTCAAGACCTCCATTCATTGTGCTTGACGAAATCCTTGGTAGTGTTGCGTCAGAGAACTACGAAGACATGAAGAGACTTTATGACAAGATTGTCCTTGAATATGACTTCGTCCTCCATATCTGTCACATTGACCTTGATTGGTATGACAAGACAATTCTGGTGACGAAAAAATCGAATATTTCAACCATATCAGTGGATTAAGAAATAATAGTGTAACAAACTTAGGATATGACAAGAGAGGAATTAGTAAATGGGCTCAAATATATTGTCAAGAAATGTGACTTGCTCATAAACAACGACAAGTATGAGGCAGATGATTTTACACAAGATAATGTGGAAGATATTGCCGAACTCTGTAATCACATTCTTGATGGAGATTATGGTGAACTAATTGAAGACTAAGCTTATGACTGAAAGCAGAAAATAAAGGATAAGAGTTATGGGTAATGTTAAAAAAGCAAAAGATTGGAACGGAGCACGATAAGAGTGTAAATACCTATTTTAATGAGGTTGCAACTTATAAGCCCCTTTCAAGAGACGAGGAGCTTGAGTTGTGGCGGAAATATAAATACAATGGGGATATGGGGGCAAGGGATAAGCTCATTTCCTCAAATCTTAAGTTCGTGGCCAGTATTGCAAAGCAGTACCAAGGTCGCGGACTTTCGTATGCTGACCTGATTGCAGAGGGTAACATCGGTCTCATGAAAGCACTGGACAAGTTTGACGGGGAGAGAGGCTACAAGATAATCAGTTACTCGGTATGGTGGATAAAGCAGACGATACTTGAAGCCCTGGCAAAGAGAAACACCTCTGACGACGAAGACCTACCGTGCGATTACGAGAAGCCTCTGGCAACCGATGACGATGATTATCGGGCAGAGATGGGAGACGATACCTTCCTTAATGACGGGTTGGAAAGAAATAAGGAAATGGAGCAGTCAGAAGCCATCAAATTTCTTATGGACTATCTGAATCAGCGGGAAAAGAACATAATTACGAAATATTATGGTCTTGACGGCAATAAGCCGAAGACGCTGGAAGAAATCGGGATGGAGTATGGACTTACGAAGGAAAGAATTCGACAGATTAAGAATACGTCATTCAAAAAGATGAGAAGTGTTGCACTGGCTACTGGTATGACAGCCAATGTATTTTAAGATATTTTATTGAAAACTATTTATAAAGGATAATAACAAACTATTTATGGCTACAACGAAGAAGGATAAAACCGCCACAGAAACAATCAAGAAGGCGGCAACATCAAAGAAGACTACCAAGAAATCTGCAACGATTGAGCAGATTGAGAAGCTTGAAAAGGCTCTTGAACAAACGAAGGAAGAAGACGTGTTGAATTTGCTTCCGGAAGATGTTAAAGCGGATATTGAGTCGGATAAGGCGGAAGCTGAAAATTTTGAAAACCCTAAGGACATTGATTTTGATGCTGAAGTAAAGAAAATATTTGAAGACACAACGCCATCCGACGAAGTAAAAGAACAGGTTGATGAATTTGAGAATGGAAAAGAGGAATTCAATAAGAAATTAGAGAAAGAACCGGAAAATGCGGAAAAATTGGTCCGCGAAGAGCTTAAACGTGTTGAGGCACTTAAGAAGAAAACGGAAGCCATGAGGGCCGCAATACAAAAAGAGAATAAAAGGTCGTTTGGAAGCGAGGGGTTTACCAATTGGTGGAACGGTTCAAGCAACCTATATTAAACAATAAAGACAAACAATTTTGACACATGAATACCAGAGAAGACGATGTAACAAGAAACATGCTTGATAGAATTAGGGCTATCAGGGGAAAGGCCGCAGGAACTGGCTGGGGCATCATAAAGGAAGAAAGGGAATCCGAAGATGAAAAGCCAAAGAAAACCGATGCGATTGCGATTACCGATGACCCTAAATTCGGAACAAGAGTACTTTCAAGCCAAATTGAATCTTTCCGCATGCAGGTTGAAAGTGGAGCGCAGTTTAATGAAGCTAATCCGGATAAGGTTAGCGACAGCCCGCTTATCTTCATGCCTGAGACGAAGAATATGGTATTCAGTGGTACCATTCCTGCATTGAACAATCTTAAATGGCAGTTTGTTCTTGAAACGAATACCGGAAGCGGTTGTTTCGTTTGGGCTGACGGTCTCATCGTAAACAAGGATAACATCCAGACTTTAAACAAACTCTACGGTTTTTATGAAAATTGGCGCGAGCAATGGCGGTCAGAAGCTGCAGATTTAGACCGTATGGTACGTAATATTAAAGAAAATTCTTAAACTTTTATTATTTCATTAAGTAAAGTGGCGGTATCAAAAAAGGTATCGCTATTTTTTTGTACATTTTCGTGGGTATAATATAACAGTTTAATCCCGTGTTCTTCACATAGTTTCTTTTTAATGTTATCCCTGTTTTTTACAACCGAAAAAAACTCTTCAGGACTGATTTCCCCGCCAAAACTGGTCGGAAAATAATGTTGCACGCCTTGACATTCAATCGCAATTTTTTGGTCTGGCAAATAAAAGTCAAGTGAAAGATTGGCTATATATTTTAGCCACTCAAAGGTTTTTTGGTATTCAAAGTTTATTCTGGCTTCGGTTAATATTTTTAACATCTCTGACTCAAGATGGCTTTGGCTACATTTTTTACAACCCCACCCATGTAAATGGTTCCCTGGCCGTTGCCAAAATTCGCCATGAACCGGGCAAATTATGCAAACCTTTTCTTTATCATTTATATATTCTGTTTTTGAATAGTCATATTTATTGCCATGCACGTTTCTTGCTGCACGAATAAACTCCTCGGTAGTTTTAGCTTGTCTGCGCCCATTTTCTTCGTTCGCACATAATCTACACCCCAACCCGTTCATGTGATTGTTTGCTTTCTGTTCAAAAACACCATGAACCGGACAGATGATTTTTACTTTGTGTTGGGAATCGACATAATCAACCAATGAGTAGTCGTACTTATGATTATGTTTTTCGTTCGCCACACGTATAAAATCTTCCTTTGTATATTTGTATTTTTTTGATACGGTTTCTCTACCACATTTATAACATCCAAACCCATGCATATGATTGTTTGGTGTTTGTTCAAAAACACCGTGAATTGGGCATATAATTTTTACTTTAATGTCTTTCCCATGATATTCAACCAGGGAATAATCATATTTGTCGCCATGTATAGCTCTACTCCTTTCAATGAATTCTTCTTTTGTAAGTTTTTTAGGCATAGTATTTTATCTTTACTAATAAATAGTTTATTTTTCTCAAAAGTTGTGATAGTATCCTAAAAAAATGTATATTTATAATAGCTAATTTATCATTAGACGTGATTGGGGATTTCGCAAGAAGTCCCCTTTCTTTTTACCGTTGGGTGACTATTTATATACGAATAATAGTATTATGGCAGGTAAGAAAGTCATAGTTAACGAAAGCCAAATGCAGCAACTTGTGGTTGAAGAAATCATGAGTAAAGCTGATATTGCAGCACTTGGCGATAACAGAGATTTTAAAGACGCTGTAAATAAGGCTCTTAAGAATAATCGTGATGCGGATAAGGAGCTTGAAAAGAAGGTTCGCAAGATTGTGGCCGACTCCGTTAAGGTTCTTTTCCGTGGATTATGGGAGAGGAATAATTTTTGGACAGGACTAATAAATAACCAATGAAGTTAAGTGAAGCAACATATTTCCCTGATGCAAAAGAGCTTACACGGCACGGATTCGTTTCCCACATGGAAGATTTCATCGGGAAACTGATTGGTGAAAATCCTTTAAAGGCTGATGTTGATGATTATCTTAAAGGATTTGATATAGACGCCCCGAAAGCCCTTGAAATGCTCACAAAGCCTGAGATTGAAGGGTTTCCAGAGTCTGCTGTTGTTGTCAAGACAGAACGCATCAAGAACGGAGGCTATGATGAGAATGGAAAGCCCATGAAGGATGAATTCCAGGTGATTTACAGGGTTCCGAAGAAGGATATGGCCAATGGAATCAAAGGAATTGACGAAAAGCTCAGAAACCTTTATATTAAGTTGTTTGAGAATCATATTGTTGAAGGAACTGTCCTGAATGAGGATGGCGAAGGTGGCGATGCTGGTGGTTTCATATCTGGCGGTGCTGATAATGAGGGTGCTGGAGCTGCTGGTGGCGGCTACGTAACAAATGCCCTTGGAAACGGAAAGATTATGAGACGTACGATTTATAACAACAAGTACCAGAACGAGTCTAAGAAAATGAAGCGTCCAATTGGTAGACTTACAATGTTCATTACAGAAGAACAAATGGAACAACTCGCACAACTTATCAAAGAAGACGAGTTCGACGGAGGAGCCCTTACAACCAGTAATGTTGGTGTTGATGGACCGAATGACTGGCAATATGATGCCCCATTTGGTGCAAAGAGCAAGAATGACCCAGCAATGGACCACAAAAATATACTATCCAGAAAGAGCAAGGCCAATCAGCCGGTAGGACATATCGGAGAAAGCAAAAGTGGAATTCATATTGACCCGGAAAATAAGGGAAAATTCAATGCAACGAAGAAAAGAACCGGGAAGTCAACCGAAGAATTGACACACTCAAAAAATCCTTTAACAAGAAAACGCGCCATATTTGCTCAAAACTGTAAAAAATGGAGTCACAAGAAAAAGGAGGATTAACAATGAAAAAGACATTTAAAATAAACGAGAATGACCTTCGTAGAATGATTACCGAATCTGTTAAGGGTGTAATCATGGAAATGAATGAAGGTGGTGGTTATGATATGAGTACCCCAGAAGGAAGAAGAGGTGCGGAAGATTGGATGCGTCACATAATATCCCAGGGGGACCCAGCAGAAAATGCAGCAATGGAATGGGCCCAAGAAAACGGGCTTGATGGGGACGAAAATATAATCAGGGCTTTCACCGCTGGAGTTGAGTACGGAAGAAATTGCTAGAATGAATAAGAATATATACGGTTACGGGAACCCATACAACCCAGAAGCGCTCAGAGACCTTGACAAGATTAAGAAAGAGGTTGAAGAGGAACTTGAAAAAGACGAGCCGGATAGGGAAAAGATGCTGGAGTTGAAGCAGAGGGAAATGTTGAAAGGAATGGAACTCCTATCAGGTTCATTGAATGGAAGAACACATCGCGGGCTTTATCCGTGGTAAAAGATAAAAATTATAGATACTATAAGACATGAAAACAATGACCTACAAAGTGAGCGATTTAAAGGCGCTTATCGCGGAAAGCTCAAACGAGTTCAAGGCAAAACTTGGGCCTGGTGTTGAGAGCGGAGATAAGGCTAACAACGGCAAGGCTTACAAGGACGCTGAAAAGCGAGCAAAGGACTATGATGGGGGACTTGCCGACTCCATTGAGGTAGCAAAGTACGACAAAACCAAGGAAGGTGATGACAACAGAACCACCCTTGATTACGAAGTTGACAATGTTGACCAGAAGTACAAGGACCGCATCAAGGCCCAGGCGGAAGGCTATACCAGTGTTGCCGAGAAGGAAAACGGTATAGAGAAGCAGGGCGACTTTGAGGGTAATAAGGACATTTTCAAAGGCATTACGGACGATGCTGACGCTTGGAAGGAGAAGATGGTTAACGCCAGGGCTTCCGGTCTCGCAGCACGTACTTATGACAAGGAAAAGACTTTCAAACACGGTGACCTTTACGAGAACAAGAACGTCAAGACCGCCTATTTCAAGAAGACCACATTCCTTACAGAGGGTCACATGATGTCAAGAATCCCGGACGAGTTCAAGGTTGAGGAAAACGTCTTTAGGATGAAGGACAAGACCGGCAATGAATATCTTCTTGAATGGAAGAACGGAAAGGCTGAAATCATTTCCCACAGCAACAAGCAGGGAATGAACGAGTCAATTGAGAGGATGAAGGCCCTCTACGGTTATAAAGCAAGTGACTACTACAAGAATACTACAACAGCAAGCCGTTTGGCCGAAAGTAATGAAAGCTTTACTGATACGTTAGATAAGGCTAGAAAAATAATTAAATAAGGTACAGTAAAAGTTATGTCAGGGGAAACAAAAGAACAAAAAACTCTCTTGGAGAGCATGGAAAGTGGAAACGAAAAGATTGATGCAGTTATCAAAACAACCAATGCTACAATCGGATGGATGGAAGCTATCCATAGATTCGTCAAGAAGAATGGTTTTAAGAAACTTGTAATGGACCTTATAGCTGTTTGTGTTGTTGTATTTGTTGCCTTATGGATTTTCCAGCCAGGAGTTTTCTCCAACAGGCTTGACCAATATAGGGAACAAAAGCACACTGAGAGGATGAACGAGAGGATGAACAACACACCACTTATTCAAGCAGAATTGGACAAGTTCAGAATCAAGACCGATGCTTCATGGGTTTCAATCTGGGAGCTGCACAATAGCACGAACAACCTTGATGGTATGCCGTTCTTATTCGCATCTCTTACTTATGAATCAATGAATCCGGTTCTTACTCCAATTGCAGAACAGTTTGATAATGTAAGACTTTCACTTTATCCACTTGGAAGTTATCTGCGTGAGAAAGAAATGTGGTTCGGAAGTGTTGAAGACTTGCAAGAAGTGGATAATACAGCTTATTACAGGGCAAAGGCGCTCGGAATCAAATATCTTGGGTTCAGACTTATGGAGATTGAAGGCTCCCCGAACGCCATGATGAGCTTTGCTTATGTTGAGGGTGCTGAGGTTCCGAATGAGAATGAACTGGTACAGAATTGGATAATGTCTTCATATAAGGTTAACAGTCTTCTTTCGGTTGGAGGAGATACGAAAAAAAAGAAATAAACATGAAATTAACAGAGAAACAATTAAGGGACATAATTGCTGAAGAAGTACAGAAAGCAATAACCGGCTCATTAAATGTTGCGGAGTATGATGTAGAGAAGTCAATCAAGCAGTTACTTGCGTTGGTTGATTCCGAAGCGGAGAAGTTCGAACAAAAAATGGAGGAGGCCGGTGGCGTTACATATGAAGTATACGTTAATAAGCTATATTCAATTTCGGAGAATTTAGCGTATTTCTTGAAACGTCTTAAGACGGAAGGACCATTTGGGCTGATGTAAGAGGTAAAAATATAAAACTAAACCCGGATTTAAGTCCGGGTTTTTTGTTTTTTACGGACTTTTTTAGTATATTGATAGTGTAAAATATACTTGAGATATGGCATTATTATTGTTCTTTATAAAGAAGTTTTTTGTCTTTACATTCATACTCGCATTTCTCTACTTGTTTAAGGAAGGGTGGAGATTTATTCGTGGACTTAATACCGGAGAGTATGAACTTGGAAAGCACACGCTGCTATGGATTGGCATTTCCGTTGCCCACATTTTAACGACACTTATAACGGGATTCATATTGTAAATGATGGCTGACATTCAGGAAAGAATAAAGAAGACCGGAGAATATTTCAGTGGTATGCAGGTTACGAAGGTGGATGACACTGACGTAATCTATGTCATTGTACATTTTCCGTCCAGATGGATTATAGATGACGCTGTACAGGAAAAGTATGAAGTGTCAATCGTTGAAAGGTCCGAGGGTGAGTATCTGTTCTGTGCGGAGATGTCGGTTGGCTTTGATGCCGTGTTTGATGCGGTTGACCACTGCATCCAAGTGAACAAGGATGCAATGGAAAGAGCCCAGTTATTTCAGGAGAAGATTAACGAGTTGAAGGAAATATTCGGGAATGAAGAGAATACAATCAAGAAACTCAGGACTTTGGAATTCACATTCCCGAAACAAAAGAAGGAAATAAATAAGAAAAAGTCTCCGGTTGAGGAGATTGTAGAAAAGGAGCTTGGAAATGATGTACACGAAGAAATTGTTTGATTTGGCGTATGAAAAGTACCCGGAATCGCCCGGAGGCTATTTTGATGGTGAAATGATGGATGGAAATTCATCAGCAAGGTACGCTTATATCCGTGGCTTTGAAGATGCCGTTAATTTTATAAAAGCCAACGGCATGGATAAACTTGAAGAATTTTTGAAGAATGAGTAACGGACTTTTAATATTTTGTTATTGTGTCGTTGCCTATGGACTGTCAAACATGATGGTCTTTGGTAGCGGACCGTTCCGGATTTTTGAACATATCCGGAATATAAGCAGCGCAATTGGGGAGCACTTCGGTCAGCTTTTCTCTTGCATGATGTGTTTTCCGGCCAATTTCGGGTGGGTTATGTCCCTTATTGACTGGTTCCTTCTGCCGGATATCGCAATTACCCCGTTTAATATAATTCTTGCGGGAACCGGATATTGGTGGCTGGCACTTCTTCTTGACTGTTGCTTTACCAGTGGAATGGTCTGGTTCGTTCACCACGTTGAGGAATACTTTGAAGACCTGGCGGAAGCATCAACGAAAAGTGAGATAGTTGAGGAACGTGACCCGGACAATATTGAGGTAGATGATATTACAAGGGAGTAGCCATGGATTTCTTAACACAACAAGAGGTATCCGGAATAAGACAGGATGTCAGACACGGGGAAGCCAAACAATTTGCCGAGAAAAACGAATTTGAAAGGAAATTGCTTGGCGAGCTTGGCAAGGAAATGGAAAAGGAACTGGAAAACCCCGACACTAAAAGAAATAAAGAGTTCGCCAAGAAATACGCCAAGAAGAAAAAGCGTAGAGTTTGGAGAGAGAACCTGATGCGAATATTCGGGGGACAAAAAAAGGAGGCCGATTAAAGCCTCCTTTTTTCATACATGCATTATCTATTCGTACTCACCGCAGTCAATCTTGACGAGTGAAAGGTCAAGCTGGACTTTCTGTCCATTTTCACCATTGTCAACAACCTTAATACCGGCGTTGCAATGTGCGGCTTGCCTGTCGCTATCAGTAAGGACAGCAAATTCAGCAGCTTGGATAGCCTTATCGTTAAGATTTTCGGTAATCTGTTCAAGGAGATTCTTGATACCCCAGAGTGAAGTCTCAGCACTTGTTGATGCTGAAGTTCCAAGGAGTTCAGCATCGGCAGTCTCACGAGCCGCTATTTCAGTAGCGATATCGTCATTAATGAAATCAATGTTCTGCTTGAGCTCGCTGTCGTTAATGGTGATGGCTGTTGCACCCTCACCATCGTTCGTAACTTCGAGGGTAACGAAATTCTCAACAGAAGCGGCATCCTTTTCAACGGAGGTAGCATTCAGCTGGTCACTGATTTCCTTAAGGGCCTGGTCAATGAGCTTGATTTCGTTTCTTACGCTTGTTGCGGCGGAAGCGAAATTGCTGGTCGGGTCGGCACTGAATGAACCGTCCTCGTTAAGACCAACGGATTCCTCAACCTTATCAAGTTCCTTTTCAGAGGCGATGTCGTCGGTAGAAACAACGACCTGAGTAAGCTCGGTGTTCTCCTGGACAACCTCAACAGTAACGTGACCATCCTGTGAAGCACCGGTTACATCAGCGTCAATGTTACCGGCAAGTTCAGCAACGGCGTAGTCAATAGCGGCCTGGATGTTGGCAATCTTGACACCATCCTCGCTAACGGAAAGAACGTCAGCTGTCTCGGCACTACTGATGCGGACCTTTTCGCTGTCCTCGTCAACCTTAACCTTAACGATATGGTTGTCAACTTCAAGACCATCCTTGAATTCGCTCTCCTCAAGGAAGTCGTTAACATCAATGGCAACAAGCTCGTATGAACCGTCTTCCTTATGGTAGATGAGGTCAAGGGCAGTGTCGCCGGAGCCAGAAACAAGACTTTCAGGGTCATCCGGGTCAGAAAGAACGTCGTCAATGTGGCCAAGGAATGCCCTGTAAAGTGAGCTGTCCTTGTAGACCTTGACAGTATCACCGAGCTGGCGACCGTTGTGGTCAATGAGAGCAAACTCTTCCTTTACGTTAACACTGCTTGGAGTGATAGCGGAAAGTTTGAGGTCGGCGACGAGTTCGTTATTGTCATTAAGGACGATGGTAGCCTCGTCACGATTGACCTTGACAAGTGTTGCTTCATCACTACCAGGAGTGCCAGGAGTTACGACGATTGAACCGTCCTCGCTCTCAATCTTGTTAGCCTCAATGTTTTCAAGGATGTATTCAAGGGCCTCGTCAAGGGTATCGCCAGAATCATTGATTTCGACGAATTCGGCGCTGATGTTTCCAGCCTCGGCGCTAACAAGACCATCCTCCTGGGTCACATTGACAATCGGTTTGCCCTCCTGGGTTACACCGGTGAAATCAAGAGCACCAAGAACGTCCTGTGTTGCGGCGGAGAGTTCTTCCACCTTCTCAACGACCTTTTCAATTTCGTTGACGGTAGCGGATGAGAATTCCTTTACGACACCGGAGAGGGCTTCAACCTTGTCATTAACGACGGTGTAAGCTGACTCAATGGCCTCGCTGATACCTTCTGACTTGATGTAATAGTTTACGGCAGAAGAGGATGCATCAATCACGCTTCTGAGCTTAAGGTATTCTTCGTCGTGTCCGAAAGCATCATCAATGAAAAGCTTCGTGCTAGCAGCTGCAGTACCAGCGGTCATTTCCTCGTAGGTCTGCTCAATAGCCTGCCATACGCTTAAACCGCTGTTCCAAGCTTCAGGGTCATGAGGAAGGCCAATTTCTTCGTTGAGAGAGTCAATCTGCATCTCAACAAGGTCAAGGGCATTCTCAATCTTGGTATCAATGGCTTTTTCAGTGATAAATTTGGCAACGGTATCTGCACTTTCGCTATCGGCGACGGTTTCAACATACAATGCAGCATCTTCAACATTATTATGCTGTACACCAATTTCACCGAGGTTCAACGCACCAACAGGAACTTTCTCCTGACTGGAATGCGGATTTACAAGTATTTGTCTGTTATCTCTTTTCATTACTTAATTCGTTTTTGTTTTTATTTCCCACGGCCACGAATGACCGTGGGATTTTAAAAGTTCTACTTCAAGTTAACTGTTGTTAAATACTAATACTAATATTCACCGCAGTCAATGACTTCAACATCAACAACACCAGCAGAGGTCATGGACATTGACTTGAGACCAGCAGGGCCATTGGTGCCGAAAGTGAGCGACTTGGCCTCTGAACCATCATAGGCGATTGCAGAGTCAAGGCTTGATGCGCTGCTCGTTGAATAGCCACTTACCGTAAGCGCATTGTCAACCTTGGTAGCTGCGCTTGCATGTACAGCATCAGCGGCGACGGTAGCGGATACTGAAGTGATAGCAGACTCAGATGTGAGAGCAGACTCAGCAGTCGTTGCGCTGAACACCTTGTTGGACATACCAAAAGTAAGGCTGTGGTTGTCCTCCCCACTTGCGGTAACACCAGTGAGCACAGCAGAAGCAGTGTCAACAGGTGCAGCGGTGGTAGCTGTAAGAACAACGTTTGCAGGGAGAGATTCCTCTGTGATTCCGCTAATCTTACCATCAGCGATTGCGATTCCGGTGATATACTTACCGGCCGTTACAGCGGTTGAAGAATCAAGCAGAGCGATTTCAGCGGCAACCTTCTCGTCAGCGTACGTCTTAGCTGAGCTAAATACAGCGTCGTCACGAGCAATCATTGAATTGTGTGCGAAGCCGGAAAGCTGTTCAATCGCGGCCTTTGTGTCAGCTGAAAGCTGAATAGTACCAGCTGAAAGCGCGTTAATAGCAGCCTTTGTATCAGCAGAAAGCTGGATAGTGCCAGCAGAGAGAGCCTTTACCTTGTCGTCAACATCCTTGGTGTAAGCTGAAAGCTCGGTGAATTTAGCGTCGGTAGCAGCAGAGAAAGCCACAGTAGCGCTAGAAAGTGCCTTAAGTTCAGCATCAGAAGCGGCGGTAACACCCTTCGTGAAAGTAATTTCGTGGTCATTTACGGTGATATCAGTAAGAACGTTACCGGTACCAGCAGAAACAACTGAAAGTTCAGGGTCGTCAACCCACGCAGGAGCACCACCAGCCATTGTGAGAACCTGACCAGATGCGCCATTGGCAAGAGACTTGACACTATTGGTAGAGTCACCAAGAGTTACGGTGTCAGCGGTAAGATTACCGGTGATAGCACCATCAAGGTTCTTTTCAATAACATCCCAGCTGTTTCCGTTGTAAATAATGAAGTCACCAACTTCAACGTTTTTACCTCCAACGGTGAATGCACTGCTAGCAATGTAGAGGTCACCTGTAGTAGGGGTACCAGCAGGAACGTCATCGGTAGCGCCCTTGTAATTTACAGCAGAAGAAACAATGCTTGCAACATATTCTTTAACTGCGAGAGCGTCAGCAACCGCGCCACTTTCGGTAGCGTCGCCAATTTCTGAGCCTTCAACAGCAACAGGAACGCTTACAACATGGTTATTAACGGCAAGCGGAGTGTTGTTAAGAGATACGCCAGTAAGAGTTACAGCAGAGAGGTCAAGAGTTGCGGCTGAGAGGTTGTCAATGTCGGTCTCGTTAGCCTGTACGGCGCCCGAAAGTTCAACAATTTCGCCGTGAGCGTAGCCTGAAAGCTGGTTGACATAAGCAACAGTGTCAGCAGAAAGCTGGATTGTGCCAGCGGAAAGCTGCTCAATTGTAGCCTTTGTATCAGCAGAGAGTTGGATTGTGCCAGCGGAAAGAGCTGCAATCTCGTTGTGTGCGTAGCCAGAGATGGCTTCGGTAGCACCAGAGAGCTGAGCAATTTCGTCATGAGCATACCCAGAGATAGCCTCGGTAGCGCCAGAGAGCTCTTCGAGGTCGTGAACCGTACCAGCAGAAAGGTTAATGGTTGCAGCTGAAAGCGCCTGAATGTCCTCGCTTGTTGCAACGCTTACGGTCTGGTAAGTAATCTTGTGGTCATTAACAGCGATGTTTGATACAACGTTGCCAGTACCAGCTGATTCAACCGAAAGCTGAGGGTCTGTAGCTTCTCCGAAAGAAACAATCTTACCATCTTCAATTGTGATAGCGGTAACGTAGTGCCTGTTATCGGTAGTTGCTGAATCGGAATCAAGGCCTTCAATAGCTGCTTCAATTGCAGCTTCGGTATCAGCAGAAAGCTTTGCAATGGTGTTGTGGGTATCAGCTGAAAGCTGAAGTGTACCTGCAGAAAGTTCATTGATAACGGTTTCAATATTACCAGAAACAACCTTTACATATTCAACAACGTTTCCTGAAAGGGCCTCAATGTCGTGCTGAGTACCCGCAGAAAGAGCCTCAATATTGGTCTTGTTTGTTACAACGCTTGCAGAAAGAGCTTCAAGGTCTTCTCCGGTTTGAGCGCTGGTCTTAAAACCAAGGGCCTGGATATCTTCGGTAGTGACGGCAGCAGAAGCAGTTACATGTCCATAGGCGTCAGTTGTAAGTTTGTTGAAACCGCTGGTAGCAAGAGCCTGCTTATGGGTAAGATTGTAAGAGTTGGAACCGGTAGTTTCATCAACCTTTGTTGCGGTAATAATATCGTCACCATTAATATCAGTAACAACGACATCAGTAAGTGCTGTCAGAATATTTGTCATATTCTGTAAGTTGCTGACCGTAGCGGAGCTCAGAGCATTAAGATTGGTTTCACTTGCAACACCACTTGTACTGAGGGTGAATGTTTTTTGATTACCTGTTTGACCAGTTTCGACGTTAATGTAGGGTTCGCCTTCTTTCTTGTTAACATCATAGACGACATCAACGGAAGCAATCATTCCGCTAACGATAGAAATGGTTTGTGCGCATGAAATGAACGGGACCATATTCCCTGCGTTGTTCTTTGTAAACAGGGTTTCTTTACCGGTTTCGTGAGCAACAGCAATTTCACCAAGGTACATGCTATCAGCCTGCGGAGCTGAACTACCCGAAGTATGGCGATTAATAAGTATTTTTCTAGTAGCCATTTAGATTTTTTCTTTTTAGTTTGTTTATTATATAGTTTTCCTATGGCTATAGAGCCCAACTTAGCGTGTTATAGAACACCGGGTGGGAAGACACTCCCATTGAATATCAATTATAAATAGCGAACGGGAAGAAAAACTCTCCCCGTTCAAAAATTATTTTATGTGGACAATCGTTATGCTGTAATTACCGTCCAACCAGTAGGAACACCGTTAGGTCCGGTTGTTGTCCATGTTGCAGAAGCATTCTTGATGAATGTTCCGGTCTGTGATACGCCATTGAGCCAGTCCGTAGTATACTCACCACTTTCCGGGTCCGTGGTAAATAGAGCCTTGACATAATTCAGGCTTGAGCACCCATTGAACATGTTCTTGTAACAGGTTGTTGTAAGCGCTGTTGCTGGAAGTTCAGGGGCGGTCGTTAGACTTGTACAATTGTAGAACATACTGTTGTAACAATTTTCTGAAAGTGTTGTTGCGCATAGGGCCGGGGCTCCAGTTAATGACGCGCAACCATAAAACATGTTGGTGTAACATCTGGCGGCCAAAGTTGTGGATGGTAACTGTGGAGCTGTTAATAGGTTTGTACATCCATCAAATATTCTATTATAACATGCCGTAGCCAATGTTGTTGCTGGTAGTTCCGGAGGTGTTACGAGGGATGTACACCCTGAAAACATTGATTCATAACAACCCACTGAAAGTGCTGTTGCTGGAAGTGTTGGCGCCGTGGTTAAACTGCTGCAACCTTGGAACATGTTTGCATAGCAAGATTGTGCCAAGCTATTTGCCGGAAGAGATGGCGCTATTGTTAAACTTGTACAATCTTTAAACATATTTCCATAGCAATTATTTGCAAGTGTGGTTGCTGTAAGTTCTGGGGATGTTACTAATGATGTACATCCTCCGAACATTCCGTTATAACATTCTGCCGCCAAAGTTGTAGCCGGAAGACTAGGGGCGCTAGTTAAACTAGTACATCCATTGAACATATTTTTATAACATTTCTGTGCCAAAGTTAATGATGATAGTATTGGTGCACCAGTTAATGATGTACAATTCATAAACATGCTATTATAGCAATCTACCGCCATTATGGATGATGGTAAAGTAGGTGCATCGGTCAATGCAATACAACCTTTAAACATTGTTGAATAACATTGTGGCATTAATGTGGTTTCGTTTAGCTCAGGTGCACCTGTTAAATTTTTGCAGTTTTCAAACATGGTATCATAACAGCCATTTGCTAGGTTTGTTGCCGGTAGTTCCGGAGCATCAATCAAAGAAGTGCAACCCTTAAACATCACAAAATAACATCTATTTTTTAGATTATTTGCGGATAATATAGGAGCATTTACAAGGTTTTTACACTCATAAAACATGCCAGCATAACACCCATCCGCCAAATCAGTTGCAGGCAAGACAGGCGCAGATGTCAATCTACAGTTTCTGAACATAAGTTGATAGCAATACGGTGCCAATGACATTGCCGGTAATTCTGGTGCTGCAATAAGTCCAGTACAACCCTCGAACATTCCACCGGTTGGCCCCGAACTGCTGTCTCGCCCATAACAATTCTTTGCCAGTGTTGTTGCTGGTAGTTTTGGAGCAACTGTCAAACTTGTGCACCCATTGAACATTCCAACATAACATGCTTCGCTCATTGTCCTTGCTGGAAGTTGTGGCGCGGTTGTAAGCCCCGTACAATTATTGAACATAAGTGCATAGCAATAGTTTGCAAGTGTCATTGCCGGTAACTCTGGTGGAATTGAAAGGGATGAACAACCATTAAACATCTCAAGATAGCAATAATCCGAAAGTACCATTGCCGGAAGTTCAGGGACTTGTACTAATTTTTTACAATTTCTGAACATATTCCAATAACAATGTGTCGCCAATGTCGTTGCTGGAAGTATCAATTTTGAGGCATCTATCACTGGAACCGCATCAAAGAAGTTCCTGAATGTTCTCGTTACATTCTGGTCAAGCGTAAAGAGGGAAGTGAAACCTGTGCTGTCAATCATGCTCATTATGTTTCCATATATGTCACAGTCTGTTGAAGCACTTATCTTGTTTGATTTATTGTCATCATTTGTATAAGTTGCGTTGTCCCCTCTGAATTCCACAACATCACCGTTTAATACGGGTATCGCCTGTGGATTCGCGTCACTCGTTATTGAAACCCAGCCTTCATTGTTCTTGTTGTATTCAATCACGCGAGTAAACACGTTATCATCCGCTTTCCAATACAGGTTTCCATCGGATTTGATAAAGAATGTAAGGTAAGAGTTTTCCGGCTCCGTCAATTGCACCAATACAACCGTTTTTGTTTGAAGTCCATCGGTTGTTTGGACGGTGAAACTTCCAGACCTTAGAGCCCCAGTATTGTTTGTTTGTGCCGTCATGACGATTGTATGCAGTCCGCTTCCTCCACTCGTAATACTAACTGATAACCAATTCGGACATGAAATTACAGACCAATCTTCATCTGAATGAATACGAACAGATTTTGCATCGCCACTGTAATTAAAGACAGGCCTGTCAATTACAACCAACTCATTATCATATACAACCCATCCTTTCGGAATGCCATGGTTGTTTCTGGACCATGTCTCCATGTTCTTATTTTTAATGAATACTCCGGTAGGAGATACTTGCATTGTCCAATCGAATGTTGAATTTGCTGCAGAAATGTCCGTTGCCAAACATTTTATGTAACTTAAATTGCTACATTCTCTGAACATTCTATAATAACACTCTCTATTCAGTGACTCACTCGGTAATTCAGGCGCAACAGTCAAACTTGTACACCCTTGAAACATAGCATCATAACATTGGTTTGCTAAAATTGTGGCTGGAAGCTCCGGCGCGGAAACCAAGCTTGTACAACCCCTGAACATATTATTGTAGCAGCCGTTTGCTAATGTCATAGCTGGTAGTTCTGGTGCGTATAGCAAATCGGTACACCCAGAGAACATATACCGGTAGCAGTTTTTAGAAAGCGTCATGGCTGGCAGTAACAATTCAGAAGCATCAACAACACCCATTCCATCAAACAGATGTTCGAAAATTTCGGTTTTTTCCAGATTTCTTATCTCTGTCTGTCCAGAAAATCCGCTGCCGTACTGCATGCTCATAAGATTTCCGTATATGTCAATCTTAAGATTTGAATCGCCAACGAATCTTGCACTTGAAAAGTTATCGTTGTCTCTTCTGAAGCTTATTTCATCACCGGCAGTCAAGGCTGTAACAAGCAACTCTTCACTAGCTGCCGGTAGTGAGAATGCAGTCCATTCTCCGCCATTCAAGGAATATTCAAAATCTCTGCTGGCGCTATTTGTATTCTTTACTGATAAATTACCATCAGAAAGAACTTTGAATGTAAGTGGAGTGATAAGCAGCCTGTCGCGTCCCTTCTTGTTATAGTTAATTTCCTCGGTTTCAAGTGTCAGACTAACCCAAGGTTCATGATATTCTTCGCCGTAATAATCTTCAACGAATTCGCTTACCGCGCTATAGATGTAAAGGTATTCCATGCCCATATTTTTCTTATAAATAGGTTCACAAACGGCATTTTTTACTTGTGGACATCTGGATTTTCCTTATCGTCCAGCCAGTCTTTTCCACTAGCTCGGCTTCAAGTTTTCTTCTCTTGTCACCTATTTCGCTGTAATTTCCCAGGAACATGATTTGTTTCAGTTTCCTCTTTGCCGACCACTCGCTCAACATATTGTAGAACCGGATTCCGTCGCTCACCGTCTTACAGAATATGATGTCCAGGTTTCCGGCATCGTCCTTTATGATTACCTTGTTCTTGTACAGCATGACCCGTTTTATGTCGTACGCCGTCTCTATACCATATAATAATATATTAAGGTATATCCACTCAAAGGTCTTCCTCCCTCTCACCGGGTCATAACCATATACCCAGAATGTCTCTTCAGTGTCATAGCTGAACTTGTCCAACACTATCCACTTGTCAGAGTTCGTTTCCTGTCTGACGAGCTTTCCGTACTCATTCCTTAAAAGCGGAGCCTCCTTGTCGCCGTATCTGTTCTTTTCCAGTATCAGATATTCGTCCCTTGAATTGATGATTGTGTCCGTAATTTGAACGCGGGCCGGAAATATCACCTTCTTACTTTCTTCCAGGAGTTGTTCAACCACTTCATATGCATCCTCAACTTTGACATATGCTCCAATGTATTCGTTCTGTCTGCCATTATGACATGACACCACCTTATAGTCGTAGATGTTCAATGACCTTTTGTCAATCTTCGGCTTCCTGGAGACATATTTCCTCTTCTTTTTCGGCCCCCTCTTTTTCGGACGACCAACTTTCCTCTTTTTAGGGACAGATTTCTGTTTTTTTTCCTCTTTTTCCTGACGCTTCTTCTCTTCCCGCTCCTCCATCTCCTTGTGCTTCCTTTCAATGTACGCACGATAACCAGCTTTCCTCTTTTCGGCAAGCCTTTCTCTTCTTAGACGCTCCTTTTCGCTGATTATTTTCTCTTCCATGTTGTTTTTCCCGGAAATTGTTTGTATCTTACTATTACAATATAAGTAATATGGGAAGAAAAAACAAGAAATGGGGAGTGAAGCAGAAAGACGGCGGCTTCATAGACCTTGAAGGGAAGACAATTACGAAAATTGAAGGTCTTGAGACCGGAAGTTACGATGTCACATTCTATTGTTCCGATGGTAGTGTGTATAGGATGTATCCGGATGATGATTCATTCCTTTACGGAAACGCCATTGACATATCCATAGATGACATTTGTGGAGACGTGGATTGCCTCATCGGTAACAAAATCGTCAAGGCTGAGGTCAGACGTAGCGAGAAAAGAGGTCATAAAACCGGATATATGGATTCTGACCCGGAAGTATGGACGTTCTATACCCTGGCAACTTTGAAAGGTTATGTTGACATCAAGTGGTACGGGACCCATAACGGTTACTATTCAGCTGAAGTATCATTTTGGAAAGAGAAATAACAATAATTACTTAATTATCAAAGATTTATGGCAAAGTTTTTTAAGGCAGATGAGAGTATCGTAAAGATTGTTGATGAGATTGCGAATGAGCTCGGTCTTGCAAGTTACGGCATTGATTTTGAGGTACTTGATGTCGTTAATTTGAAACAAGCGGTAAAGGTGGTTAGAGCGAATGAATACGCGGAATACCTTAGCTCAAGAGAAAATCTCATACTTATCCTCGTAAACGGGGAAATGTTTGACCTTGTACCGGAAGGGACTGATGAAAACGGTCTCAACGCAAGATACATGTGGCTTCGCCTTGCAATGGATGAGATTGCATATGACAGCGAAAAGGACAAAATCATAATTGGAGTCCCTACATTGAATATCCCTGTCGGGTGTTACGAAAAATATGGAAAGGCTTCAATAGACGCTGCACTCCTTGCACATTATACTCTTGCACAGATGGCAGAGAAGAAGGCCCAGGAGAGAGCGGAGAAAGCAGCCCAGAAAAAGGAGGGAAAGAAGAAGAAGTACTAAACTGTTGAAACCCACCCATTTACGAGGTGGGCTTCAATTTTTTTGCCGGGCTTATATAGTTTGGCACGGTTTTTGTAGTAACGGTGGTGTAACTTAAAAAAACACATGAATATGAACGATGAAAAGGTGATACTCCCGATGGAGGAGTACAAGAGGCTGAAAGAGGCCGAAGAATGTCTGAAACTGGCCAGGGAGGAACTTAAGAAAGACTCCCAGGAACGAGGCTATTATGTTGAGCTTACCGTGACGGCTCGTGACACTTTTTATGACCATTGGTACAAAACCCACTATATTCAGTTAATTAAGCCGGTGAAGGTCGTAACTAAGGATGAGGTGATTGAGCTCCTTAATGGAAAACTTGAAAACGCGCACGAAAATGAGGAGGCTATGGCAAAGGAGGTCAAGGAACTGGAAGCTGAAAATCAAAGGCTGAAGAGCAGAAATATCTTCAAGCGGATTTTCAATATTTCCTAACCAATTGAAACCCACCCACTTTAAGGTGGGTTTTGTTTTGGGTAGAAATTTTTTGCAATTTTTTCACATTTTTTTTGTTTTTTTCAAAAAAGATTGTATATTTATATAGCGAACAAAAATCAATTCATACATTCAATGACACAGATGTTACATAATACGAAGCAATATTCACGACCAGTCGATTCAAGAAGGACCGACCTGGCCATTGCCGTACTCTGTGGAAGTTGCTTTAAAGGCAATGAATGGTATGAGGCACCCGGAGTAGAGGGAGAAGTAGGAGTGATGCGAACGTAGAAAGTAAAAAGCACACATAGGTTTCTAACCACAACATACATCTTAACTTCACCTCCAATCTAAAGGCTCCGGCAAGGAAAAACCCAAGATTCGGAGGTTTTTTAATACCCACAACTCAAGTTTGGCACGATATTTGTAAGAATAGCGACATATGAAGATAATTGACTATCCTCCGTTGATTGATGCGGCACCAGTCACGGAAAAGAAAAAAGAAGAAATTAAGCATATGCAACGCTTTGTAAGTAGCATAAGAAAGAAATATAACATAACTTTTTTGCTGAAGGAATAAAGTTTGGCACGATATTTGTAAGAATAAACGATAACAAGAAAAAATTATGGAGACATTGACCCAAATCGTAAAGGGAACGGCACAGCTGGACTGTATCAGGACCGGTGGAGTTGCAGAGTACATCATCACCTCCTGCAACGGAAAGAAATACCTCGTTGAGATTGACCTTTCAGACAAGGTTGATTGCGGAGAGAGCGCTTCCTTCAAGCCCTACTACGAAAAGGCAATTATCCTTATGAGATGGATACGGAGGGCGATGGAGAAGGGAGATTTGATTGACCTTAATTAATATGGACAAGGATTTTAACAAAAGGTTCCTTCTTGACAGGGACGAGACGGGAAGGTTCATCGTTAAGTCACAGAAGACCGGGAAGACCTACTACGTGGAACCCATTGACGGAGACGAGAGGACAGTGTGGGGAGATTACAATCCAGTGACGAAGGATTTTGAAACCTCCAGTTACGGAAAGTACAAGGGAAGCATCAAGCCGTCCGAGTCCATGATAACCGAGGAGAACGGGTTTGAAAAGATACATGAGCTTGGTCCTGGGGTATCACCGTTGGACTACATTGAAAAACTTGAAGAAAATTTTTAGTTTGGCACGGTATTTGTAAGATACAATACCGAACATTAAAATTTTAGTTATGATTGACTTTTTGCTTATTTTGCTTTGCATAGTCCTTGACCTCGGTTCTGGCTTAATGATGTATTCCATCTTCAATGGAGATAGCAGTGACGGAACTAAACCATTGTTCAAGCTTGAGAAGTTTAAGAGACCATACAGGGTGCTGATTAGGTTGTCGTTCATAGTCTTTTGGTGGTTTTACGTCCTGGCTATGGTTTTGGTTAGCCTCTACGATGTAACAAAAGGTACATTTAAGTCAATACTTGAATAGTTTGGCACGGTTTTTGTTAGATACGATATCAAACATTAAAATTTTTAGTTATGAGTAGTTTTTGGATATGGGCGGTGCTCTTTGTCAGTTATACACTTTTAGGTATTTGCATATTTTCGCTAACCCTTAATGAAGATGGCAAACCGGGCATTTTACCCTTCGTTGGAAAATGGAAGAGACCTTTCAGGGTAATGTTTAATTTGTCCTTCGTGTATTTTTGGCCGGTATATCTGGCGGTTGGTTTTGCAATCGGTGCAGGAAGCGCCCTGTGGGAAGCGGTACGTGGGATTTTTGCGTAGTTTGGCACGGTTTTTGTAGTTAATGTGTAATAATGCCTGGGTCGTCTAGTGGAAGGACGTATCTCCCCTAAAGATAAGACGGCGATTCGACTTCGCCCCCGGGTACAGAGTTCTTTGAAAAACAAACAATCTATCAACTGTTGGCTTGGAAGCAGCCATCAGCTAAAGAGTGGCATTGCCCCCGTTTCGCGAGTGAAGAGGGGATTGCAAGTAAACGTAAATCGTGACATCTAGTCCGAGTCAATTACCTCAGGCGCGTGCGTAGGAACTACCTCGGTGAGAAGTGATGGCCTTTGGCGTAACAGCACATGATAGATTGCAATATAATGATGTCGAGTCGTCTAATGAAGAAGGGAGTGTATACGGTTAATGCATGACCGCTGAGAAGCAACCGAGATTGGAACATGACAGATACCATCCGGGGACAAATACAAGAGTGCGCATTACTGTCCGGAAGACATCATTTTTGAAATATGTGGTTGTCGTATAGTGGGTAAGTACATCTGCTTGACGTGCAGAAAGCCGTTGGTTCGAATCCATCCAGCCACACCAACACAAATGATAACTGCATGTACATAATCAATGCCACAAGGTTGGGCTCTTGAGAATATGGCAGATAAAGGTACTTGGACAATCCCAACTACGGTTATCATTATATGCCCCAGTGGTGTAACGGAATTAACATAGGTCCCTTCTAAGGATGCAGATTGGGGGTTCGAATCCCTCCTGGGGTACAAAATTTAAGAGTTTAGTTTATGTTGTGGTTTATTGAAAACAGAAAGAAAGAATTTGATGATGAAAAGGTTCCGATGCCGATTGGCTATACGGTCATCATTGCGATAGTGGCGATTGCCCTGTTGTTTTTCGGAACATATAAGGCGGTCAATTGGGCCGAGAAGCTTGATATGAAAGCCCATGGCCAAACGGAGCTCATTGAAGAATAATGCCCTCGTAGTATTAAAGGCTGAGTACGCACCCATAGTATAGTTGGGAAAATAATGCCTTGGTATGGCATAGTCACCAGTTCGATTCTGGTTGGGTGCTCAAAATGGATATGCGACGCGAAGGAATGCACGGCGAGAGCTCCTACGGAGTACGGACACCCGAGAAATGTGTCTTTTCAGGTTCAAATCCTGACATATCCACAGCGGTCCCATAGTTTAACGGACAGAATTTAGGATTCCGATTCCTACGATATGCGTTCGATTCGCATTGGGACCACAAAGAAACGCCCTCGTAGCTCAACTGGATGAGCACTTCGCTACGAACGAAGAGGTTGGGGATTCGAGTTCCTCCGGGGGTACCGAGAATAAGTTCTTTGAAATATGTACACGTGGTGAAGTGGTTAACATACTGGGCCGCAACCCCAGGACCGCAGGTTCGAATCCTGCCGTGTACTCAAAAATACTAGCAAAACTTTTGTTTCAAAACTTGACTTTTTACTCATTAAATACTATTTATAAGTAAAATGCGTAAAATATGGAAAAAGAAAGAGTTGAAAACTTATTGATTGAATGTAATTCGTTGAGTGAAGTTCTTAAGAAACTTGGATTGAAAGTTAATGGCGGAACACGCAGGACACTAAAAAATTTCATGTATAAAAATGGATTAACGTTTGAAAGAGGAAAATTAACAAGGGAAGAATATGATAGAAACCCGAAAATTTGCCCAGTATGCGAAAAAAAAATAGATTTTGAGCATCGAGAAAATACCTATTGCTCAAGTTCGTGTGCAGCAAAAGTTAACAATGTTTTGTATCCGAAAAGGAAAAAATCCGAAAAGAAGCAAAAAAGCAAAAACAGCGCGGAAAAACATTTAATTGTTAACGAGAAAACAGTTTCAAAAAAGAGACATTATCCAAAGACAAGGAAATATGAGGAGAACGAATTATTTTGCGTGAATTGTGGAAAAAAACTTACCGGAAACCAGAAAAAGTTTTGTTCAGAAAGATGCAAACGAAAATACTATTCATACCAAAATTATCAAACAAACCATTCACGCAAGAATGATGAACTTGGAACAATAAAAAAGTACGAGTATATAATGAGACTTGGGGGTAAATGCTCTGTTTGTGGTTATGATAAAAATTTGTCGGCGCTTGTTTTTCATCATACGAGGGACAAGGAATTTACATTGACCGCCAGAGCTTTTAGCCGATTGACCGAGGAAGAGATACAAAAAGAACTGGAAAAATGCGTTTTGTTGTGTCAAAATTGTCATCACGAATTGCATCACCCAGAGTTGAATAAAGAAAAGATTGAAACAATTATAGATATGGAAAGCGGGGCAAAACGATAAACTGAAAGAATACCTTTGGAATGAGTGGAGGTATAACGTACATAAGAGATTTCTTAAGTACTTTGACGAGTGGTACGAGAATTTGACTGATAATCAAGTACTTTACTTCACTGCCTACATGAAAGGATTAAAAAGTCCATTCCAAGGTTAAAGTTTGGCACGGTTTTTGATAATACAGGCAATATGACAGACAATGAACAAAAAATAGAAGCAATTTATGTTGCAACCTTGATGATTAGGAAGATGATTGAAAGGGGAGAATGTGAATTGTTTTTTGAAGACGGAACAAAGGTTAAGCCGGAAGAGTATTTCTGGGACGAATCACAGTTCCCCATTGAAGTTGTCATTAACGGAAAAAGAACGGAAGTTAAAAAAGAAGAAATAGACATGAAAGAGTTTAAACGAAAATACAATCTTTAGCCCTCCAAGATACGAGGGCTAAGAAAGAAAATGGAGCCTGCCGGTTACAGGTAATAAATTAAGCTGGCAAATAGGTTCTTGGAAAGCCCTTGTAGCTGAATTGGTTAAAGCTCCACCCTTTTAAGGTGCGTGATTGTGGGTTCGAGTCCCACCGGGGGCACAAATATGGTCTTGTGGCAGAATGGTTGATGCACCTGCCTCTTAAGCAGCGACGATGTGGGTTCGAATCCCACCGGGACCACCAAAGTTGTTTGAAATATTTCGGGACATCATCTAAACGGTGTTAGGATACTACTCTGATACGGTAGCAATGAAAGTTCGAATCTTTCTGTCCCGACAAGTTATTTGAAATACATGGGAGAGTATCGTCGGCGGTCTGTAAAACCGTTCCCTTTAATAGTGACGTACTGGCTTAGGGTAAGTGGGTTCGAATCCCTCCTCTCCCACAAACGGGCATTTGGTCCAATGGTTAGGATACGTGACTGTCTATCATGTGGTAGGGGTTCGATTCCCCTATTGCCCGCAAGTTCATTGAAAATTAAAAAATCTTGACTTTTCCCACGGGCACTGGAGCTCGGTCCATACGTAGGTTTAGGGAATGACACAGGATGACAAAGAGTGCTACCAAGTATAAAATTGCCGCGATGCATGCTCGTGTTAAATGGTAGACAGGAACAACGGTAGTGCGGTGCCTTAATATCCTTTAAAGATACTGTCGGTTCGAAACGGCAGCGAGGTGGCGAAAACGGACGCAATCCGCCTTGAGAGGTGCAAATCTAAGGTAAGCCTATCCTAGTCAAGATTAGTGTTATTGGATTGACCTTGTAGCTCAGTTGGTAGAGCACGACACTTTATAAGGGGTGGTTCACCGTAACGAACCAAACCGTTAGAATTCGAGCAGTGGAAAACACTTGGGAAACAGGTGAGGCACGGGTGCAAGTCCCGTTAACGGTTCTAATGTCGGGGTCGCGGGTTCGAGCCCCGCCGGGGTCACAAGTTCATTGGAATATAAATTAAAGGTACAACAAGACTACGGACAAGCATAAAGACCGGTCTGAGTCCGTTTCCAAAGGATATAGAACTATCCATAAACTTTGGCTCCGTTTTCGCGAGCGACCAAACTGGTGATAGGAAATGTTGAGTGCCTTTTTAATATGCTGGGTTAATCTGCTAGTTGGTCGAGGCGGGGTGCCTTTCAAGCATCCGACTCCGGTTCGAATCCGGAACCCAGTACAAGTTCATTGAAATATGCTCCTATCTGCTAATGGTTCAGGCGACCGGATTCTCAGTCCGGGGATTCGGGTTCGACTCCCGATAGGAGTACAAAAATGGGCTCGCATGTACCAAGGCTGGCGATGTTCCCTTGCAAGGAACGTGTGGAGAGTTCGATTCTCTTCGGGTCCACAGCGGTATCGTACAAAGGTTGAGTATGGGTGGCTTTGACCCACCAGATATCGGTTCGACTCCGGTTACCGCCACAATGCTCTCTTAGTATAAAGGCTATTATAGCTGTTTCGTAATCAGCAGATATTGGTTCGATTCCGATAGGGAGCTCAGAAATATAACGGGAAGTACGCTAATTGGCCTTTTTGTAAGCGGCCTGGTCAGGAGCCAGGGAGATGCAGGTTCGAATCCTGTCTTCCCGACAAATATGTTTGGTTGGCCGAGTGGCTTAAGGCAGCACACTGTTAATGTGCCGTGTGAAGAACACCGTAGGTTCGAATCCTGCACCAAACGCAACAATGGGGATGTGGCGCAACGGTTTAGCGCAATTGACTGTTAATCAAGAGGTTGTGGGTTCGAATCCCTCCATCCCCGCAAAATTTAAGATGGGTAGGTATGTGAAGTGGTCAACCACATTTGACTGTAAATCAAACGCCTCAGGCTTCGGGGGTTCGAATCCCTCCCTGCCCACTAGGAAGCACTGAAAGGAGATTGCAAGTCCCTGCAGGTGTAACTTGCTGAGGGGTTGAATAACAGAGTGGTCGCTCCCTCTGTTAACCTCAAAAGGAGCGGTTTTTAATCGGAGACATTTTCCCGCTTCGGCACTATAACCACGTGGGCCCAAACAAAGATAAATGAATCAAGTTTTTCTGTGTCTTCCAAACAGTTTTATTATGCTCCTATGGTGTTTAACGGCTGAGCACGGGACCCTTGTAAAGTTCAAGTACTGGTTCGAATCCGGTTAGGAGCTCAAAATACCGGAGACGTTGGTTAAAATCCAACCTTGAAGCCCGTATGCGTATCGGGGAGTAGCTTAGTCAGGCAGAGCGCCGGTTTTATGCCCTCGTAGCCCAACTGGAAGAGGCTTTACGTTCAGACCGTATTTATGTGTGGGTTCGAATCCCACTGGGGGTACAAACAGGTAGAATCCACGTTAGTTCGGGATTCTTTAAATCGGAGGAAGGTGCTAGGCTAAACAAAGCCCTGACAGACGTCGCAGAACGCTATTTAGCTGAAAGCCTGAAAGTAACGGATACGCCGATGAGCCTGTTAAATGCCTCCGTAGCCCAACTGGAAGATGGCGTAGGACTTAAAATCCTTTCAGTGCTGGGTTCGAATCCCGCCGGAGGTACAAAAATATGCCCTTGTAGCCCAACTGGAAGATGGCAATAGGCCAAGGACCTATACAGTGTGAGTTCGAATCTCACCAAGGGTACCAAGCTCTTTGAAATAAAAATTTTATCAAAAAATGGTAGTATAAAATACTATAACGCCTCTACTTTTTGTGGGTACGAAACTATTTATATGTAAAAGTATAAATATGAAACGTTACAATCACACAGAAAATGATTATCGAGAAGCAGCTAAAAATTCCCACAGTATAGCTGGAATGTGCAAATATTTAGGCCGTTCGCCATACGGGGCCGGATATTATATGATGCACAAAAAAATAGAAGAATATGGGATAGACATTTCTCATTTTACCGGACAAGGTTGGAATTTAGATGGAAAAAATTTAAATAAAGGAGTAAAACGCTCAGATGAGGATGTGTTTTGTGAAAATTCAACATATAACACAAGTCAGTTACGAAAAAGGTTAATTTCTGCCGGGTATAAGATTGAAATGTGCGAAAAATGCGGTCGCATCGAGTGGGAAGGTCAAAAGATACCATTAGAAACGCACCACATAAATGGAATACATAACGATAATAGACTTGAAAATTTAATGCTGCTCTGTCCAAATTGTCACGCATTAACTGATAACTACTGTTCAAAAAATAAAAAGAAAAAAAAGAAAGTAAAAGTAATGAGCCCGGTCGGTGTTGAAAAGGTTTGTCCGATATGCGGTAAAAAATTTTTTGCAAAAAATAGAAATCAAAAATATTGTTCGCAAAAATGTTATCATAGTACAACCAACAAGAGGCCGGAAAGGGACATTTTGGAAAAGTTAGTAACAGAAAACACGAATACAAAAATAGGAAAAATGTATGGCGTAAGTGAAAGTATGGTTAGAAAATGGAGGAAAATGTACGATATTTGAATGGCCCGGTAGCCCAATCGGAAGATGGCAACAGATTCAAGCTCTGTGTAGTGAGGGTTCGAATCCCTCCCGGGCTACAAGTTTGGCACGATATTTGTAGAATACTACCGTGGGTGGCGCTCTGT
>Ga0247611_10000129_pt1 | contig 153978 bp, 126 predicted proteins | sample 177DNAGHGhighgp2_FD_192422 | JGI IMG/M metagenome (GOLD analysis project Ga0247611, IMG submission 192422) | Sheep rumen microbial communities from Palmerston North, Manawatu-Wanganui, New Zealand - 1770 DNA GHGhigh gp2 | ecosystem: Host-associated > Mammals > Digestive system > Stomach >...
TCAAAACAGCACTTGCCTGCCAATGATAATTGACTATCTTTGCAAAACACCGGTTAACCTATATCAGGACGTTCAAGTCCTAACTCATTAACTCACAAATCCGGTAAACCTATTTCAGGACAAGACAGTTCAGCGTGCTATGGCGGATACGAAAAAGCCAGCCTGAAAGGCTGGCCTGTTTAGTAGACTACACAGGTAAAATCTCGAACCTTTTGGAGGACATAAAGAAGGTGGAAAGATTTGTGCAATATATTGAAAAACAGGGAAGTGGGAATTTGACAGAAATGGAGAACACAGAGAAATTGCCTTCAAAAACCGTGAAAAATAAGGTTCGAAAAGGGGCATTATCGCGTTTGTGATAGTTCTTTGTATTCGTCTGATAATAAGAGATTTATCGTTTGGGGCTATTTAGCTGTTTTGGGCCTTGTCGAACTTCTCGGATGTTCTCTTGGCGCTGGATTGGTTTGTGGAAAGCGTTTAGAGAGGATTGAACGAGAACTAATTGGGCGGTGCGATAATTGCAGCAAATCGTGAAAACAAAAAAGGATGCACCGATTCCACTTCTGCTTTTTCTTCGTGACGGCAAGCTGTGTTCTCTTTTCATTGTCTTGTGCACATCGGCAGGATATTCATACCGGGTTCAGAGATGTACCCCAAGATTCTGTTGTGTTTGATTTAAATCCGGATGCATTTCCGGCATCGGACATCGAATTGTTCGATGTGGTTAAATCAGGCGGTCTGTATTATTGTAAGTTCTATGAGGGTAATAGCAGCTGGAAAAGGATTCATCACCGGGACTATTTGATGGCCTTTTCCCCCCGCGACAGGGAGCCTCGTCTGCTCCCGCTTCCTGAGGATGTCAAGTATTTAAGGTCAATTTTTCAGCGGAGTGACACCTTGTTCGCTGAGATGGAGAATTGGTATCCTTGGCCCGAGTTCGAACAATACGAACACTACTATTGTTTTGATCCGGATGCCTGGAAATGGAAACCTTATGTCGCCCCGCTTTATTTTGGCGACAGCCGTTACGATGATGCTGAATGGAGAGTCCTATCTGCCGTTCATGGAGATATTGGGGGTATGTGGTTTATCGACAAGAACTCTTCCAAGGAATATCTTTTCTGGGGTCTGGGCGGGCAGGTGCATCGGATTGACGGCTCCTTTTATGTTGTTGGAAAGACTAGGGTGTATGAAATAACCGATCCTACGACCGGCTTCCTTTGCGATTCCACTTCCACCTATGAGTGTATTAAGGCCGACCAATATCGTCCCTTTCCTTATTTCGAGAGTTTCTATTCTTCCCGGGGGCAGAACTATTTGCCCGTCATCCAGTATGATGACTTCGACCCTACTGTCCGGATACGGGAAGATATTTGGACGGATGCCTCTGTCGAGTTTTTCAGTGGCAATGATAAAGAAGTGAATGCTGATACGCTTATCACCGGCTCGTTCCAATCCGGAGGCCGGTTGCATTGCCTGTTGGAGACTCCTGCCGCCACGGTTCTTGCCCGATGGGAGGATGGTCGTATGGCCACGATCCATGAATTTCCAAAGTTCGAGCAGTTAACCAGACCTTCCGGTCTGACTGGTCATGCCTATCCTGATACGGATCGGCCGGGTGACGAAGCCTTCTTGATTCTGGCAAAAAAGGGGAAAGGTACTTACGATTTGTATGAGATGACAGGAGAAGGCAATTCGCTATTACGTCTGACTTATTCCCATGGGTTGGAACCGGTCGGACAGGATGGTTTTGAATCCCTTTTTGCCTTCTTGCTGGACAACTGGGGAAAGCTTTCCTTGGATGATGTTTTCCGGGTTGAGGAGTCTTTGGGAGCAAAAGTAAGTTACAAAGGGGGGAATGAGGAGAGAAATGGCATCCTTCTCAAAGAGATTTTGCCGGCGGAGGAGTCTTATCACGTTGACATCCTCACTAAACAAATCGGGGAAGTTTATTTCATGGACTCAGATTATTGGATCGCCGAAGCCGATTCCTCCGTTCCAGCCGTTATTCTGTCTTGGAGGGATGCTTATCTCGGTTCTGTTTTTGACGGGGATGCCAAGGCCGATGAGATTGAGGAGATCGTTATCCGCCGATGCGGACCGGGTAGGGAAGTCTCGGATACTGATCGCCCGTTGGATTACACGGAGTGGAGGTCTGGAGACCAGACAATCCGGTTTTACAGGACTTACGGCCTCGAACTTGCGATTTATTAAAAGTGTCAGAACGTTTTTGCAATGTTAGTATCTTGGTGTACAAGGTGTGATTTTGATTGATACACCATGAACGCTGAAACCAGCCTGGACCGCCTTCTATTGGCGATATCGTGTACAAGGTCTTCGGCTTAAAGACACACCTTGTACAATCAGCTACGATAATATAGTTTTTGGGTAAAAGAAAAAACACTAACCGATTGATAATAAATCAGTTAGCGTTTTTAAGTAGTAGCGGAGGCAGGACTCGAACCTACGACCTCCGGGTTATGAGCCCGACGAGCTACCGACTGCTCTACTCCGCGATGTGGAGTGCAAAGGTAGGGACTTTTTTTGAAATTCCAAAATTTTTTTGAGATTCCGGGTCAAGCCCGGAATGACGTCAGCGCAGGAATTCCAGGATTTTGTCCATGTCAGCGGCGGGGAAGGCCTGCTGGTCGCCGGTTTCGAGGTTCTTCAGGTTCACCGTGGCGGCCTCGATCTCGGAGGTGCCGTTGATGGAGATGAAGGGAATCGCTTTCTTGGCGGCGTAGTCGAACTGCTTCTTGAGCTTGCCCGGTTCGGGATAGACTTCGACGGAGACGCCGGCTTCGCGGAGGGTCTTCGCCAGCGGCAGGACGTAGCGCAGCTCCTCGGCGCCCATCACCGCGAACAGGAGCCGCGTCGAGCTGCCAAGGTCCTTCGGGAATTTCTCGAGGCCCTTGAGGACGTCATAGATGCGGTCCGCGCCGAAGGAGATGCCCACGCCGGAGACGTTCGGGAGGCCGAAGATGCCGGTGAGGTTGTCGTAGCGGCCGCCGCCGCAGATGCTGCCGATGGGGAAGTCCAGGGCCTTCACCTCGAAGATGGCGCCGGTGTAGTAGTTGAGGCCGCGGGCGAGGGAAAGGTCGATTTCCACGGGCTGCGAAACGCCGGCCGTGCCGATGAAGCCGAACAGCTCCTCCAGCTCGTCCAGGCCCTTGAGTCCGGTGGCGGAAACCAGGCCGGAGGCGGAGCCGCCGTTGAACAGGCCGCGCATGGTTGCGAGCTTCTCCTCCGTGGTGCCGGAGAGCAGGAGGACGGGGCGCAGGACGGCGACGGCGTCGGCCGTCAGGCCCTTCTCCAGCATCTCGGCCTCGACGCTCTCGAGCCCGATCTTGTCCAGCTTGTCGATGGCGACGGTGATGTCCACCACCCGCTCCGGGAAGCCGCAAATTTCCGCGAGGCCGGTGAGGACCTTGCGGTTGTTGACCTTGATGCCCACGCGGATTCCGAGAAGGGTGAACACCCGGTCCACCATCTCCACCAGCTCGAGCTCATTGACCTGCGAGGTGGAACCGATTACGTCCACGTCGCACTGGTAGAACTCGCGGTAGCGGCCCTTCTGCGGCCGGTCCGCCCGCCAGACGGGCTGGATCTGGTACCGCTTGAACGGGAACGAGATCTCGTTCTGATGCTGGACCACGTAGCGCGCGAACGGGACGGTCAGGTCGTACCGCAGGCCCTTCTCGGGCGGCAGCTCGGCCTTCTCGCCGCTGTTCTGGATCCGGAACAGGAGCTTGTCGCCCTCGTCTCCGTACTTGCCCAGGAGCGTGGAGAGGTTCTCCATCGCGGGCGTTTCGATCTGCTGGTAGCCATAGGTCCGGAACACGCTCCGGATGGTGTCGAAGATATAGTTGCGCTCGGCCATCTCGCGCTGGCCGAAGTCACGGGTTCCCTTGGGAATGGACGGTTTCTGTGCCATGATAATTCGTAAAATCCTGCAAATATACGGATTTTCTGCCAATCTACAGGCCCTGGACGGCGGCATCGATCTCCGCGAGTTCCTCCGCGGAGAAGGTGACGTTCTCCAGCGCCTTGAAGTCGTCCTCGATCTGGGCGACCCGGCTGGCGCCGACGATCACGCTCGTCACCCGGTCGTCCTTGAGGCACCAGGCGAGAGCCATCTCAGCGAGCGTCTGCCCGCGGCGGGCGGCGATGCCGTTCAGCTTGACAAGCGCCGCCTGCATCCCGGGCGTCAGGGCCGAGGACTTGAGGAACTTCTCCTTCGCCATCCGGGAATCGGCCGGGATGCCGTCCAGGTAGCGGCCGGTCAGGAGTCCCTGCGCCAGCGGCGAGAAGGCGATGAAGCCCACGCCGTTCTCCTTGGCCTGGTCCAGGATCGCCTGCTCCGGCTCCCGGTTCAGGATGTTGTACCGGCCCTGGTAGATCAGGCAGGGAACATCCCGGTCTCTCAGGTACTGATAGGCGAAGGCCGCGGCCTCCGGCGGGTAGTTGGAGATGCCCGCGTACAGCGCCTTGCCGGCCCGGACGATGTCCACGAGGGCCTGCATCGTCTCCTCCAGCGGGGTCTGGGGATCGAACCGATGGGAGTAGAAGAGGTCCACGTAATCGAGGTTCATCCGCTTCAGGCTCTGGTCCAGGCTCGCCATCAGGTACTTGCGGGATCCCCATTCGCCGTAGGGACCGGGCCACATGTCGTAGCCCGCCTTGGAGGAGATGAACAGTTCGTCGCGGAAGGGGGCGAAGGACTTGCGCATGATCATCCCGAACGTCTCTTCGGCCGACCCGTAGGAAGGACCGTAGTTGTTGGCGAGGTCGAAGTGGACGATGCCGTGGTCGAAGGCGTAATGGGCCATCTCCAGGGAGTTCGCGAGCGGGTTCACGTCGCCGAAGTTGTGCCACAGGCCCAGGGCGATCTCGGGGAGGAGGATGCCGCTGCGGCCGCACCGGCGGTAGCGGATGCCGCTCTCATAGCGGCCGGGGGCGGGGGAGTAGACAGGATTGATCATGTTTGCAAGGTTTTGTCAAAGACAAAGATACGCTATTTCGTGGAAAAATGCTTATCTTTGTTTTTCATAACGAATCCTGTAGCATGAAAGATTTTGTCAAAATGATGCTGGCCGTGATCTGCGCGTTCATCGTGATGCAGCTCGTCGGCTTTTTCCTGCTGTTCGCCATGGTCGGTGCCATGAGTCTCGGCAGCAGCAAGACGGTCCTGCCCCGGGAAGGTGTGCTGGACATCGACATGGAACAGTTCACCCTCGGAGAGCAGACGCAGGACGACACCTTCAGTCCGGGCATCTCGATGCTCGGGATGTCCGCCGGCGGTACGACCGTGGGCCTCTGGGACGCCGTCCAGGCCATCGAGGCCGCCGCGGCCGATCCCGGCATCAAGTATATCCTCCTCCGGGCGGACGCCGCTTCCGGCGGCACCTCCTCCATGGAGGAACTCCGCGCCGCCCTCGCCGAGTTCCGAAAGAGCGGCAAGGCCGTGGTGGCCTATACCGAGTCGCCCTCCTGCGGCTCGTATTACCTTGCCTCGGTGGCGGACAAGATTTACATGACCTCCTACCATGGCGGTTCCCCGCAGATGACGGGTATCGCCAGCCAGATGATCTTCTTGAAGGACCTGCTGGATAAGGTGGGCGTGAACTACCAGCTCATCCGCCACGGCAAGTACAAGTCCGCCGGTGAGATGTACATCAAGAACGCTCCCTCCGCCGAGAACCGCGAGCAGTACCAGGTGATGGTCAATTCCCTGTGGAAGACCATCTCCGCCACCACCGCCGAAGCCCGCGGCCTTTCCGTGGAGAAGTACAACGACCTCATCGACAACCTCAAGCTCAATTTCCCGGAGGACTTCCTGGAGAACGGGCTCGTGGACGAACTCCTGGACCATGAAGGCCTGGTCAACAAGCTCTGCGCCCTCGCCCAGGTGGAGAAGGTGGAGGACCTGCACCTGGTCTCCCTGCTGGACTATGTCGATGCCAAGGTGAGCCGGCTCCGCGGCAAGGAGAACGTCGCCATCCTGTTCGCCGACGGTGACATCGTGGACGGAAGGGGTTATTCCGACATCGCGGCGGACCGTTTCGTCGCCGAGATCGACAAGATCCGGAAGGACCAGACCGTCAAGTCCGTCGTCCTCCGCGTCAACTCCCCGGGTGGCAGCGTCGTCGCTTCCGAGAAGATCCGTGCCGCGCTGAAGCTCCTGATGGCCGAGAAGCCGCTTGTCGCCTCCTACGGCAACTACGCCGCTTCGGGCGGTTACTGGATCTCCGCCGGAACGCAGAAGATCTTCTCCGACGCCACCTGCCTCACCGGCTCCATCGGCGTGTTCTCGCTGATTCCGGAGTTCTCCAAGACGATCGGCAAGGTGGGTGTGAACCTCGTTACCGTAGGCTCCAACAAGCACAGCGACATGTTCTCCCTGATGCGTCCCTTCGACGCGGAGGAGACCGCCAGCCTGCAGCTCTATGTCGAAGACGTCTACGAGCGTTTCGTGGGCCTGGTGGCCGAGGGCCGCTCGCTGGAAACGCAGAAGGTGGACGACATGGCCCAGGGCCGCGTGTGGGTGGGAACCGACGCGCTCGGCCTCGGCCTGGTCGATGAGATCGGCGGCCTCCGCGAGGCCGTGGACTACGCCGCTTCCCTGGCCGGCTTCCTGTCCAAGGGCGACTACCACGTGGTGACTTATCCGGCCCAGCTCAGCCAGACGGAGCAGCTCCTGGACCTGTTCTCCGGGAAGAAGGAAGCCCCGTCCATTCTTGAGGGTACGCCGTTCGAGGCGCTGGGCAAGAGCCTGAGGGATCTTCGTGAAAACGAGCCTACGCAGGTGTACGCCCGCCTCCCTTACGACATTGAAATCCGGTAAGGGATGGAGGAAAAGAAACTGACGCCGATGCGCTTCCGCCCCGAAAGGGTGGAACGCAAATGGGGCATCGCGGAGTACCGGATCGCGGACCTCGGGTACATCGACTCGGTGGCCCTGGACGGCTGGCTGTCCGGCAACTCCATCAGCGACATCATGCAGACCTACCTGGAGCGTTTCACCGGGGAGGTCCCCTTCGAATACTACGGGACGCAGTTCCCGGTGATGGTCAAGTGGCTGGACATCAAAGGCCGTACTTCCCTCCACGTGAATCCCGACGACGAATCGGCCGAGCAGCGCTATGACGCCTTCGGCAAGACGGCCCTGTGGTACGTGGCAGAGGCCGGGGCCGATGCGAAGCTCTTCCTGGGCTTCAAGCGGGAAGTCACGGCCGAGGAGTTCTGGCGCAAGTGCCAGGACGGCACGGTGGAAGAGCTCCTGAACGTCGTGAAGCCCAAGGTGGGAGAGCACTACCTCGTCACCCCGGGCATGGTCCATGCCGCGCAGGACGTCCGGCTCCTGGAAGTCGCCGAGTCCTCCGAACTCTGGTTCCGGCTCCACGCCTGGGACGACCCGGAGGCCGAACTCCATCTGGAGGAAGCCTTCGACCTGATCGACTTCAAACCCTACCGCGTCGCTCCCGCAAAGGGCGATCCGGAGGCCGTGACGGAGAAGATCGCCGTCACCCCGCAGTTCTCCGTGTCGGAGATCCGCCTGATGAACCCTGTGCGCATCGGCGCCGAAAACAACGGGAGTTTCCTGCTGTACGCCTGTGTGAAAGGCGCGGGTTCGCTGGAAGTGGAGGGGATGACACCGCTGCATTTCCATGCGGGGGAGGCCATCGTGGTCCCGGCTGAAATCCAGCAGCTTACGCTCACACCGGAGGCGCACGGCACCCTCCTCCTGGAGGTGTCGCTCGAGCCCCGGCACGACAAGGACGAATACATCGACCCGAACGCCGAACCCTACCTGAAGGGGGAGGATTATGACGGCCTCGAGGGCGACGAACTCCCGGATCCTGAACTGAATTGACATGGCCGACGCGCGCATCGACAAGTTCCTCTGGGCCATCCGGGCCTTCAAGACCCGGACCGACGCCACCGACGCCTGCAAGGGCGGCAAGGTGAAGATCGCCGGGGTCAATGCCAAGCCCTCCAAGGAGGTGAAGCCCGGCGACGTGCTGACGGTCAAGAAGGGGTCCGTGACCTTCACGTACAAGGTGCTGCAGCCCCTGGAGCGCCGTGTGGGGGCGAAACTCGTCCCCGAGTACGCGCTGAACCTGACGCCGGCGGCCGAGCTGGAGAAGCTCCGCGCCCCGGTGGAAACCTTCTTCATCACCCGCGACCGCGGGGCGGGCCGTCCCACGAAGAAGGACCGCCGCGAGATCGAGGATGCGTGGGATGCCATCGATTTCCATGACATCCCGGACGACGTGGCCGCCCGTTTCGGTCTTTCCGACGAAGACCTGGAAACCCTGTAACGTATATGAAACGATTCGGACTCGCCTTGCTGGGCCTGCTCGTCCTGGGATGGACGGCGGGTGCGCAGACATCCCGTGAGGAGCTCCTCTCCCACATGGAGCTCACGGCCGGCAACTATGCCAACTACCCCCTCCCGACCGGTCATCTGACTCCTGCGCCGGCGGGCTATGAACCGTTCTACATCAGCCATTACGGCCGCCACGGTGCCCGGTACATGACCAGCGACAAGCATTATGACCGGCTGAACCGGCAGCTGGACACCGCCTTGACGCTGGGACTTTTGACCGAATACGGCCAGGACGTCCGTCGCCGCATCGAGAGCATCGCGGACCGCGTGATCCGGGAAGGCAAGCCCGCGCTGACGCTCCGTTTCAGCCACGACAGCTCCGTCCTTCCGCTGGCCTACCTGATCGGCCTGAAGGAAACGCTGGGCGGCAAGCCCGACACGAAGGACCTGTACAAGTCCATCTCCATCGACAAGGTTATCCCGATGGCGGCGAACATCCAGATTATCTTCTACCGGAAAGCGGTCCCTGAGCCTGCCGAAGGGCCGGGCTCCGACGATGTCCTGGTGAAATTCCTCCTGAACGAAAACGAAACTTCCATCCCTGTGAAGACAGATGTCGCTCCCTATTACCATTGGTCTGACGTCAAGCGCTTCTGGGAAGGACACCCCGCAACAACACGATAAACTGATACGACTATGGACGACAAGATGACTCGCCGCGAGGCCCTTCGGGGCATGTTCCTCGCCGGAATGGGACTCGCTTTCTGCGGCCCGCTGCTGTGTGACACCGCCCGGGCGGCCAACCGCCCCGGTGCTCCCGCCGGCCTGCCCGGCCCCTGGAAAGAGGCGCCGGACGGCACCAAGATCGACACGAGGACCTGGAGCAAGATGGGGGAGACCCTGGGCATGCTGGGCCTCGGCTGCATGCGCCTGCCCACGCTGGGCGGCGGTGGTGGCGGCTTCGGCCGCAACGCGCCCCTGGACCAGGAAGCCGTCAATGCGATGGTCGACTACGCCATCGCCCACGGCGTGAACTATTTCGACACCGCGCCGGCCTACGGCGAATCCGAGAAGGTGACGGGCAAGGCACTGGCCCGCCATCCGCGTGAGTCTTTCAAGATCGCGACCAAGATCTCCAACATGAACGGCCGGGCCACGCTCGAGGCGGGCCAGCAGATGTTCGAGACCTCCCTGAAGAACCTCCATGTGGACTACATCGACTTCCTTCTGCTGCATAACCTGCAGAATATGAGAGGTTTCGAAACCCGCTTCAAGAACAACGGCCTGTTCGACTGGCTCCTGGAACAGAAGGCGAAGGGCCGGATCCGCCACATCGGCTTCTCCTTCCACGGGACCAATGACGACCTTCCCGGCCTGGTGGACCTCTACGACTGGGATTTCGTGCAGATCCAGCTCAATTATGTCGACTGGAAGGAAATGTCCCGCGGCTGGGGCGGCTCCTCCGGCACGACCAGCGCAGAATACCTGTACAAGTACCTGGAAAGCAAGGGCATTCCTGCCCTGGTGATGGAACCGGTCAAGGGCGGACAGCTCGCGAACGTGGACGGCAACATCGCCGCCGTGCTGAAAGAGCGCCATCCCGACCTGACCCCCGCCGCGAACGCCCTCACTTTCGTGGGCTCGCTGTCCAATGTGATGGTCACCCTCAGCGGCATGTCCAACATGGAACAGCTCAAGGAGAACGTCTCCCTGTTCACGGGCTTCAAGCCGTTCGATGAGAAAGAGCACGACTTCATGCTCACGGTTGCGGACCTGCTCAAATCCAAGGGGCAGATCCCCTGCACGGCCTGCGCCTACTGCATGCCCTGCCCGGCTGGCGTGGACATTCCCGGCAACTTCAAGATCTTCAACAGTGCCAGCGACGCGCTCCTGTCCCCGAATACCGCCGATAAGGATGTCATCGGGAAACGCCAGGCGTTCCTGAAAGCGTACAAGGCACAGGAGGAAGGCGTCCGCGCCGATGCCTGCATCGGCTGCAACGCCTGCCTGCGCAAATGCCCGCAGCACATCAGCATTCCGCAGCACATGCAGCGGATCCGCGAACTGGCCGCGAAGATTTGACCGTCATTCCCGGCGACCTTTCGTCATTCCGGGCTTGACCCGGAATCTCTATTGCTCCTCGACGCGTTGGAACCCATCGCTGCCGAGGAGCAGGTTTTTTGTATCCCCCGCGATGCGGGCGAAAAGGGTGTCCACCGGATAGCGGATGAGACTGTTGCAATGCGAGCATCCCGGCAGGGCGAGCAAAGCGCCGCCGGCGCCGGCCAGGTAGAACCGGTCCTGAAGCGTATCGTAACTGAGGGAAACGGGGTCGGCGGAGAAAAGGCACGGCAGCCCCTGTTCCGTATAATCGAGGATCCGCTCGCTCCAGACGGTTCCGCGGGCGGAAGTGAAGGCGGCGGGGGTGCCGTCCGGGCCGATGCCTGCCACCATCACGCTGCCGCCGCCGGCCGCCACGGCGCGGAAATCCATCGACGGATAATAGCCCACGTACTGGGTATTGAATTCGAACACAGTCCATTCGGCGCCGCCGGTCCGGCGGGCGATTTCGCCGGCGTCCGTGACGGCCCAAAGGGTGTTCCTGTCCCCGGCCAAGGCGCGGAGACGGCCCTTCACGGGCAGCTTTTCTCGGGAAACGACCGTTCCGTCCGCATTCAGCGTGGAAAGTTCGCGTCCATCGGCTTCCAGGGCATACAACCGTCCGCCACAGGAAGCGAGGGCCGTTAGGGGACGATTTAACGGGCGTTTCCGCAAGACATTCCCATCTGCATCCAACCACGCGAGGTAGTCTCCGGCGGCGAGAAAACCGCCGTCATCGGTCGCAACCCCCGTACGCAAATCCTGTCCGTGGGCCGTCAGGCAGCCTACGGACAGGAAAAGCGTCAAAAGCAGGAGCCGGACCGTCATTACTTCCGGCCGCGGCTGACCAGTTTGAAGTCGGAGAAGGAGGCCTTGAGCGGCTCGGCCTGCGGCATGGGCGCGCCCCCTCTCCGGGCGCCACCGCCGCCACGCATCATCATGGGCATCTCGCCCTCGCAGGCGATCACACCCACCTGGACGTCTTTCAGGACGGCCTGCGCGATGCCCATCTTCTCGAATTTCTTGCCGTCTACGGAGTACCAGGCGGTATAGTAGTCACCATCCTTTTCCAGGCGGAGCCAGAGGACGTTGTCCGCGCCCACGATGCCGTCCAGGGGCAGGGTCGCGACGCTCTTCTGCTGGCCGTTCTCTTCTACCATCAGCTGCAGCTGACCCGGGGAAGGCGCGGCGCCGGGCTCGGCCGGACGGCGGAAGTTGAAGGTGGCCGTACGGACGAATTTCACGAAGTTGTCGTCACACTGGTAGGCCACGAGGCCCGCGTTCTGGGCCGGCGGGGCCGGGGCGCAGACCATCTTCGTTTCCACGGTCCAGTCGGAATTGGCGCTCTGGAGCAGGATGTTGGGCACGGAATTGCCGCTGCGGGCGATGTCGCCCTTGCCGGCGGTCAGCTCGAGGCCGTTCGCGCTGGAGAGCATCCAGGCGGCTGGATCCTCGCGGACCCAATGCCAGGCGTCATTCAGCGCACCCTTGCGGAAGGTGTCGGAGACGCCCTTCGTGCCGAAATTCACCGTCACCTGCCGGCTGTCGCCGGTCTGGCCGTCGTGGAGGGTCACCACGGCGGTGCCGGGCACGGCGTCCGCCTGCTTCACGGTCACGTCGATGGCCGGATTGGCCGCCACGGCTTCCACCTTCGGCGCCTTGCCGGGCTTGAGCAGATAGCTCAAGGAGGCGGCGTCACCGAGTTTGACGGCCTTGCCGCCGACCTTCAGGCTGGCGAGCCCGAGGTCCGGCATCACCTTCACGGCGAAGGTGTCCTCCTTGGTGCATCCGTCGATGGTAACGGTGCAGGTCACGGTGGCGACGCCCATCGACACGGCCTTCACCGTGCCGTCCGGGGCGACGGTGGCCACGGCCGGGTTGTTGCTCGTCCAGACGCACTTGGCGCCCTCGTAGAAGCTGTCGTCGTTCATGCAGGCGGAGAAGGAGGCCTGCGCCGTCTGTCCGATGCGCAGCACGGAGGCGTCGCAGCTGGCCCAGACGGTCTTGAGGGTGCGCTTCAGGCTGCCGGACATCGTCGCGGTCACGCTGCCGCGGATATCCTGCGAGGAGGAACCGAACTCGAACACGTACCGGCCCGGATCGTAGGTCATCCGGTCGGCCTTCATATCCCAGAACCAAAGGTCCGCGCAGTTGACGTCGATGCGGACGGTGCGGGTCTGGCCGCGCGGGATGGTCACCCGCTGGAAGCCCTTGAGCCGCTTCGCTGGACGCTCCAGCGCGGCCGGGCTGTCCGGGGTGCGGACATAGATCTGCACCACCTCGTCGCCGCTGACGTCACCGGTGTTGGTCACGTCCACGCTCAGCGTCACCTTGTCGTTCGGGGTGATGGCGTTCTTGCTGATGCGGAAGTTGCTGTACGCGAAGGTCGTGTAGCTCAGGCCGTAGCCGAAAGGATAGGACACTTCCTGGTTGAAATACCACAGGGTGCGGCCCTGGTTGCCGGAGCTGCGGCGGAGGTTGTAGTCGGTGATGGCCGGCAGGTCCTTCACGGTCTTGAACCAGGTGGCATTCAGCTTGCCGCCCGGGGAGACTTCGCCAAAGAGCAGGCGCGGGATGGCCTCGCCCTGGGCCTGGCCGTTGTAGCCCGTCCAGAGGATGCCCCCGATGCTCGGGAGGTGACGGAACTCTTCCACCTCCACGCAGCCGAGCGTCTGCATCACCACGATCGTGCGCGGGTTCACGGCCGCCACGGCCTGGATGAGCTTGAGCTGGTTGCCGGGCAGCAGGAGGGTCAGCCGGTCGGCCTCCTCGGTCGCCGTGTTCTCGTCGGTGCCGACGAACACGATGGCGACGTCGGCCTCCCGGGCCGTCTTGAGCGTCGCCTCGTCAATCGGAGCGTCCTGCGGGGCCTTGTACACGAGATAGACGGTCTGCGGACCGTTGTAGCCGAGCTTGAGGGCGCCGGTCTTCATGGGCATGCTGGCGCCATAGACGCCGCCCACCCGGGCGCCGGAAGCCTTCGTGGCCTCGATCCGGCCGATGAGGTTGCCGTCCGGGCCGCCCACGCGGATTTCCACGATACCGCCTTCCGTGGGGATGTTCAGGCCGACAGTGATGTTCTCGATATTGGTGATGTCCACATTCTCGTAGGCGGTCCAGGAACCGTCGTCGATGGAACGGACCTGCTCCTCCTCGCCCATGCCGGAGCCGACCGTGATGCCGTCGGCGCAGGATGTGTACTTGGTGGCGTCATAGCGGGTGGAGGAACCGTCGGTCTTTTCGATCTCGAAGTAGGCGATGTACAGCAGGTTGCTCTTGCTCTTGATGTCGCCGCCTACGGCCAGGCGGACGTCGACGTCATAGCCCTTGGCCTTCAGCCAGGCCTGGATGCCGGCGTAGGGAGAGATCATCGCGGAGGCCTCCGGACGGCCGGAATACGGTCCCAGTTCCACGTCGTCGGCCTGCGGGCCGATGAGCGCGATGCTCTTCAGGGCCTTCGGGTCCAGCGGGAGGGCCTTGCCTTCGTTCTTCAAGAGGACCGGGGTCTTCACGGCCAGTTCGGCCGCGAGGGCGCGGTTCGCCGCCGAGCTCACGCGGGACGGCTCGAACTTGGAGTACGGCACCATCTGGTCGGGATCGAACTCGCCGGTGCGCATCCGGATGGTGAACATGTGGATGAGGGCGCGGTCGATCAGGGCCATCGGCAGGATGCCCTGCTCGTAGGCGCTGATGGCGAAGCGCTGGTAAATGCTGCCGCAGTCGGAGTCCACGCCGGCCGCGAGGCCGTACGCCGTCGCGAGCTCGCGGGTCTCGGCGTAGTAGTGTCCGTCATAGATGTCCTGGATGGCGGCGCAGTCACCCGTCACATAGCCCTTCATGCCGTAGGTCCGGCGGGCCAGCGTGTCCAGGTAGAAGGCGCTGGCGGAAGTCGGGACATGGTTGACGGCATTGTAGGAGGACATGATCGACGGCAGCTTCTCATCCTCGATCAGGCGCTTGTAGGGATACAGGTAGAACTCGCGCATGTCGCGGCTGTCCATGTTGGAACTGGACACGTGGCGGTCGAACTCGCTGTTGTTGGCGAAATAGTGCTTCGCGGTAGGGACGGCCTTCAGGTATTTGGGGTCGGAGCCCATGAGACCGCGGACGAAACCGCGGGCGATCTCCGCGGCCAGGAAGGGATCCTCGCCGTAGGACTCGCCGGTGCGGCCCCAGCGGGGGTCGCGGACCGGCTCCACGACGGGCGACCAGAAGGTCAGGCCCTTCGTGCCGGTGGCGTAGATGGCGCGCGCCTCGTCGGCGATGGCGGAGGCCATCCGCTCGGCGACGGCCGGATCCCAGCTGGATCCGATGGCGACACTGTTGGGGAAGGAAGACGGCCCGGGGATGCCCACGGAGGGGTTCGCGCCGGAGAGCACGCCATGCAGCGCTTCGCTCCAGACATTGTAGTTCTTGAGGCCGAGCCGGGGCACGGCGGCCATGTTGTTGCCCAGCAGGCTCTGCTTCTCTTCGAGCGTGAGGCGGGACACCAGGTCCGTCGCGCGCTCCTCGAAGGAGTAAGCCGTGTTGAGGTAGATGGGGAGCTGGCTGTCCTGGGCCAGCGCGGAAGCGGCGGCGGCCAGCGCCAGCGCCCCGGTGAGGAAAAGCGTTCGGATACAGTTCATAAGCGGTCCAAGTCTTTGACAATCTCAAAGATACGATTTTTTGCCGGAAGATGTACACCTTTCGCCCGACTTGCGTATATTTGTCATCCATAAACTGCCGTGATGAAAAAGATCCTGCTATCCGTCCTCACCGTCCTGGCGCTCGTCTCCTGCGTCCGGGAAGGAATTCCAGAGGAAACCCCTTTGCGCTCTTACGACATCACCGCCGTGAAGTCCTATGGTTCCTTGGAGGAACTGTTGAATGAAACCGGATATTCCATGATGGGGTTCGGGTTCCTGCTCTCTTTCTACTTCCCCGACTACGACAAACCGGTCAGCGCCATCAGCTATACCTACCTTTCCGAGGACCCGCAAGGGAAGCCGGTGGAATTGTCCGCCCTCCTCTACATCCCCGATGCAGCCTTGAACGGCACCAAGGCCCTGACCGGCATCTCCTTGACCAGCCACGGCACCATCGCCTCCAATTCCGAGTGTCCCACGATGAAGGCCCAGTTCGAAGGAGTCCTGGCCTGGAGGAACTATGCCATCGTGATGCCCGACTACTACGGCTTCGGTGCCAGCGCAGACCGTCCCCAAGCCTATCTGGACCCGGAAACCACGGCGCGCGGCAACATCGACGCCTATTTGGCTGCCCGCCAGCTGCTGGAAGACCGGAATGTCGTCCTCCCGTCGAGGCTGTTCAGCTTCGGCTACTCGCAGGGCGGATTCAATTCCATGGCCAACCTCAAGTATGTCTCCGAGCATCCCGAACTCCATATCAGTTTCGAGAAAGTGATGTGCGGCGGCAGCCCCTTCGACTTGGAGCTGACTTGGAACGCCTACACCGGCGGGACCTTCCGCAACGCCATCGCGTTCGTCCCCCTGAGCGTGGTCAGCATCAACGAGACGCAGCATCTGGGAATCCCTTATGACAACCTCTTCAAGGGGGAATTGCTCCACAACTGGAGGAATTGGATCCTGTCCAAGGAGTACACCCTTACGGCCCTTAACGGACTGCTCGGCACCCGCGACCTGGCGGAAGTCCTGAATGACGATTTCATGGCGGGGCGGGGCGATGCCCATGCCCGCGTCCTGGCGGCCTGCCGACGCTGTTCGCTGACGTCCGGATGGACCCCGCCTTCCGGGACGAAGATCATCCTGTATCACTCGAACCAGGATGATACGGTCCCCTATGCCAATCTCACGGCGATGAAAGCCTTCCTGGACGTGGCCGCCCCCGGTAGTTACACCTCCGCTGACGGGAACCACGGCGGGCACACCAACGCAGTCTTCCATTTCATCTTGAACCTGATTCCCGAATGGTGACGGACTTCTCCGGGTATGAAAAAACCGCGCACAAGACGCTGTCCTGCACGCGGGGAGAGAGGGTGTCAACCGCGGTTACTTCTTGAAGAAGCGGTTGTAGAGTCCCAGGAAGCCGGCGCCGTGGCGGGCTTCGTCGCGGGCCATCTCGTGGATCGTGTCGTGGATGGCGTCGTAGCCGAGGGCCTTCGCTTTCTTGGCGATTTCGAGCTTGCCTTCGCAGGCGCCGGCCTCCGCCTCATAGCGCTTCTTGAGGTTCGTCTTGGTGTCCCAGACGACTTCGCCGAGGAGTTCGGCGATGCGGGCGGCGTGGTCCGCTTCCTCGAAGGCGTAGCGCTTGAACGCGTCGGCGACTTCCGGGTAGCCCTCGCGTTCGGCCTGGCGGCTCATCGCGAGGTACATGCCCACTTCCGAGCATTCGCCCTTGAAGTGGTCCTGCAGGCCTGCCCAGATCTCCGGGTCGCAGCCCTTGGCGACGCCGAGCTCATGCTCGCAGGCCCACATGGGCTTGCCGGCCTCTTCCTTGATTTCGACGAACTTTTCGGCCTTCGCGTGGCAGATCGGGCACTCTGCGGGCGGGTTTTCACCTTCGTAGACATAACCGCAGACGAGACATCTGAATTTCTTTTTCATTTCGGGGTATCCTTTTAGTGTTGTTTGGAATTATTCTATTTACAAAGATAAGAATATTCCGCGTCATTTGCAACAGCGTCCGAAAAGATGTAACTTTGAAAAGATTTCTTCCTCCTTGTGCAACATTTTGGCAGAAAGGGAGTATTTCTTTGCAGTATGATACCATTCCTCAAACAGGTCGCGGCCCATTATCTCGCGACGGATATCGAAGGGACCTGCTTCGTTTTCCCGAACCGGCGGTCGGCCGTGTTCTTCCGGAAGTACCTCGGCGACCTCCTGCGGGAGGGCGGCGCGGACCGGCCCATGCTGGCTCCCAAGTCCCTGACCATCAACGATTTCTTCTACAAGGTCCAGGGCGGTGAGGTGACCGACCGCATCCGCCTGCTGCTGGAACTGTACGAATCCTACAGGGCGGTGTACCCGAAGGCCGAGCCCCTGGACGAGTTCGTCTTCTGGGGCGAGGTGATTCTCGCGGACTTCGGCGACGTGGACAAGTTCCTCGTGGACGCGGAGGACCTGTTCACCGACGTGGCGGATTTCAAGGACATCCAGGACGACTACAGCCACCTGTCGGAAGTCCAGCGGGAGGCCATCCTGCACTTCGTGGACCATTTCCGCGACCGGAACGGCCGGCTGACCGTCCGTCTGGATACGGACGATGCCTCCGTGAAGGCCCGTTTCCTCCAGGTCTGGAACATCCTCTATCCGCTTTATAAGGACTTCCGCGGGCGCCTCCGGGCGAAGGGGATGGCCTATGAGGGGATGGTGTACCGCGACCTGGCCGAACGCCTGAAAGGAGGCGAGGCCGTCGCCGACGTCCTGTCGGCCGTGTTCCCGAGCGCGCAACGGTTCGTGTTCGTGGGCCTGAACGCCCTGAACGAGTGCGAGAAGACGGTCCTGCGCCGCCTCCGCGACGCCGGTCTGGCGGAGTTCTGCTGGGATTTCGTCTCCGATGCCGTGCGGGACCCCCGGAACAAGTCGTCCGTCTTCATGCGGGAGAATGTCCGGGATTTCCCGAATGCGTTCCCGGTGGATCCGGAAGGCCTCGGAAAGCCCTCCTTCCTTGTCGTGAACGTGCCTTCCTCCGTGGGACAGGCGAAGCTCGCCCCCGAGATCCTGGCACGCTGCGATACCCGGGATCCGGTGGAAACGGCCTTCGTCCTGCCCGACGAGAATCTCCTGATGCCCCTGCTGAACTCCATCCCGCCGGAGCATGCCTCTATCAATGTGACGATGGGTTGCCCGCTCACGGGCGGCGCCGTCTATTCCCTCGTGTCGGCCGTCGCCCTGATGCAGCAGCGCCTGCGGGAAAAGGCCGGCAGTTGGCACTTCTACCACCGCGAGGTCCGGTCCATCTTTTCCAACAGCCTGTTCCGCGCCGTCCTGACTCCGGAGGAGGAGACCGTGGTCCAGGCCGTCAAGCGGGATGCCAAATACTACATCCCGCAGGCGGACCTGCAGGGCGGGCCGCTGCTGGACCTCGTGTTCCGACCGGTCATCACCCGGCCCAAGGAGGCCTCCGCCGACCAGAACCGCGAACTGGTCCGCTACCTCTCCGACCTTGTCAGCTATGTGGGCTGGAAACTCCGCGGGGTGGAGGAGATGCTCCTGGAACTGGATTTCGCGAAGCGGTGCATGCAGTCGCTGAACCTGCTCGGGGACATCGGTCTGGACGTCCTTCCGGCCACCTGGCTGCGCCTGCTGGACGAACTTCTGTCCGGCGAGGCCGTGCCGTTCCGGGGGGAACCGCTGAAGGGCCTGCAGGTGATGGGGCCGCTGGAAACGCGCGCGCTGGATTTCCGGAATGTCATCCTGTTCTCCGCGAACGAGGGGACGTTCCCGCGCCGGAGCGCCAGCGCTTCCTTCGTCCCGCCGGAACTCCGGAAAGGATTCGGCCTGCCCACCTTCGAATACCAGGACAGCGTATGGGCCTACTATTTCTACCGGATGATCCAGCGCGCGGAGCACGTGTGGCTGGTGTCCGACAGCCGTACCGAAGGCCTCAAGACCGGCGAGGAGAGCCGGTATATCAAGCAACTGGAATATCACTACCGCGTTCCGCTGGAACGTTTTGTCGCCACGTCCCGCATGGAGCTGGCGCCTGAAGCGGACCTCATCCCCAAGACGCAGGAGGATATCGATCTGATCCGGAACGGGGAGCATTCCGCCTCGTCCCTCCAGAGTTACCTGTCCTGCCCGGCCAAGTTCTACTACTCCTTCATCAAGCGCCTGACCACCGAGGAAGAGGTGCTGGAGGCGATGGACGCCGGCGCCCTGGGGACCGTGTATCACGGCACCATGCAGGCGCTGTACCAGCCTTATGTCCACCGATGCCTGACCGTGGCGGACATCGACGGGATGCTGAAGGACCGGAAAGCCATCAAGGCCCTGGTCCGGGAAACGATTATCGACAAGATGCGTACGGTCGATGTCACCGGCCGCGACCTCGTCGTGGAGGAAGTCATCGTCGAGTACGTCCTCCGGACGCTCCGGCACGACCGGGACCTCCTGGTCCAGTCCGGGTCGAAGGGGTTTGACATCCTGTGCCTGGAAGGGCGGATGACGGGAACGTTCGAAGGATACCGGATCAAGGGCTTTGCGGACCGTATCGACAGCTACCTCGGCGGGGAAGCCCGCATCGTGGACTACAAAACGGGCAAGGTGGAGCAGGAGGACATCGATATTACCGACGACAACGCCGCCGACGTAGTGGAGAAACTCTTCGGTCCCACGAACGACGGCCGGCCGAAGATTGCCCTCCAACTGTTCCTCTACGGCCTCCTGGCGCAGGGGCAGGACGGTCTCCGCGGCCGTCCCGTCGTGAATTCCATCTACTCGGTCTCCCGCCTGTTCACGGAGCCGCTCGAGGACCGTCCGGCCAGTGCGGAGTTCGCCCGCCTGACGCGCGAGCGCCTCAAGGACCTTCTTGCGGAGATGACGGACCCCGCCGTGCCCTTCCGTCGCACGGAAGAGCGGAAGACCTGCGAATATTGTGACTTCAAAATGATTTGCGGACGATGATCACCATCCTGAAAGCTTCGGCCGGTTCGGGGAAGACCTACAACCTGGCCCGTGAATACATCCGCCTGCTCCTCACGAAGAAGGACCCGCAGGCCTATCGCCATATCCTGGCCGTGACCTTTACGAACAAGGCCACCGACGAGATGAAGCGCCGCATCCTGGACGAACTGTTCGTCCTGTCCACGAAGCCGGCGGAATCCCCCTATTTCCAGGACTTCGTCCCGGCGGTCTTCCCGACGGCGGAAGCCCTGCAGAAACGGGCTTCCGGGCAGTTGGGCGGCATCCTGCACGACTATTCCTCCTTTGCGGTGTCCACCATCGACAAGTTCTTCCAGCAGACGCTGCGGGCCTTCTCCCGCGAGATCGGCCAGTTCGCCTCGTACCAGGTGGAACTGGACAAGGCCGCGCTCGTGGAGGAGAGCGTGGACCGCATCCTGGACGGTCTCACGGAGGATGACCGGGGGCTGCTCGGCTGGCTCACCGAGAACGTGAAGGCCGGCTTGGAAAGCGGCAACCGCTTCAACCTGGAGCCTCCGCTCAAGGAGATGGCCGTGAACCTCAAGTCCACGGACCACGCGGAAGCCGTCCACCGCTACGGCATCGACGAAGACGCCGCTTACGCGAAGGACCATCTGAAGGAAATCCAGAAGGGCTGCGCCTCCCTGGCCGATGCCTTCGTGAAGGATGTCCGCGACGCCGCGAAAGCGGCCCTGGACGTGCTGGCCGCGCACGGCGTGGACCCGGCAGACAGCAACCGCGGCTTCCTGAAAGCCTTGTACGGCTTCCGGGACCTGGGCATGCACGACGCCGTCGTCGCGCCCACGAGCTCGTTCCTGGACAAGGCTTCCGATTCCTCGAAGTGGTTCGCAAAGACCAAGGACAAGTACCGCGTGGAACTGGAAGGCAGCCTGGAAGGACCGCTGAATGCGTTCTGCGCCCTGTTCGGAGACCGCTATCGCCAGTACCGGACGGCCTGCCTCATCGGCGGCCAGGCCTATACGCTGGGCATCGCCGCCGAACTGCGGAAGGCCTTCGACGAGGTGCAGAAGGAGAAGAATGTCCTCTCCATCGACGACTCCAACACCATCCTGAAAGGCATCATCGACGGGTCCGACGCGCCCTTCGTGTATGAGAAACTGGGAGTCCGTTTCGAGGACTTCCTCCTGGATGAGTTCCAGGACACGTCCACGGTGCAGTGGGAGAACTTCCGGCCGCTCTTGCTGAACAGCGAGGCCGGCGGGTTCGACAACCTCGTGGTGGGCGACGTGAAACAGTCCATCTACCGCTGGCGCGGTTCCGACTGGCGCCTGCTGGATTCCGGGGTGCGGGCGGATTTCCGCCTGGGGGAGGAGGCCGAGCAGGTGCTGGACGGGAACTACCGTACCTGCAAGGCCATCGTGGATTTCAACAACACGTTCTTCCCTTACGCGGCGGAGCAGCTGGACGGCCTCCTGGGCGGGGATGAGATCCGCCGGATCTACCATGACGTGGCGCAGCAGGTGTGTTTCAAGGATCCGGCCGAGGGTTCCGTCGATATCCGATTCCTGGAGGACTACGACGCGGAGATGGACGAGATCGTCGCCTCGGTCCGGAACGTAGTCGATGCAGGCGGGAAATATGGCGATGTCGCCATCCTCGTCCGGGGCAATCAGGACGGTTCTGAAATCGCCGCCCGGCTCGTGTCCGAAGGAATTCCGGTCGTGTCCGACGACTCGCTGTTCGTGAAGTCTTCCGTGACCGTACGGCGGCTCGTGTCCCAGCTCTCCCTCGTGGACACGCCCGATACGGAGGAGCACGCCTCCGTGGCCGGCTTCCTGGCCCGCTCCATGGACATCCGGATTCCCGACCACTACCATTCGCTGACGGACCTCGCGGAATCGCTCCTGCGCGACCTGCGGGACGCCGATCCGGAAACCTTCGAGGCGGAAGTTCCCTATGTCCAGTCCTTCATGGACCATCTCCTGGACTGGTCCGCCGCCCACGGGAATGACCTGTCGGCCTTCCTCCGGGAGTGGGCGGACGCCGATCCCAAGATCGCCTCGCCGGAGACCGGCTCCGCCGTCTGCGTGATGACGGTCCACAAGTCCAAGGGCCTGGAGTTCCCTTATGTGATCTTCCCGTTCGCGGAAAAGGTCACCCTGTTCAAGGGCTCGTCGTACTGGTGCCGTCCGGATGTGGACGGGACGCCGCTCGAGGCATTTGCCGACGGCGTCTATCATGTGGAACTGAGCGGTTCCAGCGAGAACACGCTGTTCGCGGAGGATTACCGCCGCGAGCGGAAACTCCAGTACATCGACAACATCAATGTCTTCTACGTGGCCCTGACCCGGGCGAAGTATGGCCTGAAGGTCATCGCGAAAGTGCCGCCGGGAAAGGTGCTCGATTCCGTGCGGAACGGTCAGGCCGCCGACTGGAAGAACCTCTCGCAGATCCTGTACGGCTTCGTCGGGACGCTGGATTACCATGCCGGGAAGCTGTACGACTTCGGCGCGATGGAACGGAAGGCGGGGCGCGCCCTGCCGCTTCCGACGGGATATCCCTCCTTCGCGTCCGGCGTCAGCGGCCGCCTGCAGTTCAGCCGTGACGCAGCCGACTACTTCGGCCCGGACGGCCTCGTGGGGCCGGATGCGTCCAACCGCCTCCGCGGCCTCGTCCTGCACGACATCCTCGCCTCTGTCACGGTGCCCGGCGACCTGCCCCGCGCCGTGGACCGCGCCGTCGCCTCCGGCGAGCTTCCGCAGGGCGACCGCGACCGCACGCTGGCCTTCCTGGAGGCTGAAATCGCCTCCGTGGCCGACCGCGGCTGGTTCGCGGAAACCGGCGTGGAGGTGCTGAACGAGGCGCCCCTGCTGGGCGCGGACGGCGCCGAGGTCCGTCCGGACCGCGTCGTCCTCCGCCCAGACGCTTCAGCCGCCGTCCTTGACTACAAGTTCGGTCAGCCCGAGAAGAAGTATCTGGACCAGGTCCGCGGCTACATGGACCTGTACAGGGCGCTGGGACACAGTCCCGTGACGGGTACCATCTGGTACATCCGCGAGAACGGGGAGGACGAATTCGTGGAAGTATAAGTTTCTTAGTGTGCGGTTTTTTGATTATCTTTGCGTGTTATACGAAAAGTCTGAGAAGAATGGAAGCGAACGAGAACACCATCAAGCTGTACTATAATACCGAAGTCGAGAAGCTGGCCATGCCCGAGTATGGGCGGAACGTGCTGAAAATGGTCGAGATCATGAAGGGCATCGAGGACCGCGCGAAACGGTCGGAGCAGGCCCGCGCCATCGTGAAGGTGATGGAGACCCTGAACCCGCAGGTGCACCAGCAGGAGAACTTCGAGCAGAAGCTGTGGGACCACCTGTACATGATCGCCGGCTACGACCTGGACATCGACGCACCCTATCCCGCGCCGCATCCGGAGGTGATCAACAGCCGTCCGGACCCGATTCCCCTGAACACGAAACCCATCAAGGCGCGCCACTACGGCCGCAATATCGAGAGCATCATCGACCTGATCGCCAGCGAGGCGGACGGGGAGGTGAAGACCGCGATGATCCGCTCCCTCGCCATCTACATGCGTCAGCAGTACCTGATCTGGAACAAGGACACCGTGGCTGACGAGACCATCTTTGCCGACATCGAGCGTCTCTCCGGCGGCCGGGTGACGGTCCCCGAAGGCCTGGAGCTCTCCAAGATCGACGCGAACGCCAACTATTCCCGCCCGGGCATGAACATGGGCTTCAACCGGGGCGGCGGCAACAACGGCGGCGGCAAGAAGCAGTGGGTCAATTACAAGAAGAACGGCAAGAAGAAATGAAACTGAAACGTCCCTCCGCCTATTGGGCTGAACTCGACGAGAAGCGGCGGTCCGAATACCGGATCGTCGCCGCTGTCCTGCTGGGTATCTTCACCCTCTTCACCGCCATCGCGGTGGGGTCGTATTTCTTCACCTGGAAACAGGATGCCAGCCTCCTGTCGGAACCGGACCTGATGGGCGGCGACGCGGCCGTCTCCAACGCCGGGTCCAAGCTCGGCTTCCGCTGGGGCCGCTTCCTCGTCACGCGGAGCTTCGGCCTCGCCGCGCTCGGCTTCGTCGCGTTCCTCGTGGCCTGGACCCTCAGCCGGGCCGTTCCCAAGCTCAAGATTCCCCTGGGAAAGTGGTTCGTCTATTCCTTCACGGGCACCTTCCTCGGTTCCTGGCTGCTGGCCCTCGTGAGCCGGCTGGCGGGATGGGAAACCCTGTTCGGCGGCGGCCTCGGCGGCCGCGCCGGCGCCGCGCTCGTGGACGGCAGCATCGACCTGGTGGGCTTTGTCGTCACGACCATCGCCCTCCTGGCCCTCACCGGCCTGTGGCTCTATTTCCTGACGGGCGGTTTCCAGTCGTTCCCGGGAGAGATTCCCGGTCAGGCCGGAAGTGATGAACCGGAACCGGAGCCCGTACCGGAACCGGTGGTTCGACAAGCTCACCATCCGGTCTCGTTTTCGGTCCCTGAGCCTGTCGAAGGGCTGAAACCCGAGCCCAAGCCGGAATCCGTGGTTCGACAAGCTCACCAACCGGTCCCTGAGCCTGCCGAAGGGCCGGAACCGGCCGTGGAGGCGGAAGGGACCTTCACCGTGGAGACGGACGACACGCTGGACCAGCAGGTCCGGGAGCCGCTTCCGCGCATCGACAACCGCCTGGATCCGGCCAACGGAGGACTTCCCAAGTACAAGTTCCCGACGCTGGATATCCTGGGCGACTACCTGAGCGCCAGGCACGAGCCTTCGCAGGACGAGTTGAACCGCAACAACAACAAGATCCGGGCGACCCTCGCCAGCTACAAGATCCAGGTCAAGGACGTCACCGCCATCGTGGGCCCGACCGTCACCCTGTACAAGGTGTATCCGGCCCCGGGCGTGAAGATCGCCTCCATCAAGATGCTGCAGGACGACATCGCCATCTCCCTGAACGCCAAGGGCGTACGTATCGTCACCCTGTCGGATTCCGTGGGTATCGAGGTGGCGAACGACACCCCGTCCATCGTCCCGCTCAAGCAGCTGCTGAACGACGACGCGTACCGCAACAGCAAGGCGGAGCTCCCCGTCGCCATCGGCTATACCATCTCCCAGAAGGTCAAGGTGTTCGACCTGGCCGACGCCCCGCACCTCCTGGTGGCCGGCGCCACCAAGCAGGGTAAGTCCGTGGGCCTGAACGTCATCGTGTCCTCGCTCCTGTACGCGAAGCATCCGTCGGAACTCAAGTTCGTCTTCGTCGACCCGAAGATGGTCGAGTTCTCCGCCTATGCGAAGCTCCTGAGCCATTATCTCGCGGTGCTGCCGAACGCCGCCGACGAGCAGGACGAACGGGACCAGGCCATTGTCAAGAATGCCAAGAGTGCGGCCGCCGTCCTCCAGTCCTTGTGCATCGAGATGGATGACCGCTACGCCCTCCTGAACAAGGCGGGGGTGAACAACATCAAGCTGTACAACGACAAGTACCGCGACCGTCACCTGCTTCCTACCGAAGGCCATCGTTTCCTGCCCTACATCGTCGTCGTCATCGACGAATACGCGGACCTGACGATGTCCGTGGGCGCCGGTCCCGAATCCAAGGCCGTCGCCCGGAGCATCACTACCTCCGTCATCCGCCTGGCCCAGAAGGGCCGTGCGGCGGGCCTGCACGTGATCCTCGCGACCCAGCGCCCGACCGTGGACGTGATCACCGGCCTCATCAAGGCGAACTTCCCGATGCGCATCGCCTTCCGGGTGACTTCCCGCATCGATTCCTCCACCATCCTGGACCAGCCCGGCGCCGACAAGCTCATCGGCCGGGGCGACATGCTGCTGTACAGCGGCGTGGAGATGGAGCGCATCCAGTGCGCCTTCATCGGCAACGATGAGATCGCTGCGCTCACGGATGCCGTCGGGAAACAGATCGGCTATCAGAAATCTTACAATACTCCGTATTACCTGCCTGAACCCGCCCCCGAGGAAGGGGACGAAGGCGGTGGCGGCTTGGTGGACATGAAGCAGCTGGACGAGCGATTCGAGGAGGCTGCACGCCTCATCGTCACGAGCCAGCGCGGTTCCACCTCCGACCTCCAGCGCCGGCTTGGCATGGGTTATGCAAAAGCAGGCAGAGTGATGGACCAGCTCGAGGCCGCCGGCATCGTGGGACCGCAGAACGGTTCCAAGCCGCGCGAAGTCCTGGTGAAGGACTTCAACGAACTGGACCAGATCCTGAGCCACTTTATGAACGGAGAACAATGAAAAGAATCGTCACCGGCCTTGCGGCCATCCTCCTGTCCATGAGCGCGTTCGCGCAGGGCAGCATTCCCATTCTGGACCGCGTCCCGGGCCACCGGGTCCTGTTCCACTATACCTACAGCCTTTCCCAGGGCGGCCGGCCGATGACCCAGGTCACCGACGGCGACGTCGTCGTGGAGGACAACGCCTACCTGCTTTCGGGCCTCGGCCTGGAAGTGCGCAGCGACGGCACCACCCGCTGGAGCCTGGACCGCGCGGCGGAAGAACTCCTCATCGAGACCGTGGAGAAAGAGGACCTCTTCACCAATCCCGCCCTCTTCATCAATTCCTACAAGGGCTACATGGACCGGATCCGCGTGAACGGATCCACGGCCAATTCCCTGGACGTCACGCTTGTCCTGGATGAGGAGACGTCCGCCCGCTTCGTCCTCAAGAACATCGTCTTCGAGGACAAGCAAGGAAAAAGCGACTTCACGCTGAACGTGAAATCGCTTCCCGATTCGTATGTGATTACGGATTTACGATAGGAATCAGTCGTCGACGTGATTGCGCACGCAGCGTACGGAAAGGGCCAGCGAGCCCTTTTCTGCGTATGTGGTGCGCACCTCGTTCTCCTTGACGTGGATGTAGCGGTAGGCGGCCATGCGGGAGTCGTCTTCGGAGACCGTGGAGGTCCAGAAGGCGGCGTAGTCGTAGAGGCGCTTGTACGTGGGCGTCGTGATGGCCGGGAGCGCATAGCCGGCAGGGATGAGGGCCAGGCTGGTGGTGTTCGTCCGCGGCACGTTGGGCCAGTATTCCCACATCTTCTTGCTGTTCAGGTAGGCGTCGCACAGCAGGGGAGCGGCTTCGGTACCCAGGAAAGCCCATTCCTCGTTGGTGGGAAGACGCCAACCCTCGGGGCAGGCCTCCATGGCTTCGTCCCAGGTGTAGTAGCGGCCGAGCGGGTAGGAGGTGACGTCGGCATTCTCATAGGCGAGGCCTTCGCCGGTCCAGGCGAGGTTGTTGCGGAACCAGTCCAGCTCGCCGATCTGCACGTAATAATACTCGCTTTCCCCGAGGATTCCGCGGGGGTCGATGATATGGTCGTCCCAGGCTTCGATGCCGGTGCCGGTCAGGGTCTTGCCCAGGGCGGGGTCGATGATGATGATCGTCTTGGAGCTGGTGCTGCTGTAATACTTGTCATCCGGATCGGAAGCCATGCAGGTGATGGTATAGTTGCCCACTTCTTCCACCTTGAGGGTGAACGTGTCCATCGGGTCCGAGTATGCGTCGCTGTTGACCTTCCATTTGTACTGGAACTTCTCGACGCCGTCACCCTCGGTGACGAAGGCGCCGTAGGGCTTCAGGACGAAGGTGTCGCCGGGCCGGCCGAAGGTGGCCAGGTCGAAGGCCACGCCGTAGATGGAGGGCTTGATCGTGGTCGTTTCCTCGTCTTTCTTGCAGGAAATAGCGGAGAAGACGGCCAGAAGCAAGGTTGTATAGAGCAGTAAACGTTTCTTCATCATTGTTTTTGCGTATCCAATCTGCAAATATCGTAATTTTTATCGTAATTTTGTGCAAGTATCTTGCCGCAACCGCCTTCGAAATGAAAAAAACTGTCCTTGTCCTCCTGACCGCGCTCGTCTTGTCCGCCTGCGCACCGGAAGACCGCTTCATCCAGGTCTCCGGCCACGCCCAGGGCGGGGTGTACTCCGTGAAAGTGAACCTGAAAGGCGTTTCCGTGTCGCCGGAGGAGATCCGCGACTCCGTGGACGCCATCCTCGTCCGTGTGGACACGACCCTTTCGGGGTACAACAAGGGTTCCCTGCTTTCCCGGTTCAACGCCGGGGAGACGATCCGTCCGAACGGGCTGTTCCTGGAGATGTACCGGATCGGGTACGGCTGGTATGAGCGGTCGGGCGGTGTGCTGGATTTCGCGGCTGGCCCCCTCTTCGACGCCTGGGGATTCGGCTTCAAGTCGGGCGAAATGCCTTCCGACGAGGTCGTCGCGGCCATCAAGGCTACTTGCGGGATGGGCCTGCTGAAACCGTCGATGACCCCCCGCGCGGACGGCACGCTGTCGTTGCGCGACGTGCGCCTGGACGGGACGGACGCCCCGGTCGTGCTGAACTACAACGCCATTGCGCAGGGGTATTCCTGCGACTTGGTGGCGGCCTATCTCTATTCCATCGGCGCGAAGGACATGCTCGTGGACATCGGCGAAATCTGGTGCGACGGGCACAGCCCCTCGGGGCGGCCGTGGAACGTGGGCGTGGACCGGCCCTATGACCGGCCGGCTGACGGGACCGACACGGTGGGCGCGGAACTTGATGGTGTCTGGTCCTCTTCCCTCACGCCCGCCGGCATCGTCACTTCCGGCAATTACCGGAAATTCTATGTCCGGGACGGCCGCAAGTATGCGCATTCCATCGACCCGCGCAGCGGCTATCCCGTGGACCATAACCTCCTGAGCGCCACCATCGTAAGCCCGGACGGCGCCGCGGATGCGGACGCGCTCGCGACCTGGTGCATGGTCATCGGCCTGGACGCCGCCCGCGAACTGATCCAGGGCTTGGACGGCGTGGAGGGCTATCTCATTTATACCGCGGAGGACGGCGCCATGACCGAATGGGCCTCCCCGGGCTTCACATTGACGAAATAACCTGCAGGATCCAGACCAGGGCCTGGCACAGCCAGTCCGTGGCGTGGAGGAGGAAACCGGGACAACCATGGATGCCCCGGAGCACAAGCGTTGTCACGGCGGAACCCATCAAGAGGGTGGTCAGGGGCAGGGCGAGGAGGTTCGTGAGGAGGAAATAGGTAGGGAAGGAATGGAACCGGAACCAGGCGAGGGGACCGGTGAACACCTGGCAGGAGATGGACAGGGCGGCGGCCTCCCAGATCTTCCGGACCGGGTCGAACCGGGCGCTTTTCGGATACCAGCCTTCCAGGATGGGGAAGAGCAGGAAGATGCCCGCCATCGCCAGATAGGAGAGCTGGAAGCCCGTGGAGGTGATGGCCGACGGGGAGAGGACGAGCTGGATGAGCAGGGCTGTGGACAGGATCCGAAGGGGATCCCGCGGCCGGCAGGCGATGCGGGCAGTTTCGTTCAGGAAGATGAACAGGAAGGCCCGGACGATGGAAGGGGAGGCTCCGGTCATCAGGGTGAACAGGCCGGCGGCCAGGACGATGAGCGCGTAGCGGACGCGGCGGGCGCGCGGACTGTTCCCGAGCGGCCAAAGGAGCCGTGACAGGAGGAGGTACAGGATGCCGATGTGGAGCCCCGACAGGGCCAGCAGGTGCGCGCCGCCGCTTTCCCGGAACACGCGCACGGTGTCCTGCGAGAGCCCGCTCCGGTCGCCGGTCAGGAGCGCTTTCAGCAAGGGAGCCGTGCTTTCGGAGGGGAAAGGAATCCCGTCGATGAAAGCCCGCAGCCGTTCCGCCCAGGCCGAAGTCCACCGTTCCAGGAAGGTGACCCTGTCCGCGCCGGGAAATGCATCGGTAAAGGCGCAGAAGGCGCCGAGCAGCAGGAAGGCCGGGAACAGCAGGTGGTTGCGCTCCGTTTTCAGGACGATGAAGACAAGGGAGGCAAGGACGAGGAGGAGGCCGCTGGAGAGGAAAACGGGGTCCGCGGGAAGGCGCAGAAGAAGGGCCCCGGCCGCGACTCCGGCCGTGAAATGGACTGCCAACGCCTCTATGCCTGCCCGCTCCGCCATTTCCGTCTATTCTTTTGCGAAAGTAGCGATTATTTTATTAACTTTGCAAGGATTGACCGAAAATTAATTAAAGATTCATACCTATGATCATCCTTGTCATCAATTGCGGAAGTTCTTCCATCAAGTACCAGCTCCTCGACATGAAGAACGATGATGTTTTCGACATCATCGCGAAAGGTATCGCCGAGAAGATCGGCCTCCCTGCGGGCATCCTCCAGTACGCCCCGACCGGCCGGGACAAGATCGTGAAGGATATTCCGATTCCCGACCACAAAGTGGGCATGGAACTCATCCTTGCGGCCCTCACGGATCCCGAGACGGGCGTCCTGTCCTCCCTGGAGGACATCGAGGCGGTGGGTCACCGCATCGTCCAGGGCGGCGATTTCTTCTCCGGTTCCGTCCTCGTGGACGACGACGTCCTGGAGAAGATCGCCTTCTGCAGCGACTTCGCCCCGCTCCACAATCCGGCGCACCTGCTGGGTATCCACGCCATGCAGGCCGTCCTTCCGGACGTCCCGCAGGTCGTGACCTTCGACACCGCCTTCCACCAGACGATGCCCTCCTACGCCTTCATGTACGGCCTTCCGTACCAGTACTACGAGAAATACCGCGTCCGCCGCTACGGCGCGCACGGCACGAGCCACCAGTTCGTCGCCGGCGTGGGCGCCAAGCTCGCCGGCCTGGACCTCGAGAATTCCAAGATCATCACCTGCCACCTGGGTGCCGGCAGCTCCATCTGCGCCATCCAGAACGGCAAGTGCGTGGACACGTCCATGGGCTTCTCCCCGCTCGAGGGCATGATCATGGGCACCCGCGTGGGCAACATCGACGCGAACGCCGTCATCTACCTGGAGAACAAGCTCGGCGTCACTCCCGACGAGATGTCCACCATCCTGAACCGCAAGTCCGGCTTCCTGGGCGTGTCCGAGTACAGCTCCGACTGCCGCGAACTGGACGAGCGCGCGAACAACGGCGATCCCAAGGCCAAGCTCGCCCTCAAGAAGTTCACCTACGACATCATCAAGAACATCGGCTCCTACGTCGCCGCGATGAACGGCGTGGACCTGATCGTCTTCACCGGCGGCATCGGCGAGCACAACTCCCGCCTCCGCCGCCGCGTCCTGGAGAATTTCTCCTACCTGGGCCTCAAGGTGGACTACGAGGCGAACGTCGCCTTCGGCGAGGATGCCATCATCACCACCGAGGATTCCAAGGTGAAGGCCGCCCTCATCTGCACGAACGAGGAGCTGGTGATCGCCCGTGACACCATGCATATCGCCCTTCAGAACCAAGACTAATCCATAACACCGATATGATCCAGAATTTCAACGACCTCTTCGTCGAGCTCAAGGCGAAGAACATCTGCAAGAAGATGGTGGCAGCGTGGGCTGTCGACGAGCATACCATCGAGGCGGCCTCCCTGGCCACCGACATGGGCTTTGTGAAGTGCGTCCTCGTCGGTGACGAAGACCTCATCAAGAAGGTCTGCGCCGACAACAACATCGACGTGGCCAAGTTCGAGATCGTGGACATCAAGGACGAGCTGAAGGCGGTTGCCCAGGCCGTGAAGATGGTCCATGACGGCGAAGGCGAAGTCCTGATGAAGGGCCTCTGCTCCACCGACAAGTTCCTCCGCGCCATCCTGAACAAGGAGACCGGCCTCCTGCCCCCGAAGGGCGTCCTGAGCCACGTGGGCGTGATCGAGAACCCGAACTACCACAAGCTCGTCTTCATCTCCGACATGGCCGTGATTCCGCTCCCGGACTTCCGCCAGAAGGTCAAGCTCGCCGGCTACCTCGTCAGCACCGCGAAGTCCTTCGGCATCGCGAAGCCGAAGATCGCCTTCATCGCCGCGTCTGAGCAGATGCTCGATTCCATGCCCGCCTGCATCGAGGGCGCCATGCTCGCCAAGATGTGCGACCGCGGCCAGATCAAGGGCTGCATCGGGGACGGCCCGCTCGCCCTGGATGTCGCCATCGACCAGGAATCCGTGGAGATCAAGAAGCTCGTCAGCCCGGTGGCCGGCGACGCCGACTGCCTCCTCTTCCCGAACATCGAGTCCGCCAATGTCTTCTGGAAGACGAACTCCAAGCTCGCCGTGGGCGTCCGCCAGGCCGGCTTCCTCGTGGGCGTGAAGGTGCCTTGCATCCTCGCTTCCCGCGCCGACTCCGTGGACGTGAAGCTCAACTCCATCGCCTCCGCGGTGATGAGCGTGAAGTAATCCCGTCCCATGGGTTCACACCGCCGAAAATGGGGCTGGTGGCTGGTAGCGGCGATCGCCGTGGCCGTAGCCGCCAGCCTTTTTCTTCACCGGCGCCCGGTCACGTCTGCCAAGTCGGATTCTGCTGCCTCGGTCGAGGCTGAGTCGGCTGGCGCCGTCGTCCGGGATACCGTGTACGTGACCGTCGGCGACGAGTCGGTTCCGGTCGTCCGGGAGCGGAAGGCCGAAGCAGGGAAGGCTCCTGCAGAGGCCCCCGCCGGCGTCGAAGAACCGGCTGCCGCAGAGGAGCCCGCCGCCGCTGTGGAAACCGTCATCGCCGTCCCCGTGAAGGCCCTCAATGGCCTCCTTCGCGAAAAGAGCGGCCGGGACGTCACCCTGTCCACGCAGGCCCCCGACCGGATCATCCTTACCTATGCCGGCAAGGTGGACGTGCCCATGCTCGGGGAACAGGGCATGAACTTCTCCGCCGGCTTCAAGGTCCTCGAAGTCCAGGGCGACCGCCTGGTCCTCCAGCTCGACTCCGGCGCGGCGATGAACGCCGCCGCCGACCTGCTGGCCCCCCGCATCCTGGAACGCCTCCCCGCCGGCCTCGTCGACTCCTACGCCAACGGCCGCGCCGTCATCAACCTCTCCGCCGTTCCCGCGCTGCAAAAGCAGCTGAAGTCCATGGAGATCGTCGGCTTCTCCCTAGACGAAAACGCGATCCGGCTGCACACGGTGGAGAAATAAGCCCGCGTAGGCCCATGAAACCCAAGAAGAGCCCGAAAAAACTGCGGATTACGCAGGCGGATTACATGCTCGCGCAGCGGAGGGCGGCGCGCATGGAAGAGATCGCGGAGCACGGGAAGCCCGTGTCCCTGCGCTCGGCCGTGCACCGTTCCAAGAAGGTGTACGACCGCAAGCGGTTGAAGAAGGCCGGGCTCGATCTGGATTAGCGCCTACTGCACTTCCTTCAGGGCGCCGGTGACGGAGTCGATGATGAAGCCGCGGACGGTGACGTCCTGCGGGACCAGGGGGTGGTTCACGATCGCATCGACAGTCCGGCGGACGGAGGCTTCGGTGTCGTGGAAGCCTTCGAGCCAGTCGGCGACGCCTTTGGATTCCCATTCCGCGAGCGTTTCGGGGGAGATGCCGCGTTCCAGCATGTGCGGCTTGAATTCGTTGTAGCTCATGTGGCAGGCGCCGCAGGTGGAGTGATGGACCACCATCACCTCCTGCACCCCCAGTTCATAGATGCCCACGAGCAGCGACCGGATGGCCGAATCCGTATCCGACAGCACCAGCCCGCCGGCGTTCTTGATGATCTTCGCATCGCCGTTCCGGAGCCCCAGCGCCTTCGGCAGCAGCTCCGTCAGCCGCGTGTCCATGCACGTAAGAACCGCCAGCTTCTTGGCCGGAAACTTGTCGGTCACATAGGGTTCGTACTCCTTATTCGCCACGAACCGGGCGTTGTAGGTGAGGATTTGGTCGATCATGGTTTCAGTGTTTTTACAAAGGTAGGGTTTTTCGAGGAAACAAAGAGATCTTTTATCTTATGATTGGACCCTCCTCAATACACCCTCTTAATCCACATCTCCAAAAACCTGTCCTCCAGCGAGTAGGTCTTGGCCCGGCCTTCCTGCTCATAGGTCAGGATCTGGCTGTCCAGCAGGGTGGAAATCGCGTATTGGACGGAGCTGGGCGACTTTAACGCATTCTTCTTGATAAAGGCGACGGAGGTGACTCCGGTCGCCTTTCCTGCTTTGGCGATGGCCACTAAGGTCTCTTTCTGCCCATAGTTGAGCTGGCTCAACTGGCCGGCGAAGGCGTGGGACTTTTCTTCCAGGAGGCCGTCCAGGACAAACAATATGTCGTTCTCGTCCACCGTCTTTTCCGGGGCGACGGTGGAGAAGACGTGGTGCAGGAGGTTATGGACATAATAGGTGTGGCCTTCGAAGAGGTCGTAGGCAAGCTGCGCGGCACTGGAGAGGATTTCTCGTCCGGCCTCGCGGAACTTGGCGCAAATGAATGCCACGTACTTCTCCCGGGCGATCCTGTCCAGATAAAGCTGCTCCGTGCTGTTGTAAAAGGGCTTTGCGGCGGAGTGGAACATGTTCTCGAGGATGTGGCGGTTGCGGCCGGCGAAGATGAAGCGGCAGTTGTTCATTGTCTGGACGTGGGAGCGCAGGAGCGCTTCCACGTTCTTTTCCGGGTAGCGGTCGATCTGCTGGAATTCGTCGATGGCGAAGATGCAGGGGAGGTCGGCTTTTTCCAGGTAGTCGAAGATTTCCCCGAGCGTGAGTTCGGGAGCTTGGATATCACCGAGCTTGACGTCGAAGGAGGGGACTCCCGAAACCGGGTCGTAGGTAAAACTTCCTGTCAATGAGCGCAGTACGGACAGGAATCGGTTCAAAGTGGCCTTTCCCTTGGGAACTAGTACAGAGTAGATTTCCTTGCTTAGGAACAGGACGAATTCGTGCAGGCTGGTCGTTGGATAGATGTCCACGTAGAAGGTGTGATAATGCCCCTTGATCTCCGGGCGCTCGTAGAAATGGCGGATCAATTGGGTCTTGCCCATCCTCCGGGGAGAGGTGAGCAGCACGTTCGCCTGATTGGTGACCGTCCGGACGAGCCAGTCCGTCTCCGTCTCCCGGTCGCAGAAGTAAGCCGGGGGAATGATGCCGGTGACGTAGAAAGGGTTCATCGCTCTTCTTTTTCCGCAAAGATAGCGGAATCGTGGCAATTATACAAATTCTATAATAGAAATTCTATAATTAGTCTCGGGAAATTACGGATATTATTCACCCCTTTTATCCCTTTTTCGCCACAAAAACCGGGGACTCGCCACTCTTTTATGGCCGAACGTGCGGGCGTGGGTATTTTTGTGGAAACCTAAACCGAAAGTGGAAAACATGAAAGGAAAGGTACTGGCCATCAACACGGGGTCGACATCGACCAAGGTGGGGTATTTCGTGGACGGGAAAGCCGTCCTGGTCCGGAATCTGGAACTCAGCGCCCAGGAGGTGCTGCGGTTCGACAGCGTGCTGGAGCAGGGCGACCTCCGGAAAGGAATCGTGATGGATTTCCTCCGGGATGCGGGTGTGGGCCTCGGCGACATCGACATCGTGATGGCGCGCGGCGGCCTGTTCGCCCCGGCCGTGACCGGCGTGTACGGGGTCAATGCCGATATGCGCGAGGTGCTCCTTTCCGGCCGCGACGGCGTCCACCCCTGCAACCTGTCGGCCGTGATTGCCGATGACATCGCCGCTGAGGTGACCGCCTTCCGACGCGAGCGCGGCATCGGCGGTCCCGCCTGCATGGCCTACGTCGCGGACCCGCCGATGGCGGACGAGATGCTCCCGGAGTGCCGCGTCGGCGGTCTCCCCGATTTTCCGCGCCGCGCCTTCTTCCATGCCCTGAATTCCCGTGCCGTCGTCCGGCGCTATCTCCGCGAGCACGGACATACAACCAACGACATCACGGCGATTGTGGCCCATATGGGCGGCGGCATCACCGTCACCCTGCACCGGAACGGGAAGGTCATCGACACGAACAACGGCCTGGGCGGCGACGGCCCCTTCACGCCGGAACGCGCCGGCTCCTGCCCGGCTTTCCCCCTCATCGAGATGTGTTTCCGCAGCGGCCTGTCCGAACGGGAAGTCAAGCACCGCGTGCTGGGCCGGGGCGGCGCCGTCGCCTTCTTCGGCACCAACGACCTCCGCGAGCTGGAGCGCCGCGCCGCCGACGACCCGAAGGTGGACACCTGGCTCAACGCCTTCGGCCTGAACGTCGCCAAATACATCGCCTCCCTCGCCACTACCGTGGACGGAAAGGTCGATGTCATCCTCCTCACCGGCGGCATCGCCAAGGACAGCCGGATCGTCTCCGACATCCGCCGCCGCACCGCTTTCATCGCTCCCACCGAGGTCTATCCCGGCGAGAACGAGCTCGACTCCCTCGCCGAAAACGGCTACCTCATCCTCGCCGGCGAAGCGAAAATCCACCGTTACGACAAGGAACGTCTGCTCGACGAATAGACTTAATATCAACTACTTAATAGCAGAGAGGTGCACCCGCAGATGCACCTCTCGAACGTTATGTCGCTCTGCATCAAGCAGATAGCTGTGAGCCCTTACTTCACCTCGAAGTCGAGCGCCTGCAGGTCCGCGTCGGCGGAGGAGGAGCCGTAGAGGATCTGGTACTTGCCGGGCTTGATGGCGACACCGTCGTTGCCGTCATAGTAGGCGAAGGCGTCCGGGGCGATGTCGATGGTGACGCTCTCGGTCTTGCCCGGGTCGATGGACACGCGCTGGAAGCCCTTCAGGGCCTTGATCGGCGCATCGGGATTGTCGAGGGCCTTGACATAGACCTGGACGACCTCGGTGCCGGCTCGGTTGCCGGTGTTCTGGACCGGGACGGTGACTTTTACACCCTTGCCGGCCTTGACGGAGGACTTGGAGAGCTTGCCCTGGCCATAGGCGAAGGTGGTGTAGCTCAGACCGAAGCCGAACGGATACTGGGGCGTGCCCTTGAAGTAGCGGTAGGTGCGGCCTTCCATGTTGTAGTCCAGGAAGTCGGGCAGCTGGTCGGTGGAGGCGTAGAAGGTGACGGGGAGCTTGCCGGAAGGGTTGCAGTCGCCGTTCAGGACTTCGCCGACGGCCTGGGCGCCGCCCTCTCCGCCGTACCAGGCCTGGAGAATGGCGTCGCAGTCGTCCACGATGGGCGCGAAGGCCAGGGCGGAACCGGAGCAGTTCACCAGGATGACCGGCTTGCCGGTGGCGCGCAGGCCCTTCAGCAGGCGCTGCTGGACGGCCGGGACTTCGATGTCGGCCTTGTCGCCGCCTTCACCCTCGAGGGCCGGGGAGATGCCGCCGACCATGATCCAGGCGTCCACGTCGCCGAACTGCTTCGCAAGGGCCTCGACGTCCGGGAGGTTGCGCTCGCACAGCTGCGCGCTGAACATCGCGAACGGGGAAGCGCCCTTCACGTATTCGATCTTCACGTCATAGGTCTTGCCGGCCACGACGGGGAGTTCCTTGTATTCGACCTGGCGGCGACGGCCGAAGCCGAAACCGCGGCGGCCGGCGCCGGCCGCCGGCGTCTTCTGCTCGTCCACGACCTTGCCGTTCACGATGAACTTGTAGGTGTTGTCGCTGTTGACGACGTACTTGAGATTGCCGGTGAACGGGGAGGTCCACTTGCCGCTGGCGCGGACGGAAATGTTGTCCGTGTTCACGCCGTCGGCGAAACCGTAACCACCGAAGGTGCTGAAGTTCAGTTCCTTGTAGTTGCCCTTGGCGGCCGGTTCGCCCTTGAATTCCGTGTTGTTGAAGAACTCCACGAGGAGGCCCTGTCCGTCGTTGAAGTCGCCGAGGTGGTTGATGGTGTTGTACTCATCCACGAGCTCGCAGGCCTTGTCATAGACCACTTCCGTGTTCGGGAAGGCGTTGCGGATGCCGGTGAGGATGGAGAACTTGTGCGCGTCGATCGGCGTGCCGCCGTAGTTGCCGTTCATCAGGTCCACGTCGTCGGCGTTCGGGCCCACGACGGCGATGCGCTTGATGTCCTTGGAGAGCGGCAGGATGCCGTTGTTCTTGAGGAGGACCATGCTTTCGCGGGCGGCCTCGACGGCCAGCTGGTGGTGCTCCTCACTGGAGATCACTTCCGGCTTGAGGTCCTTCCAAGGGGACATCTCGTCCGGGTCGAACATGCCCAGCTCGAAGCGGCCGCGGAGGACCGGGATGAGGGCGTGGTCGAGGTCTTCGACGGTGATCAGGCCCTGTTCGAGGGCGTCGCCGAGGTTGCGGAAGGTACGGCCGCACTCGAGGTCGGTGCCGTGCTTGAGGGCGTCGGCGGCGGCGTGCACCGGATCCGGATGGGTCATGTGCTGGCCGCGGTTGAAGTAGTTGTTGATGGCGTCGCAGTCGGTGACCACCAGGCCGTCATAGCCCCACTTGTCGCGGAGGATGTCCACGAGCAGGCGGTCGCTCATCGTGCAGGGAACGCCTTCGTAGCGCTGGTAGGCGCCCATCACTTCGCGGACGTCACCCTCGACCACCAGGGTCTTGAAGGCGGGGAGGTAGGTTTCCCAGAGGTCGCGCATCGACACGGACACGTCCATGCTGTGGCGGAGGGATTCCGGGCCGCTGTGCACGGCGTAGTGCTTGGCGCAGGCGTGGGTCTTATAGTACTTGCCCGTCTTCTGCTGCATGCCCAGGACCGTCTGGAGGCCGATGACCGAGGTCAGGTACGGGTCCTCGCCCGGGGTCTCCTGGCCGCGTCCCCAGCGCGGGTCGCGGAAGATGTTGATGTTCGGGCACCAGAAGGACAGTTCCGGGTTGCCGGGGTAGTACCGGGCCTGGTCGTCCACGTTCCATTCCCGCTGGGAACGGTTCCAGTTGGCGCGCGCCTCGTCGGAGACGGTGGAATAGACCTTATAGACCTGCTCCGGGTCGAAGGCGGCGGCCATGCCGATGGGCTGCGGATACACGGTGTAGCCGTCGGCGCGGATGCCGTGGCAGGCCTCGCTCCACCAGTTGTAGGCCGGGATGCCGAGGCTGTCCACGGAAATGGACTTGTTCATCAGCAGGCCGATCTTCTCCTCCGGAGTCAGGAGGGAAAGGAGGTTATCGATCCGCTGCTCCATCTTCAGGGACGGATTCTGGAACGGATACTTGTACGTGGTCTTGGGTCCGCAGGCCATGAGGCAGATGGCCGCGGCGAAAAGGGTCAGGAAAAGTTTTTTCATAATCACCTTGTAATTGACAAGGTGCAAGTTACGGATTTTCCGTCCGTAATCCTATCATTTTCAAACCAAAAAAGTGTAGAAATCAGTCCGCGAAGAGGTCCCGCTCGGGAAGTTGGGCCGAAAAACGGGTCCGGAGGTTCTTGCAAAGGGCGCCGGTTTCGCGGGAGAAGCGGGAGCCCATCCAGGTGGAGGTGTTGGAGATCAGGACCCAGGTCTCGCCGTCGGGGAAGGTCTTCACGAGGGCGGAGGTGCCGGAGAACGAGCCGGTCCGGGTCCATTCGCCGTCCACCGTGCAGTCCACCCAGCCCAGCGAGAAGATCTCGTCGGACAGGCGCGCGGTCATCTGGTAGACGGTGAAGGGATTGATCTGGTCGGGAACGGCGGAAATCCCGTCGATGGAGGCGACGAACCGGGCGAGTTCCGGCGTGGAGCCGATCCAGGCGCCGGCGCCGGACAGCCCGTGGATGTCGTTGCCGCCGTAGCAGCGCTCCACCTGGCCGCGTCCGTCGAAGGAGTTGATGGGTTTGGCCTCCTTGTGCATGAAATACCGGGTCTCGCCGGGGAAGCGGTCCTCGTAGAAGTTTCCGCCGATGTGGAAGTCCGTGCAACCCGCCGCGCCCAGCACTTCGCGCTGCGTCCATGCCTCGTAGGACTCTCCGGTGACCTTCTCGATGATCATCGACAGGAGGAGGTAGCCGAAGTTGGAATATTCCTGGTCCGTCCCGGGCAGGTAGGCTAGGGGACGGCGGAGAAGGTAGCGGGTAAGCTGTTCTTGCGTGGGAGCCTTGGAAGTGCCGATGGCCCGCATCATCGCGGGTGTGGAGAACATCGGGTCGCCGCCCTTCTGGGTAAAGCCGGCCTGGTGCCGCAGCAGGTGCTCGACCGTGATGAGGTAGTAGTTGTCGTCGGTGATGTAGGGGTCATAACCGTCCAGGATGCCGAAGGGGCCGAAGACGGGGGTGTCCAGCACGAGCTTGCCCCGTTCCTGCAGTTTCATGATGCCCACGGCGGTGATGAGCTTCGACACGGACGCCATCCGCAGGAGGGTGCCCGGGGTCATCGGCTTGGACGCGTCCGCCCGGCCGTAGCCTCGGGCGTACACGAGGGAGTCGTTCCGCATGACGGACAGGGAAACGCCCCGCAGCGACCACCGGGTCATGAAACTGTCCACCACGGCGTCCATCGCCGGGAGGCGGGACAGGTCGTTGGTGATGCGGTCGTTGAGGCCCCGTCCCTGCGCGGCGGCGAGGAGGGGGAGGAAAAGGAGCAGTATGGAGGCGAAGCGTTTCACCGGATCTTGCCGGCGCGGCGGCCGAAATCGATGATGCAGTCGGCGGTGCCGTCGATGCCCAGGATGGAACTGTCGATGCACAGGTCGTAGTTGTCGGCCTTGCCCCAGGCGCCGAACGTGTAGAAGTTGTAGTAGGCCTCGCGGGTGCGGTCCTTGCGGCGCATCAGGGCTTCGGCCTCGTCCGCGTCCAGGCCTTCATTCTGCACGAGGCGCTGGATGCGGTATTCCATGGGCGCGCAGACGAACACGTCCAGGCAGTCCAGGTCGCGGAGGATGTAGTCGGCGCAGCGGCCCACGATGATGGCGTCGCCCTTCTCGGCGATGTTCCGGATCACCTCGCTCTGGATCTTGAACAGCATGTCGTCATTGACGAAGCCCGTCTCCCCGAAACCGAGGCGGCCGGAGGAGAAAAAGCTGGACATCGAGAACAGGCTCTTCCGCTGCTCGCCTCCCTCGAAAACGCTCTTGGAGTAGCCGCTTTCCTCGGCGGCCTTCGAGATGAGCTCGTTGTCATAGACCGGGATGCCGAGTTTCTTGCCGACGGCCTGGGCGACGTATCCGCCGCCGCTGCCGAACTGTCTTCCTACGTTGATGATCGTGTTCATATCTTGCTGCCGAGAATGGCCGGGTCGTCTCCGTCCTTGAGCCGTCCGAGATTCCGGAGAAGGCCGACGGCGAAGAAGGCCGTGACGACGGCGGCGATGGTGTCCGAGATCGGGAAACTGTACCACACGCCGGTCTCGGACTCGAGCAGCGGAGGTAGGATGTAGATGCACGGCAGCAGGAACAGGAGCTGCCGGGAAAGGGACAGGAAGATGGACTTGTTCACCATCCCGAGGCATTGGAACAGGTTGGTGGTGACCATCTGGAACCCGATGATCGGGAAGGCGAGGTTCATCATCCGCAGGCCGTGCGCCGCCATCTCATGCAGCACGGGATCCGGGGTGAAGATGCTCACGGTGGGACCCGGAAGCACCTCGGAAATGAGGAAGCCGAACAGGCACACGAGGGTGGCCCACCCGGCCGTCTTCACGTACACCTCGCGGACGCGGGCGTACTGCCGGGCGCCGTAGTTGTAGCCCGCGATGGGCTGCATGCCCTGGTTGAAGCCCATGATAATCATCACGAACAGGAAGCTGATCCGGTTCACGATGCCGTAGGCGCCGAGGGCGAGGTCGCCGCCCCACTTGACGAGCTGCTGGTTGATGAACAGCACGACGATGCAGCTGGCGAGGTTCATCAGGAACGGTCCCATGCCGATGGCAAGGGAGTCCTTGGCGATGCGCCAGTCGATCCGGAAGACCTTCCGGCTGCGGGGGAGGTGCAGGAACTTGTCCTGGTCCAGGAAGAACCACATCGTGTAGCAGAGGGCCATCAGCTGGCACAGGACGGTGGCGATGGCCGCGCCCTGGATGCCCAGCTTGAAGACGAAGATGAACACCGGGTCCAGGATGGCGTTGGACATGACCGTGAACAGCGTGAGGCCCATCGCCGTCTTCGGATTCCCGGACGAGCGGATGACGCTGTTCAGGCCGAAATACAGGTGCGTGACGGCGTTGCCGATGGCGATGACCGTCATATACTGCCGGGCGAAGGGGAGGGTGGCTTCGGTGGCGCCGAAGAAGCGGAGGATCGGGTCCATCCACATCAGGGTCACAAAGGTGAAGACGAGGCCGGTGATGATGTTCAGGGTGACCTCGTTGGAAAGGACCTTGTTCGCGACCGCGTAGTTCTTCTGGCCCAGCAGGACGGAAATCATCGTTGCGGCGCCCACACCCACGAGGGTGCCGAACGCCGTGGAGATATTCATCAGGGGGAAGGTGACCGCGAGGCCGGAGATCGCGAGCGAACCTACGTCGGCGATGTGGCCGATGTAGATGCTGTCCACCATGTTGTAAAGCGAAGACGCAGTCATGGCGATGATGCCGGGGACTGCGTACTGGCGGATCAGCTGGTTGACGGGCTTGACGCCCAGTTCGGTGGGGACGCTTCCGGCCATGGGCTACGGTTCAGGGACCATTTCGACGTCAAACTGGAGCGCGGCGTAAGCCGGAATCAGGCTTCCGGACCCGGACGTGCCGTAACCGAGGTCGTAGCCGAAGACGAAGGAGGCCTTCTCGCCGGCGTGCATGGCCTTGAGACCGTAGGCGAAGCCGCTCACCACGCTGTTGCCGCTGAGCTTGATGCTCTTGGCTTCTTCGGCCCAGTTGATCATGACGGGCGCATAGGTCTTGGACGGGCTGTAGATGTTGTAGAACTTGGCGGTGTCCGCCACGGTGGTGTCGAACACCTGGCCGTCGGAGATGCGCCGTCCGGTGTAATTGATGTAGACGGTGGTGTCGTTGGGCATTTCGACGGGTTCTTCGTCAAAATGCGAGAAGGACTTGAAGAAGACCGCGGCGGTGCAGAGGGTATCGGACACCTCCCAGTTCTCCGTCGCATATTCCTTCATCAGCCGGTACTCGTACTCCTTGAGGTTGTCGGTCTGGCCCAGGAAGGTGACGGTATAGATCATGGAAGGCGTGTCGGTCGATGTCTCCAGGTATTTGTCCAGGGAATCGTAGCGGTTGTAGGTCATCATCCAGGAGGGGATGATGGCCGTCCGGACACCGCCCTCGCGCATGCCGTCGAGCAGGATGTCCAGGCCGGCGTAGGTCGCGTCCTTGCCGGTAGGGACGACCTGCGGGCCGTAGTAGTAGGTCTGGTTCCATTTGCCCAGCTGCTTGGCCCACTGCTCGTCGGTATTGTAGGAGACGTTTCCGTCCAGGTCCCGCATGGTGTAGGTCATGAAGGTGATGCCCAGGTTCTTGTTCCAGGCCGGGCCGTTGCCGGGGGTGTCTTCCAGGATGTAGATGCCGTCCTTTTCCACGGCGGCGGGATAATGGATGGCGCGCCAGGCGTCGAACTGGCGCTTGAGGGCGACGTTCGCCCCTTCGCCGGTGCTCTTGTGGCAGGCGGCCGCCAGCAGGACGGCGACGCTCAGCAGGGCGAGTCTCGGGAGGATATGCTTCATTGTTTTCATTTTAATCGTTGGAGATGCTGTTCACCCAAATGTGGTAAACCAGGGCTGACCTTGCAGGAATCGTGCCTTGCTTGCGGGGACCGAAGGCGTATTTCCCGGAAAAGAGGATATAGCATTCGTCCTGGTTCCGGACGCCTTCCAGCCCGCGCTGCAGGCCTTCCAGCAGTTTGTTGTCCAGGGTGAGGGTCTGGATCTTGAAGGCGGTCGTGTCGGAAAGCTTCCAGCCGGCCGAATTAGCGGTCCGCTGGTGGTTGGTGGCGAACAGGTTGGAGGAACTGACGCTGGCTCCCGACAGGGTGTAGCCGGCGTAGTAGAACGACACGGTGCCGCCGGAGCGCAGGGTGTCGGCCATCAGGCCTTCCCGATGGAGCGTGTCGTGCAGGACCACGCGGACCACGCCGTCCTTGTAGGTGACGGTGGCGGTCTTGTCGGCCTTGAGCTGGGCGTCCACGAAGTTGGCGATGTAGGTCTCCTGCTTGTCGTAGGCCATCTGCACCGCCTCCTTGGTACAGGCGGGGAAGATGCCGGAGAAGACGGCGAGGAGGAGAACCGATATCAGGATGCAGGTGCTCTTTTTCATGACAGGCAGGATCGGGATACTTGTTCGAGATAGGAGGCGGCCGCTTCGGGGCCGTCGATGTCGGCGGGCCACCACAGCTTGCCGCCGGAGGCGTTCTCATGGCCGCCCCCGTGGAAATGGGCTACGGCGCATTCCCGCGCCGACCAGCCCTTCTTGGAGCGGATGGACACGCGGAAATGGTCCTTTTCCTCCTTGAGGAGGATGCTCATTTTCACCCGGTCGATGGACAGGGGAATGTTCACCAGCCCTTCCGTCTCGCCCTCTTCCACGCCGAAACGGTCCAGGATGTCCCGCGTGGCGATGATGTAGGCGAGCCCTTCGGGGGTGATCCGCAGGACCTCGTACTGGAGGAATCCCATCACTCGCACCCGGTTCTCGCGGTAGCGGTCGTACAGGTCCGAGAGGACGGCGTCGCGGTCCACGCCGGCGGCGATCAGGTCCGCGGCCATCCGGAAGGTGCCGGGATAGACGGAGTTGGCGAAGTTGTTCGTGTCGGTGGTCATCCCGGTCAGGAGGGCGCGGGCCGTGTCGGCGGGCAGCCGTCCGGGGTTCCCGCCGATGTCCGGGAGTTCCAGGAGGACGTAGTACAGCAGTTCCGAGGCGGAAGAGACGTCCGGGGTGGAGAAGACCACCCGGAACCGGTCCCGTTCGGGGCCGACGTGGTGGTCGATGAGGACCTTCGGGGCAGTAGAGGCCTCGAAAGCTTCCTGCAGGCTTTCCGTGCGCGAGAAGCCGTTGCCGTCCAGGAGGACGACCAGGTCGCTCGCCGCGATGCGGGCGAGGCAGGCTTCCGGCTCCTTGTCGTGGCACAGCAGCGGAACGCTGGCGGGAACGATGAAACGGACCGGGGTGGCGGGGGAGTCGGGCAGGACGGCGACGGCGTCCTTGCCCCGGCGCTCCCGCAGGTACGCGACGAGGGCGGACACGCTGCCCAGCGCATCCCCGTCGGGGTGCGTGTGGGCCGTGACCGTCACCGTCCTGCCGTTTTCCAGCAAGGCGTCGAGCGTCCGGATGTCTTCCGTTTCAATGTCGTACAAAACAATCTGTTCTTTTGCGATGCAAAAATACAAAATATATTGCTTTTCATAAATGATTTTTGTAACTTTGTCGGAACTTTGGACAAATTATAAAACACTGAAATAATGAACAAGCTTGTCAAAATCATCGTCGAGATCCTCCTCGCCGTGGCAGCCGTGGGATGCGTCTATGGCATCTACCGCAGCATCATGAAGCCGGTTAACTTCAACAAGGAAAAGGCCCGCCGTCAGGAAGTCGCCGTCCAGCGCCTCAAGGACATCCGTACCCTCGAGGTCGCCTTCAAGGGTGTCAACAACCGGTACACGGCCAGCATCGACTCCCTCATCGACTTCTACAACAACGGCAAGATGGACATCATCATGCAGGTCGGTTCCAACGACGACTCCCTCGCCGTCGAGAACACCAACAAGTACAAGAATGACAAGGCTTTCAAGAAGCTGAGCAAGGAGGAACAGAACGCCAAGTTCATGGAACTCTACCGCAAGGGCGAGAAGCTGGTGTTCTCCATCAGCACCCCGATCGCGGTGAAAGACACCCTGTTCAACAGCCGTCCGGACTTCTGCCCCGACTCCCTCAAGTACATCCCGTTCTCCGGCAAGATGCCCGTCGAGACCGACGCCATCACCAAGACCGTCTCCGGTGTCCAGGTCCCGCTGTTCGAGGCCCGCATGCCTTGGAAGGCCCTTCTGAAGGGCATGGACAACCAGCTCCGCATCAACCTCGATGCTGAATGCGAGGACCAGAACCGTTACAAAGGCCTCCAGGTCGGTTCCGTCAACCAGCCGAACAACAACGCCGGTAACTGGGAGTAATCTTCCGCGATGGACAGTCCGCGCACAACGACTTCAGGAATATCCATTCAAGTCTCCTTGAGTGGATATTCTTTTAAGGTACGGGAGGGTGGCGAAATCCGCGCTTCCGCCTGGCTCAGCGCGGACCGCCTTTTCACGACGCCGGAGTTCCAGCGCCGGTACGACGAGGTGGACATCTCCCTCCTTACGCCCAAGTGCACCCTCGTCCCGGAATCCTTTTTCCGGCCCGAGGCGGTCCGGGCCCTGCTGTCCGACGTCGTCGCCCTCGAGCCGTCCGATGCGACGGGCTATGTCCGCATTCCGGAGCTCGGGGCCGTGCTGCTGTTCTCCAACACCATCGGCGAATCCCTGTCCAAAGTCCTCTCCCAGACGGTCCTGACGGCCTCCGGCGCGTCGGCGCCCGTCCTCCCGGAGATGTATTACCTGCTCAAGGCGCTGCCCGCCTGCGAGGATTACAACAAGGTCGTGGCCTCCTACCGGGACGGCTGGCTGCACCTGGCCATCGCCCAGGGGCGCAGCCTGCAGCTCGCGAACGTCTATGCGGCCCCCGATTTCACGACGGCCGAGTATTTCCTGTTCCTCGCCCTGAAGCGCCTCCAGCTGAATCCGGAGGTCACGACGGTCTGTTTCCGGACCCCCCTGACATCCGAGGCGGAACTTTCCCTGTACCGCTATTTCAAGGCGGTCGTAGAACTATGAGGATCATCGGTGGACGCCTGAAAGGAAAGACCATCCTGCCCCCCGCGGGATACAAGGCACGCCCGACCACGGACTTCGCCCGCGAGGGCCTGTTCAACGTCCTGGACAACGAATACGAATTCGAGGACCTGAAGGTGCTGGACCTCTTCGGAGGGACCGGCGCCATTTCCTTTGAGTTCGCCTCCCGGGGCGCCGCCCGCGTGTACTGCGTGGAGATGGCGCGCGAGAACGCCTCGTTCATCAAGACCGAGGCGCAGCGCCTGGGCCTCACGAACGTGACGATGGTCCGGGACAACGTCTTCGACTTCATCCCCATCTGCCGCGAGAAGTTCGACATCATCTTCGCGGATCCGCCCTACTCCCTGGAGAACCTGGAAACCCTTCCGGACCAGGTCTTCGCGCAGGATATCCTCCATCCCGGCTGCTACTTCATCCTGGAGCACGGCGGGGAGCACTCCTTCCGGGAGCACCCCCGCTTCAAGAAGGAGAAGGTGTACGGCCGGGTGCATTTCTCGTTTTTCGAACAATTGGAAGCTTAGCACAGCCTATGTTCTCATTCCTCATCAGCGTGGCCGCGCTCGTCGTCGGCTATCTTCTGTACGGATCCTTCGTGGACCGGGTCTTCGGACCCAATCCGAATCTGGTGACGCCGGCCGTCTCCAAGGCCGACAACGTGGACTTCATCGCGATGCCCGCGTGGAAAGTGTACATGATCCAGTTCCTGAACATCGCCGGGACCGGCCCCATCTTCGGCGCCATCATGGGCGCGAAGTTCGGCCCGTCGGCCTACCTGTGGATCGTCTTCGGCTGCATTTTCGCAGGCGCCGTCCATGACTACCTGTCCGGCATGCTCTCCGTCCGCCACGGCGGGGCGGGTTATCCCGTCCTGGTGGGCCGGTACCTGGGCGAGACGACCAAGAAAGTCATGCTCGTCTTCTCCGTCCTCCTCCTGCTGATGGTGGGAGCCGTGTTCGTGTACAGCCCGGCCGTCATCCTGGGCGGCATGGTGGGCGACGGCGGCCAGTGGTCGGTCATGACCTGGGTGTTCGTCGTCTTCGCCTACTACATCGTCGCGACGCTGCTCCCGATCGACAAGATCATCGGCCGGATCTATCCGGTGTTCGCGGCGGCCCTGCTGTTCATGGCGGTGGCCCTGATGGTGTGCCTTCTCGTCAAGTGGCCCTCCCTGCCGGAGTTCTGGCAGGGCCTGCAGAACCGCGGCCCCTCGGTGGGCGTGGAAGGACAGCCCATCTTCCCCTGCCTGTTCATCACCATCGCCTGCGGCGCGGTGAGCGGCTTCCACGCTACCCAGAGCCCGCTGATGGCCCGCTGTATCACCTCGGAGAAACTCGGGCGCCCCATTTTCTACGGGGCGATGGTCACGGAAGGCCTCGTCGCCCTGATCTGGGCGGCGGTCTCCTCCTACTTCTTCTTCGACGGCGGCGCGGCCGAGGTCGGTTCCGACCTCACGGCGGCGGCCCCCGTGGTCGTGACGAAGGTCTCACAGAGCTGGCTCGGCGTGCTGGGCGGCATCCTCGCCCTGCTCGGCGTCGTCGCGGCGCCCATCACCAGCGGCGATACGGCTTTCCGCAGCGCCCGCCTGATCATCGCGGACTTCCTACACCTGGACCAGGGGCCGATGCGGAAGCGCCTGTACATCGCCGTCCCGCTGTTCATCCTGTCGGGCCTCCTCCTGTGGTACAACATCGCCGATGCGAACGGCTTCAACGTCATCTGGCGTTACTTCGGCTGGGCCAACCAGACGCTCTCCGTGTTCATGTTCTGGACCGCGACAGTCTACCTGGTCCGCAACAAGCCGGGCCTGTACTACCTGATCGCCCTGCTCCCGGCGCTGTTCATGACTTCGGTCTGCACGACCTTCATCCTCGTGGACAAGATCGGCCTGGGCCTTCCCGTGTCCACGATTCCGTGGATCGCCCTCGGAACATTTGCCATTTCGGCAATTCTTTTCTATCTTTGGAAATATCGTAAAAACAGACAGACATGCTAGATAAAGAACGCGGGCTGTACGTAGCCCACTCTGCCAACGGCCCCATCTCCATCGTCGGAAAGATGGCGAACCGCCACGGGCTCATCGCCGGCGCCACCGGTACCGGCAAGACCGTCACCCTGCAGGTGTTGGCCGAAACCTTCTGCCAGGCCGGCGTGCCCTGCTTCATGGCCGACATGAAGGGCGACCTTTCCGGCATCAGCCAGGCGGGCAAGCTCTCCGGTTTCATCCAGAAGCGCCTGCCGGAGTTCGGCATCGAAGACCCGCAGTTCCAGAGCTGCCCCGTCCGTTTCTTCGACGTGTACGGCGAGCAGGGACACCCCATGCGCGCCACCATTTCCGACATGGGCCCGGACCTGCTGGGCCGCCTGATGGAACTGAACGAGACGCAGACCGGTGTCCTGAACATCGTCTTCAAGATTGCCGATGACAACGGCCTTCTGCTCGACGACCTGAAGGACCTTCGCGCTATGCTCAACTTCGTGGGCCAGAACGCGGCGGAATTCACCACCCAGTACGGCAACGTGTCGGCCGCCTCGATCGGCGCCATCCAGCGCGCCCTCCTGGGCCTGGAGAACCAGGGCGCCGACCTGTTCTTCGGCCGGCCGGCCTTCGACATCTTCGACCTCCTCCAGTGCGAGGGCGGGAAGGGCGTGATGAACGTCCTGGCAGCCGACAAGCTCATGCTCAAGCCGAAGCTCTATTCCACCTTCCTCCTCTGGCTGCTCTCCGAACTGTACAGCACCCTTCCGGAGGTCGGTGACATGGACCTTCCCAAGCTCGTCTTCTTCTTCGACGAGGCCCATATGCTCTTCGAGGACACCTCCAAGGCCCTGACCTCCAAGATCGAGCAGGTCATCCGCCTCATCCGCTCCAAGGGCGTCGGCATCTACTTCGTCACCCAGAGCCCGACCGACATCCCCGAGAACATCCTCGGCCAGCTCGGCAACCGGGTCCAGCACGCCCTCCGCGCCTATACCCCGAAGGACCAGAAGGCTGTCAAGGTGGCCGCGGAAACCTTCCGCGCGAATCCCGCCTTCGACACCTACGAAGCCATCCTCCAGCTGGAGACCGGCGAGGCCCTTGTCTCCTTCCTGGACGAAAAGGGTGCGCCTTCCGTGGTAGAACGCGCAAAGATCCTCTTCCCGCTGAGCCAGATCGGCGCCATCACCGAGGACCAGCGTGCCACGATCATCAAGCAGTCCCGCCTCTGGGGCCGTTACGACAAGGTCGATGACCGCGAGAGCGCCTACGAGATCCTCGTCGCCGCCACGGCCGAGGCCGAGCGCCAGAAGGCCGAACTCCAGGCGCAGAAGGAGGCCGAAAAGCAGGCTGCCCTCGAGGCCAAGGAGCAGGCCAAGCTCGAGAAGGAGCAGGCGAAAGCGGAAAAGGAGCAGGCCAAGAAAAAGAAGAACAGCATCGCCTCCAAGGTCCTGAAGTCCGTGATCACCGCCGTCACCGGCGTCGTCGCCGCCTCCGTGGCCGACTCCGTGACCGGAACCAAGAAGAAGAGCGGCACCTCCACCACCAAGAAGGCGGTCCAGAAGGCCACCAAGTCCGCGACGAACACCATTACCCGGGAACTCACCCGGAGCATCCTGGGGAACCTCATCAAATAGAGGTTCCCCCTTTCCCAAATTGTACTGAAACCCGAATCCTAACATGACTTTGAAAATCGTTGTCCTGGCCAAACAAGTCCCGGACACCCGCAACGTGGGCAAAGACGCCATGACGGCAGAAGGGACCGTGAACCGCGCCGCCCTGCCCGCCATCTTCAATCCCGACGACCTGAACGCCCTGGAGCAGGCCCTCCGCCTGAAAGAACAGAATCCGGGCTCGACCGTAGCCATCCTGACGATGGGCCCGCCCCGCGCGGGAGAGATCATCCGCCAGGGCCTCTACCGCGGGGCCGATACCGGCTACCTCCTCACCGACCGGCTTTTCGCCGGCGCCGACACCCTCGCCACTTCCTATGCCCTCGCGACCGCGATCCGCAAGATCGGCGGCGTGGACCTCGTCCTCGGCGGCCGTCAGGCCATTGACGGCGACACGGCCCAGGTGGGCCCCCAGGTGGCCGAGAAGCTGGGCATGACGCAAGTCACCTATGCCCAGGAGATCCTGTCCGTGAAGGACGGCAAGGCGACCATCCGGCGCTCCATCGACGGCGGCGTCGAAACCGTCGAAGCACCGCTTCCCCTCGTGGTGACCGTCAATGGCACCGCGGCTCCCTGCCGCCCGCAGAATGTGCGGCTCGTGATGAAGTACAAGTGGGCGACCTGCCCTTCCGAGCGCCCCGAGAACGATCCCCACGCCGCCTTGTATGCGGAGCGGCCGTACCTGACCCTGACCCAGTGGACGGTGGCCGATGTGGACGGAGACCCGTCCCAGTGCGGCTTCGCCGGCTCGCCGACCCGCGTGAAGACGGTGCAGAACATCGTCTTCCAGGCGAAGGAAAGCAAGACCCTCACCGCCTCCGACGCGGATGTCGAAGGCCTGGTGCAGGAACTCATCAGTGACAAGATCATCGGCTAAGACTATGGATAACGTATTCGTATATTGCGAGATCGAGGGCACGGTCGTGGCCGAGGTCTCCCAGGAACTCCTGACCAAGGGCCGCAAGCTTGCCGACGAGCTGGGCGTGGAACTGCACGCCGTGGTGGCCGGCACCGGCATCCAAGGGGCCGTGGAGTCCCAGATCCTCCCGTACGGGGTGGACAAGCTTTTTGTATTTGACGGGAAGGACCTGTTCCCCTACACGTCCGCGCCCCATACCGATATTCTCGTGAACCTCTTCAAGGAGGAGAAACCGCAGATCTGCCTGATGGGCGCGACCGTCATCGGCCGGGACCTGGGCCCGCGCGTGTCCTCTTCCCTCACGAGCGGCCTCACCGCCGACTGCACCCAGCTCGAGATCGGCGATTTCGACGATGTCAAGACCGGGAAGTCCTACAAGAACCTCCTGTACCAGATCCGTCCCGCCTTCGGCGGCAACATCGTGGCGACCATCGTGAATCCGGACCACCGCCCGCAGATGGCGACCGTGCGTTCCGGCGTTATGCAGAAGGCCCTGTACGCGGGGAAGGCCCGTGGGGAAGTGGTCTATCCCGACGTGGACCGTTACGTGAGCCCGGAGGCCTATGTCGTGAAGGTCCTGGACCATCACGTGGAGGCCGCCAAACATAACCTCAAGGGCGCTTCCATCGTCGTCTCCGGCGGATACGGCATGGGTTCCAAGGAAGGGTTCCAGATGCTGTTCGACCTGGCGAAGGTCCTCCACGCGGAGGTGGGCGCAAGCCGCGCCGCGGTGGACGCCGGCTTCTGCGACGCCGACCGCCAGATCGGCCAGACCGGCGTGACCGTCCATCCGAAGGTGTACATAGCCTGCGGCATCAGCGGCCAGATCCAGCACATCGCCGGCATGCAGGACAGCAGTATCATCATCAGCGTGAATTCGGACCCCGACGCCCCCATCAACAAGATCGCGGACTACGTGATCGTGGGCACGGTGGAGGAAGTGGTCCCGAAGCTCATCAAGTATTACAAGAAAAACAGCAAGTAAGCCATGGCCAACTACTATACCGACCATCCCGAAATCGCCTTCTACTTCCAGCATCCCCTGATGCGCCGGATCGTGGAGCTTCGGGAAAAGGGATTCGCCGACAAGGACCTGTATCCGGAGGCACCCGTAGACTATGAAGACTGCATCGAGAACTACAAACGCATCCTGGAAGTGGTGGGTGACATCACCGCCAACATCATCGCCCCGAACTCCGAGAGCGTGGACCTGGAAGGTCCGCACCTCGAGAACGGGCGGATGATCTACGCTTCCAAGACCGTCGAGAACATGGAGGCGATGCGCAAGGCCGGCCTCACCGGCGTCGCGCAGCCGCGCCGGTACGGCGGCCTGAACCTGCCGAACGTCGTGTTCAGCATGTGCTCCGAGCTCGTGAGCGCCGCCGACGCCTCGTTCCAGAACATCTGGAGCCTGCAGAGCTGCGCCGACACCCTGTACGAGTTCGGTTCCGAAGAGCAGCGTCAGAAGTTCCTCCCGCGCATCTGCGCCGGCGAGACCATGTCCATGGACCTGACCGAGCCGGACGCCGGTTCGGACCTCCAGCGCGTGATGCTCAAGGCAACGTGGAGCGAGGAGCAGGGTTGCTGGCTCCTGAACGGCGTGAAGCGGTTCATCACCAACGGCGATTCCGACATCCACCTCGTCCTCGCCCGCAGCGAGGAGGGGACCCGCGACGGCCGCGGCCTGTCGATGTTCATTTACGACAAGCGGCAGGGCGGCGTGGACGTGCGACACATCGAGCACAAGCTGGGCATCCACGGCTCGCCGACCTGCGAGCTCACCTATAAGAACGCCCGCGCCGAATTGTGCGGCAGCACCCGGATGGGCCTGATCAAGTATGTGATGGCCTTGATGAACGGCGCCCGCCTCGGCATCGGCGCCCAGTCCACCGGCCTAAGCCAGGAGGCCTATAACGAGGCGTCCCGGTACGCCTCCGAGCGCGCCCAGTTCGGCCAGACCATCAACCATTTCCCGGGCGTGTACGACATGCTCAGCCGGATGAAGGCGAAGCTGGACGCCAGCCGCACCCTGCTCTATCACACCGCCGCGCACGTGGACGTGTACAAGTGCCTGGAGGATATCCAGCGCGACCGTCCGCTGACGGGGGAGGAGCGCGCCGAAATGAAGAAATACAGCCGCCTGGCCGATGCCTTCACGCCCCTGTGCAAGGGCATGAGCTCCGAATATGCGAACCAGAACGCCTTCGACTGCGTTTCCGTCCACGGCGGTTCCGGTTTCATCATGGAGTACAAGTGCCAGCGCCTGATGCGTGACGCGCGTATCTTCAATATCTATGAGGGAACGACCCAGCTCCAGGTCGTTGCGGCGATCCGCTACATCACGAACGGTTCCTATTCGGAGATCATCCGGGGCCTGCTCGCCGAGCCCGTCTCGGCCGAGATGGAGCCCCTCCGCGCCCGGGTCGCAGCCCTTGCCGACATCTACGACGCGAGCATCGCGGCCGTCAAGGCGTTCGAAGACCAGGAGGTCCTGGACTTCCTGGCCCGGCGCCTGTATGACATGACCGGTGAGATCGTGATGGCTCTGCTGCTGCAGCGGGATGCCACCCTCGCGCCGGAACTCTTCGCGAAGTCCGCCCGCGTGATGACGCAGATGGCCGAGGAAACCGTGAATGGAAAGAGCGCGTACATCCGCGCTTTCAAGGCCTCCGACCTCGCCGCTTTCCGCGCCGTGGAGGCATAAAGACTTCTTTTAATACTTCCAGTGGGGACCGAACCGTTCGAAGGCGGCTCGGTCCAACTGTTCTCTGTCGTCCGGGTGGGCGATGGAGATCAGCAGGCGGGCGCGCTCCTGCAGGGATTTGCCGTACAGGTTCACGGCGCCCCACTCGGTGACGACCCACTGCACGTCCGCGCGGGGCGTGACGACGCCGGCGCCGGGCTTCAGGGTGGGGACGATCTTGGGAGCGAGTTTCGCCGTGCGGGAGGCGAGGGCGATGATGGCCTTGCCGCCGGGCGACATCTTGGCGCCGCGGACGAAGTCCAGCTGGCCGCCGGTGCCGGAGTAGATGCGCGTGCCGATGGAATCGGCGCACACCTGGCCGGTGAGGTCGATTTCCGTCGCGGAGTTGATGGATACGACGTTCGGGTTCTTCGCGATGATCCAGGGGTCGTTCGTGTAAGCGATTTCCCGCATCTGGACGGCCGGGTTCCGGTCGATGAAATCGTACACCGACTGCGAGCCCAGGAGGAAGGAGGCGACGACCTTGCCGGTGTCGATCTTCTTCGCGGCTCCGTCGATGACGCCTTTCCGGATGAGGTCCAGGGCACCGTCGGCGAACATTTCCGTGTGGAGGCCGAGGTGCTGATGGCCCGTGAGTTCGGAGCAGACCGCATTCGGCAGCGAGCCGATGCCCATCTGCAGGCAGGCCCCGTCCGGCACGAGTTCCGAGCAGTTCCGGCCGATCATCCGGTCGATTTCCGTGGGCTGCACGTAGTCCTTGGTGATCAGCGGCGTCTCATCCCAGACGAAGGCGTCGAACCGGTCCACGGGGATGGGTTCTCCATAGGAGAAGGGAACGTTCGGATTGACGACGGCGATTTTCAGGCGGGCCACCTCCAGGGCTGCGACCGAGCAATCCACGGAGGTGCCGAGGGAGACGATCCCGTCCACAGGCTCGGATACCTGCACCATCGCGACATCGCACGGGAGCGCGCCGCTGCGGTACATCGCCTGCGACTCGAACAGGTGCGTGGGGATATAGTCGGCATAGCCTTCCTGGACGCTTTTCCGTACGTTCGGACCCACGAAGAAACCCTGGTCGAAAAAGATGCCTTCGTACTCCTTGGAACCGTACGGCGCAGGTCCTTCGGTATGGAAATGATGGAAATGCAGGTCACGGAGTTCGCCGGCCCTGCGACACAGGGCGTCGATGAGGACGTGGGGGACGCTGGCGATCGGGGAGAGGTGGATGTGATCCCCGCTCCGGACGCCGCGGACGGCTTCGTCCGCCGATATGAATGTCAAGGGCTCCATACGCAAACCGGGCAAATATACGCAGATTCTTTGTATATTTGTAAAAATTTTACGAATAAAATGCATACCAGGGAAGAAAAGGTGGCTGCTTTCGGCCGATTGCTCGATATCATGGACCTCCTCCGGGAAAAGTGCCCGTGGAATGCGGCGCAGACCATCGACACCATCCGCCCGATGACGGAGGAGGAGGTGTATGAACTCAGCGACACCATCCTCAAGGGGGACCGGAAGGGCACGGCGAAGGAAATCGGCGACCTGCTCTACCACATGGTCTTCTATGCCCGCATCGCCCAGGAGGAAGGCTCCTTCGACATCGCGGATTCCCTGAACAAGGTATGCGACAAGATGGTCTTCCGCCACCCGCACGTGTTCGGGCCCGAGGCTGGCAAACCCACCACCGCGAAGGAGATCGCCGATACCTGGGAACTCGTGAAGGCGAAGGAGAAGGATGGCAACAAGCGCGTCATGGCCGGCATTCCCGATGCCATGCCCGCTATCCTCAAGGCCCTGTCCATGCAGGAGAAGGCCCGCGGCTGCGGCTTCGACTGGGAACAGAAGGAGGATGTCTGGCCCAAGGTGCAGGAGGAGATGGGGGAGGCGAAGGACGCCTGCGCCGAGAACGACCCGAAGCACATGCAGGAGGAGTTCGGCGACCTGCTGTTTGCCGTTATCAACGCTTCCCGCCTGTACGGCATCGACCCGGAAGCCGCCCTGAGCGGCGCCTGCGACAAGTTCCGCCGCCGTTTCTCCTACATGGAGGAGGAAACCATCCGCCGCGGCCTCAAGCTCGCGGACATGACCCTCGCCGAAATGGACGCCATCTGGGACGAAGGGAAGGCCCAAGGGCTCTGATATGGTAATTCGGAGTTTTTTCCGTATCTTTGCAGACTAATTCAAAACCCGCCCCCATGGCAGAGAACACATTGCTGGAGAAGGTGCTGAGCCTTCAGGACAAATACCGGAAGCTGGAAGAGTCGCTCGCCGACCCGGCCGTCATCGCCGACATGAAGAAGTTCGTGCAGCTGAACAAGGACTACAAGGAGCTGCAGCCGATCATCCAGGCCGGCCTCGAGTACAAGCGCATGCTGGACGAGCTCGCGCAGGCGAAGGACATCCTCATGAACGAGAAGGACGAGGACCTGCGGGAGATGGCCCGTGACGAGGTCGCGGAAATCGAGCCCAAGCTCCCCGAAATGGAGCAGAACATCAAGCTCCTCCTCATCCCGGCCGATCCGGACGACTCCAAGAACGCCATGGTCGAAATCCGCGGCGGCACCGGCGGTGACGAAGCGGCCATCTTTGCGGGCGACCTGTTCCGCATGTACCAGCACTTCGCCGAGCGCCGGGGCTGGAAACTGGAGGTCACCGACCAGGCCCCCGGTACGGCCGGCGGCTTCAAGCAGATCGTGTTCAAGCTCTCCTCCAGCCAGGACGGCGTGTACGGTGTGATGAAGTACGAATCCGGCGTGCACCGCGTCCAGCGCGTCCCGCAGACGGAAACCCAGGGCCGCATCCAGACATCGGCCGCTTCCGTGGCCGTGTTCCCGGAAGCCGGCGAGTTCGACGTGGAGCTCAATCCGGCCGATATCCGCAAGGACCTCTTCTGCGCCTCCGGCCCGGGCGGACAGGGCGTGAACACCACCTATTCCGCCGTGCGCCTGACGCACATCCCGTCCGGCCTCGTGGTCCAGTGCCAGGAGGAGCGCTCCCAGCTCAAGAACCTGGACCGGGCGATGGAGGAACTCCGCACCCGCCTGTACAACCTCGAACACCAGAAATACCTGGACGGCATCGCCGCGAAGCGCAAGACCATGGTCTCCACCGGCGACCGTTCCGCGAAGATCCGTACCTACAATTATCCCCAGGGCCGCGTGACGGACCACCGCATCGGCTGGAGCATGTACAACCTGCCCGTCTTCATGGACGGCGACATCCAGGAATGCATCGACCAGCTCCAGATCGCGGAGAACGCCGAGCGCCTGAAGGAAGCCGGAGAGGAGGCATAAGATGGCACGCAATCCCGAATCCCTCAAGAGCCTGGGCCACAAGACGTCCTACAGCCAGGACTATGCGCCCGAAGTGCTGGAAACCTTCGAGAACCAGCATCCCGGCAACGACTACTGGGTCCGTTTCAACTGCCCGGAGTTCACCACCCTGTGCCCCATCACCGGCCAGCCCGACTTCGCGGAGATCCGCATCAGCTACGTGCCCGACGTCCGGATGGTGGAATCCAAGAGCCTCAAGCTGTACCTGTTCAGCTTCCGCAGCCACGGCGATTTCCACGAGGATGTCGTGAATACCATCATGAAGGACCTCATCCGGCTGATGGACCCGAAGTACATCGAGGTCACCGGTTTCTTCACCCCGCGCGGCGGCATCTCCATCTTCCCGTACGCGAATTACGGCCGCCCCGGCACGAAGTGGGAGCAGCTCGCGGAGCAGCGTTTCGCCGCGCACGAATAATTACTGGTTTTCCTTGAACCTTTCCAGAACCGCCTCGATATAGGTCTTCGTGACCGGTATCGGGGCGATGGCTTCGTTGTCGAGGGTGATCTCGTAGGTCGCGCCCACCTTCTGGAGCACCTTGACCTTGCCCATGTTCACGATGAACTTCCGGTGGCAGCGGAGGAGGTCCGAGCCCGCAAAGCTTTCTTCCACCGTTTTCAGCCGGCAGCGGAGCATGTAGGTCTGCAGGTCGCCCTTGTTGTCGGAGTACCACACCTTGATGTAGTTGTCGTCCGATTCCACGTAGTAGAGGTTCGCGCTGGAGACGGAGAGCTTGAGGACGCCGTTGTTGTCGAACAGGGTGAATTTCTGGTCGGCAGCGCCTTCGGCGGGGGTTTCTTCCGTCACGACGTCGTGCATGTTCATCAGCCGGATGGTCCGGTTCTGGTCGATGATGGTGAAGAACATGCCCGCGATCAGGAACGGGACGCCCAGGCACACGAAAGCGTACACGAGCGCGTGCAGGAAGATGATGGTCCCGTTCTGGTCCTCCGGCTGGGCGATGGTCACCGTGAAGACGGTGTAGAGGGTGGTGATCAGGAGGATTTCCGCGATGCACCAGGCCGCATAGCCCCAGTAGGTCATCGGCAGGTGGTTCCGGGTCTTGTACATGACCACGCGGCTGATGATGAGGATGGACAGGGACAGGAAGGCGAACATGGCGGTGAAGCCGAAGAAAGTGCTGTTCCCCAGACGGAACCAGGCGTTGTTGGAGAAGGGGATGCTCACCAGCAGGAAAACCACCGAGAACAGGGCGGCGAAAGTGACCGTGCCCAGCAGCTGGTAGCGTTCCCGCAGATAGCCGGGAATGTATTTTTTCTTACCTTCTTCCATCGCAAGGAATACAAAAATACGCAAAAAAACCGAGATTTCGCCCCTTTTTGCGCGATTTCGCCCCTGATGCGCCCGCGCAGGGCCGTTTTCGCCACTTTTATTTCCGAATTCGGTTCCGCCTGCCTACTTTTGTGTCCGTTACTAAAACCTGTTCAGCTATGAAGATCATCGGTACCGGAAGCGCGCTGCCGAAGAAAGTGGTCACCAACGGTGACCTGGAGAGTTTCCTGGACACGACCGACGACTGGATCGTGACCCGGACGGGAATCCATTCCCGCCACGTCATTTCCGACGAACGGCTGGAAGATCTCGGCCGCGATGCGGCGTTGAAGGCCCTGGCCGATGCCGGCCGGAAGCCGGAAGACATCGACCTCCTGCTCTGCTCCAACGTGGTCAACGAGTACATGACCCCCGGCCTGGGCTGCATCATCGCCGCAGCCGTGGGCCTGCGCTGCCCCTGCATCGACATCAACTGCGCCTGTCCGGGCTTCATCTACGCCCTGGACATCGCCGATTCCTACTTCAAGGTCGGGAAGGTGAAGAATGTCCTCATCGTCTGCGCCGAGGAGCCCACCCGGATGACCTCGTGGCAGGACCGCGCCACCTGCGTCCTCTTCGGGGACGGCGCCGGGGCGGTCGTCCTGTCGGAAGGGGACGGCGTCCGGGCCGTCCGCATCGGCGCCCGGCCCGATCCGGACAAGATCTGGCAGTTCCGCCCGCTGGAGCCCACGCCGTTCGTTACCAAGAGCGAGACCGGCGTTCCCCTGCAGATGCAGGGGCGGGAAGTGTTCCGCTTCGCCGTCACTGCCTCCGTGGAGGATATCAAGGGAGTCCTGGCGGATGCCGGCCTGGGCGTGGAGGACGTGGACTATTTCATGATCCACCAGGCGAACCTCCGCATCGTGGAAGGAATCCGGAACCGGCTCGGCGCCCCGGAATCGAAGTTCCCGACCAACATCGGGGACCACGGGAATTCCTCGTCCGCTTCCTGCCCGATCCTGTTGGACGAGTGCAAGCGGAAGGGCCTTTTCAAGAAAGGTGACAAATTGATTTTCAGCGCATTCGGCGCGGGGCTCCTGACGGCGGCCGCCCTGGTGGAGTGGTAATTGCGGAATAATTCGTATATTTGCAGTCTCTTGTACTGAAATTATGGAACCTAAAAGAGTTGTTATCACCGGCATGGGCATCATTTCCTCCGTGGGAAATGACCTCGATACCTATTGGAAGAACCTCGTGGACGGCGTCTGCGGCATCGACTACGTCGAGGACTTCAAGGACATGCCCGTCACGATCGCCGGCAAAGTGAAGGACTTCGATCCGGAGCAATACGATATGGACAAGGCCTTTGTCCGCAAGCAGGACAAGTTCACCCAGTTCGCCATGGCGGCGGCCTGGCAGGCCATGGAGGCTTCCGGCCTGAAGACCGAAGGGGAAGACATGAACATCGACCCGTTCCGGCTGGGCGTCTATGTGGGCTCTGGCATCGGCGGCTTCGAGATCCAGTACCGGGAGACGGCCAAGATGGTCGAGGATCCCACAGGCAAGTGGGTCTCCCCACTGTTCATCCCGACGATGATTTCCAACATCGCCGCGGGCCACATCGCCATCAAGCACCAGGCCAAGGGCCCGTGCCTGGACATCGTCACGGCCTGCGCCACTTCCTCGCACTGCCTCGGCGAGGCGTTCCGCGCCGTCCGGCACGGCTATGCCGACGCGATCATCGCCGGCGGCTCCGAGCATGCCTCCATCCCGATCGGCGTGGCCGGCTTCGCCAATGCGAAGGCCCTTTCCCGCGCCACGGATCCCAAATACGCGTCCCTCCCGTTCAATGCGAACCGGCAGGGCTTCGTGATGGGTGACGGCGCCGCCGTCCTCATCCTCGAGTCCCTGGACCACGCCCTCGCGCGCGGGGCCAAGATTTACGGCGAAATGGTCGGCTACGGCAACACCTGCGACGCCTACCATGCCACCGCCCCGCGTCCGGACGGAAGCACCCAGGCCCGGGCCATCCAGCTTGCCCTGGAGGAAGCCGGTTTCGATCCGGAGAAGGACAACCTCTACATCAATGCCCACGGCACGGGCACGCACCTGAACGACATCGCCGAAACCATCGCCTACAAGGTGGCCCTCGGCGACTATGCCTACAAGGCCCATATCAGTTCCATCAAGTCCATGACCGGCCACATGTTCGGCGCCGCCGGCGCCGCGGAGGCCATCGCCACCATCATGGCCCTGCGGGACGGGATCATCCCGCCCACCATCAACCTGGACTGCCCGGATCCGGAATGCGACCTGGACTACACGCCGAACGTCGCCGTGAAGAGCGACATCACCATCGGCATTTCCGATTCCCTCGGCTTCGGCGGACACGACGCCTGCGTCGCCTTCCGCAAGTACTCCGAATAAGATGAACAGAGAAGAGATCATGCAGCATATTCCCCACCGGGAACCCATGCTCCTCATCGACGAGGTGTGGCAGGACCCGGATGGGACCGGACACGGCCAGTACCGCATCCGGGACGACGAATTCTTCTGCCGGGGCCATTTCCCCGGAAACCCGATGGTTCCGGGCGTCATCCTCTGCGAGATCATGGCCCAGAGCTGCACCCGCCTCATGCTTGAGGTGCTGCCGGGCAATCTGGCCGTCTACCGCGGCATCGACGACGTCAAGTTCAAGAACACCGTCCGTCCGGGCGACCTGTGCGAAGTCACCTGCCATCTGGATGACACCAAGGCGGGCATCTTCCACTGCTCGGCCAAGCTGGAAGTGGACGGCAAGCTGTGCTGCCGCGGAAAGCTTACGTTCGCGGTGATTCCCGATCCGATGAAAGCTGAAAAGAAGTAAACCGAGTCTGGTTTACTTCTTTTTTTTGCGGTCCCGCTTCCGCGATTCGCGGATGCGGTAGGCGCTCTCGACCATCAGCTGGTCCTGGAAGCAGCCGCGCGCGGCGAGGAAGTCGCAGATGGCGGCGATGAGCGGGAAGATGGCGGTCCAGTGGAAAACGACGACATCCTTCGGCATCTTGAAATAGAAATAAGCCAGCCATCCCGTCATGCCCAGGGCGACGAGGCCCGCAAGGGTGGCGAGACGCATCTGCAGGATGCGGACTTTGAAGGTGACGAGCGCGAGGACGGTCATCGCGAACAGGATGCCCAGCAGGATGCCGAAATACGGCTTATTGAATCCGAGATAGGTCACATGATGCAGACCGTCAGGCGCCGTGACAGAAAGGGCGTCACTGAAAAAGAGGATGAACAGGAGGGCGGTGGAGACCGCCAGATATAGGGTTTGGATCCGTTGCCACATAGGTCAATTATTTGTACAAATATAGGATAAATCGGCGGAAAAAACTATATTTGTCTTCCATCACATCATTGATCAGCCATGAGAATCCCTGAATCCGAACTCATCATCAACGGCGACGGCTCCGTGTTCCACATCCACCTCAAGCCGGAAGAACTGGCCGACAACGTCATCCTCGTGGGCGACCCCGGCCGTGTCGACATGATCGCCGAACTGCTGGAAGACATCGAATTCCGGCACGCCTCCCGCGAGTTTGTCTCCATCACGGGCCGGCGGAACGGCAAGCGGATCACGGTCCTTTCCCATGGCATCGGCCCCGACAACATCGACATCGTGATGACCGAGCTGGACGCCCTGGCCAACGTCGATTTCGCCACCCGCGAAGTCAAACCCGTGCACAAGGCCCTAAACATCCTGCGCATCGGCACCTCCGGCGCCCTGCACGCGGACATTCCCCTCGGCTCCTATATCCTCTCGCACTATTCCGTCGGCTTCGACGGCGTGATGAACTGGTACGCGCACCGCGACCAGGTTACCATCCCCGAGGTCGAGGAGGCTTTCAAGGCCCATATGAACTGGGAAAAGACCCTGCAGTCGCCCTATTTCGTGAAGGCGTCGGACAAGATCGTCAATCTGATGAAGGATGTGACCGTCCCGGGTGTCACGATCTCCGCGCCGGGCTTCTACGGCCCCCAGGGCCGCGTCGTCCGCATCCCGCTCGCCATGCCCGACATGCTGGAGCGGATCGAGACCTTCCGGTTCGAAGCCGGCGGCATGGAGCGCCGCATCACGAACTTCGAGATGGAGAGCGCCCCGCTGGCGGGCCTCTGCACCCTGCTCGGCCACAACGCCTGCACCGTGTGCTGCGCCATCGCGAACCGCTATCTCCAGAGTTCCAATCCGGACTACAAGCCGTTCATCCGCAAGCTCGCGGAGATCGCGGTGGACCGGATGTCCACGCTCTAGCGCCTATCGGAGGATCAGCGCCTCCAGCGCCTCCGGCGTGTCCACCAGCGCGGTGGGCCGAAAGGCGGCGAGTTCTTCCCGTGAACGGAAACCCCAGGTGACGCCGACGGTATCGACCCCGGCGCCGAGACCTGTCTGCATGTCCACGTTGGAGTCACCCACGTACAGGACTTCTTCCTTCGTGACCCCGGCGGCTTGCAGGCAAAGCTCCACGATGCCCGGATCGGGCTTGATGGGAAAACTCTCCCGTTGGCCCAGGACGGTGGTCCAGGGGAATTTCCCGAAGAAATGGCCGATGACCGTCTCCGCCCCTTCCTGGTACTTGTTGGACGCCACGGCGATCTGGACGCCGCGGGCGGTGATGTGTTCCAGGAGGTCCAGGATGCCGGGGTAGGGATGCGTGCGGTCGCACAGGTGGACGCCATAATGGGCCAGGAACAGTTCCCGCATCCGGTCGATGGTTTCCGGGGTGTCGCAACCCGCCGGCACCGCCCCCTTGAACAGGTTCGTGATGCCGCGGCCGACCAGCTGGTAATATTCGTCCCGCCGCCGCTCGGGGAAACCGAGGGTGCGCAGGGCATGGTTCGTGGCGTTTCCCAGGTCCTCGATCGTGTCGAGCAGGGTCCCGTCCAGGTCAAAAATCACTAATTTTTTCATTGTGTACCGTTCTTTGGCACAAGGTGGCCGTACCTTTGCATCAGAAAACAAAACGGTACTGCCATGAGAAACACAGATTACAACATCGACGCCCTCGGTTCCTTCCTCTCCTCCGACGTTTCCTTCCAGGCCCTCAAGGACCTCATCGACGACCTCGGCCTCGAGGTGGAAGGCGTCACGGAGTTTTAAGGGAGACGGCGATGGACTCCTTGTCTGCCGAGAGCCCGACCTTGATTTCCCGCACGTCCGCCATCTCCTCCTTGGAGCGGGAGACCAGGATGCGGTCGGTGATGATGAATTCTGCGACGGGATCCTCGATATACTTCGTGATGGCCCGCTTCAGCGGCCTGGCCCCATAGGCGGGGTCATAGCCCGCCTCGGCCACGAAACGCTTCGCCGACGGGGTGACCGTGATCCGGTAACCCGCCTCCAGCGAACGCTTCTTGAGCCCTTTCAGTTCGATGTCGATGATGCGCTCGATATCCTCCCGGGACAGGGAATTGAAATAGACCTGCTCGTCCACCCGGTTGATGAACTCCGGCGGAAACGCCTTCTTGACGGCTTTGGCGACCACGTTCTTCCGGTCGTCCTCCAGCTTCCTTCCGGCCGTCGCAAAACCGATCCCGCTGCCATATTCCTCCACTTCGCGGCTGCCCACGTTGGAGGTCATGATGACGATGGTGTTCTTGAAGTCCACCACGCGCCCGTTGCTGTCTGTGAGCCGGCCCTCGTCCATCACCTGCAGGAGCAGGTTGAAGATGTCGGGATGGGCCTTCTCGATTTCGTCCAGTAACACCACGCAGTAGGGCTTGCGCCGCACCCGCTCCGAGAGCTGGCCGCCCTCCTCGTAACCCACGTAGCCGGGAGGCGCGCCGATGAGCCGGGAGACGGAGAACTTCTCCATGTATTCGCTCATGTCGATCCGGACCATGTTGTCCTCCGAATCGAACAAGTATTCGGCCAGGGACCGCGCCAGCTGGGTCTTGCCCACGCCGGTGGGCCCGAAGAACAGGAAGGTGCCGATGGGACGGTGCGGGTCCTTGAGCCCCGCCCGGCCGCGCTGGATGGCCCGCACGACCGTGTCGATGGCCTCGTCCTGGCCGATGATCCGGGCCTGGAGCCGCTTCTTCATCTTGAGGATGCGGTTGCCCTCGGACTCGGCGACCTTGTTCACCGGGATGCCGGTCATCTTGGAGACGACGGAGGCGATGTCCTCGGCGGTCACCGTGTCGCAGCCGCCCTTCTTGCGGGCGAGGTTCAGCCGCACCATGGACCCGGCCTCGTCCATCGCGTCGATGGCCTTGTCCGGCAGGGACTTGTCGGTGAGATAGCGGTCGGTGAGCCGGACGGCGGCCTCCACGGCCTCGTCCGTATAGGTGATGTGGTGGAATTCCTCGTAATGGGGTTTCAGGTGGCGGAGGATCTCGATGGACTCCGGCACGTCCGTGGGCTCCACGACGATCTTCTGGAAGCGCCGGTCCAGCGCGCCGTCCTTCTCCACGATCTTCGTGAACTCGTCCATCGTGGTCGCGCCCACGCACTGGAGTTCGCCGCGGGCGAGGGCCGGCTTGAGCATGTTCGCCGCGTCCAGGCTGCCCGAGGCGCCGCCGGCGCCCACGATGGTGTGGAACTCGTCGATGAACAGGATCAGGTCCGGATTCGACTGGGCTTCCTTGATGATGGCCTTGAGGCGTTTCTCGAAGTCGCCGCGGTATTTGGTGCCGGCCACCACCGAGGCGATGTCCAGCGATAGGATGCGTTTCTTCGCGAGGGCGGGGGAGATGTCCCCGGAGGCGATCCGCAGGGCGATGCCCTCGACGATGGCGGATTTGCCCACGCCGGGCTCGCCGATGAGCATCGGGTTGTTCTTCTTGCGCCGCCCCAGGATCTCGATCACGCGGGCGATCTCCAGGTCACGCCCCACGACCGGGTCCAGTTTTCCTTCTCGGGCCGCCTTCGTCAGGTCGTAGCCGAATTCCTCGATGTCGATGCCTTTCTGCTTGGGCGCTTCGCCTTCCTCTCCTTCCTCCTCGCTGTCGCCCTGGGCGGGCTGCTGCTCCTGCTGCTGGATCTTCAGCAGGCCTTCGGTTTCCATGAAAGAGAGCATGCGGCCGTAGTCCACTCCGCGGCTGCGGAGGAAGGCCTGGCCGTAGCTGTCCGTGGTGCGGCACAGGGCGAGCAGGAGGTGGTGCGGGGCCGCCTCCGCGCTCTTCAGGCGGGTGGCTTCCATCACCGTGATGCTCAGGACGTTCTGCGCCTGGCGGGAAAAGTTGATGTGGTCGATTTCGGAGTAGGGGATGGTCTCGTTGGTGAAAATCCTGCCGTCGATGAAGGACTTGAGCTCGGCGGGTTCGATGCCGAGCCCCTGCAGCACCTGGAAAGCGGTGTTGTCCTCGTGGCGGATGATCCCGAGGAAGAGGTGGTCCGGGCCGATGCCGTAGCTGCCGGTGCGCATCGCCTCTTCGCGGGCGTATTTGATGATGCCGTTCAGTTGGTCGGAAATCTGTATCATATGGGAACAAAGATAAGCAAAATCCCCGGTATCAACAATCGTGCGGGAAACCGCTTCCGGACAATTTGTCAGTCTTTGATGAATCAAGAAAAAATGCTATATTTGCATGTTTATAGATAGGACTTAAAACATGGATAACAACGAAGAGAAGAATCCGGTGGAGGAGCCCCAGTCGACGGGGCTGATCCAACCTGTGGAGATCGACCACGAGATGCGCACCGCGTACATCGACTATTCGATGTCCGTCATCGTGTCCCGCGCCCTCCCGGATGCCCGGGACGGCCTCAAGCCGGTGCAGCGCCGCGTGCTCTACGGAATGAACGAGATGGGAGTCAAATATACCGGTCAGACCAAGAAATCCGCCCGTATCGTGGGTGACGTGATGGGTAAGTACCACCCGCACGGCGACTCCAGCGTGTACGACGCGATGGTCCGGCTGGGCCAGTGGTGGAACCAGCGCTACCCGATGGTCTGGGGCCAGGGCAACTTCGGATCCATGGACGGCGACTCCCCGGCCGCCATGCGTTACACCGAGGCCAAGCTCGAGAAGATGTCCGAGGACGTCCTCGCCGACCTGGACAAGGACACCGTCGACATGGACCTGAACTTCGACGGCACCCTCGAGGAGCCCAAGGTCCTTCCCACGAAGGCCCCCCTGCTGCTCCTGAACGGCGCCTCCGGCATCGCCGTGGGCATGGCCACGAACATGGCCCCGCACAACCTCGGCGAATGCTGCGACGCAATCTGCGCCTACATCGACAACCCCGAGATCACCACGGACGAACTGATGCAGTACATCAAGGGTCCGGACTTCCCGACCGGCGGCATCGTCATGGGCCGCAGCGGCATCCGGGAGGCCTACGAGACCGGCCGCGGCCGCGTCGTGGTGCGCTCCAAGACCGATATCGAGGTGGACGAGAAGGGTCATGAGACCATCGTCGTCACCGAGATCCCCTATATGGTGAACAAGCGCGAGATGATCGAGAAGATCGCGCAGCTCGCCGACGAGAAGAAGATCGAAGGCATTTCCTATATCAACGACGAGAGCTCCCGCGAGGGTATCCGCGTGGTGATCCGCCTCAAGCAGGGCGTGAACTCCGGCGTCGTGCTGAACACCCTGTTCAAGTACACCCCGCTGCAGTCCAGCTTCTCGTTCAACAACGTCGCCCTCGTGAAGGGCCGCCCGCGCACCCTCTCCCTCAAGGAGATCCTCCGCAACTTCGTCGATTTCCGCCACGAGGTGGTGGTCCGCCGCACGAAGTTCGAACTGGACAAGGCGAAGAAGCGCGCCCACATCCTGGAAGGCCTCCTCAAGGCGATGGACATCATCGACGAGATCGTCCACGTGATCCGCTACGAGGCCGCCTCCATCGACGAAGCCCGCCAGATCCTGATGGACCGCTGGGACTTCACCGAGATCCAGGCCACCGAAATCGTGAACATGCGCCTGCGCCAGCTGGTCGGCTTGGAGCGCGAGAAGCTCCAGAACGAATACGACGAGCTGATGAAGTTCATCGCCCACTGCGAGGAAGTCCTCGCCAGCGTGGAGCTCCAGCTCGGCATCGTCAAGGACGAGACCCGCGAACTCAAGGAAAAGTACGCCGACCCGCGCCGCACCGAGATCACCCTCTCCGCGGACGAGTTCAACCCCGAGGACTTCTATTCCGACGAGGACCAGGTCATCACGATCTCCCACCTGGGCTACATCAAGCGCACCCCGCTCACCGAGTTCCGCACCCAGAACCGCGGCGGCGTCGGCATCAAGGCCAGCGCCACCCGCGACGCGGACTTCATCGAGCACATCTACATCGCGAACAACCATTCGACGCTCCTGCTCTTCACCCAGAAGGGCCGCTGCCACTGGCTCAAGGTGTACGAGATCCCCGAAGGCAACCGCGCCTCCAAGGGCCGCGCCGTCCAGAACATCCTCATGATCGACCCGGACGACAAGATCAAGGCCTACGTGAACGTGAAGACCCTCAAGGACGAGGAGTTCATCAACAATAACTACATCATGATGGTCACCCGCCAGGGCATCGTGAAGAAGACTTCCCTGGAGGCCTACTCCCGCCCGAGGACCAACGGCGTGAACGCCATCAACATCCGCGAGGACGACGAACTGCTGGAGGCCATCCTCACCAACGGCCGCTGTTTCATCATGATCGCGGCCCATGGCGGACGCTGCGTCCGCTTCGACGAAAGGGAGGCCCGGCCGCTCGGCCGCACGTCCACCGGCGTCCGTGGCATTAATCTTGATGAAGGGGATTATGTGATCGGTGTCGTCTGCCAGGATCCCGAGGCTGAAGGGGCGGAAAACCGCCAGGTGCTCGTGGTTTCGGAGAACGGATACGGCAAGCGCTCCGACCCGATGGAGTACCGTCAGACCGCCCGTGGCGCGAAGGGTGTCCGCACCCTCAACATCACGGAGAAGACTGGAGCCCTGGTGGCCATCAAGAACGTCTGCGACGAGGACGACCTGATGATCATCAACCGGTCGGGACTGACGATCCGGATGCCGGTCTCCACCATCCGCGTGGCGGGACGCGCCACCCAGGGAGTGAAGCTGGTGAGCATCCGCGAAGGAGACGCCATCGCCGCCGTGTCCGTGGTGGCCCACAGCGACGAAGAGGAAACCCAGGCCGCCGAGAACCAGGAACTGCCTCCGGCACCGGAGACGCCCGAAGAGAACAACAACTAAATTAACCTTATAGTATCATGAAAAGAATTCTTCTTGCCCTTGCGCTCGTTGCCTCCGTGCAGGTAGCCAACGCCCAGATCAAGTCCGATGCCGACATCCAGAAGGCCATCGACAAGGCAGAAGCCACCGCCAATGACGCCAAGAAGGGTGCCAAGCCCGCTCCTTGGCTCAAACTCGGCGAGGCCTATGTGAAGGCTTACACGAATCCGACCGCGAATCTCTCGACCGGTATCGACAAGCAGACCTTCTCCCTGATGGCCGGTGAAAAGCCGTCCGCCGTCGAGAATGTCACCCTGGATGGCCAGACCTATGAGAAGCAGGTTCTCAGCCGCGCCAACGTGTATTTCACCCAGGCCGGCCAGCTGGCTTTCTTCGAAGTGACCAAGCCGTCCGTCACGGGCGACCCGCTCGAGAAGGCTGTCAAGGCCTACGCCAAGGCTTTCAGCCTGGGCGCCAAGGAAAAGGAAGTGGACACCGCCCTCCAGAACATCGTGGGTTACTACTATCAGGACGCCATCACGGCCTACAGCCTGGGCAACCTCGCCAAGGCTTCCGACCTGTTCGGCAAGGCCGCCGATGCCTCGATGACCCCTCCGAGCTCCAAGGTGGACACCAACGCTGTCTATAACACCGCTTTCACCGCCCTCAATGCCGGCAACTACGCCCGTGCCAAGCAGTACTACAACAAGTGCCTCGACCTGGGCTACACCGCCGAGGGTTCCGTCTTCGCCTCCCTGTCCAACTGCGCCCTCGCGGAGAAGGACACCACCGCCGCGAAGCAGTACCTGGCCGACGGTCTCAAGAAGTATCCGGACAACCCCAGCATCCTGACGAACCTCATCAACCTGTACATCCAGATGAAGGAGGATCCCAAGAAGATCGTCGAACTGCTGGACGAGGCCAAGGCCCAGATGCCGGACAATCCTTCCCTCTACTATGTGGAAGGCAACATCCTGACCGGTATCAAGGACTTCGACGGCGCCCTCAAGGCCTACCGCAAGGCTTCCGAGATCGACCCGAACTACGAGTGGGGTTACTACGGTGAAGGTTCCCTGTGGCTCCAGAAGCAGGCCGCCCTCGTGGAAGAGGCCAACGCCCTGCCGGTGAACGCCTACAAGGAGTACGACGCCAAGATGGAGGAGATCGCCCAGTCCCTGAAGAACGCGGTTCCCGCTTTCGAGACCTGCTATGCCAAGGCCAAGGATGATGCCCTGAAGGCCGCCGCCGCCGACTTCCTCAAGAGAGTCTACTTCGCGCTCCGCAACGAGGGTGACGAGTACAAGGCCGGTTACGACAAGTACAACGCCATCGTTGGCACTACTGAGTAATCCATGGCAAGCGTGAAGCGCTTGCTGAGCATTGCATTTTGCTGCGTGGTCGCCGTTTCGGCGGCCGCGCAGCGTTTGCCTGACCGGTCCCGGACGCCCGATTTCGAGGCTCTCTGGCCGCTCCGCTTCGATCTGCTGAAGCCCCGTCCCGACACGGTGTCCCTGTTCATCGTCGGGGATATCATGAGCCATCGGGCGGTGTCCAAGAGCGCCGAGGAGTTCGGTTTCGGCTCCTTCTTCAAGCACCTGGAGGACCGGATCGCCGGGGCGGACCTCGCCATCGGCAACATGGAATTCCCCCTGGCCGGAAAGCCCTATACGGGTTATCCGGCCTTTTCGGGTCCTGACGCCTATGCGCAGTACCTGTCCGACGTCGGCTTCGACGTGTTCCTCACGGCAAACAACCACATCCTGGACAAGGGCACGGCCGGCCTGAGGCGCACGATCGACGTGCTGGAGCAGAAAAGCCTGGTTTACACGGGCATCGCCCGGGACGCGCAGGCCGATACGCTCCTGAATCCGCTCCTGCTCCATGTCCGGGGGCTCCGGATCGCCATTGTCAATTTCACCTACGGGACGAACACCGGTCCCTGGGACCCCTGGCCCAAGGTGAACTATATGCGGAAGCAGGACATCCTACCCATGCTGGAACGGGCCCGGGAGGCGGACCTCGTGCTGGTTTTCCCGCACTGGGGCACCGAGTACCGGCTTCACCACGACGAGCAGCAGGAGGAACTGGCCCGCTGGCTCGTGGAGAACGGGGCCGACGTGGTCGTGGGGGCGCATCCGCACGTCATCCAGGATGTCGAGTATATCGGGGAGGCGCCCGTGGTCTATTCGCTCGGGAACGCCCTCTCCAACCAGAACGACCTCAATTCGCGGCTGGAACTGGCCCTTACGCTCCGGGTGGTGCTGGAGGAGGACCGGGCGCCGCGCCTGCTCGAACCCGACTTCGAGTATATCTGGTGCACCAAGCCCGGGATGGTGGAGGATTCCTATGCCACCGTCCCCGTCTCCCTGCCCGATTCGCTCTGGCGGATCCCCGCCGACCATCGGGACATGCAGTCCACCTATCGGAAGATTTATGAAGAAAACCATTACGCTGGAGGCCATCGACCCCATTGAGCTGTACGGGGCCGGCAACAAGATCCTCACTGAATTCTGCTCCTATTTCCCGCACCTGAAAGTGGTGGCGCGGGGGAATGAGCTCATCCTGGAAGGCCGGGAGAGCGACATCGCCGAGTTCCAGGTCCGCTTCGGGGAGCTGGTCGAGCGGCGGCACCGGAAGATGAACCTGACGGTGTACGACGTGGAGGACATCTTCGACGGAACCTCCTCGCCGGACAAGTTCCGCCTGACGGGCGATGCGGTCATCGTCCACGGCACGGACGGGAAGCCCATCCGCGCCCGCAACAAGACGCAGGAGGAACTGGTCAAGGCCTATTTCGACAACGACCTCGTGTTCGCCGTCGGCCCTGCCGGCACGGGAAAGACCTATATCGCCATCGCCCTGGCCGTCCGGGCATTGAAGAACCGGGAAATCAAGCGGATTATCCTCACGCGGCCGGCCGTGGAGGCGGGGGAGCGCCTGGGCTTCCTGCCCGGCGACCTCAAGGACAAGCTGGATCCGTATCTCCAGCCCCTGTATGACGCCCTGGAGGACATGATCCCGTCCCGCAAGCTGAACGAGTTCATGGCCGACGGAACGATCCAGATCGCGCCGCTGGCCTATATGCGCGGCCGGACCCTGGACCGCGCCTGCGTCATCCTGGACGAGGCGCAGAACACGAACCTCGGGCAGCTCAAGATGTTCCTTACCCGCATGGGCACGAGCGCGAAGTTCATCGTCACCGGCGACGCCACGCAGATCGACCTGCCCCGCAAGTCGGATTCCGGCCTGCTGACCGGCATCCAGCTGCTGAAGGGTCTCAAGGGCGTGGCGGCCATCACCTTCCGCAACGAGGACATCGTCCGCCATCCGCTCGTCACCAAGATCGTCAAGGCCTTCGACGAGGAAGAAAACCGGGCCCGGGACTTTGAAGGCGCGTGAAAAACCATTAACTTTGTAAGTTGAGGTAAACTGATATAGTATGAAACGGTCTGTCATCCTGATCCTCGCCTGCGCAGCCCTGCTTCTGAGCGGCTGCGACTTCGTGCGCACCCTCGCCGGGAGGCCCACGTCGGACGACCTGGAAGTGAAGCGGTCCCACATCGAGCGCGCGGAGAACGTCGCCCGCTACCAGGCCCGCATCGACTCCCTGGAGCGGGTCCGGACCCGCCTGGCCGATTCCCTCGCCGCGCTGGACGCGCACCTGCTGGATTCCCTGTCCCAGACCAAGGGCACCATCCTGAATCCCACGAAGATGGGAGGCCTGTACACGACCAAGCTGGCCTCCCGCTACTACATCATCGTCGGCGCCTTCCGGACCCGCTCCTATGCCGAGCGCAAGCTTACCCAGTGCAGTGAGGCCGGTTACCGGGACGCCACCATCATCAGTTTCCGGAACGGCCTCCTGGCCGTCGCGGTCTGTCCTTCGAACAGCCTGAACGAGACGCTGAAGAAACTCCGCGAACTCCGCGGGAACGGAATTTGCCCTCCCGACGGGTGGATTCTTGTAAACGAATGACCTCATGCGAAAGCGTTTCTTACTCGCAGCGGCCTGTCTGCTGCTTTCTACGACTCTGCCGGCCCAGTTCAGGACCGGCTCGTCGGCCTACGACGACCTCTATGACTCCGAGACGGTCCATGCCTTCAAGGAGCATGTCTCCTACCTTTCCTCCGCCGCCCTGGAAGGCCGCAAGGCCGGTTCCGAGGGCGAGCGCGACGCGGCCGAATACGTGGGCCGCACCCTGGAAAAATACGGCATCGACCTGGTCTCCCCGGTGACGGGGCAGGAGTTCGGCATCGCCCGCGAAGGGGGAGACACCCTGACTTCCCGCAACGTGGTCGCCTTCATTCCGGGATGGGACAAGTCCCTGAACGACAGTTACATCGTGGTCGGTGCCCGGCTGGATAACCTCGGAATGGACACATACGTGCAGGACGGAGAAACGGTCCGCCGCATCTTCTTCGGGGCCAACGGCAACGCCTCCGGCCTCGCGATGCTGCTGGAACTGGCCTCGCGCCTGTCCACGAACCGCGTCCTGCTTCGCCGGAACGTCCTTCTCGTCGCCTTCGGTGCCTCGCAGGAGACCCTGGCCGGTTCCTGGTATTTCCTGAACCGCTCGTTCTCCGACGTGCCGCACATTGACGCGATGGTGAACCTGGACATGCTGGGCACGGGAGAGCGCGGCTTCTATGCCTACACTTCCTCCAACGAGGACCTGGACCGCGGCGTCCGCGCCCTTCAGGGCGAACTTCTCCCGGTCCAGGCGCAATTGACCACCGAGGAACCCTATTCCTCCGACCACCGGGCCTTCTATGACAAGGAGATCCCGTCCATCCTCTTCACGACGGGCCGCTATCCGGAGCACGCCACCGGCCGCGACGCCTATGACATCGTGGATTTCGACGGGATGGAGAAGGAACTGGAATACATCTATAATTACACGGTGGCGCTCTGCAACGGCCCGCGTCCGCTGTTCCGCCAGGACAGCGGCCGGACGCCGGCCCCGGTGAGCGACGCCATCTCCTGGAACGACTGCGACGTCAAGCCGATGTTCCTGACTTCCAGCGAACCCTCCTACTTCCTGGAGAAGTGGGTGTACCAATATCTGAAATATCCCAAATACGCCGTCGAGAACGGTATCCAGGGACGCGTCCTCGTGGACTTCGTCATCGACGAAGACGGCAACGTGAAGGATGTCAAGGTCTCCCGCAGCATCCATACGGCCTTGGACGACGAAGCGGTCCGCGTCATCTCGGCCTCGCCCAAGTGGCGGCCGGGCCGGCACCGCGGCAAGAAAGTGAAGGTCGCCCTGACCGTCCCGGTGGATTTTCGCCTGGAGAAGAACACCAAGGGCAGCCTCGGCATCAACGGAAAGCGAATCAAATAGATACCTATGGAATACAACTTCATCGAAATCGAGAGAAAGTGGCAGGACTGGTGGGCCAAGAACAAGACGTACAAGGCCCTGACCGACAACGCCAAACCCAAATACTATGTCCTGGACATGTTCCCGTACCCGTCCGGCGCAGGCCTGCATGTGGGACATCCGCTGGGATACATCGCCAGTGACATCTTCTCCCGCTACAAGCGCCTGAAGGGCTTCAATGTCCTCCATCCGATGGGCTACGACGCCTTCGGCCTGCCGGCCGAGCAGTACGCCATCCAGACCGGCCAGCACCCGGAGAAGACCACCCACGACAACGTGGCGCGCTACCGCAGCCAGCTGGACCGCATCGGCTTCTCCTATGACTGGGACCGCGAATTCCGCACCTGCGACCCGGACTACTACAAGTGGACCCAGTGGGCCTTCCTGAAGATGTTCGGCAGCTGGTACGACAACGCCCTGCAGAAGGCCCGTCCCATCGAGGAACTCGTGGCGGCCTTCGAGGAAGGCGGTTCCGCCGCCGTGGACGCCGCGAACAATGACGCGCCGGCTTTCACAGCCGCCGAATGGAAGGCGTTCAGCGAGAAGGAAAAGGCCGATGTCCTGATGCACTACCGCATCGCCTACCAGGGCGAGTCCACCGTGAACTGGTGCCCGGCCCTCGGAACGGTCCTCGCCAACGACGAGGTCAAGGAAGGCTATTCCGTGCGCGGCGGCCATCCCGTCTACCAGAAGAAAATGACCCAGTGGCAGCTCCGCGTGTCGGCCTATGCGCCGCGCCTGCTGGAGTCCCTGGACCGCCTGGACTGGACGGATTCCCTGAAGGAGATGCAGCGCAACTGGATCGGCAAGTCCCAGGGCGCGGAGATGGTGTTCCGGATGGAGTGCGACGGGCAGTCGCACGACGTCACGATCTTCACCACCCGGGCCGACACCCTCTACGGCGTGACCTTCATGGTTCTCGCCCCGGAGAGCGAATGGGTTCCGAAGCTCACCTCCGCTGCGCAGAAGGAGGCCGTGGACGCCTATCTGGAGCAGGTCAAGAAGAAGACTGAGCGCGAGCGCATCGCCGGGAAGGCGGTGACGGGCGTGTTCTCCGGTTCCTACGCCATCCACCCGCTCACGGGAGAGAAAGTTCCCGTGTGGATCGCCGAATACGTCCTCGCCGGCTACGGCACGGGCGCGATCATGGCCGTCCCGGCCCACGACAGCCGCGACTACGCCTTCGCGAAGAAGTTCGATCTCCCCATCGTCCCGATCATCGAGGGAGCCGATGTCTCCGAGGAAAGCTATGACGCCAAGGACGGCATCATGTGCAACAGCGGGTTCCTGACCGGGATGACCGTGAAGCAGGCCATCCCCGCCGCCATCGACTACATCGAGGCCCACGGTTTCGGCCGCCGGAAGGTGAACTACCGCCTCCGCGACGCCATCTTCTCCCGCCAGCGCTACTGGGGGGAACCGTTCCCGATCTATTTCAAGGACGGCATTGCCACCCCGATTCCGTTCGACAAGCTTCCGCTCACCCTGCCGGAGATTGACGAATACAAGCCCACCGAGGCCGGCGACCCGCCGCTCGCCCGGGCGAAGGACTGGACCTATGACGGCTACCCGCTGGAAACCAGCACGATGCCGGGCTTCGCAGGCTCCAGCGCCTACTATCTCCGCTACATGGACCCGCACAACGACGAGGCCCTCGTCTCCCGCGAGGCGGACGAATACTGGCGGAACGTGGACCTGTACGTGGGTGGCACCGAGCACGCGACGGGTCACCTGATCTACAGCCGTTTCTGGAACAAGTTCCTGTTCGACCTGGGGTATGTCTGCGAGGACGAGCCGTTCAAGAAGCTCATCAACCAGGGCATGATCCAGGGCCGCTCGAATTTCGTGTACCGCATCGTGAACACCAACACCTTCGTCTCCCTGGGCCTGAAGGACCAGTACGAGACGACGGAGATCCACGTGGACGTGAATATCGTCCGCAACGACCGCCTGGACCTCGAGGCCTTCAAGGCCTGGCGTCCGGAATTCGCCACCGCGGAATTCATCCTCGAGAACGGGGAATACGTCTGCGGATGGGCCATCGAGAAGATGTCGAAGTCCATGTTCAACGTCGTGAACCCCGACTACGTGTGCGACACCTACGGTGCGGACACCCTGCGTCTGTACGAGATGTTCCTCGGCCCGGTCGAGCAGGCCAAGCCCTGGAGCACCGACGGCATCGACGGCGTGAACCGCTTCCTGAAGAAGGTCTGGCGCCTGTTCTGGGACCGCGACAACTGGCTCGTCACCGACGAGAAGCCCACGGCGGAAGAACTGAAGGCCCTCCACAAGCTCATCGGCAAGGAGCAGGAGGATATCGAGAACTTCTCCTACAACACGACGGTCTCCGCCTTCATGATCGCCCTGAACGACCTGCAGAACTGCCACAAGCGGGCGGTCCTGGAGCCGCTCCTGGTCCTCCTGTCCCCGTTCGCCCCGCACATCGCGGAGGAACTGTGGCACCAGCTGGGCCACGAGGATTCCGTGACGATGGCCTCCTTCCCGGAGTATCACGAAGAGTATACGGTGGAGAACACCGTCAAGTATCCGGTCTCCTTCAACGGCAAGACCCGCTTCCTCATCGACGTGCCCGCCAACACGGCGCCCGCCGACGTGGAAGCCGCCGTCCGCGCCCATGAGATGACGCCCAAGTATGTGGGCGACATGACCATCGCCAAGGTCATCGTGGTCCCGGGCCGTATCGTGAACGTCGTCCTCAAGAAGTAAGCCATGGCCCGGAGCAAGGTTATCGTCGCCATTTACGACTATGTCGTCATCACGCTGGGGGTGATCCTCTTCGTGATGGCCTGGCAGTGTTTCCTCCTCCCCAACAACATGATCGACGGCGGCCTCACCGGCGCGTCCGCCCTGCTCTCCATGGTCACGGGCATCTCCGTGGACATCTGGTACTTCGGCATCAACGTCCTCCTGCTGGTGCTGGCCTGGATCATCCTCGGCCGGGGATTCGGCCTCAAGACCATCTATGCCATCCTTCTGTCCACGGCCCTGTTCCGGCTCCTCGGGAGCGAGAGCATGTCCTGGCTCTGGTCCGTCGAAGGGAATGCGCTGCACGTGAAGGAAGCCGTCCTGGTCCCGATCATCGGCGGTCTCCTGGAGGCGGTCGGCCTCGCGATGATTATCATGCGGGGCGGTTCCACGGGCGGCACGGACATCCTCGCGCTCATCGTGAACAAGTTCTGGCCCATCACCGTCGGCCGGTTCTACCTGTATGCGGACTTCGTCGTGATCACCCTGCTGATCCTCGTCCCTGGGCACTGCTTCACGGACGTGGTGTACGGTTACATCACCATGGGCGTGTGTTCCTATGTGCTGGACCTGATCATCCTGGGCAAGGATTCCACCGTGCAGGTGCTGATCTTCTCCGACCGGATCCAGGAGATTGGCGACTACATCACCAAGCGCATGGAACGCGGGGTCACCGCCCTCAAGGCCATGGGCTGGTATACGCAGCAGGACCGCCTCGTCCTGATGGTGATGCTCCGCCGGACGGAGCTTTCTGACCTCGTGAAATCCGTGAAGGACGTGGATTCCAAGGCCTTCGTGACGGTCGTCCCCGCGAACAACGTATTCGGTGAAGGCTTCGACGAGATGAAGGTGGGCCTTCCGCGCAAGAAGAAAAAACAATAACCAATGGCAGTAGTCAAGAAATCTTTTTGGACAGTCGCCAAGGAATGGGCGCTCGTCACCCTCGGCATCCTGATCTACGTGACGGGATGGGCCCTGTTCCTGATGCCCAACAACCTGGTGGGCGGCGGCGTTTCCGGTATTTCCTCGATGATCCAGTACGCCACGGGCGGAGCGATCCAGATGGGTTATTCCTACTTCGTCCTGAACGCCATCCTGATCATCCTTGCGATGGTGGTGATCGGCATGGGCTTCGGCGCGAAGACCATCTACGCGATCATCCTCGCTTCCGTCGGCCTGCGGTTCCTGCCGGAGCTCATCCCTACGGAGATCATCCAGACGCTGGCCCTGCAGAACGGCAAGCTGATGTCCACCCTCTGCGGCGGCGTGATGGCCGGCATCGGCATCGGCATGTCCATCTCCAACGGCGGCAGTACGGGCGGCACGGACATCATCGCGCTCATCTACACCAAGTACCGGAACGTGTCGCCGGGCAAGGTGATCCTGTACATCGACTTCGTCATCATCCTGTCCTCCCTGCTGATCCCTTCCATCGTCCCGGACCTGGACCCGGAGACGGGAAAGCAGCTCATCGGTGCGGACGGGCAGCCGCTCACGCACTTGATGCCGTTCTCCGAGAAGGTGACGACGGTCATCTACGGCCTTATCCTGGTGACGGTGAACGGGCGGGTCATCGACAGCTACCTGTCCGGCTCCCAGCAGAGCGTGCAGCTGTTCATCCTGTCCAAGCACTATGCGGAGATCGCCGATTCCATCACCCATGACCTGCACCGGGGCGTCACCGTCCTGGACGGCAAGGGCTGGTACACCAAGGAACCCGCCGAGGTCCTGATGGTGATCACGCGCAAGACCGATGTCAACTTGTTCCTGCGGCAGATCAAGGCCATTGACCCGAACGCCTTCCTGTCCGTCTCCTCCGTGAACGGGGTGTACGGACGCGGGTTCGAGGCCATCAAAGGAAAATAAAAGTCTTCCCCTGAGGGGCGAAAAACCGTCAGCCTATGCAAATGATCCTGATGCTGTTTTTCGCTCCGGTCCTCCTGACTGGAGTGTACTTCCTGGGCCGCAGCCGGGCTCACCGCGAGACCGCGCAGCGGCAGTCTTCCCTCGCTAAGCAGGGAGGCAACACCGAACCACAGGCAGACGGGCCTTCTGTGGTCGACCAGTTTCTTTACGACAGGTGTTGCCGGTACATGGCGGACCGCAAGCCGTTCCTGGTGGAGTCCTTCTCCCTGGGCGACCTTGCGAGCGTGCTGTTTACCAACAAGGTGTATCTCTCCAAGACCATCAACTACTACTCCGGAAAGAATTTCCGAAGCTATATCAACTACTATCGGGTGATGTACGCGATGGAGCTGTTCCGGAGGAACAAATCGCTCACGGTGTCGGAACTCGGCTCGCTGGCCGGATTCCACTCGGGCACCACCTTCAACCAGGCCTTCAAGGCCGTGATGCAGGAGTCTCCGAGTACCTGGTGCGCGAGGTTGCGGAAGAAAAACCGCGAATACCCCAAGTAGAACCCGTCCGTCAGGGGAAAGACCAGAAACTCAGGCTTTTGGCCTGAGTTTCTTTCATTATACCAGCTCCAGGACCTGGAGGCACATCCGCGTGTTGTGGTAGGGGCACTTCCAGAAGCCGGCCTTCGGGGAATCCTTGTCGGGGGTGCCGTCGGGGTGGACGGCCCAGAACCATTCGCCGTTGTCGAAGTCCACGAGGTTGTCGCGGATGTAGGCCCAGGTGGAAAGGGCGCGGTCCGGGGCCTCGAGGTCGCCGTGGTATTTCCACAGCCAGAGGTTGCCGACGACGGACTCGGCGAGGACCCACCACTGGCGGGAGAGGTCCAGGGAACCGTCCTCCAATTTCTCGTAGATCATCGAACCGTCGCTGCGGAGGCCTTCGTTGCCGGCCTTGCCCATCAGGGCGGCTGCCGGCCGCACGCGGTTCACGGTGTCGATGTCGTGGATGGCGGAAGCGCACTCGAGGGCGAGCCAGGAAGTCTCGATGTCGTGTCCGTAGGATACGGCGCCGGGGATGACGGTCCAGTCACGGGTGAAATACAGCTGCAGGTGTCCGTCCGGGCCCATGACCTTGTCGCAGACGATGGCCAGGAGATCCTTGACCGCCTCGCGGAGGGCCTTGTCCGGCCACACCTGGTAGAGGTTCGCATAGGCCTCGAGCAGGTGCAGGTGCGAGTTCATCGTCTTGTCGGCATTGATGTCGTGGGCGCTGAGGGACATGTCCTCGAGCGGGGTGAAGTCGCGGGAAAGGGCCTCGATGTAGCCGCCGTTCTCCGGGTCCTTGAAACGGGATTCCACGATCTGGAACAGGTTGACGGCGTTTTTGAGGACCTCGTCGTCATGGGTGGCCTTGAACAGTTCGCTGAGCCCGTAGATGGCGAATCCCTGGGCGTACAGCTGCTTCTTGGTCTCCAGCCGCTTGCCGGAGGCATCCACGCTCCAGTACACGCCGCCATAACGGTGGTCGCAGAAATGCTCCAGGAAGTAATCCCGGGCATGGACGGCCGCCACCAGGTATTCCGTCTTGTGGAGCGCCCGGTAGGCCGCCGAGAAGGCCCAGAGGATGCGGGCGTTCAGGATGACGCCCCGCGGGGCGTTGTACTGGATCTCCGCGGTGCCGTCGGCCTCTCCGTAGAAGCCGCCGTGCGGATCCTTCAGAGTGAGCCAGTAATTGAGGATATTGTTCTCGAGGACCTGGCGGACCTCCTTGCGAAAGGTGTCTGTGCGGTTCATAGCGCTATTCTCCGAGGGTTGCGACCATCACGGCCTTGATCGTGTGCATGCGGTTTTCCGCTTCGTCGAAGACGATGCTGTTCGGGGATTCGAACACGTCCTCGGTCACTTCGATGCCGTCCAGGCCGAACTGCTCATAGACGTCGCGGCCGGCCTTGGTCTCCAGGTTGTGATAGGAGGGGAGGCAGTGCATGAACTTGCAGTCCGGATTGCCGGTGCGTTCCATCAGCTTCGCATTGACCTGATAGGGCATCAGAAGGTCGATGCGCTCCTTCCAGACTTCGGCGGGCTCGCCCATGGACACCCAGATGTCGGTGTACACGAAGTCGCAGCCCTTCACGCCGGCGTCCACGTCGTCCGTGATGGTGATGCGGGCGCCCGTTTCCGCGGCGATGGCCCGGCACTGTGCGACCAGCTCCGGCGCCGGCTGTAGGGCCTTCGGCGCGACGATGCGCACGTCCATCCCCATCTTGGCGCCGCCCACCAGCAGGGAATTGCCCATATTGAAACGGGCGTCACCCAGGTAAGCATAAGAGATGTCCTTCAGGGGCTTGTCGCTGTGCTCGGACATCGTCAGGAAGTCGGCGAGGATCTGCGTCGGATGGAACTCGTTGGTGAGGCCGTTCCACACGGGAACGCCCGAATACGCCGCGAGTTCCTCCACGGTCGCCTGGGCGAAGCCGCGGTACTCGATGCCGTCGAACATCCGGCCCAGCACGCGGGCCGTGTCCTTCATGGATTCCTTGATGCCGATCTGGGAACCGGTGGGACCGAGGTAGGTCACATGCGCACCCTGGTCATGGGCGGCGACCTCGAAGGCGCAGCGGGTGCGGGTGGAAGTCTTCTCGAAGATGAGGGCGATGTTCTTGCCGGTCATCGTGGGACGCTCGGAGCCTTCGCGCTTGGCGCGCTTGAGGTCGCGGGCGAGGTCCAGCAGGTACTGGATTTCCCGGGGAGTGAAGTCGAGCAGCTTGAGGAAGCTGCGGCCGTGAAGTTCGTATGCCATATTTACTTGAGTATGATTCGGGTTCCGCAGGCAGGGTTGCCGAGCTGCCCGGCCTCGGTAATGACGCACTGGTCGCCCCCTTTGCGCACAAAATGTATGCCTGCGCGGACCTTCGGCGCCATGGATCCTTCCGCAAACTGGCCTTCGGCCAGATATTTTTCCGCCTGGGCCACCGTGAGGACGTCCAGGGCCTTTTCATCCGGCTTCCGGAAGTTGAGATAGACCTTCGGGACGTCTGTCAGGATGTACAGGGCGTCCGCGCCAATCTGGCAGGCGCACAGGGCCGAGGCCAGGTCCTTGTCGATGACCGCCTCCACGCCCTTGTAACCGCCGGCCTCCCAGATGACGGGGATACCGCCGCCCCCGCAGGTGACGACGATCTTCCCCTCGCGGGCGAGCCGGGAGACGATATCCACGTTGGAAATGTGCATCGGCGTGGGGGAGGGCACGACCTTGCGCCAGCCGCGTCCCTTCGGGTCCTCCTTGTACACGGCGCCGGTCTCGGCGGCCAGGCGTTCCGCCTCCGCCGCCGGGTAGAACGGGCCCACGGGCTTGGTCGGGTTCTTGAACATCGGGTCCTTCGGGTCCACTTCCACCCGCGTCACCAGCGAGATGACCCGCCGGGTGGTGATGCCGCCCGCGTACATGACGCGGTCCATCGCCGTTTCGATCATGTAGGCGATGGCGCCCTGTGTTTCCGCACCGCATACGTCCATGGGCATTTTCTGGAGCCCGAAAGCATGGCGGCCGGCCTCCTGCTGGAGCAGGACATTGCCTACCTGGGGTCCGTTCCCATGGCAGATGACGATGTCATAGCCCCAGCGGATGAGCGGGAGGATCTGGCGGCAGGTGTTCTCGACGTTCTGGAACTGTTCCTCGTAGGTGCCGACCTGGTTGCTTCTGAGCAGCGCGTTGCCGCCGAAGGCGAGCACGGCTAAAGGTCTCATAGCGACTCGAAGACGTCCTTGATGATGCCGATCGCTTCCCGGAGCTGCTCCTCGGTGATGACGAGCGGCGGGGCGAAACGGATGATGTGGCGGTGCGTCGGCTTCGCAAGCAGTCCCTTCTCCGCGAGCTTGAGGCAGATGTCCCACGCCTCGATGCCGTTCTGCGGTTCAGTGACGACCGCGTTCAGCAGGCCCTTGCCGCGGACGAACTTGAAGAACGGGCTCTTGATCTTCGCGATCTCCTCGCGGAAAATCACGCCCAGACGGGCGGCGTTCTCGGTCAGGTGCTCGTCGCGGATGACCTCGAGGGCGGCGACGGCGACCTTGGCCGCCAGCGGGAAGCCGCCGAAGGTGGACCCGTGCTCGCCGGGGCCGATGGTGAGCATGATCTCGTCGTCGGCGAGGACGGCGGAAACGGGCAGGGCGCCGCCGGAAAGGGCCTTGCCGATGGTGACCATGTCCGGGCGCACGCCCTCATGGTCACAGGCAAACAGCCGGCCGGTGCGGCCGATGCCGGTCTGGACCTCGTCGGCGACGAACAGCACGCGGTGCGCGTGGCACAGGTCGAAGCATTCCTTGAGGTAGCCCTCGTGCGGGACATAGACGCCGGCCTCACCCTGGATGGGTTCCACGATCATGGCGCATACCTTGTCGCCCTGCTCGTCCAGCACCTTGCGCAGTGCCTCTGTGTCGTCATAGGGAATGTGGACGAAACCGGGCGTGAAGGGCCCGTACTGGGAGTAGCTGTCCGGGTCGTTGGACATCGTGACGATGGTGATGGTGCGGCCGTGGAAGTTGCCGTCAGCCACGATGATGAGGGCCTCGTTCTCGGGGATGCCCTTCACCTTGTAGCCCCAGCGGCGGGCCAGCTTGAGGGCCGTCTCGACGGCCTCGGCGCCGGAGTTCATCGGCAGGAGCTTGTCATAGCCGAAGTACTCGGTGGCCATCTTCTCGTAGGGACCCAGGCAATCGTTGTAGAAAGCGCGGGAGGTCAGGCACAGTTTCTGGGCCTGGTCGCAGAGGGCCTTCACGATCTTGGGGTGGCAGTGTCCCTGGTTGACGGCGGAATAGGCCGACAGGAAATCATAGTACCGCTTGCCGTCCACGTCCCATACATAGACTCCCTCGCCCCTTTCCAGGACGACAGGCAGCGGGTGATAGTTGTGCGCGCCGTATTTCTGCTCCATCTCGATGAGCTCGGCGGCGGTGTACTTCTTGGTGGTCATATCGTTTCAGTGTTGTGTGGTTGGTCCGGATCAGTCCCGGCGGAGCGGGAGGGTCGAGCAGCGCAGGAGGCCGCCCATCTTGGAGATCTCGCGGTAGGGGACCGTCTCGACGGTCATGCCCCAGGCTTCCCGCAAGTGCTTGTTCAGCCGGGTGAAATGTTCCTCCGTCACGACGACGTCTTCGCTGATGGAGAAGATGTTTGAGTTCATCCAGTACATCTCCTCCTTCGTGAGTTCGAAGACGTTCTCCGGACCGAACAGGTCCACCAGGTGGTCGGCGTCGCGCGGGTTCATGAAGCCGTCCCGGTACAGGATGGCCTTGTCCCGGCCCACGGGCATGAAGGTGCAGTCCAGGTGCAGGATGCCCTCGTAGGGGTTGGTGTCGCTCTTGCGGAGGTTCAGCGGGATGATGGTCTTCCCCGGGAAGATCATGTTCAGGTAGTCCAGGGCGAGGCGGTTCGTGCGGGCCGTCTTCACGGACGGATAGTCCAGGAAGTCATACTGGCCCAGGAAGATGATGTCGTTGTACAGGACGACGTCGCCGCCTTCCACATGGACGGTTTCGGGGAGGTTGTAGATGTTCTTGTAATGGATCCGCCGGTAGATGTCCCCGTAGGCGTCGATCTCGTCCTGCCGGTCGGGGATGATGTTCGAGACGATGATCTTGTCGTCGATGACGAAGCCGACGTCGCGGGCGAAGACCTGGTTGCAGTCCGGCACGAGGGCGGGGCGGTACACCTTCACGCCGTACTTCTTCAGGACGGCCTCGAAGGCGCCCATCTCGGCGATGATGTCCTTCTCGGCGGGATAGGTCCCGTTCAGGACGGATTCATAGGACTTGCTGTCGAAGGTCTCAGACAGGGACGGGACGGGCCCGTTCGCCCAGGGCATTCCGAGGACGACTTCCCGCAGACGGGCGGTTTCGTTGACGACGTGTAATTCCATAGTACAAAGGTAACAATTTATTTGAATTGTATGAATACCTGTTTGAATAATGTCGTTGTCGGTGGATAATGCTTATGAAATGAAACAAAGGACGTTTTTGGGTAAGTTATCAACATGCCCCTGTGGATAACTTGATTGGCTATTTCAAGTTGAAAAAGTTAACTTTGTTTACGGTTATTGGACCCCTTGCAAGGACAACCTATAAACCTACCATAATGTCACAGCAGCAGCAAGCCATCTACGACGCCCGGACCCTCGGCACCGGGAAGATGCTTACCCTCGGCCTCCAGCACATGTTCGCCATGTTCGGAGCCACGGTCCTGGTCCCGGTCATCACCGGTCTCTCCATGTCGGCCACCCTGCTTTTCGCAGGCCTTGGCACACTCCTGTTCCACCTCCTGACCAAGATGCGGGTCCCGGCGTTCCTCGGCTCGTCCTTCGCGTTCCTCGGCGGGTATGCCGCCGTCGTCTCGATGGGTGAAGCCCAAGGTCTTTCCACCGCCCAGTCCCTTCCTTACGCCTGCATCGGAGTCTTCTGCGCAGGCCTTTTCTATTTCGTGCTCGCCGGCCTGTTCGCGGCCTTCGGCGCGAAGAAGGTGATGCGGTTCTTCCCGCCCATCGTGACGGGCCCGATCATCATCGCCATCGGTCTGACGCTGTCCGGATCGGCCATCCAGAACTGTACGCAGAACTGGTGGATCGCCCTCCTCGCGATCCTGATCATCATCGTGTGCAACATCTGGGGCAAGAAGATGATCAAGATCATCCCCATCCTCCTGGGTGTGCTGGGCTCCTATCTCGTGGCCGCCTGCTTCGGTCTTTGTGACTTCTCCGCGGTGAAGGAAGCCGCCTGGATCGGCGTTCCGTTCCAGTGGCAGAACACCGCCTTCCACGTGTTCCAGGATCCGAACTGGGGCCTCGTGGTCTCCGCCATCATCGCCATCCTCCCGATCTCCCTCGCGACGATGATTGAGCACATCGGCGACATGTGCGCCATCTCCTCCACCGTGGGCATCAACTACCTGGAGGATCCGGGCCTGCACCGCACCCTGATGGGCGACGGTCTCGCCACCGCCCTCGCGTCCCTGTTCGGCGCCCCGGCGAACACCACCTACGGCGAGAACACCGGCGTGCTGAACCTCACCAAGGTCTATGACCCCCGCGTGATCCGCATCGCCGCGTGCTTCGCCATCGTCCTGTCCTTCTGCCCGAAGTTCTCCGCCCTGATCGCCTCCATGCCGGCGGCCACCATCGGCGGCGTCTCCCTGGTCCTGTACGGTATGATCTCCGCCGTGGGCGTGCGCAACATCGTGGACAACCAGGTCGATTTCACCTCCTCCCGCAACGTCATCATCGCCGCCCTCATCCTGGTGCTCGCCATCGGCATCAAGTACGGCGCGAACGACAGCATCTCCCTAGGCTTCACCTCCCTCAGCGGCCTCGCCGTCGCCGCCCTCGTGGGCATCCTCCTGAACGCCATCCTGCCGGGAAAAGATTATGAGTTCGGGAAGAACCCCAAGGGTGACAAGGCCGTCGACTTCGAGATCAACCCTTCTCTCCGAAAAGACAAAAAATCCGAATAATTCTTCCTAAACCACGTTTTATGTCCACCAAACACCTTTTTGCTGCCGTCGCGGCATTGGCACTGGGCGTAACCGTCCATGCGCAGACCAATTTCCAGACCTTCTACGACTTCGGCCGTAAGCACTTCACCACCACCCTGGAAGGCTTCCATCAGGACAACTGGGGCAACACTTTCTTCTTCATCGACTACGACTACAACAACAAGGACGGGAACAAGATCATCTCTCCGAGCAACACGTATTTCGAGATCGCCCGTTGCCTCAATTTCTGGGGTGACTCCGCCCTGGCGCCGCTCAGCCTCCAAGTCGAGTACAACGGCGGCTTTGGCATGGCGACCAATACCCCCGCCTACGGCATGGGTACGGCCTTCCCGGTAAACAGTGCCTTCCTCTTCGGTGTGGACTGGTTCCTGCATAGCGGTGATTTCAACAACACGCTGAACCTGAAGGTCCTGTACAAGCATTTCGTAGGTTTGCCGTCCAAGATTCCCATGCAGTTCACCGCCGTCTGGGGCTGCCAGGACCTGTTCGGCCTGGGCGGTCTCCGCTTCTCCGGCTTCGTGGATTTCTGGTGCGAGTATGACAACCTCGTGATCCTCTCCGAACCGCAGCTCTGGTTCCAGCTCTTCGACCACTTCAACATCGGCGGCGAGGTGGAACTCAGCTACAATTTCGCCGGCATGCAAGGCTTCCATGTGATGCCTTGCATCGGTACCAAGTGGGTCTTCTAATCGCTGACATATGAGCAAGTTCCTGGGAAAGGCTTTCGGCTTTGACGCCGAAAAGCACAATGTCCGGACGGAGATCGTCGCGGGCATTACCACGTTCCTGACGATGGCCTACATCCTGGCCGTCAACCCGAGCATCTTCAGCGCGCTGGATATGCCCAAGGGGTCCGTCTTTACCGCCACCGCCCTCGCGGCCCTCATCGGTACGCTCGTGATGGCGCTCTACGCCAAGAAGCCGTTCGCCCTCGCTCCGGGCATGGGCCTCAACGCCTTCTTCGTGTTCACGGTGTGCCTGACGATGGGCCACTCCTGGCAGTTCGCCCTGACGGCCGTGTTCCTGGAGGGTATCCTCTTCATCATCCTCACGCTCACGAAGGTGCGCTCCTGGATCCTGAACGCGATTCCGCTCTCGCTCAAGCATGCCATCGGCGCGGGCATCGGCCTGTTCATCGCCTTCATCGGCCTGCAGAACGCCGGCATCATCGCCAACAACGACTCCACCCTCGTCGCCCTCGGTGACATCACCCACGGCGCCGCCCTCCTCGGCATCATCGGCATCGTCATCACCGGCGCCCTGGTGATCCTGAAGGTCAAGGGCAGCATCCTGATCGGCATCCTCGTGACCGCGATCATCGGCCTGTTCGTCAAGGATCCCGCCTCCGGCGAAGCCCTGACGAAGTTCTCCGGCGTCATTTCCGCCCCGGACAGCGTCGCCCCCATCTTCCTGAAGTTCGAATGGAGCCAGATCCTGAGCTGGGACATGCTCGCGGTCGTCTTCACCTTCCTGTTCATCGATATGTTCGACACGATGGGCACCATCATCGGCGTCTCCCAGAAGGCCGGCATGGTGGATGAGAAGGGCAATGTGGACGGCATCGACAAGATGTTCATGGCCGACTCCATCGCCACCGTCTGCGGCGCCTGCCTCGGCACCTCCACCACCACGACCTACGTCGAGAGCGCTTCCGGCGTGGGCGAGGGCGGACGTACCGGCCTCACCTCCTTCACGGTCGCGATCCTCTTCGCCCTGGCCCTCCTCTTCTCCCCGATCTTCCTCGCCATCCCCGGCGCCGCCACGGCTCCGGCCCTGGTGATCGTGGGCGTGATGATGATGAGCCCGGTCGCGAAGATCGACTGGGAGAACTACTCCGAGAGCATCCCGGCGTTCATCACCATCCTGATGATGCCCGTCGCCTACTCTATCTCCGACGGTATCCTCCTCGGCGTGATCTCCTACGTGCTCCTGAATGCCTGCGCGGGCAAGTTCAAGAAGATTTCCCCGACGATGTGGGTGCTCGCCGCGCTGTTCATCTGCAAGTACATCTTCATCTAGGATGAGCGTCTACAGAACGCTTGACGAACGGGAATTCCGGGACCTTGCGTCCCGGATTCTCTTTGAAGACAACCACCTGCTCGTTTTCTCGAAACGGGCAGGTGAGATTGTCCAGGGGGACAAGACGGGCGACGAGCCGGTGAGCGAGACGCTCAAGGCCTTCATCGCCCAGCGCGACGCCAAGCCCGGCCAGGTGTTCATGGGCGTCCCGCACCGCCTGGACCGCCCCGTGAGCGGTATCTGCCTGTTCGCGAAGACGTCCAAGGCCCTGGAGCGGCTGAACGCCATGTTCCGGGAAGGCGAGGTCCATAAGACCTACTGGGCCCTGTGCTGCGGAAAACCTTCTCCGGAAACGGCCCTCCTGACGGACTGGATGACCCGCAACGAGAAACTGAACAAATCCTTCATCGCCAAGGGCCCCGGGGGAGAGGCGAAGGAAGCGAAGCTCAAGTATACGTATCTGAAGAGCACCGAGCGGTATCACCTGGTGGAAGTGGAACTCCTCACCGGCCGTCACCACCAGATCCGCTGCCAGCTTGCCCACATCGGCTGCCCCATCAAGGGCGACCTCAAGTACGGCGCTCCGCGCTCCAACCCCGACGGAGGCATCTCCCTCCACGCCCGCTCCATCCGCTTCGTCCACCCGGTGAAGAAGACGGAAGTTTTCCTCGAAGCGCCCGTTCCGGCCTCCTGGAAAGGGGTGTGATCGCTGCTTCCGTGTGTGCTCCGGAGAGGTTGGGAACCTCGCTGATTGCAATGCCTTCTGTTACAGGCGCTTACAAACCGACAGGTTCCCAGCCTCATCGCCAGTTGAAGGGTTTGGCACGGGGCCATTTGTAACTCGCTAAGTATAGCCGCTTTACAAAACCTCCGGTTCCCAACCTCACGTAAACCAATGCTCGTACCGGTCCAATGCTGGGACCGGTACGAGCATTTCGGGGGTGTTTTCGCTTGTATAGGTCCCGCTGATGGACCTGTACAAGCACCGGCATTCAGAAAGGGTAATCGTACAAGCGAGACTTGTACATCGCTTCCTTGACTCTTTCCTCTTTCTTTTCGGCTATTTGACTTATATTTACACCGATTAACAGCCTAATACCCTGACAGCCTTGCGAGCATTCCTCATATACCTCATCGGCATCAATATCCTGACCTTCCTGCTTTTCGGGATTGACAAGTGGAAGGCGCGCAGGGGGAAGTGGCGCATCCCGGAGGGTACGCTCATCTGGATGTCCATCGCCGGCGGCAGCATCGGCGCGCTCGTGGGGATGTATATCTTCCGTCACAAAACGCAAAAAAGGAAGTTCAACCTCGGCATCCCCGCCATCCTTCTCGCCCAAGCCATCTTGGCCTGGTTTCTCTTCCTGCGATAATCCGGTGGAGGGCACTCTGCTCGCCGCCTGATCTGAGAACATACGAAAAATGCAGACCCCGGAAGGTCTGCATTCAGTTTCTGATGTAGGTCGATCGACTACCAGCGGTCCTCGTCGGAGACGGTGAGCTTCTTGCGGCAGTGACGACGACGGGCGGAGAGCACGCGGCGGCCGTTGGCGGAGGCCATGCGGGCGCGGAAGCCGTGCTTGTTCACGCGCTTGCGGTTGGAGGGTTGAAATGTTCTTTTCATCGTATTTATCTTTTATATTTTTGCTGATTTGGAGCCGTTTTCACGGACGGACTGCAAAGGTAGCAATTTCGGGGGAAACCGCCAAATTTATTTTTCAATAAAAATCACGAGCTTCCCGTCGTAGTAGGGGTCGTGGAGCCAGGCGGAGACGGGCCAGGTGTGGACGGAGCCGCGGCGGAGGCGGTGGCGGGCCATCACTTCCGCGATTTCCTCCACCACGTCGCCGCCCTTGAGATAAAGAATGCCCTCGGTGAACTTGCCCTTCACCCAGGGGTAGAAATCCGGGAGCGAGGCGACGGCGCGGGAGACGACGAAACCGAACGGCTTCGGGAGGGACTCCGCGCGGGCATTGACCACCTCCACGTTCTTGAGCCCCAGGGCCTCGGCAACGGCCTGTGCGACGATGGTTTTCTTGCCCACGGAATCGCACAGCGTGAACCGGGCCTCCGGGAAGAGGATCGCGAGCGGGATGCCCGGGAAGCCGCCGCCGGTGCCGAGGTCCAGGACGTCGGCCGTGCGGAACTTCTCCAGGGTTTCCGGCTGCGTGAGCAGGTAGCGGGCGATGGCGAGGGAGTGGAGGACATGATGGTCATAGAGACCGTCGATGTCCTTCCGCGAGATCACGTTGATCTTCGCGTTCCAGTCGCGGTATAGGGCGTCGCAGGTAAGGAACTGTTCCTCCTGCGCGGGTGTCAGGTCGAAATCGGACCGGACAAAGTCGATGAATTCCTGCGGTGTCATTCGATTTCTCCTCGGAGCATCATCTCCGCCAGCTGCTGCTTGCCGCGGCGGATGCGGGTGCGGACCGTGTTCAGCTCCAGTTTCAGTTCCTTGGCGATCTCCTCGTATTCCAGCTCCTCGATCATATACTTGACCATCACCTCCTTGTACAGGGGGGAGAGTTCCTCGATGAAGGCCATCAACCGCTCGTGGTTTTCCCCGTTGATGATTTCCTCCTCCGGGTCCACGTCTGTGATCGGGCCCTGTCCCTCGGAGCTCTCGCCGGAAGCCGTGAGCTTGATGCCTTCCTTCTTCTGGTCCTCGCGTTTGATGCTGGCCAGATGGTCCAGGGCGGTGTGGGTGGCGATGGTGGAGAGCCACGGCCGCAACTCGCGCTCCGTGTCGAAGTTCGGCAGGTTCGTGAAGGCTTTCTGGAAGCTTTCGGACACGACGTCGTCCACGTCGGCCTTCCACTTGAAATAGCCGCTCACCCGGCCGCGGATGGCTTTCTCGTGCAGCTGGTAGATGGCGCGGTAGGCCATCTGGTCGCCGGACACGGCGCGGCGCACCAGCTCTTTCTCAGGCATTTCCAGGTATCCCATCTCAGTGCGCCTCCAACCAGTTCTTGCCGTCCGAGCACTCCACCGTGAGCGGGACGGACAGTTTCAGGACATTTTCCATGACATCGACAACGATCTTTTTCAGCGCCGGAACCTCCTCCGGGAGGGCGTCGAACATCAGTTCGTCGTGGATCTGCAGGACCATCCGGCTCTTCAGGCCGGCTTCCGTGAGCCGCTTGTCCACGCCGATCATTGCGAGCTTGATGATGTCCGCCGCGGTGCCCTGGATGGGGGCGTTCACGGCGTTGCGTTCGGCCAGGGAACGCACGGTGGCATTCTTCGCGTTGATGTCCGGGAGGTAGCGGCGGCGGCCGAAGAGCGTCTCCACGTACCCGTTCTCGCGGGCGAATCCGATGCTGTCGTCGATGAACGACCGGATGGCGGGGAAGGAGGCGAAGTAGCCGTCGATCAGGTCCTTGGCTTCCTTCCGGCCCAGGTGCAGCCGCTGCGCGAGCCCGAAGGAAGAGATGCCGTACATGATGCCGAAGTTCGCCGTCTTGGCACGGCCGCGCTGCTCGCGCGTCACCTCGGACAGGGGGATGCCGTAGATCTTCGCCGCCGTGGCGGCGTGGACGTCATCCCCGTCGCGGAACGCCTTCACGAGGTGCCCGTCCTGGCTGAGGTGCGCCATGATGCGGAGCTCGATCTGCGAGTAGTCCGCGGACACGATCACGCCCTCCGGCGTCCCCGGGATGAAGGCCTTGCGGATTTCCTTGCCGCGTTCGGTGCGGATAGGAATGTTCTGCAGGTTCGGGTTGGAGCTGGACAGGCGGCCGGTGGCCGTAAGTGCCTGGTTGAACGTCGTATGGACGCGGCCGTCCACCGGCGAGACATAGGCCGCGAACGGTTCGATATAGGTCGATAACAATTTCTTGACGGCCCGGAACTCCAGGATCTCGTCCACGACGGGATGCCGGTCCGCGATGGCGAGGAGGGTGGCCTCGTCGGTGGAGTACTGGCCTCGGGCGCTCTTCTTGGCCTTCGGGTCCAGCTTCAGCTTGTCGAACAGGATGTCGCCCACCTGCTTGGGGGAGGAGATGTTCAGGTCGGGTTCGCCGACCAGCTCCCGGATATGCGCCTGCCGCTCCTCGAGCTCCTTCCGGAGCCCCTGGGCGAACCGGTCCAGCTGCCGTAGGTCCACCTTCACACCGGCGCGCTCCATCTTCGCGAGCACCTTGGACAGCGGCTCCTCCATGTCGTCGTAGAGCTTCTTGCGGTCGGCGAGCTCGTCCAGGACCTTGCCGCCGAGGAGGACGAGGGCGGCCGCTTCGCGGGAGCGGGAGGCCGCGGTCTCCTCGGGCGCCTCGTCGAACAGGGAACCCGTCCCGGCTTCCGCCGGGGCCTCCTCCAGTTCTACGTTGAGGTAACTCCGCGCAAGGATGTCCACGGCGTGGCTCTTCTCCGGGTCGATGAGGTAGTGCATCAGCGGAATGTCGAACCAGCGGCCCTCGAGGGCGATGCCCGCGTGGGCGAGGAGGTTCGCCTGCAGCTTGAGGTCGTAGCCGTATTTGTCGATGGACGCGTCCTCCAGGACGGCCCGGACGGCGTCCAGCCGGTCTCCGGAGACGGTGCAGGCCTTGTCTTCACAGCCAAGGACAAGCCGTTTGATGGGAGCGAAGATCCCCTCCGAATAAGCTTCGGTGATGAGGCCGCAGCAGCTGGCCTTCTTCACGGCCTGGACCATCTCGGCCGGCGTGATATCATTGACAATGAATTCCTTTCTCTCCTGCGAGGCCGCCGAAGGGCCCACGTGCGCGATGAAGCGCTTGAGGGAGTTGAACTCGTATTTCTCGAACAGGTCCGCGATGGCGGGGGAGAAGTTCATGTCCATCCGCATGTCCTCCGCCGTCGTCTCCAGCGGGATGTCGGTCTTGATGGTCACGAGCTCCTTGGACAGGCCGATGTAGCTGCGCGCCTCCTCGAACTGCGCCTGCTGGCGCGGGGAGAGTTCGGACAGATGGGCATAGATGTTCTCGATGCTGCCGTACTTGGAAATCAGCTTCCCGGCGCCCACCTCGCCGACACCCTTGACGCCCGGCACGTTGTCGGCCGAGTCGCCGCAGATGGCGAGCATGTCGATGATCTGGACCGGGTCCAGGATGCCCCATTTCTCGCAGATGGCCGTGCGGTCGACAATTTCGTCGTCCCCGCCGGACTTCCCGGGCTTGTACTGGAACACATGCTCCGAGATGAGCTGGCCGTAGTCCTTGTCGGGCGTGACCATGTACACGTCCATCCCTTCCCGCGCGCTGCGGAGGGCCATCGAGCCGATGACGTCGTCGGCCTCGAATCCCTTGATCATCAGCACGGGGATGTTCATCGCCTGCACCAGCTCCGTAAGGGGTTCCAGCGCGTCGATGATGAGCTGCGGGGTCGGCGGGCGCGTACCCTTGTATTCGGGGTACAGCTCGTTGCGGAAGGTTCCGCCCGGCGGGTCGAACGCCACCGCCAGGTGCGTGGGCTTCTCCCGCTCCACCATCTCCAGCAGGTACTTCGTGAACCCGTACAGGATGGACATGTCCGCTCCCTTCGAGTTGATCATCGGCCTTCGGAGGAAGGCGTAGTACATCTTGAAGACGAGCGCGTGTCCGTCAATGAGAAACAATTTGTCCATATCTAACAAAGATAGGCAAAAAACTTGATTATTCCACCTTTACTCCCGGGATGTCGGACCACAGGGTGGTGTAGTGGGGGGATTGGTGCTCCCGGGCGTTGCGGATGGTGCCGTCGCCCTGGGCGCCGAAGAGGACGGCGCCGGGCCCGAAGGCGCGGGTGATCGAGTCCAGGGTCTCGGACAGACGGGCTTCCTTGCCGGCCGCGGCCACGTCCTCGAAGAGGGAGCGGGTATGGTCCGCGGCCTGGACGATCCGTGTGAACACCACGCCGGCCTTCTTGTAGCCGAAGCCCGGGCGGAAGAGGCGGCGGCAGCCTTCCACCGCCGCGAGGACCACCGTGCGGTGGTCCGCCGTGGCGTCGGGGAAGGGCACGCAAACGCCGCCCGACGTCTGCGGAGCATCGTCCTTGAACCGGTTCGTCATGGCGAAGACGGTCAGTTCCTGGGCCAGGGAGCCCTGTTTCCGGAGTTTGGAGACGGCGCTTACGGCGAAGGTCGCCACTTGCTCGGTCAGCTCCGGGAGCGTCGTGATTTCATGGGCGAAAGAGCGCGAGACGCAGATGCTTTGCTTAGGCTCGACCATGTCCTCGAACTCCACGCAGGGAATGCCCTTGAGCTCCTTCCAGGTGCGGAACCCGGGTAGCGCGAAGAGCTTCCGGACGGTCGTTTCCGGGAGCTGCGTGTAGTCCCAGGCCGTATTCACGCCCATCGACTCGAGCTTTTTCACCGAGCGGCGGCCGATGCCCCAGACATCCTTCGCCGGGAACTTGCGGAGCACCTTTTCGATGTCCTGCGGGCGGTACATGTAGCAGCCGCCTTGGAGCTTGGGATATTGCTTGCACAGTTTCGAGGCGATTTTTGCGAGCGTCTTTGTCGGTGCTACGCCTACGGAGACAGGGATGGACGTGTACTTCCAGCAGGCGCGGGATACCTCCCGGGCGAAAGCGGCGAAATCGACATTCTCCATCCCGGTCAGGTCCAGGAAAGACTCGTCGATGGAATACTGTTCCACGGCCGGGGCGAAGCTGCGGAGCACTTCCTGCACCCGGCGCGACATGTCGCCGTAGAGCGCGAAATTGGACGAGAACACGGCGACGTGGTTCCGTTCGATGATGTCCCGGATCTTGAAATAGGGGTCGCCCATCTTGATGCCGAGCGCTTTCGCTTCGTTCGAGCGGGCCACCGCGCAGCCGTCGTTGTTGGACAGCACGATGACCGGCTTCCCGTTCAGGTCCGGACGGAAAACCCGTTCGCACGAAGCGAAGAAGTTGTTGCAGTCGGCAAGGGCGTACATGGGCGCTCGGTCAGGCCTTCTTGATGACCCAGGTCACCACGCCCCAGATGAGGAACTGGTTGTCGGGGCCCACCGGGATGGGCTTGTACTTGGGATTGTGCTCGTTGCAAGGCAGCAGGAGGGCGCCGTCCTCATGGATCTCCACCCGCTTGACGGTATATTCCCCGTCGATGAAACAGACCGCCTTGCAGTCGTTGTACGGCTCCACGGCGCGGTCCACGATGAGGATGTCCCCTTCGTCCATGTCGGCGTCCACCATGGACACGCCGTCCACGCGGAAGAAGAAGGTCGATGCGCTATGGCGCACCAGGAGTTTCACAAGGTCCAGCTTTTCCCGGACGTCTTCGGCCGGGGAGGGAAATCCCGCTTTGATCTCGCCCATGAAGGCGAATTCGAGGGAAGTATCGGTGATAGGATGCGGTTCCATGGGTTATCGGTGGTTAGGGCCGGCGATCCATTTCAGGCCCAGGCGGTCGATGAGGCGGGCGGGGAGGATCGCGATGAGGGGGGGCAGGAAGAAGTTCGTCAGGCCTGGACTGAAGGTCCGGCGGCCGCGGAACAGGGCTTTCAGCGAGTGGCGCACGAGCCACTCGGGGGTCCGGATAAGGCCGATGCGGCGGAGGAATCCGCGCAGGCGCTCGGGGAGGGGATAGAGGCCCGTATCTACGGCAGCGGGACATACGGTGGTTACCTGCACGCCGAAAGGCCGGAGTTCGTAGGAGAGGCTCTTTCCGAAAACCTTCAGGTAAGCCTTCGTGGAGGAATAGATAGCGATGCCGGGCGCGGGGATGCGCGCGGTCATCGACGAGATGTTCAGGATGTGCCCGCCACCCTTCTCCTTCATTCGGGCGCCAGCCAGGATGGACAGTTCCGTGACGACATTCATGTGGAGCGCCATCATCGTCCGCACCTTCCCGAGGTTCTCCGGCGAGAGATACTCCATGAAGAACATCCCGGCATCATTGACAAGCACGTCCGGCTCCGGGCACCACGCGAGCACTTCCTCGGCGGCCCCGGGCTTGGTCAGGTCGATGCAAAGCGTTTGCGCGGGCACGCTGGACGCCGCACGCAGGCTCTCGGCCGCATCGGCTAATTCCTGCTCCCGGTTGCTCACAAGGGCCAATGCATACCCCTTCCGCGCGAGTTGTCGCGCGAACTCGAGACCGATTCCGGAGCTCGCTCCGGTGACGAGGGCGGTTTTGGGCAGGTCGGGCATGGGGTCGAAGGGTTGTCATCACAAAGATAGAAAAAAATCGTATCTTTGATGCGTATGGGAAAGTACGTTATTGGTATCGGTGAAGCGCTGTGGGATGTGCTTCCCGAGGGGAAAAAGCTGGGCGGTGCGCCCGCCAATTTCGCCTGCCACGCCCGCCAGTTCGGGCTGGAAGGCATCGCCGTGAGCGCCATCGGCCACGACGCGCTGGGCCGGGAGATTGTCGAGGCTTTCGAGGAGCATCGGCTGCCGTATCATCTGGCCCGGGTGGAGTATCCCACCGGAACCGTCCAGGTCACCCTGGATGCGCAGGGCGTGCCCCAGTACGAGATCAAGACCGATGTCGCGTGGGACCATATCCCTTATGACGAGGAACTGGCTGCTCTGGCTGCGGATTGCCAGGCGGTGTGCTTCGGTTCCCTGGCGCAACGGAGCGAAGTCTCCCGGAACACCATCAGCGCGTTCCTGGACGCCGTCCCTGCGGACTGCCTGAAGGTTTTCGACATCAACCTCCGCCAGCATTTCTACACGAAGGACGTGCTGGAGGCCTCTTTCCGGCGTTGCGACATCCTGAAAATCAATGACGAGGAACTGGAGACCGTTTCCCGGTTGTTCGAAATCCCGGGCGCGAGCCAGGAGGAAAAAGGCCGGCATCTCTTCGACCTGTACGACCTGAAGATGCTCATCCTGACTTGCGGAACCCACGGCAGTTATGTCTTTCACGCCGGCGGCATGTCCTGTCAAGAAACTCCGAAGGTGGAGGTGGCCGATACCGTCGGCGCCGGCGACTCCTTCACGGGCGCGTTCATCGGCTCCATCCTGCAAGGAAAGTCGGTGTCGGCCGCTCACGAGACGGCGGTGAGAGTTTCCGCCTACGTCTGTACGCAGAATGGGGCCATGCCCATGGTTCCCGAGGAACTTAAGGGTTAAAGCGTCTCCAGGGCGGGGAAGGCCGCCCGAAGGACGTCGGCCGGGTCCCTGAGCTTGTCGAAGGGCCCGGAGGCCAGGAAACGCCCGTCGCGGGTAAGGGCGAACACCCGGTCGGCCACCTGCAGGGCGTCGTGCAGGTCGTGGCTGGAGAACAGGACGGCCGTCCCCGTCTTCCGGGCGACCTCCCGCAGCGTCCGCAGCACATCGATCCGGTTCTCCACGTCCAAATGAGCCGTCGGCTCGTCCAGCAGCAGCACCTCCGCTCTCCGGGTCAATCCCGTCGCCAGGCACGCCTTCTGGAATTCCCCGTCGCTCAAGGTCGATATGTCCCGCTTGCGCAGTTCCTTGATTCCCAGCATCTTTAGTGCCTCATCCAGCCTTCCTTCGACCTCCTTAGAGATCCTTCCCCGCCAATCGCTCTCCCGATAACACCCCGTCCGCACAAACGCCTCGACCGTGAACCCTTTCACTTTGGGAATGTTTGTAGGAATCAAGACAACACCCTCTGCCGCCAATGCTTTCAGTAATGTCGTTTTCCCGGTCCCATTGGGACCCGCCAGCAGCACGCATTCGCCCGGGGCCAGTTCGAAGGAGATGTCCCGGACCAGCTCCCGGCCGTCGTAACCGATGGTGAGATGATCGACCTTAAGCATGGCGCTGGCGGAGTAAGATGATGAGGATCAGGGGAATGCCGATGAGGGCGAGGGTGGAGCCCACGGGAAGGGGGATGGGCCAGAGGTTCGCGAGGATGTCGGCCGCTAGGGCGAGGGTGGCGCCGGTCGCGAGGGCGCAGGGGAGGACCTGCCGATGGACCGAGGAGCCCGTGATGCGGCGGGCCAGGTGCGGGGCGACGATGCCCACGAACCCGAGCGGACCGCAGAAGGCCGTGACCGTGCCGGTCATCAAGCAGGCCGACAGCATCGACAGGAACAGGATGCGCTGGGTGGAGGCCCCGGAAAGGGTTGCGTACTCCTCGCCGAACAGGATGATATCCAGCCCCTTGCCGTTGCTGAAAGCCAGAATCAAGCCGATAATCAGCGCCCCGGCCATCAGGGCGACCTCAAAGTATCGGCAGCCGGAAAAACTGCCCGCCATCCAGCTGTAGAACAGTTTCAGGCTCTCCTCACCCGCCGTGTACTGCAGGACCGAGCTCAGCGCGCTGAAGATGAAGCCCAGCATCACTCCGAACACCAGCAGCGTCGTCACCGACCGGAACCGGGCCGAGACCGCGACGACCAGCGCCGCCGCCACGAAAGCCCCGAGGAACGCGGCCACCGCCACGGTGAAACCCGTGAAAAAGGCCGCGGACGTGCCCAGCGCCATCGTCGCGATGGCCGCGCCCAGTCCCGCGCCGCCGCTCACGCCCATGATGTGCGGATCGGCCAGCGGATTCCGGAACACCGCCTGCATCTGCGCCCCGCTCGCCGCCAGCGCCCCACCGGCAATGACCGCCGTCATCACCCTCGGCACCCGCAGCTTCCACAGTACTGCACCAGTCGCAAAGGAGACGCTGCCGCCGCCGACCAGGAGGTCGAGCAGCAGCAGCGCAAACAATCCTACGACCGGCAGGTACCGCATTATTCTTCCGGAAGGAACATCGGGTCCCAGGCGGGGAGCATGATGGGCTTCTGGTCGAAGTATTTCATGAGGGAGGCCGGGACGTACTTCTTGTCCACCACGAGGCGGAACATGTACTCGTCGAACCACTCGTCCGTCATGATGATGTTGCCCTGGTAGCCCGAGGTCGCGCCCCAGCTGTTCTCCACCATCCATTTCACCGGCTTGCCGTCCTTGAGGTCCACCGCGATGAGCGTCATCGCATGCGTGGAGGCGCTGGCGTGCGTGTAGATGCGCTCCTTCTTGTCCATGCCGAAGGAAACGCCCATCAGGGACTCGTAGTCGAAGTTGTTCAGGTCCGCGAAGCCCTTGTCGCGGAGGAGGAACTTGCTGACGTCGCAGGAGAAGTAGAGGGCCGTGTTGTCCTTGATGGAGGCGATGGCCATCTTCTTGATCTCGTCCACCGGGAGGTTCAGGTACACCCAGTTCTCGCCGTCGTAGACATGGCGGTCGTAATCGATCTCATAGATCTTGTAGTACTCGTGGCACGGGTCGTTCATGACCATGATGTAGTTGTTCTCGAGGTCCGTGCCGATGTACTCCTCGTAGAAGGACTTCGGGGTGTACTTCTTCGTGTTCACGACATTGCCCTTGGAGTCGGTCCGGGTCCAGGTGAACTCGGTCGGCGGGACGCCGAGGCAGAGGGCGAGGATGCGGTAGATTTCCTTGAGCTGGGCCGTCTTCATGGCCTGCAGGTCCGTGCCCTTGGGGGCCTGGCGCAGGCGGAGGCCGTCCTCCCGCAGCTTGTTCGTGATCTGGGCGCGCATCTGGGCGGTGTTGTTGGCGATCATGCTCTCCGGGAACACCTCGGACGGAACGACGCCGTACTTCATGATGAGGTTCGACACGCCGGTGAACTGGCCGCCGTCCCCGATCGGGTGGGCGAAGAGCCAGTCGACGGTGCGGTCGTCGTCCGGAAGGTTCTTGGTGTCGATGATGCCCTGCAGGAACAGGTTCGCCTTCTCCAGCTGGTCGTAGAAGAAGACATAGTTCTGGGACAGGATGACCGGGCCCATGTCGAACTTGTCGATCATCTTGGCGCGCATCACGTTGAGGCCGGTGAACAGCCAGCAGCGGCCGGAGGAGGCCTGGTTGGTGCGTCCCTTGGTCTTCACCACGTCGGAGAAGCGGGTGTCCACCGGGATGTTGTCTGCGTTCAGGGCCAGGGTGTTGATGGCCGTGGTGTTGAGGGCATTGCGGAGGGCCTTGTCGGCGGCCGTCCCTTCGTATCCCTGGCTGATTTCACCGAGAAGCTTGGCGTCGATACCGCCCTTCTTGTTCTGGGCGTTGAGCGTCAGGGTGCCGGCGATGGCGGCGAGAATGAGCAGAGCTTTTTTCATGATTCTATTGATTATCAGTTGTTTTGGTCAAAGAGGGGAGGAGGGCGATCAGGTAGCCCACCAGGGCGACGCCGACGACCGTCCAGACGATGTCCGACGCCTTCAGGATGACGGGATAGGCGCTGATGATGTAGCTGCCGGGCATCCGGATGAGCCCGTACTTCTGCTGCAGGAGGATGAAGGCGATGCCCAGGACGAGGCCGATCACGAGGCCCAGGAGCGAAATCAGCCAGCCTTCCAGTAGGAAGATCCGCCGGGTCATCGGTTCTGGGGCGCCGAGGCTGCGGAGCGTGCCGATGTCGTCCTTCTTCTCGATGATGAGCATCGTCAGGGAACTGTAGATGTTGAAGGCGATGATGATGACGATGAAGATCAGGATCATGTAGATGGCCAGCTTCTCGTAACGCATCATCTTGTACAGGGCCTCGTTCTGGCGGTAGCGGTCCAGGACCTCGTAGTCCGGTCCCAGGCGTTCCGAGAGTTCGGCGGCCAGCCCGTTCAGGGCCTTGTCCGTCGTCCCTTTCTGCACGCGGATCTCCACGGCCGACACCTCTTCGTCATAGTCCAGGAGTTCCCGCATCGTTTCGATGGGGACGATGACCAGGTCGGCGTCCAGCTCCGCATTGATGGCGAAGAGGCCGGCCACGGTCACCTTCGTGCTCCGGAGCGAGGCGGCGGGATTGGACAGGGAGATGGATCCTTCCCGGTCCGGGTAATAGATCTCGAGGGGAGCGATGAACCGGGGGTTGATGTCCATCGACCAGGCGAGGGAACTGCCCACGACGGCCCGCGGCAGCGTTCCCCGGTGCAGGGAGAAGATGCCGTCGGTGATGTGGTTCTGCAGGGGGCTTTCCTCCTCGAAAACGCTGTCCACGCCCTTGACGCGGGCGAGGCTCTGCTTGCCGTCGAAGGCGATGAAGACCTGCTCCTCGATGACGCTGGACATGTTGTAGACCAGTTCCTGGTCGTACAGCCAGGCGAAGGCCGTGCTGTCCGGGACGAAGGCCTTCCCGGCCGCCGGTTTCACGACGAGGTCGGGCTGGGCGTCCCCGAGGCTGTCGGACACGAGCTTGTTGAATCCGTTGAACACCGACAGGATGATGATGAGCGCCGCCGTTCCGATGGCCATGCCCGCCACGCTGATGCCCGAAATGATGTTGATCACATTGTGTGACTTCCGGGCGAACAGGTAGCGCAGGGCGAATCGTAACGGCAGGTTGCTCATAACCTTGTCATTTCGAGCTTGTCGAGAAATCTATTTCTTCAGCAGTTCCTCGATATGCGCCGCATAGTCCAGGCTCGTGTCCAGGTAGAACACGAGTTCCGGCACGATGCGGAGCTGCTTGCCCACCACATGGCCGAGTTCGCCGCGGAGGGCCTTGTTGTTCTCTTCCAGGAGCGCCATGACGGCTTCCTGCCTGTCGGACGGGAAGATGCTCACATAGACCTTCGCGACCGAAAGGTCGGGGCTCACGCGGACCTCGCTCACCGTGACCAGGGCGCCGCCGAACGCGGCCATCCCCTTGGCCCGGATGATCTCCGCGAGGTCCTTCTGGATCTCCCGCGCCACTTTCAACTGTCTGGTGGTTGCCGGCTTTTCCATTAGATCACGTTGATGATGAAATAGTTCTTCTTGCCCTTCTGGGCCAGGATGTAGTGGCCGTTGATGACGTCGTCGGCGGTCACCTCGTAGTTGATGTCGCCCACCTTGCCCTTGTTCAGCGAGACGCCGCCGCCCTGGACCATCTTCCGGGCTTCGCCCTTGGACGGGAACACGGCGGTCTTGACGGCGAGGAGGTCGAGCACGTTGCAGGGGAACTCGCCGGCCTTCACCTCGAAGGAGGGGACGTTGGCGAAGACTTCGCGGACGGTGCGCTCGTCCATGGACCGGAACACCTCGGCGGAGACGTTGCCGAACAGCAGCTGGCTGGCGGCGATGGCGTTGTCGTAGGCTTCCTGGCCGTGGACCATGATGGTCACTTCCTTCGCGAGGACCTTCTGCAGCTTGCGCTGGCCGGGATCCTCCCGGTGCTCCGCGATGAGGGACTCGATGGTCTCGCGGTCCAGCATCGTGAAGATCTTGATGTAGCGCTCGGCGTCGTCGTCGGCGACGTTCAGCCAGAACTGGTAGAACTCGTACGGGGAGGTGCGCTCCGCGTCCAGCCAGATGTTGCCCTTCTCGGTCTTGCCGAACTTGGTGCCGTCGGCCTTGCGGATGAGGGGGCAGGTGAGGGCGAAGGCCTCGCCGCCGTCGATGCGGCGGATAAGCTCGGTGCCGGTGGTGATGTTGCCCCACTGGTCGGAGCCGCCCAGCTGCAGGATGCAGCCGCGGTTCTTCCACAGCCAGTAGAAATCGTAGCCCTGCATGAGCTGGTAGCTGAATTCGGTGAAGGACATGCCTTCGGAAGAGTCGCGCTGGAGGCGCTTCTTTACGGAGTCCTTCGCCATCATGTAGTTGACGGTGATATGCTTGCCGATGTCGCGGATGAAATTGATGAAGGTATAGTCCTTCATCCAGTCGTAGTTGTTCACGAGTTCGGCCTTGTTGGGGGCGTCGGAGTCGAAGTCCAGGAAACGGGCGAGCTGCTTCTTCAGGCAGGCGACGTTATGGTTGAGGGTCTCCTCGTCCAGGAGGTTGCGCTCGGCCGACTTCATGGACGGGTCGCCGATCATGCCGGTGGCCCCGCCCACGAGGGCGAAGGGCTTGTGTCCGCAGCGCTGGAAATGCTTCAGGATCATCACGCTCACGAGATGCCCGATATGCAGGGAGTCGGCCGTCGGGTCGATGCCCACGTAGGCCGCCTGGGGACCTTCCATCAGTTTCTCTTCCGTACCCGGCATGATGTCCTGGATCATGCCTCTCCAAGTGAGTTCTTCAACAAAATTCTTCATCGATGTATCTGATCTTTCTTATATCTGACAAAGATAGGGAAAAAACCGCCCTTCTCCAAGGAGAAGCTAGGCGAGTTCGATCCCCGCGCGGTGGCAGGCCTCCCGCATCGCCTCCGGCCAGATGGAGGACTGGATCTCGCCGATGTGGGCCTTCCGGAGAAGGTACATGCACAGGCGGGACTGGCCGATACCGCCGCCGATGGTCTGCGGGAGTTCGCCCGCGATGAGCCGGCGGTGGAAATAGAGGTCCGCCTTCCACTCCTGGCCGCGTTCCTGCAGCTGCCGGCGCATGGCCTCGGGATTGACCCGGATGCCCATGGAGGAAATCTCGAAGGCGCTCTCCAGGACGGGGTTCCACAGGAGGATGTCGCCGTTCAGGCCGGCGAAGCCGTCGCTGTTCGGGGTGCTCCAGTCGTCGTAGTCCGCGGCGCGGCCGTCATGGATGCTCCCGTCGGACAGCTTCCCGCCGATGCCGATGATGAAAACGGCCTTGTGCTCGCGTACGATGGCGTTTTCGCGCTCTTTCGGCGAAAGGTTCGGGTACCGCTGCAGGAGCTCTTCTGCATGGATGAAATAAATCTCGTCGGGCAGGGCGGGGACCAGCTGGGGGAATTCCACGTACAGCTTGTTCTCCGTCACCTTGACCGCCTCGTAGATGCGGCGGACGGTGCGTTTGAGGAAGTCCAGGTTGCGGTCCTCCTCCCGGATGACCTTCTCCCAGTCCCACTGGTCCACATAGATGGAGTGGAGGTTGTCCAGGTCCTCGTCGGGACGGAGGGCGTTCATGTCGGTGTAGATGCCGCGGCCCGGGGTGATGCCCAGCTCCGCGAGCTTCAGGCGCTTCCACTTCGCGAGGGAGTGCACGACCTCGGCCTGCTGCTCGTCCAGGCTGCGGACCGGGAAGCGGACGGGGCGTTCGACACCGTTCAGGTCGTCGTTGATACCCGTTCCGGACAGGACCGTCATCGGCGCCGTGACGCGCAGGAGCGCGAGCTGGGCGGAGAGGTTGTCCTGGAACATGTCTTTCACGGCCTTGATGGCCTTTTCGGTCTGCTCGACGCCGCCGAGGAGGTTCCGGTATTGCGGGGGAAGGTAAAGTGACATTTGCTTTCGTTCGTTAATCCTGCAAAGTTAGGACGGTTGGATGAATAATCCAAACCTCCGGCCGTTGTGTTTTTCCCGGGGATTGCGTAAATTTGCAGACTGGAAACATCTTAATACACACATAACATGAGAAAGTACATTGTTGCAGGAAACTGGAAGATGAACACCACCGTTCCTGAAGGCGTCGAACTCGCCAAGGCAGTCGTGGAGAAGGCCAAGGACCTTCCCGCCAACGTTGAACTCGTCGTGGCCCCGCCGTTCACGCACCTCGCTTGCGTCGCCGACGTCCTGAAGGGCTCCAAGGTCGCCCTCTCCGCCCAGAACTGCGCGGACCATGAGAAGGGTGCCTACACCGGCGAAGTCGCCGTGAACATGCTCACTTCCCTGGGCTGCAAGTACACCATCCTCGGCCACTCCGAGCGCCGCCAGTACTATGGAGAGACCGACGAGAAACTCGTCGTCAAGACGAAGCTCGCCCTCGAGGCCGGCCTGAAGGTCATCCTCTGCGTGGGTGAGAACCTCGACGAGCGCGAGGCCGGCCGTCACTTCGAGGTCGTCACCGAGCAGACGAAGGCCGTCCTGTACAACTTCACCGCCGAGGACCTGAAGAATGTCGTGATCGCCTACGAGCCCGTCTGGGCCATCGGCACCGGCAAGACCGCGACCGCCGCGCAGGCCGAGGAAATCCACGCCTGCATCCGCACCGTCATCGCCGAGAAGTTCGGCCCGGAAGCCGCTGACGACATGACCATCCTGTACGGTGGCTCCTGCAAGCCTTCCAACGCGAAGGAACTCTTTGCTGAAAAGGACATCGACGGCGGCCTCATCGGAGGCGCCGCGCTGAAGGCCGACGACTTCATCGGCATCGCCACGTCGTTCTAATTCAGGATTTTCACGATCGCACCGGTCTTGTCCGTGGCATTCCACAGCCAGACAAGGCCGGTGCCGTCGTATTTCTCCACCTTGAGGGTGACGCCGGAGGTGGTTTTCACGGAACTGCCGGAGGTCCACTGGATGTCGGCCCGGATTTCCTGGCCTTCCTCCCGCGGAAGCTCGCTGCAGGTGAGGACGAAGAAGCTCGTCATGTCGTCGTTGCCCGTGCGGAACTGGCGGAGCGTCCGGTTGAAGCCCAGCTGGCCGTTCCCTTCGTCGAAGGTGAAGACCTTCTTCCCCTTGACCATGAGGCTGACCTGCTCGCTGTTGTACATGTCCAGGTCCATCTCCACCTTTTCCTTGCAACCGGTACAGGCGAGGACCGCGAGGAAGATGATATAGAGATACTTTCTCATTTCACGACGATTTTCTTGGTGAGGATTTCGGTGCTGTCCGGATAGGTGACGACCGCTTTCAGGACGCCGGAACGGGAGAGATGGTAATAGCCGTCAGCCCCCGGGGCGATGGGCTTGCCGTCGAAATACCAGACGATTCTCACCGCGTCCGCGGCATTGTACACCCGCAGAGCGAGGGGAGCGTCCGGAGCGAAGGAGCCGCCTGTGCCACGGTTGACGTCCTTCAGATAGATGTAGGGATAGCTGCCCGCCTTCCGGTCGGATTTGGTGGTGAAGGATGCGTTTCCGTTGACCGGTCCGGGGATGTTCCCCTTCCGGCACAGCAGCTGGACCTTGTAGGCCGTCGAGGGGGTGAGCCCCTCGAGGACATAGGCGTATTTCCCGGTTTCATAGGGACGGACTTCGACCTCGGTCAGCTGGGCGGCATCGGCCAGGCCATAGCGGATCACGCTGTTCCCGGTAAAGGACGGGTCCAGGCTGCTCCACTGGATGATGGAGGCGTCCTGGAAGACGACCTGATTGTCGATTTTCACGGCAGGGGCCTTGTCCTCCTGGGCATTGAAGACGGTAAAGGTGACGCTTCCGTCGGCGTTCTTCCGGATATCCGTGAGGCCCAGGGGCGAAGCGGCGTCGCTCCAGAAGGTAAAGGACGGATCCGTATCGCAGGTGTACACGGAGATATCCTCGAAGGGCCAGAAGGCATGGGAGGCCAGGGTGTAGATGGCCGCATAGTTCCGGTTCTTGACGGCGGTCTGGTAATGCTGCCGGGCTTCCGGGTCGGGCTCGATGAGGTCTATGCACTGGTGGTCGGGCCGCGCGTTGGCTTCGTTCATGTCCCACCGGTCCCAGGCCTTGACGACCTTTCCGGCGGACGTGGACTCACCGGCGGGGCGCATCGACCAGTCGAGATGGTAGATTAGGAGGCCGCTGCCGCCGATGTGGGCGTCCCAGCCCTCGGCCTTCCGGCACTCGAAGAGGAAGATCTCGCTGTCGTCGTCCGTTTCCATGAAGTAGTAATCGCCGTTTTCATGGACCGGACGGAGGGCATGGGTGCCTTCGGTCAGCGGCTTTCCTTCGCTCATCCCGAAGAACCAGCGCTCCACGACGCTGTAATTGGGCGGGGTCTTGCCTTCGTCGTTGTGATTGCCGGCATCCATCAGGTCGATGCAGTTCCACATCGCCTCCGAATAGCCGCCGCTGTCCTCGCTGTCGGTGTCGTACAGGTCGGGGATACCGAAGGTATGGGTGTATTCGTGGCAGAAAGTGCCGATGGTGGCGAGGGTGGTGTAGGTGGATCGGTTGCTGTCCAGCCGGAGTTCCGAGGTGCAGGCGTAGTTGTCCACGAGGACCCCGTCCCGGCGGTACGTGATGCCGGCGCCGGACTGGGCGTACCACATGTGAGGCCAGACAAAGTTGTCGCCGGCGCCTTCCGATTCGTTCGGCCCGGCGTAGAAGACAAAGACATTGTCCACCTCTCCGTCGCCGTCGTTGTCGTAGGCGGAAAAATCGATCTCGGGGCCGAGGGCGGCGCAGGCATCGATGATCATCTCGGCCGCCTTTTCGTCCTCGCCGTCCTCATTGTTGGCGCCGTAATAGGCGTGGTCATGGGGCAGGGTGACCGGCTCGGTGATGTCGAACCGGAAGGTGTAGCTGTCTTTCCACTGGTCCCTGAAATAGGAAAGGGCCGTTTCGGGACCGGTGCCGTTGATGAGATTCTCGAAATCGGTCCGGGAATGGATGAATTCGAGGTCCTGGAACTGGGCCAGGATGATGAGGCCGTGACGGATGCCGCCGTTCTCCCCGGAACGGGTGCGGGCGAGCTCCTTCTGCCGGAGCGGCACCGCCCGCCGGATGCGGGCGTTCCGCCGCTGGCGGATCAGCTGGTAGGGGATGTTCCGGCTGGCGGCGATGACCTCGCCGGGCGTGTCCGGGTCGCCTGCATGCTCGCCGGTGTTCAGCCGGTGTCCGTAAAAGTCATAGCGGGCGTAGCACCACCATCCTTCCGCGTCCTGGACGAGGGCGCAGCCGTCGGGAGTCAGGACCAGATGGCCGTTCTCGTCGCCGGTCAGGTAGGCTTGGACAACCGTCCCGTCCGGCTGCCGGAGGTTCAGCAGCCCCTTCCGGGCGGGCGCGGCCAGGAGGGCCGGCGCCAGGCAGAAGCATATATAGAGTATCAGCGACAGGCGTCGCAGACAGGTCGGTTTCGGTTCCATACTTATACAAATGACGGCATTTTTTCGCGCATTCGCAAACCTATATGCAAAAAACCGGCCTCACTGAAGTGAGAACCGATTCTTTGACGTGTACTAAAACCTAAACCTGTACTAAAGATGCAGTGACAGAGCGTTTCGTTGCAGAAACATCAAAAAAAATGAAAAAAAATAACCGACTGTCCAGGACAGCCGGTCAAGCGGTGCGAATTCCGATTATTTCGCAGCCTCGACGGAAGCCTTGCGGAAGTCCTTCAGGTCCTTCATGAGGTCGAGGGCGGCCTTGCGGGCACGGGCGCCGGCAGCCTTGTTACCCTTCACAACCTGCGCTTCGGCGTTCTTGGCGAATTCGGCGAATTCGGCATTGATCTTTTCAACAAGCTCTTTCATGATGATAGGTTTTATTTAAATCGTTAAACGTTTATTATCAAAACTTTGTGCAAGATAAGAATAAAAACCCGAAAAATCCAAGAAAAAACTCAAAAAAAGTTAATTTTCAGGGCTCTCTGCGGGTTTTTCGACCGGTTTGGGCTTCGCATTGACGTAATTCATCGCCCTTTGCGGTCCGATGGTCGAGAAATCCTTGATCCCATGCACGATCTTTTCCGCGATGGCGGGGATTTGGGCCAGTTCTTCCGGAGACAGGGGGCCCAGGACATAGTCGACCTGCCCGCCCCGGGAGAAACCGTTTCCGATGCCCACGCGGATCCGGGCCCACTGGTCGGACTCCAGGGTCCAGATGATGTTCTCCAGGCCGTTGTGTCCGCCGTCGCTGCCCGAGAGACGCATCCGGAGCGTCCCGAACGGGAGGTTGAGGTCATCCGAGATGACGATGAGGTTCTCCAGCGGGAGGTTCAGGCGCTGCATCCAGTACCGGACGGCGTTGCCGCTCAGGTTCATGTAGGTGGACGGCTTGAGCAGGGTGAAGTGCCGGCCCTTGAAGGAGATCTCCGCGACCGCGCCGTAGCGCTCCACGGTGAAAACGACATTGGATGCCTGAGCCCAGGCATCCAATATCATAAATCCCATGTTGTGGCGGGTCGATGCGTATTCGGCACCGATGTTCCCGAGTCCGACAACGAGGTAGTCCGCCATTACTTCGCGGCCTTCGCGGCCTCAGCGGCGGCCTGCTGCATGGCACGGGTGGCGCTCACGCGGCAGATGATGGTGTTCTTGTCGGACACGATCTGCAGACCGTCGAACTTGAGGTCACCGGCGACCATGCGGTCGTTGATGTTCAGCGGGGTGACGTCGATGTCGAGCTGGTCGGGGAGGTCCTTCATCAGGGCCTTGACCTTCAGGGAGCGGGAAAGCTGGGTGAACTTGCCGCCGGCCTGGACACCCACCGGGTGACCGAAGATGTTGAGGGGAACGTTGATGGTGACGGGCTTCTCCTCATTCACGGCGAGGAAGTCCACGTGGAGGCAGTTGTCATCCACCGGGTGCCACTGGTACTCGTGGGCGATGGCGGTGTACACCTTACCATCGAGGTTGAGGTCCACGATGTAGGAGGCGGGGGTGTGGGTCAGGCCCATCAGCTCCTTTTCGACGACGGTGAACAGGACGTTGTCCATACCGAGACCATAGAGGTTGCAGGGGACGAGGCCCTGGCGGCGGAACGCCTTGATGACGGCCTTGTTGCCCTTCTCGCGGATCTGGCCGTTCAGCTGGAAATGCTTCATTGTACTTTAATTTAAAAATGTGTTACTCAGTCTTCTGTTTCAAAGACCCCATTGCACCAAAAAGCCTTGCGCTTTTTTTAAGCGCGCAAAGATACGGATTATTTTTTGATTTCCAAAAGATTCCTTCGCTTCGCTCGGAATGACAGGCTAGCGCCGCGGGTGGTGCGCCAGGACGGCGGCCTGCCAGGTGGAAGAGTCGATGTGGGTGTAGATCTCGGTGGTGAGGATGGACTCGTGGCCGAGCATTTCCTGGACGACCCGCAGGTCCGCCCCGCCTTCGATGAGGTGGGTGGCGAAGGAGTGGCGGAAGGTGTGCGGGGAGATCTCCTTGTGGATGCCTGCGGCCATCGCCTGGTCCTTCACGATGTTGAAGATGTAGACGCGGCTGAGGGGTTTCCCGGATCTGTTGAGGAAAAGGACGTCCTCGAAGGGACGGGCGGCGGGTTCCGGACGCGCCGGCAGGTAGTTCCGGATGGCATCGGCGGCCATTTCCCCCAAGGGGATGACGCGCTGCTTGTTTCCCTTGCCCACGACATCGACATAACCCTCTTCCAGGTGGACATGCGAGATCAGGAGACCGGCGCACTCGCTCACGCGGAGGCCGCAGCCGTACAGGACTTCCAGGATGGCGCGGTTCCGCAGGCCCGCCGGCGTCCGGGTGTCCACGGAGGAGATCACGGCATCGACCTCTTCCACCGAGAGGACGGCGGGGAGGTATTTCCCGAGCTTGGGGGCGTCGATGCGGTCGCAGGGATTGTCCTTCAGGTCGCCTTCCTCGATGCACCAGTTGAAGAAGGACCGGAAGGAACTGAGCATCCGGGCCTGGGAGCGCTTGGACAGGCCTTTTTGGATGCGTTCCGAGAGATAGCGCTCCACTTCCGCCGTGCCGATGTCGGCCGGCCGGTATCCTTCATACGCCGACAGGAGTCCCTCCACGTCCCGGGCGTAGGATGCCACCGTGTTCGGCGACATCCCCCGCTCGATCCGCAGGTAGTTGCGGAAATCCTCGGCGAGCCGGCTCATCAGAGGGTGCCGTATTTGCGGCCGTATTCGAGCATCTGCCCGAGATAGTCGTCGGTGTACACGATTTCGTAGTCGACGACCTTCCCGTCCTTCTCCACCGGGCGGATCTCCGGGTTGATGAAGCCGCCGTAGGGTTTCAGGCCCAGGGCGTCGTAGCGTTCCTTCACCTCCTTGTGGAGGGCCGGGTCGATGTGGACGGCATAGGTCTCGATGAGGGCCTTGCCGGCGGCGTAGTCGCCCTCGGACTTGATGCGCTGGATCTCGGCGAGGAGTTCGGCGAACAGGGCGCGGAGCTTCCCGTAGTCATTGACCACGAAATAGGTCTTGCCGTCGCGGACTTTCTTCTCGATGACGTGGTCCGCGGCGCCCTTCTCGAAGCACCATTCGGCGACGAGCTTGCGGTTCTGCATGTGGGCCTCGGTGTTGGGCCGGCCCAGTTCCACGCGGTTGAACTGCACCATCAGGCCGTTGCGGATGTAGCTGTCGTATTCGGCCTTGTAGGCCTCCGGGTCAGGCATGATGCCCAGTTCGACCATCTTCGGGTCGGCCGTGTAGTAGAGGCCGAACAGGTCGGCGCGGGCTTCCTCCAGGGCGGAGGCGTATTCGCCCATCGCCGTGGTGGACACGCCCGGGAGCAGCTGGCCGGAGCCGTGGCCCAGGCATTCGTGCAGGTCGGTGTGGATCTCGTCGGCGACGGTGCCCCACTGCTTGCTGCGGGCGACTTCGGCCTCGTCCCAGGCGAACTCGGAGAGCACGCTCTTCGGGAATTCCTGCGCGGAATAGTCATAGGTGTGGGTGATGTTCGCGATCGTGACGCTCTTGGAGCCGTGGTCCTTGCGGATCCAGTCGGCGTTCGGCAGGTTGATGCCGATAGGCGTGGACGGATAGCTGTCGCCGGCGAGGCAGACGGCGTTGATCACCTTCGCGGACACGCCCTTGACGGTGGCCTTCTTGAAGCGTGGGTCCACGGGGGAGTGGTCCTCGAACCACTGCGCGTTCGCGCTCAGCGTCTCGGTGCGGCGCGAGGCGTCGAAGTCCTTGATGTTGACATAGCCTTCCCAGGCGCCCTTGCGGCCCAGCGGGTCGTTGTAGTCCTCGACGAACCCGTTGATGAAGTCCACGGTGCCGAGGGTGTCCTTCACCCACTCGATGTTGAATTCATCCCACTTGCGGAGGTCGCCGGTGCGGTAGTACTCCACGAGGAGTCCCAGGGCGCGCGACTGGATGTCGTTCTCGGCCACGGCACGGGCCTTCAGGAGTTCTTCGCAGATCTTCTCGAGGGCGGGGGAATAGATGCCGCCCACCTTCCAGGGCAGTTCGCGGATGACGCCGTCCCCGCCCTTGACGACCTTCGTGTTGAGGCCGTAGGAGATGGGACATTCATCTTTCGGGTCCACGATGCCGGCGTAGTATTTCTCCACCTCGTCGCGGGTGACGCCGTCGTAGAAGTTCACGGCCGACAGGGCGACGATGTCGCCGGACGTCTCCGTGGAGCGGCGCTGGGGATATCTTTCGGGATTGTAGACGATGTCCACGAGGTCGCCATCGTCGATGCCGACCGCCTTCAGCAGCTCCGCGAAATAGGGGGCGGGGCAGGCCGGGAAGAACTTGTCCTCGGCGTAGTGGTGGTGCATGCCGTTGGAGAAGAAGAGACGTTTGGCATAGACCGTAAAGGCTTCGAAATCAGCGCTCTTGCGGTCGCCCTTGTAGTTTTCCAGGATCTTCTCCACGGCGTGGCGGACGCGGAGGTTGTCCTTGCAGTTCTGGTCCCAGAGGATGTCGCGGCCGTACTTGGCGGCTTCGGCGAGGTGATAGGCGTATTCCTTCTGTTTCAGGGAAAGGCTGTCCCAGCCGGGGACCTGGTAACGCATGACCTTGAGGTCGGCGAACGAATCGACGGTATAGCGGAAATCCGCGATTTCCGCGTCCCCCGCTTTCTTTTCCGAGCAGGCGCCCACGAGGGCGGCGGCTCCCAGTGTCATCATCATCTTGCAGAAACGGTTCATAGGTGTCAATTTGATGCAAAATTATGAAATAAATCATTAACTTTGTCCGACCTATCGGCTTTTTATGGCGAAAGTCCGCCTCATATTCCTGTCCCTGCTGACGCTGCTGTTCTGCTCCTGCGAGCAGGACGGCCTGGACCTGACCTTGACCCTCGGCCCCTACGGGAAGGAAAGCCGCCAGGTGCTGCTCCTGTACGGGGCCGGCTTCAATTCCCTGAGCGGCGACATCTGGTCCAACATCGACGTGATCAAGCGGGGGTACCTCCCCGGAAAGGGCCGGAACGACGATGTCGTCCTGGTGTTCAGCCACCTGACCAAGAACAACCGCCGGATCTACAGCTCGGAGACGGCCCCGGTCCTGATCCGGCTGTACAACGAGCATGGGGAGGCCCGTGCGGATACGATCCGGACCTGGCCTGTCGGGACGCCCGTGGCCAACAAGGAGATGATGACGGAGGTCTTCAACTGGGTCCGGGAGGAATTCCCGGCCGACGGATACGGCGCCATCATGTCCTCCCACGCCACCGGCTATCTTCCGGAAGACTATTACGCGAATCCCAAGAAATATGAGGGAAGGGACCGGGGCAGTTCCAGTTCCTGGAGCCCGCAGCTGCGGTCTTTCGGTCAGGAGTATTATGATGCGGGGACCAAGACGCAGGAGATGGAGATCAAGGACCTGGCGGCCGCCATCCCCTACAAGCTGGACTATCTCGTGTTCGATGCCTGCCTGATGGGCACGGTGGAAGTGGCCTGGGAGCTTCGGAACGTGTGCTCCTACGTCGCCTTCTCGCCCTGTGAGATCCCGGCGGCGGGATTCGATTTCCGGAACCTGGTAGAACATCTGCTCAAGCCGGAAGTCCCGGACGTGATGGCCGTCTGCCAGGATTATTTCGCCTTCTACCAGCACGATACCACCTACGGGGCGACCATCACCCTCGTGGACTGCAGCCGGCTGGACCGCCTGGCCGCGACCTGCCGCGACCTGTTCGACCGCTACCGTTCCGGCATCCGGAATCTGGACGGAAAGAACGTGCAGGTGTACGACCGCCGGATAGATTCCAAGAAGTACTACGCCTTCTTCGACCTCAAGGATATGCTCCGGGAGGCCGGCGCTTCGGAGACGGACCTGGCCAGCCTCCAGGCCGCGCTGGACGAGGCCATCGTCTATGAGGCCCATACCGCCAAGTTCATCAACGTGCAGCTGGACCGTGTCTGTGGTCTCGCGACGTATCTCCCGGCCTATCCCGACTACCGCCGGGACATCTACCACGGCACGGAGTTCCTGGACTACTTCTACCAGGAGAACATCGCCTGGAACCAGGCGACTGCCCTGGTGGTGGAGTAATTCCCTCCTTTCGCTTCTCAAGGTCCCGCCAGGACGCAGCGGGAGAGTTTGTCGTAGTGTTCCTCCGAGAGGATACCGGCTTTGTGCAGCCCTTCCAGGGTCCAGGCTTCCCGGGGTTGATGCGTCCGGTACAGGACGATGGAATGGGCCTCGTCCCTGGAGATGTGCGGATGGCGGGCCAGATCGCGTTCGGCGAGCGTCCAGATGGGGTACGGCTCCGGCGGGGAGCAGGTGATGAGATCCTTCAGGGCCTGGTATTTCTCCCGGTCGAAATGGTAGATCTCCAGCAGCTGTTCCGGATGGGAATACCCCCCGAGCGAGGTCCGGTAGGAGACCATCTTCGACGCGAAATAGGGGCCGATGCCGGGGAGTGTCTCGAAAGCGGCGCTGTCCGCCTTGTTCAGGTCGATGCGGGGAATGTCGATGTACGGTTCCAGCCGGTCGAAGACGGAATCGGCCACCACATAAGACTTGGCGAAGTCCGAGGGCCGGCGGAACCGGCCGCCTTTTGCGCGGTAGTTCAAGATGGACTGGGCCTGCTTCTCCGAAAAGCCCAGACGCATCAGGTCTTCCAGCGTGGCCGTGTTCGGGTTGAATCGGAAGGATTCTGCCCGTCGCGGGGAAGCTTTCTCGCGGATGCGGACAGCCTCCGGGTCGCGTTCCGCCGATTTCCGGAAATAGACCGTGTCGGATTCCGCTTCCATCGGCTCCGTTTCCGGATCCGACTTCGGTTCCGCTTTCGGCCGGATTCTTTCGATGACATACACGGTGTCCGGGCGGTCGCGGTCCGCGACCAGACGCGTCACCGCCGCCTTGTGCACGAACAGGGCGGTTTCGAATCCGATGATGAGGAATACGAGGGCGATGGCGCCCGTGGTGAAGCTACTCTTCAGGGTCTTCTGTCTCTTCCCCTCTTCCATAACGCTTCTTCTTGACAGGTTTCACCGGCTCCGCGCCGGCCACGACGATGACGATTTCGCCTTTGGGTTCATGCGCCCGGAACCAGGCGGCGACTTCCTGGAGGGTGCCTCGTCTGTGCTCCTCGTGGAGCTTGGAGATTTCCCGGGCGACGGAGCAGCGGCGCTCCGGCCCGAAATGTTCTGCGAATTGTTCCAGCGTCTTCACGAGCCGGTAGGGGGACTCGTAGAAGACCATGGTGCGGGTTTCCGCCTCGAGGGCGGTGAGCAGGGTCTGCCGGCCTTTCTTCTGCGGGAGGAAACCCTCGAAGCAGAAGCGGTCGCACGGCAGGCCGGAGGAGACGATGGCCGGGATGCAGGCCGTGGCGCCCGGAAGGGTCTGGACTTCGATCCCTTCCTCCGCGCAGGTGCGGGCCAGCAGGAAGCCCGGGTCGGAGATGCCGGGGGTGCCGGCGTCGCTGACCAGGGCGACGTTCAGCCCGCCCAGGATGCGCTCCTTCACGAGCTGCACCGTCTGGTGCTCGTTGAATTTGTGGTGCGACTGGAGCGGGCGGCGAATGTCGTAGTGGTGGAGGAGCACCGAGCTGGTGCGGGTGTCCTCCGCCAGGATGAGGTCCGCCTCCTTCAGGACCTGTACGGCCCGGAAGGTCATGTCGTCCAGGTTCCCGACCGGGGTCGGGACGATGAAAAGCTTTCCCGCCATCAGCCCAGTTTCTTGCGGACGGCCATCATGAAGTTGTACACGATGTCGGACTTGAGGTTCCAGTCCGGGAACCGCTCCAGCAGGTAGTCCACCGCCTCGTCCAGGGAGGACAGGGCGTTCAGTTCGCTGATGGTCTTGTCATACAGGGCGTAGTCTTCCTTGAACAGGGTGCCGATGAACAGGGCCCGGTCGTACAGCGAAATGCCGCTCCGGAGGTTCTTCACCGACATCCCCGGCTTGTCCAGCCGCCACGGCAGCCTCTCCGTCTCCGGACGCGATACGGGCGCGGGTTTGGGCGCTTCGGGCGCTTCGACAGGCTCGGCAACCGGCCCTTCGACAGGCCCTTCGGCAGGCTCAGGGACCGGTTCCGGCTCCAGGACCGGTTCCGGCTCGACGACGGGTTCCGGCTCCGGGATGTCGGGGACGCCGATCTCCATGTCGGTGAAATCCGACTCTTCCACGGTTTCCTCCTGGGGGAGCTGCCGGAAGGCTTCCAGCCTGTCCTCGAACGCCCGGACCTGCTCCTTCAGCGAAGCGAGTTCGGCTTCGAGTTCCTGCAAGATTTCTGTTCGATTATTCTCCATAATTGACTATCTTTGCAAAAGACTACCTAACAAAGTTAAGGAAATGTTTTTGGAAAACACAAAAAAATCGGGCAGCATCGAGGTCATCTGCGGCTCGATGTTCTCCGGCAAGACGGAGGAACTGATCCGGCGGCTCAAACGGGCCCAGTTCGCCAAGCAGAAGATTGCCACTTTCAAGCCCACCATCGACAAGCGCTATTCGGACCTGGACGTGGTCTCGCACGACTCCCACAGCATTTCCTGCACCCCCATCAAGACCCCTTCCCGGATGCTCCAGATCGACCCGGACATCGAAGTCGTGGGCATCGACGAAGCCCAGTTCTTCGATGACAGCATCATCGGGGTCGTCCAGGAGCTCGCCGGCCGCGGTGTCCGCGTGATCATCGCCGGCCTGGACACGGACTTCCTCGGGAAGCCCTTCGGACCGATGCCCGGCCTGATGGCCATCGCGGAGGACGTCCAGAAGGTCCATGCCATCTGCGTCCGTTGCGGCTCCCTCGCGAACCACTCGCACCGTCTTTCCGCCAGCAAGAAACTGGTTGTCTTGGGCGAAAAGGATACCTACGAGCCCCTCTGCCGGGACTGCTACAACAAGGCAGTCCAGGAGGACAAGGAAGCGTGACGGCCTTCGGAAAGCAAATAAAAAGGACAGCCCCTGCGAGCTGTCCTATTTTCATGTTCCGCGGCCTTGCCGTCACAGGATCAGTTCGGCGAAGTCGTAATGTCCGGTGTGGGCGTTGTAGACGACGCCGTAGTCCTCGTCCCGCAGGTATTTCCCGCTGATCTCGTCATAGACGGCCAGGTGCAGCACGGCAGTGATAAAGCTGTCGCTGACATTCCGGGTCAGGTCGATGAAGATGGCTTCCAGGTCGTTTTCCGTCAGGTGTTTGTGGTGGAAGCCTTCGTAAAGGACCGGGTCGATGCGGATGAGATCGCCGTTGGCATAGGTGAGCGTGGCATCGGCCTCGACGGACAGGTTCACGTCGAAATGGCAGGCGCTCGCGACAAAGAGCGCGCACACCAGCGAGAGGAGGGCAAGGACTCGTTTCATAGGCGGGATCAGTCTTCTACGTTGTCCAGGGCGGCCCGGATCTTGGCCTCGATCTCGTCGGCGAGTTCGGGGTTGTCCTGGAGGAGTTTCTTGACGGCTTCGCGGCCCTGCGCGAGCTTCTGGTCGTTGTAGCTGAACCAGGAACCGGACTTGGCGATGATGCCGAGCTCCACGCCCAGGTCCACAAGCTCGCTCGAGTGCGAGATGCCTTCGCCGAAGACGATGTCGAATTCCGCCTTCTTGAACGGCGGGGCCATCTTGTTCTTGACGACCTTCACCTTCACGTGGTTGCCGAGGGCTTCCTCGCCGTCCTTGATCTGGGTGGTGCGCCGGATGTCCAGGCGGACGGAAGCGTAGAACTTCAGGGCGTTGCCGCCCGTGGTGGTCTCCGGGTTGCCGAACATGATGCCGATCTTCTCGCGGAGCTGGTTGATGAAGATGCAGCAGGTGTTCGTCTTGGAGATGTTCGCGGTGAGCTTGCGGAGGGCCTGGGACATCAGGCGGGCCTGGAGGCCGACCTTGTTCTCGCCCATCTCGCCTTCGATTTCCGCTTTCGGAGTCAGGGCGGCGACCGAGTCGATCACGACGATGTCGATGGCGCCGCTCCGGATGAGGTTGTCTGCGATCTCGAGCGCCTGCTCGCCGTTGTCGGGCTGCGAGATCAGGAGGGTTTCGAGGTCCACGCCCAGGGCCTTCGCATAGGTCCTGTCGAAGGCGTGTTCCGCGTCGATGATGGCGGCGATGCCCCCGGCCTTCTGCGCCTGGGCGATCGCATGCACGGCGAGGGTGGTCTTACCGCTGGATTCGGGGCCGTAGATCTCGATGATCCTCCCTTTCGGGTAGCCGCCGATTCCGAGGGCGTGGTCCAGGGCGATGGACCCGCTCGGGATAACCTGCGCCGCATCCCATTCTGGCTGATCTCCCAACTTCATGATGGTACCTTTCCCGTAATCCTTCTCGATCTTGTCGATCGTCGCCTGCAATGCCTTCAGTTTGGCGGCATTGACTTCCGCACCGGTCTTTTCTTCTACTGCTTTAGCCATAATGATGTTTGTTATACGTTTCCCGGGCGCTGCGGCCCGATTGGTACAAAGTTAGGAAATAAAATGGTAAATAAAAGCTCCTTGTCGGTTTCTGCGTGCAAAGATCGGCCCAGATTGTACCAAATTACGGCACAGGAAGCGAGCCCTTGCTAAATTCTTGCAAAAATGTTAAATTTGTAGACCTTATGGAAAAGACCAGGCTCCTCGGAAAAACGCCCGCCGAACTCAAGGAAATCGCCCTTGCTGCGGGGTTGCCGGGATTCACGGGCAAGCAGATCGCCCAGTGGATCTACGGCAAGCGCGTGCGTTCCATCGCGGAAATGACGAACATCTCCAAGGCGGGGCGCGAGCGGCTGGAGGAGCAGTACGAGGTGGGCGTCGCCCTCCCGCTGGACAAGGCGGAGTCCGTCGACGGCACCTGCAAGTACCTTTTCCCCGTGAACGGCGACCCCGGCAACGCCGTGGAGGCCGTCATGATTCCCGACGGGGACCGCAAGACCCTGTGCGTGTCCTCCCAGGCCGGCTGCAAGATGGGCTGCAAGTTCTGCATGACGGGCCGCCAGGGCTTCCACGGAAGCCTTTCCGCGGCGGACATCCTGTCCCAGTTCTTCGGCATCGACGAGGCGGCGGAGCTCACGAACACCGTGTTCATGGGCATGGGCGAGCCGCTGGACAACTGGGAGGAAGTGAAGCGCGCGATCGAGGTCCTTACCGCGGACTGGGGGTTCGCCTGGAGCCCCAAGCGCATCACCCTCTCCACCATCGGCGTCCTGCCCAACCTGAAACGCTTCCTGGACGAATGCAAGTGCCACCTGGCCGTGAGCCTCCACAACCCCTTCCCGGAGGAACGCCTCGCCCTCATGCCGGTCCAGAAAGCCTATCCCCTTGAGGACGTCATCGCCCTCCTCCGCCAATACGATTTCACCGGCCAGCGCCGCGTGAGTTTCGAATACACGATGTTCGCCGGGCACAACGACACGCCCCGGCATGCCGACGCCCTCCTCCGTCTCCTGCACGGCCTGGAGTGCCGCGTGAACCTCATCCGGTTCCACCGGATCCCGGATTTCCCGTACGGCACCAGCCCGCAGGCTTCGATGGAGGCCTTCCGGGACCGCCTCACGCGGGGCGGGATCACGGCCACCATCCGCGCCTCCCGGGGCGAGGATATCTTCGCCGCCTGCGGCCTGCTTGCCGGGCAGCACAACCACGCTTAGACCATGAAGAGATACCTGCTCATCCTGTTCCTGTTCGCATCCACGGTCCTGTCGGCGCAGACCACGACGTCCGCCGGCTTCGGCCTGGATCCGTCCGACGAACAGGCCGTCGCGGAGATGAAGGCCCGGATGGACCGGATCCGCAAGCACCGGCCCACGCTGGCCCTCGTCCTGAGCGGCGGCGGTGCCAAGGGCGCGGCGACCGTGGGCGCGCTCAAGTACCTGGAGCAGTACAAGTTCCCCGTGGACATGGTCGTGGGAACGAGCATCGGCGGCCTCATCGGCGGCGTCTATGCGATGGGCTACACCCCGGATTTCCTCGACTCGCTGATGCGGAACATCGACTGGGACCGCACGATGAGCGACCGGATCGACTGGGAATACATCCCGTACGGCCGCCGGAGGTACAAGGAGCGTTTCGCCCTGTCCTTCCCGTTCTTCTACAGTGTCAAGGACTTCCAGAACCAGCTCCAGGAAGACATCCGCTACGCCAATCCCACGGACGGCAAGCTGCATCTCGCGGCCGGTGACGGCGATGCCGACGGCATGGTGCTGAAAAGCCTGATGAGCAGCCTCCCTTCCGGCTACATCTTCGGCCAGAACGTCCAGTACCTGATCTCCAGCCTCACCCCGGGGTATGCCGATTCCACGGACTTCCTCCGCCTGCCGGTCCCGTTCGCCTGCGTGGCGACGGACGTCGTCTCCGGCCGGGCGAAAGTCTGGCATAGCGGCAGCCTCAACACGGCGATGCGCTCCACGATGTCCATTCCGGGCTTTTTCTCCCCGGTCCGCACCCGCGGCATGGTGCTGGTGGACGGCGGCATGCGCAACAATTTCCCGGTGGACCTCGCCCGGCAGATGGGGGCCGACATCGTCATCGGCGTGGACCTCTCCGACTCCAAGTCGGGCTATGAGGAGATCCACAACATCGCCGACATCCTCTGGCGCGGCATCGACATGTTCGCCGAGGATTCCTTCGAGCGGAACATCCGGAACGTGGACGTGCGCATCAAGCCGGACTTGACCGGCTACGGGATGATGAGTTTCGACGCCGTCGCCATCGACACGATGCTCAACCGCGGCTACAAGGCGGCCGAGGAGATGAAGGAAGAACTGGACGCGGTCCGGCGCTGGGTGGGGACCGACACCCTCCGGTACGCCGGTCCGAAGGCCATCGACATCGACCGCACCCCGGTCCTCATCGACAGCATCGAGATCCTGGGCGTTTCCGGCAAGGAAGCGGATTACCTGCGGGCGAAACTCAAGGTCCATGCCGGCGACCGTGTGTCCCGCGACGACGTGGAGGACGCCCTGAACACCATTTTCGGCAAGGGGTCCTACGAATATGTCAGCTACGACATGCTGGGCCGGGAGGAGCCGTTCCACCTGCGGATCAACTGCAAGCGCGGCCCGAAGCACCTGCTGGGCATCGGCTTCCGGCTGGATACCGAGGAACTCGTGTCCCTGCTGCTGAACGTGGGCCTGAACACGACGGCCATGCGCGGCTCGTCCCTGGACCTGACGGCCCGGGTGGGCGCGAACCCGTACCTGGACGTGCACTACGCCTACGAAACGCCCCGGTGGCCTACCTTCAACATCCGGGCGGACCTCCGCTGGACGGACCACAACAACTTCCTGATGGGGGAGAACCGGTTCAACGTCGCCTACCTGACCACCAACCAGGAAATTTACGCCTCCAACATGGAGTGGTCGAACTTCGACGTCAAGGGCGGCCTGCGGAATACCTATTTCAACATCGCGCACCTCCTCGCGAGCGACGTGATCGGCGACTATGACCGCTCCCTGTGGCGGATGGACTATCCGGGCGTGTTCATCGATGGAACCGCCTATACGCTGGACGACGGCTACTTCCCGCGCCAAGGCTTCTCCGCGCACCTGCGGTACGACCTGGTCTCCCGCGTGTTCGACGGCCCCGGCTATCCGGGCTTCTTCGGCATCGTCTCGGGATCGGGCCAGATGCCCGTCCCCATCGGTCGGCGCTTCACCCTGTCGCTGATGGGCGGCTTCCGCTTCATCTTCGGTGACGATATCCCGATTCCGTTCGCGAACGTCCTCGGAGGCGAGATGCTCGGGCGGTACGTGGACCACCAGCTGCCGTTCATCGGCATCAACAACGCCGCTTTCCGGCGGAACAACCTCGTCGTCCTGCGGTCGGACCTCCGTTACCAGATCTTCCGGAACAGCTACCTCACCGCGGCCTTCAACTACTCCCGCGATTTCTACAGCTTCCGCCAGTTCGAGAACGGCGAGAACCTCTACGGCTTTGGCCTGGGCTATGCCTACGACACGATCGTGGGCCCGCTGAAGGCCATCGTCCACTGGTCGTCGATGACCCGCAAGGTGGGCGCCTACCTGTCCCTCGGTTTCGATTTCTAGGCCCATGGAAGAGCAGAAAGTCCTCGAACGGCTGCAGCGCCAGTGCGCACGGATGGAGTACTGCGTCTCCGACATCCGCCGGAAGGCCCTGAAGGCGATGGAAGGCGACCCCGACGCGGCCGACCGCATCGTCGCCTCGCTGGTGAAGGACCGCTTTGTCGATGACCGGCGCTTCGCCGCCGCCTTTGCCCGGGAGAAATCCGCCCTGCAAGGGTGGGGGACCGTGAAGATCCGCTTCCAGCTCCGCGGGAAGGGGGTTCCCGATGAAATCATTGCCGAGGCCCTGCAGGAGATCGACCCTGCGAAGGCGGCCTCGAAACTGGATAAACTGGCCGCTGACCGGTACCGCATCCTCAAGGACGACCCCCAGTGCCGCCTGAAGCTCCTGAAGGCGCTCCTTTCCCGGGGATACGGTTACGACGAGGTGGAGGCGGCCGTGAAACGTGTGATGCCATGAAACGATTCTTTTTGACGGCCGTAGCGCTGCTGCTGGCCTTGCCGGGCCTCGTCGCCCGGGACTTCGACCTGGATTTCGAAGATGCGACCCTGCGGCTGGACTATGTGTTCTGCGGGGACAACGCGCACCAGGCCATCTATTTCCAGCAGGCCCTGAGGACTTCCCGGTGGGCCGGCCGGCGGCACAACCTCGCCAGGCCGCTGCTGGAAGGCAACGGCCAGATCCGCGTCCTGGATCCCGAAACGGGGGAGTGCCTGTATGCCAATTCCTTCTCCACCCTGTTCCAGGAATGGCAGGTGGAAGAGGAAGCCACGCGCGTGCAACGGGCCTTCGAGAACTGCTACCAGGTTCCGTTCCCCAAGCGGCCGGTGGACATCGAGGTTTTCCTCATGGACACGCACCGGAACCGGTCTTCCTACCTGAAGCACCGGATCGACCCGGCCGACATCCTCATCCGGAAGGTGGCGGACAACGAGTACTCCTCCGCCGTCATCTGGCAGGGCGGTCCGCTGGACGAAACCATTGACATCGTGGTCGTTTCCGAAGGCTACGCCGCCTCCGAGAAGGCCAAGTTCTACGGGGACGCCGAGCGCGTCGCGCAGGCGCTCTTCCACCACGAGCCGTTCGCCAGCCGGCGGAACAAGTTCGCCGTCCGGGCCGTTTTCGCGCCTTCGCAGGATTCCGGCGTCAGCGTCCCGCGGAACGGCAGCTGGAAGCGCACCGTCGCGGACAGCCACTTCGACACCTTCTACACGGACCGGTACCTGACTTCCTCCGCGCAGCAGAAGATCTTCGACCTCATCGGCACCGTGCCGTTCGAGCACATCGTGCTGCTGGTCAATACGGCCATCTACGGCGGGGGCGGCATCTACAATTCCCTGACCATCATGAACAGCGACCATCCCACCTTCGTTCCGGTGATGGTCCACGAGTTCGGCCACGCCTTCGGCGGCCTGGCCGACGAGTACGCCTACGGCGACCAGGTGGAAACGCCCTATCCGGCCGATACGGAGCCCTGGGAGCCCAATATCACCACGCTCCACGATTTCGCTTCCAAGTGGCAGGATATGCTGCCCAAGGACATCCGGATCCCGACGCCGGTCGATGAGCTGGACAAGCAGAATGTCCGCCGGCTCTGGCGCACCTTCACCCAGGAGCAGAAGGACCTGCTGAACCTGAAGGTCGGCGTGTACGAGGGGGCCGGCTATCAGCTCCACGGCGTATACCGGCCCGTGCAGGAATGCCGCATGCGCATCAACGAGTGCGAGGAATTCTGCCCCGTCTGCGCGCGCGCCATCGTACAGATGATTGATTATTATACCCGTTAAGCATATGAAACGAATCTTGACCCTGGCCGTGCTGGCGCTCTTCGCCCTGACGGCCGCCGCCCAGCCGGACACCCCGGTGGTGAAGTACCTGAAAGGCGACATCCGCCGCGCCGCGTTCAACACGCATTCCTACGAATTCGAGCCCGTCAAGGACACGCCCGCCCCGAAGGGGTACAAGGCGTTCTACATCAGCCACTACGGACGCCACGGCTCCCGTTCGGACTGGGGAGGCCCGCAGTATAAGCTGGTCCGCGACCTCCTTACCCAGGCCAACGAGCAGCATTTGCTGACGCCCGCCGGCGACTCCCTGATGAAGGAGGCCGCCCTCCTTTACAAACTGCACGATGGCATGGACGGCCGCCTGACTCCCCGAGGTGTCCGCGAGCACGCGCAGCTCGCCGAGCGGATGTACAACCGTTTCCCGGAAGTGTTCAAGAACGGCAGCAAGCATCTTCGCGCCGTTTCCAGCACCACGCCGCGCTGCATCGTGTCCATGAACGGCTTCACCGCCCGTCTCCAGGCGCTGCAGCCGGACCTGGACATGGACCTGGACACCGGCGAGAAATACTACGCCTACATCGCCCGCGGTGAGAACAGCACCCTCATCGCCCGCACCAACAAGGCCCTGGACGAATACAAGAAGACCATCCAGTGGGACAACGAGACCGTGTACAAGACCCTGTTCACGGATCCCGAAGCGGCCAAGAAGCTCATTCCGAACGCCTGGGATTTCCAGAACGCCATCTACGACTGCGCCCGCGTCTCGGATCCCTTCGACATCCCGGACAACATGTTCCGTTACCTCCCCTTCGAGAACGTGGTCCATTTCCATGAGCTGAACTTCCTCTCCGCCTACCTGAACCAGTGCGACTCCAAGCTGAACGGGGAGATCCGCATGCCGCGCTCCCAGGAGCTGGTCGACACCCTCATCAGCCAGGCGGACGCCGTCATCGCCGGCAAGGTGCAGAAGGCCGCCGACCTGTGCTTCGGCCACGACTGGCCTTTCCTGGGCCTGGTGTGCTACCTGGGCCTGGAGGGCGTGAGCGAGCGTTATACCGTGGAGGAAGCCGCCGCGAACTGGCTTCCTTCCTACTACTGTCCTTTCGCGACGAACCTGCAGATGATCTTCTACCGGAGCAAGAAATCCGACGACATCCTGGTCAAGTTCCTGATGAACGAGCGGGAGACGAAGCTACCGGCCCTGCAGGCCGTCAACGGCATCTTCTACCGCTGGGACGATGTCAAGGCCTGGTGCGCGAAGCGCATCCCGAAGACGCGGATCGTCGCCCACCGCGGCTACTGGGAGGGCAATGCGGAGAACTCCGTCGCCTCCTTCCGCAAGGCGCAGGAATACGGTCTCTGGGGCAGTGAGTTCGACATCCATCTGACCGCCGACGGCGTGCCCGTCGTCCACCACAACCAGATGATCGGTGAACTGGACATCCAGAAGAGCAATTTCGAGGATGTCCGCGCGAACCGGCTTGCCAACGGCGAACATATCCCGACCCTGGCCGAGTACATGGCCCAGGCCGCGCGGAGCCGCGAGTGCATGCCCGTGCTGGAACTCAAGCCGCAGACCACCGTGGAACGTGAAGATGAACTCGTGGAGAAGTGCCTCCAGGCCCTCCGCCCGGCCGCTCCGCGAAACGTCCCGCCGGAGTTCGCCTCCTTTGCCCGCCGGTCTTCCGAGCCCACCAAGGTCGTGTTCATCTCCTTCAGCCACCACATCTGCCAGGAACTCGCCAAGAAGGCCCCCGGCTACACGGTCCAGTACCTGGGCGGCGACCTTACCCCGGCCCAGCTGCACGCGGAAGGGATCAACGGCATCGACTACCACTACAGCGTGTTCAAGAAGCATCCGGAATGGGTGAAGGAAGCGCACGACCTCGGGATGAGCGTCAATGTGTGGACCGTGGACGATCCGGAAGACATCCGCGCGATGCGCGACCTGGGCGTGGACCAGATCACCACGGACAAGCCCGCCCTGACCCGCGAGATCCTCTGGGAGCGTTAGTTGTTTTATCCCGCCCAAATGCTTATTTTTGCAAGAATATAATTTTAAGACTATGGTAAAAGTTGACGTTAAAGGTTGCTGCGGCTTCGTGGATGGAGCCAAGTATGATACGTATGTGGGCAAGGCCCTCGATGCTTTCGATGTCCTCGTCGCCGGAAACGGCGCCGGCAATGACTTCCTGGGATGGAAGCATCTGCCGTCCGAAACGCCTGAAAGCCTGATTGCGGATTGCGAGGCGATCCGCGACGACTGGAAGGCCAAAGGCGTGGACCTGGTGATCGCCATCGGCATCGGCGGTTCCTACCTCGGCGCCAAGTGCGCGATCGAGGCCCTCAGCCACAACTTCGCGAAGCAGCTGGCGAAGAAAGACGCCGCCGAGGTGGTCTTCGCCGGCAACAACCTGTCCGAGGAATACCTCGCCGAACTGATGGACCTGGCCGCTGAGCGCAATGTTGCCTGCATCGTCATCTCCAAGTCCGGCACCACCACCGAGCCCGCCGTCGCCTTCCGCATCGTGAAGCAGTACCTGGAGGACACCTACGGCAAGAAGGAGGCGGCCGAGCGCATCGTCGCCATCACCGACGCCAAGAAGGGCGCCCTCAAGACCCTGTCCACCCAGGAAGGCTACAAGACCTTCGTCGTCCCGGACAACGTGGGCGGCCGCTTCTCCGTCCTCACCCCCGTGGGCATCCTGCCCATCGTGGTAGCCGGATTCGACGTGCGCGCCATCCTCGCCGGCGCCCTGGAGGCCGAGAAGGCCCTCGCCGTGAAGTCCGCGGAGAACCCCGCCGTCGTGTACGCCGCGATGCGGAACCTTCTCTATCAGGAATACGGCAAGAAGGTGGAGATCCTCGTCAACTACAATCCCAAGTTCACCTACCTCGCCGAATGGTGGAAGCAGCTCTACGGCGAGTCCGAGGGCAAGGACGGCGTGGGCATCTTCCCCGCCTCCGTCAACAACACGGCGGACCTGCACTCCATGGGCCAGTTCATCCAGGAAGGCGACCGCGTGATGTTCGAGACCGTCGTCCATGTGGAGAAGGCCACCCGCACCGTGGTCATCGGCTCCGACCCCCAGAACCTGGACCAGCTGAACTACCTCGCCGGCAAGAACGTCGAGCACTGCAACCACATGGCCGAACTCGGCACCGTCATCGCCCACCAGGACGGCGGCGTGCCCCAGATGCAGGTGTCCGTGGAGAAGGTCGACGCCTTCAACCTCGGTTCCCTGTTCTATTTCTTCGAATTCGCGTGCGGCGTGAGCGCGTACACGCTCGGGGTGAATCCCTTCAACCAGCCCGGCGTGGAGGCCTACAAGAAGAACATGTTCGCCCTCCTCGAAAAGCCCGGCTATGAGGAGGCGACGAAAGCCATCAAGGCCCGCCTATAGGGAATTCGTCGAAGGAAACGGGCTGTTCGTCTAAAACCGGCGTCAGCCTCTTGCATATTGCGGTACTTTTGCTCTCGGAAATCGAAAACAAAAGTATCGCAATATCATGAAAAGAATCTTCCTCCTCCTCGCCGTCCTGTTCGCAGGCCTCGCCGCGAACGCCCAGGAAATCCGTACCGTCAAAGGCATCGTCCTCGACTCCCTGACCCGTCAGCCGGAGCCGGCGGCCATCCTCCAGTTCTTCAAGGTCGGTGACGACTCCAAGGCCGTCGCCTTCACCACCACCGCGGAGGACGGCACGTTCGTCCATACCTTCGACATCAAGGGCAACTATTACCTCCTCTTCGACAACATGGGCCGCAAGCAGGCCCGCCGTTACTTCAAGATCAACGGCGAAGAGATCATCGACCTGGGCGAGATCCTCGTCGAGGACGCCGCCGAACTCCTCAAGGCCGGCACCGTCACCGCGCTGCGTCCGCTCGTGAAGATGGAAGTGGACAAGATTACCTATAACGTGGAGGACGACGTGGACTCCAAGACCTCCACCGTGCTGGACATGCTCCGCAAGGTGCCGATGGTCTCCGTGGACGGCCAGGACAACATCTCCGTGAACGGCTCCTCCTCCTTCGTGGTCTACGTGGACGGCAAGCCCAACCAGATGATGTCCCAGAACGCCTCGCAGATCTTCAAGATGATGCCTGCGAGCTCCGTCAAGAACGTCGAGGTCGTCACCAACCCGGGTGTCCGCTATGATGCCGAGGGCGTGGGCGGCGTGCTCAACATCACCACCAACAAGGCCGTCACGGGCGGCCAGAGCGCGGCCGACGGCATGTACGGCACCCTCCGCGCCCAGGCTTCCACCCGCGGTTACGGCGGCGGCCTGTTCGGCAGCATGCAGCAGGGCAAGTTCGCCCTGACCGCGAACTTCAACGGCATGCAGCAGGGGAGCAAGGGTACCGTGATGGACATGACCCGCAAGCAGGACAACGGCTTCTCCACCTCCACCCACACCGAGTCCACGATGTCCATGCCGATGCTGATGGGCAACATCAGCGCCTCCTATGAGATCGATCCCCAGAACCTCGTGTCCGCCACCGTGGGCCTGATGCACTTCGGCACGAACAACACCGCCGGCACCACGAACACGATGCTCTTCGCCCCCGGCGCCGACGCCTTCACCTACACCGGTACGACCGAATCCCTGATGACCCGCAACAGCATCTCCGTGGGTACCGACTACCAGCACACCTGGGCCGATTTCCCCGGCCGCACCTTCACCCTGTCCTACCAGTACAACGGTGCTCCGTCCGTGAACAACACCCTGAACACCTTCAACGCGGAGAGCATCCCCGGTTTCGACCTCACCGACCGCAAGTCCGACGGCCGCACCGGCTCCACCGACCACACGGTCCAGGCCGACTTCACCACCCCGATGGGCCTGTACTACAGCCTCTCCACCGGCGCCAAGTACATCGACCGCCACAACTCCTCCAGCCAGCAGGACTACCTCTGGAACGGCTCCCAGTTCGTCATCAACCCCCTGAGCAGCCTGGACTATGACTTCTACAACCGCATCGGCGCGGCCTACGCCGAACTCACCGGCAACTTCGGCACCATCGGCGTGAAGGGCGGCGTCCGCTACGAGCACACCTGGCAGACCTACAACTCCACGGCCCAGACGAAAGCGTTCAGCACCGACTACGGCAGCCTCGTCCCGACCGCCAGCATCCAGTGGAGCCCGTCCATGACCCAGAACATCGGCATCAGCTACAACATGCGCATCTCCCGCCCGGGCATCTCCTACCTGAACCCGTACGTGGACACCACCGATCCGACCGCCCTCACCTACGGCAACACCGACCTGGAAGTCGAACGCGGCCACAACGTCTCCCTCGTGTACAGCGCCTATACCCCGAAGGTGATGGTGAACGCCACCCTGCGCTACAGCTACACCGGCAACGGTATCTCCGCCTACAGCTTCTTTGACGAGAACAACCTCCTGAACACGACCTACGGCAACATCGTCACGAGCCAGAGCACGGGCCTGAACGCCTACATGATGCTGAACCCGACCAACAAGACCCGCATCATGATCAACGGCGGCCTCACCTACAGCGACATCGCCAGCGCGCAGCTCGGCCAGCACAACAGCGGATGGGCCTACAACCTCATGCTGGGCGGCCAGCAGACCCTGCCCTGGGACATCCGCCTCTCCGCGAACGCCATCATGATGGGCAGCCAGGTGACCCTCCAGGGCCGTACGACGGGCATGTCGATGGCGATGGTCGGCCTCACCAAGTCCTTCCTCAATGACCGCCTGAGCTTCTCCGTGAACGGCATGCTCCCGCTGGCCAAGGGCTTCGAGATGTCCATGTCCTCCCACACCGTCGGCAAGGGCTTCGTCTCCGACATGAGCACCACCATCCCGATGCGCCAGATCACGTTCCAGGTCAGCTGGACCTTCGGCAAGCAGGGCAACTACTCCGCCAAGCGCGCCTCCCGCACCATCCAGAACGAGGACCAGCTGAACAGTACCACCACCGCCGAAAGCATGGGCTCGATTATGATGCAATAATTTACTATATTTGCAATATGCAAAATCTCCGGCGCAGAAATCTCATCCTGAACACCACCCAGATCGTCGTCTGGGCTGGTGTTTTTCTCGTTCCGGCCCTCGTCACCTGGACGACGACCGGCCATATGCAGCAGGCCTTCTTCGTGTTCCGCCACACCGCGCGGATGGTGCTTCCGCTGTTCCTCCTGTACGGCCTGAACTACTATCTGCTCGTTCCGCAGTTCCTGTATGGCGGGAAAGGGAAGGTGAAGTGGTTCTACATCCTCAATATCCTGCTGCTGGTGGGCTACAACCTGTACCGCTTCTGGCCCCGCGGACCGATGACACCGCCGGAGGAAGTCGTGCAGCAGATCGGGCTGCGGAACATCTGGGCCTTCTTCCTGGGCGGAATCATCGCCGCGGTCTTCTTCCAGGTCCTGATGATCCTGCTCGCGGTGGGACTCCGCCACCTGATGCGGATGAACGACCGGGAGATGCAGTTCGAGGAGGAGCGCCGCAAGACGGCCGAGGCCGAACTGACCTGGCTCAAGCATCAGCTCAACCCGCATTTCCTGTTCAATACCTTGAACAACATCTCGTCCCTGACGCAGATCGACCCGGACAAGGCGCAGGAGAGCATCGGCCAGCTGAGCGACCTGCTGCGGTACGCGCTGTACGACAGTGAGGCGGAGAAGGTCCAGCTCGCATCGGAGATCGAATTCATGGACAATTACATCGACCTGATGGCCCTCCGTTGCAACGAACTGACGACCGTCGAGAAGCATCTCGAGGCGCCGTCCAAGCCGGTGGAGGTGGCGCCGCTCCTTTTCATCTCCCTGGTGGAGAACGCCTTCAAGCACGGGGTCAACGCCCGGCATCCTTCCTTCGTGAAGGTATCGATGCACATGGACGGGGATGACCTGGTGTTCGCGTGCGACAATTCCCTGTTCGAGAAGCAGGGGACGGACCACATCGGCTCCGGCATCGGCCTGGAGAACATGAAGCGGCGGCTCGAGTTGCTGTACCCCGGCCGCTACGCCTATGAGCAGTCGGCCTCCGGCGACACGTATCACGTGCAAGTTACCTTGAAATCCTTATGACCTCCCTGCGCTGTTTCGTCGTGGACGACGAGCCCCTCGCCGTCAAGATGCTGGAGAATTTCATCGCCAGGACGCCCTTCCTGGAGCTGGTAGCCTCTTTCACCGACCCGGTCCTGGCCTTGTCCGAGATGCGGACGCAGGCCCCGGACCTGGTGTTCCTGGACATCCAGATGCCCGACCTGAGCGGGATGGAACTGTCCCGGATGGTCCCCGCCGGCACCCGCATCATCTTCACGACGGCCTTCAAGCAGTACGCGTTCGAGAGTTATGAGGTTTCCGCCCTGGATTTCCTGCTCAAGCCGATCCGCTACCAGAAGTTCCTGGAGGCGGCGGAGAAGGCGCGGGAATGGTTTGCGCTGAAGGAGGCGGCGACGGCTTCAGCGACCCCGGCGGCTCCGGCGTCCGAAGCGAAGACTTCGACGTTTTTCAAGGTCGATGGCGCCCTCCGGAAGGTGGAGTACGACGACATCCTGTTCGTCGAGGGAATGAAGGATTACGTGATGGTGTTCCTGGCTTCGCAGAAGCAGCCGCTCGTCACGCACGTGACGATGAAGGGGATGGAGGAGATGCTCCCTGCCGGGCAGTTCATGCGGATTCACCGGTCGTTCATCGTCGCCCTGGACAAGGTCGCCTCGGTGAGCAGCACCGGCGACGTGAAGGTGGGGGACCGGCTGCTGCACGTGTCCGACGCCTACCGCGAGGCCTTTGATGCGTACCTGCGGGAACATTCCATTGCAAGATAGGCGGGGGATGCCGCAATTGCGGTAAATCGACTGCAGAAGCATTTCCAAGTGCAATTGCGGCAACAGAAATAGCCAAAAGTGCTCTTTTTATGGACGCATTTGCTTGCAGAATGGTGTATAAGAAGGTTTTTCCGCAATTGCGGACATATACGAAGAAAGATGGCAAAGTTTTCTCTCTTTTTGTCGGCCTTGTGTCTGGCCGTTGTTTCTTGCGTACGGGTTCAGCCGGAGACCGCCGATTTCATTGGTAATCCCTATCTGCCTCTGTGGGAGCACGTTCCAGACGGGGAGCCGCGCGTGTTCGAGGATCCGGACAATCCCGGTCATTACCGCATCTATGTGACGGGCTCGCATGATACGCGTGCCGAAAGCTACTGCGGACAGGATGACCGTCAATGGTCGGCGCCGGTGGAGGATCTGACCGCCTGGCGGGACGAGGGCCCGGTGTTCACTTACTCTCAGAACGGAAACCTGAGTACGATCTATGCGCCGGACCTCGTAGAAGTGATGCGCAGGGATGACGGCTCGCGCAAGTATTACCTGTATCCGCACGCCTTGATGCATACGCCGATGGTGTGCGTCGGCGACCGTCCGGACGGCCCGTTCACGATTCTGAACATCCAGGACGGCAGGCTTACGCCCGGCAGTATCATGGGCTTCGACCCGGGCGTGCTGGTCGAACAGATCGACGATCCTGCGGATCCCGATTATGCCATCGGTTTCCGGGCTTACGGCGCCTGGGGCATCCAGCGGGCCAGCGCGACGGAGCTGGACCAGAACACGATGTTTTCTCCCCGCTACGGGAAGCCGGACTACCCTTTCTGGGTTCCTTCCATGATTACGTCTTATCTGGCGAATCTGCCGAAGGGACAGGCCGTGGCGGACGATCTGAAGCAGCATGTCCAATGGGCCGGCATCCGCGAGGGCGAGATGATCGACTTCCCGGCCGTGGCGGAAGGGGAGGACCTGGACGACTTCCAGTTCTATGAGGCTTCCTCGTTCCGGAAGATCGGGAACAAGTACATCTACCTGTACAGCGGCTTCTCCGGGCAGGAATACGGCCTGACGCAGAGCAATGCGACGCTTCGGTATGCCTATGCCGATACGCCGCGCGGGCCCTGGAAGAGCGGCGGCGTCCTCGTGGACGCCCGCGGCCCCGTCCTGTCCCGCGACGGCTCCGCGCTGGAGACCCATTTCGGCGACAACAACACCCACGGCTCGTTGGCGGAGATCAATGGTCAGTGGTATGTGTTCTATCACCGCGCCCCGCGCGGCTTCGGCTACGCCCGCCAGTCGATGGTCGCCCCGGTGGCCGTCCAGGCCGATGAGAAGCCGGTTTCCGAAGGCGGCATGGTGCGGATTACCGCCTACGACCCGTACAAGGGCGCCTTCACGGTAAAAGCTTCGGACGGCTCCGAGTACCGCGGCGCGGAAGTGACTTCCGAAGGCTTCTTCATCTACGGCCTGCCGCCGTACCGCTACTATTCCGCGGGCTACGCCTGCTATCTGTCCAATCCGAATTCGATCCAGGACAACTATGATGTCTGGGACAACCGCATGGACATTACTGAGGTCCGGACCGGGGATATCCTGGGGTATAAGTACATCGGTTTCGGCGGTCTGCCCGAGGGCGCGCCCGGTTTGCCGGCCTTCGAGGGCGTGCGCCCCGGCAATGGGACGGCGTTCAATCTTTTCCTGGCGGCTAGAACGGCGCAGGCCTTCCAGGTGGGCGTCTGGGTCGACGGTCCCTGGGAAGGCGGCGCCTGGAACGGCACGAAGGTCGGGGAGGTGAAGATTCCCGCCGGCGCATCTGCCGATGTCAGGAAGTATACGGTTTCCTTGGGTGATGCCGTCGACGGCCTGACGGGCAAGCACGCCCTGTTCCTCGTGGCCGAGGGGCCCTCCGGGGAGCCGCTTTGTGACATCATGGGCTTCGGCTTTACCAAGAAGGGGCAGAAGATGGCATTCCCCGTCCCGCCGGCCGTAAAGATTTCCGTCGGCGGCCAGGCGCTGGAAATGCCCGCCCATCCCGTCTGGACGACGGAGCAGAACGGATTGACGGACAATACGTTCTACGAGGTGGCCGTGCCGTCGGGCATAACCGGCCAGATTGCCGTCAAGGCGCCGAAGTCCGTGGCGGTCGCCATCGACCAGGACGCCCGCGTCGTGCGGTGCACGTACCGGGGCAAGACGAAGACCTTTACACTGAAATAGTGCTCGTATAGGTCCCGTCCATGGACCTGTACGAGCATTTGGAGGGGCATCTAGCTACGGAAGCGCCTCGACGGCCTCGTCCAGCGACCCAAAGACGGGGACGCCGTAGCGGGCGCAGGTGAGGCGGACGTTGTCGTAGCGGTAGAAGCCGGGGGTGCAGACGACGAGGAGTTTACCGCTGCGGGCGTGGAGGCCGAGTTCCAGGAGGGTGATGGGGGACTGGCTGCCCGGGAGGAAGACCATCAGGATGTAATCGGCCTTTTCCAGGTGCTCGAGTTCCCAATGGACCTGATAGTCCATCTCGCCCTCGCGCTCGGGGTGCCATTCTTCCTGGCGGGGGTTGTAGAGCAGGTACCGTCGGTCCCGCCCGGCGAGCTTCGCGGCGACCGTCTGCTGCCAGTCCTCGCTATGGCCATTGTCGATGGTGCCGGCCAGGAAGACGGTGGTCCAGCCGCGGAGGCCCGTGGGCTCGAACTCGTGCGGATGGATGACATTGTCGATGCGGACTTCCTCGCCCGTGGACAGCACATAGAAGGCAAGCTGCTCATTCTCAAGGGCGAAGGAGACGGCCTCGCCGGCGGCGCTCTCCGGGAGGATCCGGACACTGTCGAAATAATACAGGCTGTCCTCGCTGTTCCACCAGCCGCCCACATAGCCGTCGTGCGCCAGCGCATGGGAAACCACATCCCCGAGGTCTTCCTTCGAATGCTTGTCCTGCGTGGCCGCGTACGCGACGGAAATCCCTTCCGTGGGCACCTTCCGATCGCGAATGCCCACGGTGAACCCGTCCGGGTGGGCCTGGCTGTAGGTCCATACCCAGTCGACGGCCGCGGCGGCCGCCTCCTGCGCGGGGGCCGCGGCCTCCTGCCGCGCCGTCCGCGCCATCGGCCCGCACGCCGCCAGCACCGCCAGGCACAGGGTGAAAAGGAAGGTTCTAAGTCGCATTTAATCCGAATAACGATTTATTAAGTGCGGGTGACGTCCCGCGGACTCTTGATTACGGCATAAACTATCAAGATGACCAGCGCCCCCGAGGTTCACGACGGTCGTTTGGTCAAAGGCACAGTCCATATTTACCCAAGTCAGCAAGGTGCATGCACCCCAGCCTACGCAGACGCCCATCAGAGCCATTGCATCTTCTTTGGGGGTAGTGGTGGAGGGCTTTGTTTTCCCGAACGCCATGATCAAACCCAGGGCAAGCAAGATGAGCCCAAAGACAAGCGCCACCCAAGTCTTTACTGGAGCACCACCTCCAATGATATCGTAGCCATTGACAAGGACGTAAAGCGCGCCCATGATGATCAGGAAAATGGAAAGTGCGGATGGTTTCTTTTTCATGGAATGATATTACGATGATGAGCGTTTAACCTTCGAAGAATCGTACAACACAAAGATACGCAAAAAGTTGGAATGGTAAATCGTCTCCTTTCCTTCTCCTTCCACCCGCCGCAATTGCGGGAAAAGCGAAGTGCAAGGCGCCCTGAGTGCAATTGCGGCAAGGAAAAGGGCGTTTTTCGCCAACGCAGCGGCCGCATTTGCAGTTAGGGTAGGTCGTAAGGCCGTTTTTCCGCAATTGCGGCCGGCTGGGAGGGGAATACAGATACATCAAGTGCTCGTACAGGTTCAGGTGAGGGACCGGTACGGGCATTTAGGGGGTGTTTTTGCTGGTATAGGTCCCGCCGATGGACCTGTACGAGCACTCGGATGCACTGTGGGCACTCCGAGGGTTTACTCCAGCGGCTGGCCTCCCAGGAAGACTGTCCGGAGGAAGGGGGTCTGGTAGAGGTAGGGGAGTTTGGTGAGGGTCCAGCCGGGGCGGGTGAGGAGGAGGTCGGCGCGCTTGCCGGGGGTGATGGAGCCGGTGATGTCGCTCAGGCCCATCGCGTAGGCGCTGTTCAGGGTGACGGCGTTCAGGGCCTGGACGGGGGTGAGGCGCATCCGGATGCAGCCGAGGGCCATCACGAAGCGCATGTCTCCGGAGGGGGAGGAGCCGGGGTTGTAGTCCGATGCGAGAGCGATGCCGAGGCCTGCGCCGATGAATTCTTTCGCGCGACCGAACGGGATGCCGAGGAAGAAAGACGAGCCGGGCAGCATCGTCGGCATCGTCTCGGAGCCCCGCAGGACTTCGATTTCCACGTCCGTCGTCCGCTCCAGATGGTCCACGGACAGGGCGCCGTGCTTCACGCCCACCTGCACGCCGCCGCTGACGGCGAGCTCGTTGGCGTGGATCTTCGGGCGAAGGCCGCAAGCCGCGCCGGCCGCGAGCAGGCGGTCCGTATCCTCGACGGTGAAGAACCCTTCGTCGCAGAAAACGTCCACAAAATCAGCGTATTCCGCCGCCTGGGGCATCATGTCGACCATCGCCTGCACGTACGCTTCGTGCGTATAGCCGCGGCCGACGGCATGGGCCCCGAGGAAAGTGACGCGGACCAGCGCCGGGACGGACTCCTTGATGCGGCGGATGACGCGCAGCATCTTGAGTTCGTCCGCGGGGTTGAGCCCATAGCCGCTCTTGATCTCGATGGCGCCGGTGCCCTTGCCCATCATCTCGCGGACGCGGGCCATCGACTGCACAAACAGTTCGTCTTCGGATGTCTGGTGCAGCAGGTCGGAGGAGTTGAGGATGCCGCCTCCGCGGGCGGCGATCTCCTCGTAGCTGAGCCCGTTGATCTTGTCCAGGAACTCGCCGTCGCGGCTCCCCGCATACACGATGTGCGTATGGCTGTCGCAGAAGGCGGGCAGGACCATCCCGCCCCGGGCGTCGATGGCGGTTGCTTCGACAGGCTCAGCAACCGCCAGGTCGGCCATCTGGCCGAACCCGGCGATCTTGCCGTCCTCGATGGCGAGCCAGGCGTCGCGGAGCACGCCGGTCTCCGCCATCTCGGCGCCCTGCTTCCGCAGGACGCCCGCAGGCACGATTCCGACGAGTTCGCCGATGTTCTTGATGAGGGTCATAGATACTGCTCCTGGTGGAGGAACTGGACGGATTTTTCGATCAGCGGGTGCATGTAGGTGTCGTTGTCGATGAAGGGGACGACCTGGCGGTAGTCTTCGAAGATGCGCTCTAGGATGGGGGAGGTCTTCGCCGGGCGGCGGAACTCGAGGGCCTGGGCGGCGTTGAAGAGTTCGATGCCCAGGACGGTTTCCACGTTGTCCACGACGCGGACCAACTTGGTGGCGGCGTTCGAGCCCATGCTCACGTGATCCTCCTGGCCCTGCGACGACGGAATGGAGTCGCAGGAGGCGGGCCAGCAGAGCCCCTTGTTCTGGCTCACGATGCTCGCGGCGGTGTACTGCGGGATCATGAAGCCGCTGTTCAGGCCGGGATTGGCGACCAGATACTTCGGCAGGCCGCGGAGGCCGTGGATGAGCTGGTAAGTGCGTCTTTCAGAGATGCTTGCGAGCTCCGACATCGCGATGGCGAGCGCGTCCATCGGGATGGCGATGGGCTCGCCGTGGAAGTTGCCCGCAGAGATGATCATATCCTCGTCCGGGAAGATGTTCGGGTTGTCCGTCGCGGAGTTGATTTCGTTCTCGATCACCGACTTCACGTAGTTGATGTTGTCCTTCACGGCGCCGTGGACCTGCGGAATGCAGCGGAAACTGTACGGGTCCTGCACGTGCTCCTTGGGCCGACGGATGAGCTCGCTGCCTTCCAGGGTGGCGAGGAACCGTTTCCCGGTCTCGATCTGGCCGGTATGCGGCCGCAGGAGGTGCGTCAGGGGCAGGAACGGTTCGATGCGCCCGTCGTAGGCGTCCAGGGACATCGCGGCGATGCGGTCGGCCCACCTGGAGAGCCGCATGCTCTTGAGAAGGGAGTAGACGGCGTGGGCGCTCATGAACTGGGTGCCGTTCAGCAGCGCCAGGCCTTCCTTGGACTGGAGTTTGATGGGCTCCCAGCCCTTTTCGGCCCATACCTCCGCGGCGGGACGGACCTGGCCCTTGTACAGGACGTCGCCCAGGCCGATGAGCGGGAGGCTCAGGTGGGCGAGGGGGGCGAGGTCGCCGGAGGCGCCGAGGGAACCTTGCTGGTACACGACTGGGAGGACGTCCTCGTTGAACATGTCGATGAGCCGCTGGACCGTGATGAGCTGGGCACCCGAGTGGCCGTAGGACAGGCTCTGGGCCTTCAGAAAGAGCATCAGCTTCACGATTTCCGGGCGGACCGTCTCGCCGGCGCCGCAGGCGTGTGACATCACGAGGTTGTGCTGGAGCTGGGAGAGTTCGTCGGCCGGAATGGTGACGTTATAGAGCGATCCGAAGCCCGTGGTGATGCCGTACATCGGCTTTTCCGGGTCCTTCATCTTCTCGTCCAGGTAGCGGCGGCACTTGAGGATGGCCATCTTCGCCTCTTCCGAGAGGACGAGCGTGGCGTGGTTGTCGATGATTTCTTTCAGCCGCTCGAGGGTGATGCGGCCGGTGGAGATGGTATGGATCATAGTTCGTTCAGGGTTTTGCGGAGAAGGGTTTCGTCGGCGAAGTTCGGGAGGGTGACCTGGAGGCCGGGGGTGCGGGCCATTTCGCGCTCGATGGCGAAGCGGGCGCCCTCGTTCCGGGCCCAGCTGCGGCGGGCGATGCCGTTGTTCACGTCCCAGAACAGCATTTCGCGGATGTGGCGGGCGGAGTCGTCGCTGCCGTCGATGACCATGCCGAAGCCGCCGTTGACGACTTCGCCCCAGCCCACGCCGCCGCCGTTGTGGATGGACACCCACGTGGCGCCGCGGAAGCCGTCGCCGATGACGTTCTGGACGGCCATGTCGGCGGTGAACTGCGAGCCGTCGTAGATGTTGGACGTCTCGCGGAACGGGGAGTCCGTACCGGAGACGTCGTGGTGGTCGCGGCCGAGGACGATGGGCGCGGTGATTTCGCCCTTGCGGATGGCGTCGTTGAAAGCGAGGGCAATCTTCGTGCGGCCTTCGCAGTCGGCATAGAGGATGCGGGCCTGGGAGCCCACCACAAGGTGGTTCCGTCCGGCTTCCTCGATCCAGTGGATGTTGTCGCGCATCTGGCCGGCGATCTCCTCGGGGGCCGTCGCGGCGATTTCGCCGAGGACCTTCACGGCGAGGGCGTCGGACTTCGCGAGGTCCTCCGGCTTCTCGCTCATGCACACCCAGCGGAACGGGCCGAACCCATAGTCGAAATAGAGCGGACCCATGATGTCCTGCACGTAGGACGGATACCGGAAGGTACCGTCGGCCTTGAGGACGTCGGCCCCGGCGCGGGAGCTTTCCAGGAGGAAGGCGTTGCCGTAGTCGAAGAAGTACATGCCCCGGTCCGCAAGGCGGTTCACGGCGGCGACGTGGCGCCGCAGCGACGCCTTGACGGCCTCCTGGAAGCGTTCCGGCTCCTCGGCCATCATCTTCTTGGACTCCTCGAGGCTGTAGCCCACAGGGTAATAGCCGCCCGCCCACGGGTTGTGGAGGGAAGTCTGGTCGGAGCCCAGGTCCACATGGACCCCTTCGTCCGCGAGGCGCTCCCACAGGTCCACGATGTTGCCCACATAGGCGAGAGAGACGACTTCCTTTGCGGCGACCGCCTTGCGGATGCGCGGGATGAGCTCGTCCAGGTCCGTGTGGAGTTCGTCGACCCAGCCCTGCGCGAAGCGCTTCTCCGCGGCCTTGGGGTTGATTTCGGCCGTGACGCTGACCACGCCGGCGATGTTGCCCGCCTTCGGCTGGGCGCCCGACATCCCGCCGAGGCCCGCCGTCACGAACAGCAGCCCGCCGCGGTCGTCGCCGTCGAGGCCTTTGGCTTTCAACTGCTTCCGCGCGGCGTTCATCACCGTGATGGTGGTGCCGTGGACGATGCCCTGGGGGCCGATGTACATATAGGAGCCGGCCGTCATCTGGCCGTACTGGCTCACGCCCAGGGCGTTGAACTTTTCCCAGTGGTCGGGCTTCGAGTAGTTCGGGATGACCATGCCGTTGGTGACGATTACCCGCGGGGCGTCCTTGTGGCTGGGGAAGAGGCCCAGCGGATGGCCGGAGTACATCACGAGTGTCTGCTCGTCCGTCATCGTGGCGAGGTACTGCATCACGAGGCGGTACTGCGCCCAGTTCTGGAAGATGGCGCCGTTGCCGCCGTAGATGATGAGTTCGTGCGGATGCTGGGCCACGCGCGGGTCCAGGTTGTTCTGGATCATCGCCATGATGGCCGCCGCCTGCCGGCTCTTGGCCGGGTACTCGTCGATAGGCCTGGCGTACATCTCGTAAGATGGACGGAAACGGTACATATAGATGCGTCCGTACTTGTGCAGCTCCTCGGCGAACTCCTTCGCCAGCACGGCGTGATGCCTGGCCGGGAAATAGCGCAGCGCATTCTTCAGCGCCAGTACCTTTTCCTCGCCGGTCAGGATATCCTTCCGCTTGGGGGCGTGGTTGATCTCCGGATCGTACGGCTTCACCTCCGGCAGCTCCGCCGGAATGCCTGCCAAGATTTCTTCCTGGAATCTGTTCATAGTTCAGGCTTCGATATGCTTGTTCACTTCGGCGAGCACCTGGTCCTGCAGGGCGAGGGCTTCGGCGACGATGGCGTCGGCGCGGGCGAGGAGCGGCTCGGCGGGGGCTTTGTCCGTGAGGCCGGCGGCGTTGATGCGGACGTTGAGGGCGGCGCCGCGGATGCCGGCGACGGCGGCAAGGGCCGCGACGCCCGCGTCGGAGGCCGACGCAGGGTTGCCCTTCTGCGCCATCTCGAGCGCCAACGGGAGGGCCTTCAGGGCCGCTTCCATCGTCTTCAGAGGCACGGAGGCGGCATAGAGCGTCGCCTCTTCGAGCGCGGCGGCGCGGGCGGCCTTCTCCTCGGGCGTGCCCTTCGGCATCGAGAAGCAGTCCATGATGCGGTTGAAGGCGGCCGTGTCCTCATCGACCAGGGCGAGGAGCTCCGCCATCAGGGCCTGGCCCTTCTCGGCGACGTCGGAGAATTCCTTCCAGCGGTCGTCCCAGCCGCGCTTGTGCGAGGACAGGTTCGCGACCATCGTGGCGAGAGCGGCGCCGAGCGCGCCCATGTAGGCCGATATCGACCCGCCGCCCGGGGCGGGGGACTCGGAGGCCGTCTCGGCCGCGAAGCCCTTGACGGACATCCGGACCAGCTTCTCGCGGACCGCGAGTTCCGCCTCGTCCTCCATCAGGTATTCGATGACCTTCTCCTTCGGGTTGAAGGGCTTGAGGTCGTCCAGGGACATCGACTTGACGGCGATCTTGAGGATTTCCTCCTCGGAAATGCCCAGCGAACGCTGCTGCCTCTCCAGGTAGAACTTGCCCGCGTCGATGAGGACGCGCTTCGGGACCAGGCCGACGATTTCCACGCCGGTGACCTTGAGCCCGCGGGCGGCCGCAGCGCGGCACACTTCTTCGTAAGCGACGTGCAGGGGCACCGTGTCGATGTCGGTAATATTCATGGACACCTGCGCGATGCCGTATTCGTCGATGTACCAGCCGATGGCCTTGCAGCCTTTGAGCGTGCCGGGAATCCAGATCTGGTTCCCGTTCTCGTCCTTCAGCAGCTTGCCGGTGAGGGAGCCGCCCTCGCGGGCCTTGCGACCCTTCTCGCGCACGTCGAAGGCGACGGCCATCGCGCGGCGGGTGGAGGTGGTGTTCAGGTTGTAATTGACCGCGATGAGGAAGTTGCGGGCGCCCACGTTGGTGGCGCCGGCGCGGGCGGCGACTTCGTCCCACGCGCCGCCGAAGTCCGGCTTGCGGTCCGGATCGGCCATCTTCTCGGGCAGGGCCTCATATTCACCCGCCCGGCACACGGCCAGGTTCCGCCGCTCCGGCTTGAAGGCCGCGGCCTCGTAGCAGTAGCAGGGGATGCCGAGTTCCTTATACATCCGCTCCGCCAGCCCGCGGGCCAGCGCAGCGCATTCTTCCAGCGTAATCCCGGACACCGGGATGAGCGGCAGCACGTCGGTGGCCCCGCTGCGCGGGTGCGCGCCGTGATGCTGGCGCATGTCGATCAGTTCCTGGGCTTTCGCCGCGCCCCGGAAGGCGGCCTCGACGACCGGCTCCGGCTCGCCCACGAAGGTCACGACCGTGCGGTTCGTCGCCTCGCCGGGGTCCACGTCCAGCACCTTCACGCCCTCGACCGCGGCGATCGCCGCCACGATGGCGTCGATGACCGACTTGTCCCGCCCTTCGCTATAGTTGGGCACGCATTCGATGATTCTTTTCATAGAAAAAGGTTATCAGTTTATCTCTCAAAGATAGCAATTTGTTTTCAAATTGTAACAAGATTCCTTCGCTTCGCATGGAATGACAAGAAAATAGCCCGGCGGACCGGGCTTCTGTTATTTCTTGAAGTATTTCCCAATCACCGGAATCTCCGCGAGCGGAAGGTCCTTCTTCACGATGTAGGCGAGGAAGACGACCACCAGGACCGTGTTCACGAGGAGGGCAGGCCAGAAGCCGAGAAGCTTGTTGGAGTAGGTGATGCCGACGAAAAGCACGGCCGCCAGCAGTGTATAGACGAGCATGTCCTTGATGGGATAGTCGATGGGATAATACTTCTGCCCCACGAAATAGGACAGCAGCATCGCGATGCCGTAGCCGGCGAAACCGCCCCAGGCGCAGGCCATGTAGCCGTATTTCGGGACCAGGAGGACGTTGATGCCGATGAGGACGGCGCAGCCGATGCCGGAGAAGACGGCGCCCCAGATGGTCTTGTCCGTGAGCTTGTACCAGAAGGACAGGTTGAAATAGATGCCCATCATCATCTCCGCCGCCATCACGATCGGGACCACCTTCAGGCCGTCCCAGTAGTCGCTCTTGATGATATAGCGGAGCACGTTCATATAGGCCATCACGCACAGGAAGGCCAGCAGCGTGAAGATGACGAAGTATTTCATGCCCTTCGCATAGGTTTCCTTGTTGTCCTTCTCGCGGGAATTGCCGAATACGAACGGCTCGTAGGCGTAGCGGAAGGCCTGCGTGATGAGCGCCATGATCATGGCGATCTTCACGACGGCCCCGTAGATGCCCAGCTGGACGTTCGCATCGGCCCCGGGATAGACCTTCGGGAAGAGGATCTTGTCGGCCGTCTGGTTCAGGATGCCGGCGATGCCGAGCACCAGGATGGGCCAGCTGTAGGAGAGCATCCGCTTGCACAGGTTCCAGTCGAAGCCGTAGCCGATGCCCTTCAGTTCCTTCGCGAAGAAGAAAGTGACGAGGGAAGTGCAGAACAGGTTGATATAGAAGACGTAACCGACGCCGACCCCGGGGTCGTACAGCTTGCCCCACACGGCAGGATTCCCGTCGTACAGCTTGGGAAGCAGGACGAAGTACACCAGGTTCAGGGCGATGTTCAGGCCGATGAACAACAGTTTCAGCGCGGCGAACTTCAAAGGCCGTTTCTGGTACCGCAGGTAGGAGAACAGGATGGCCTGGAAGGCGTCCAGGGCCACCACGATGGCGAGCGACCAGATGTAGGACGGATGCTCGGGATAGCCCATGGCCGAGGAGATCGGGCCGATGAAGGCGAACACCAGGCCGATAAACACGAGCGAGGTGAGGCCGACCATCCGGAGGATGGAGGAGTACACCAGCTTCGGGTCCTCGCCCTCCTTGTTCGCGAAGCGGAAGAAGGTCGTCTCCATCCCGTAGGTCAGGATGACCAGCAGGAGGGCGGTGTAGGCGTACAGGTTCGTGATGACCCCGTAGCCGCCGCTGGCCGCCGCGATCTTGTAGGTATAGAGGGGAACGAGCAGGTAGTTCAGGAACCGCCCGATGATGCTGCTGAGTCCGTAGATGGCCGTATCCTTGGCCAGGGTTTTCATGTCTGCCATAGCAACTACAAATTTACGGAAATTCCCTTTTTATTCCGCCCGTTTTTCTTATTTTTGTAAAACTAACCTGGTGAACAACAATATCTGCCTGATAATGAAACGACTGACCACGATCCTGATGCTCTGCACCATGACAGCCGCCCTGTCGGCTCAACCCTACAAAGACCGTTCCCTTTCGCCCGAAGAGCGGGCGGCGGACCTCGTGTCCCGCCTGACTTTGGAGGAAAAGATGTCCCTGTCCATGAATTCCTCCGCCGCGGTACCCGCCCTGGGTATCAAGGCCTACAACTGGTGGAGCGAGGCCTTGCACGGGGTGGCCCGCAATGGAGCCGCCACGGTGTTCCCGCAGCCCATCGGCATGGCCGCCTCCTTCGATGAACCCCTCGTGTACGAGGTCTTCACGGCCGTCAGCGACGAGGCCCGGGTGAAGTACAACCAGGCCAAGGAGACGGGCCAGGTGAGACAGTACCAGGGCGTCACCTTCTGGACGCCGAACATCAACATCTTCCGCGACCCGCGCTGGGGACGGGGGATGGAAACCTACGGCGAGGACCCGTACCTGACGGGCCAGCTGGGCATGGCCGTCGTCCGCGGCCTGCAGGGTCCGTCGGATTCCCCGGTCCTGAAGGCCCACGCCTGCGCGAAGCACTACGCCGTCCACTCCGGCCCGGAATGGAACCGCCACAGCTATGACGCCGTCGTTTCCGAACGCGACCTCCGCGAAACCTACCTCCCGGCCTTCAAGGACCTGGTGGTCAAGGCCGACGTGCAGGAAGTGATGACGGCCTACAACCGCTTCCGCGGCGTTCCCTGCGGCGCCTCCGACGAGCTCATCAACAAGATCCTGCGCGGTGAATGGGGCTACAAGGGCATCATCACCTCCGACTGCGGCGCTGTCGACGACTTCTACCGCAAGAACCATCACGAGTACGTGCCCGATGCCGCGGCGGCGGCAGCTTTGGCCATCCACTCCGGCGTGGACACTGAGTGCGGCGGGACGTATCATCATATTCCGGAAGCCGTGGAGCGCGGCCTGCTGGACGAGAAGGACCTGGACCGGAACCTGATCCGCCTGTTCGCGGCCCGTTACCGCCTGGGCGAGATGGACGACATCTCCCTCTGGGACGACCTCCCCGCTTCCATCGTGGAAGGGGAGGAGCACCTCGCCCTTTCCCGGAAGATGGCGCAGGAGTCGATGGTCCTTCTCCAGAACAAGGGCGGCATCCTGCCGCTGGCGCCCAATGCGCGGATTGCGCTGGTGGGCCCCAACGGCGATGACGCGAAGATGCAGTGGGGCAACTACAATCCCGTCCCGAACCGGACGGTCACCCTGTACCAGGCTCTCATGGAGCGGATTCCCGGTATCCAGTACGTCCGCGGTTGCGGCCTGATCGCCACCGAGTTCATGCCGAAACCCGATCCGAACAACCCGTTTGAAAAGGCCCGCCACCTGACCGGCGCCGAACTGGAAGCCGTCGCGAAGCAGTATGCCATCGGCGTCCAGGATGTCCAGAACTACATCCGCCGCCAGGACGAGCGGCAGAAGGACTTCCTCCCGGCCCTGGATGTCCAGTCTGTCCTCGAGAGCCTGAAGGACATCGACATCGTGATCTTCGCGGGCGGCATCTCGCCCCGCCTGGAAGGCGAGGAGATGCCGGTGCAGCTGCCCGGCTTCAAGGGCGGCGACCGGACGGACATCGAGCTTCCGCAGGTGCAGCGCGACCTCATCAAGGCGCTGCACGACGCCGGAAAGAAGGTCATCCTCGTGAACTTCTCCGGCTGCGCCATCGGCCTGGTCCCGGAGACCGAGACCTGCGAAGCCATCCTCCAGGCCTGGTATCCGGGCGAGGAGGGCGGTCTCGCCATCACGGACGTCCTCTTCGGCGACGTGGCCCCTTCCGGCAAGCTGCCCGTCACCTTCTACCGCAGCGTGGATGACCTGCCCGATTTCGAGAACTACGACATGAAGGGCCACACCTACCGCTTCTTCGAGGGGAATGCCCTGTATCCGTTCGGTTACGGCCTCAGTTACACGACGTTCCGCTACAAGCGGGCGAAAGTGCGCAACAACTCGCTCATCATCCCGGTGAAGAACACCGGCAAGCGCGAGGCCACCGAGGTGGTCCAGGTCTATGTCCGCCGCAAGGACGATCCCAACGGTCCCGTCAAGACCCTCCGCGCCTTCCGCCGCGTGACCATCCCGGCCGGCAAGACCGTGAAGGTGTGCATCCCGCTGGAGGACGAGACTTTCCTCTGGTGGTCGGAAGAGAAGCAGGACATGGTCCCGCTTCCGGGCAAGTATGAGCTGCTGTACGGCGGCAGCTCCGACCAGGTGCGGTCGAAGCGGTTCCGTTTCAGGAAATAGAATGACAAAGGTCATCTTGATCACAGGCGCGAGCAGCGGCATCGGGTTCGATGCCGCTGCGTCGCTTGCACGGCAAGGGCACCGCGTGTATGCGGCGGCCCGGCGCGTGGACCGCATGGAGCCGCTCAAGGAATTGGGCGTGGTTCCGCTGCAGATGGACGTGACGGACGAGGCCTCCATGGAGGCGGGTGTCCGGACCGTCCTGGCGGCTGAAGGCCGCATCGACGTCCTTGTGAACAATGCCGGCTACGGCTACTTCGGCGCCATCGAGAACGTGTCGATGGAGGAGGCCCGCCGGCAGCTGGAAGTGAACGTGTTCGGCCTCGCCCGCCTGTGCCAGCTGGTGCTTCCGTCCATGCGGGAGCAGGGGAGCGGCCGCATCATCAACACTTCCTCCGTGGCGGGAAAGACCGTCCTGTATTTCGGCGGGTGGTACCATGTGTCCAAGTATTCCGTGGAGGCGCTCAGCGATGCGCTCCGGATGGAATTGAAACCTTTCGGCATCGATGTGTCCATGATCGAGCCGGGCGGCATCCAGACCAACTGGGGCATTATCGCCGCCGATCATCTGGCCGAATCTTCGAAAGGAACGCCCTATGAAGCGGAGGGACTCCGCGAGGCGGAAACGATGCGCAAGGCCTATTCCATGCGTCTTCTCTCGAAGCCCGCGGTCGTGGCCCGCGCCATCTCCAAGGCCGTGAACAGCCGCCGCCCGCGTGCCCGCTACCGCGTCGGCTTCGGCGCCGGCACCCTCGTATTCTTACACACGATCCTTCCCGCCCGCTGGTGGGACGCCCTCTTCCGCCTCGGCGGCAAGATCAAATTCTGATTATTTGCACAGCATGATATCGAGGATCATCTTGTCCGTGGCCTGCATGCCGACGGAGCCGATGGTCCCGAGGTTGCGGACGGTCTTTTCGATGTCGTCCTCGATGATGCCGTCGGTGGAGGGGATGCAGGTGCCGCGGAGGGCGAGGACGGCGGACTGGATGGCGCTGGAGACGCCGGAGGCGACCTTCATCGCGCAGCCGACCTTGGCCCCGTCGCACACCATCCCGGTGATGTTGCCGATCATGTTCTTGATGGCGGCGCACACCTGCTCGTAGGTGCCGCCCTGGAGGTAGACGATGCCGCAGGCGGAACCCGTGGAGGCCACCACGCAGCCGCAGAGGGCGGAGAGCTTGCCCAGGTATCCCTTGATATGGATGGCGACGAGATTGCTCAGGATGAGCGCCCGGGCGAGAGGCTCGTCGGCGATGCCGTACTTGAGCGCGTAGGCGATGATGGGCATCGACACGGTGATGCCCTGGTTGCCGCTGCCGCTGTTGCTCATCGCGGGGAGCGTGCAGCCGGCCATGCGGGCGTCGGAGGCCGCGGCGGTGAGGCCCATCGCATAGCTCATGAGGTCGTCGCCGAACACTTCCAGCTGGTTCTCCCGGATGGCCTTGCCCACGCGGAGACCGTAGTCTCCGTCCAGGCCTTCTTTCGCGAGGGCGAGGTTCAGCGTGCGGTCTTCCAGGATGAACCGGATATCCTCGAAATCGGCCGTGCAGGCAAAGTCGTAGATTTCCCGGACGGTGAGCCCATAGTCCAGCGTCGTGCGGTCCTTGACGGCGGCGCCGGATTCGGAACTCATCAGGATGCGGTCCGCAAAGCTGGTTTCCACGATCTTGTCGTGGTCGTCCTCGATGACGGCGTAGGCATGGGGATGGACTTCCGCCGAGGCCCGGATGCCTTCGCCCATCGACACGGTGGCCTTCACATACAAGAGGTGGTCCGTATCGGCCACGGAGATGGTGACGCGCTTGGCCGCCACCAGTTCCTTGGCCCGGGCGACGGCGCTGTCGGTAACGCCCTGGAGAACCTCCAGCCCGCGGCCCGGGTCGCCGCACACGGCGCCGAGCGCGGCCGCGATGGGCAGGCCCACCATGCCGGTCCCGGGGATACCCACGCCCATTCCGTTCTTGAGGATGTTGCCGCTCACTTCCACGGCGATGCGGAAATCGGCCGTCTGCCGCCACAGGGGGCAGTCGCCGCAGTGCGAGCAGTTTTCCGAGATGATGTCCACGGCCTTCGCGACGGCGAGGGCGACGGCGATGGGTTCGGTACAGCCCAGGGCGGGCTTGACTTCCTTGTGGATGAGTTCGATGAGTTCGGCTTGGCGGTCAGTCATGGGTTCCAGGGGTGGGGACAAGTACAAATGTAGCCCCTTTTTGCACGAAAAACAAATAATCCGTATCTTTGAGAATTCGATAATAACCGAAACAGCATACCATGAACCTGCTTAAAAACCTGCTGAGGGCCGTGGCCTTCGCCCTCGCCGCCGTGGCCGCCGTCGCCTGCGGAAACAAGGCCCCCGCCGTCAAACCCGCCATCGCGCCGGATGCCGCCGTGGAGGCCAAAGTCGAACAAGTCCTCAAGGGAATGACCCTCGAGGAAAAGGCCGGCCAGCTGGTCCAGCTTTCCATCGGCGTCATCTCGGCCGAAGGGAAGGATGACGTGGACCCTGCGAAGATGGACGTCATCTTCGGCAAGTACAAGGTCGGTTCCATCCTGAACGTGATGAACGACCACGCCCTGGACCGCGAGCAGACCGCCGCCTTCATTTCCAAGATCCAGGAGAGTTCGATGAAGCACATCGGCATCCCGTGCATCTACGGCCTCGACATGATCCACGGCGCCTCCTACCTCACTGACGGATCCTTCTATCCGCAGGAAATCAATCTCGGCGCGACCTTCAACCGCGAATATGCCGCGATGATGGGCCACGCGATGGCCTATGAGACCCGCGCCGCCCAGTGCCCGTGGGTGTTCTCCCCGGTGATGGACCTCGGCCGGGATCCGCGCTGGCCCCGCCAGTGGGAAAGCTGGGGCGAGGATCCGTACCTGCAGTCCGAGATGGCCCGCGTCGAGACCGTGGCCATCCAGGGCGGGGATCCCAACCACATCGACCTGGAACATGCGGCCGTGAGCATCAAGCACTTCATGGGCTATGGCGTGCCGCACACCGGCAAGGACCGCACCCCGGCCTATATCGCGGAGAATGACCTGCGGGAAAAGTACTTCCGTCCCTTCAAGGAGTGCTTCCAGGCCGGCGCCCTCACCGCGATGGTGAATTCCGCTTCCATCAACGGCGTCCCGACGCACGCCAACCAGCTTCTCCTCACCGGGTGGGTGAAGGAACAGCTGGGCTGGGACGGCATGCTCGTCACCGACTGGGCCGACATCGACAACCTCTACACCCGCGACCATGTGGCCGCTGACAAGCGCGAGGCCGTGGCGATGGGCATCAACGCCGGCATCGACATGATCATGGACCCGTACGATCCCGAGTGCTGCAACGTCATCGTGGACCTCGTCAAGTCCGGGGACATCCCGATGGCCCGCCTGGACGACGCCGTGCGCCGGGTGCTCCGCCTGAAAGTCCGCCTGGGCCTGTTCGAGAACCCGACCTGGGAGCACGAGTACCCTGAGTTCGCCTCCGAGGAATTCGCGAAGCAGTCCTACGCGGCCGCCGTCGAGTCTGAGGTCCTGCTCAAGAACGAGGGCATCCTCCCGCTCAAGGGAACCGAGCGCATCCTCGTGACCGGTCCGAACGCCAACAGCCTCCGGACGCTCAATGGCGGCTGGTCCTACACCTGGCAGGGCAATGCCGATGCGTACGCCCCGCAGTACAATACCATCCTGGAAGCGATCCAGAAGCGGTTCAAGAATGTGACCTATGTCCCCGGCGTGGAATATGACAACGCCTTCGGAAGCTGGCAGTCCGAGAAGGTCGTATCCGGTTCTTTGTTTAATTCGATCGAGTTGGCCGCCCGGCGGGCGGATGTGATCATCGCTTGCGTGGGCGAGAACTCTTATTGCGAGACGCCCGGCAACATGAACGACCTGAATCTCTCCGAGAACCAGAAGCAACTCGTGCGCAAGCTTGCTTCCAGCGGCAAGCCGGTCATCCTCGTGCTGAACGAGGGCCGTCCGCGCATCATCGGCGACATTGAGCCGCTCGTGAAGGCCGTCGTGGACGTGATGCTTCCGTCCAACTACGGCGGCGACGCCCTGGCCGCCCTCCTCGCCGGCGACGAGAACTTCTCCGGCAAGCTTCCGTTCACCTATCCCAAGTATATCAACTCCCTCCATACCTACGACTACAAGGTCTCCGAGCACCGCGAGGTGATGGACGGAGCCTACAATTACGACGCCGTCATGGACGTGCAGTGGGCCTTCGGCTACGGCCTCAGCTACACCAGCTTCGCCTACAGCGACCTCAAGCTGGAGAGCCCGGCGGACTTCAAGGCCGGTGACGACCTGAAGGTGTCCGTCAAGGTCACCAACACCGGCGACCGCGCCGGCAAGGAGGCCGTCCTGCTGTACAGCTCCGACCTCGTGGCCTCCCTCATCCCGGACGTCAAGCGCCTCCGCGGCTTCGAGAAGATTTCGCTGGAACCGGGGGAGGCCAAGACCGTCTCCTTCGTGGTCCCGGCCCATGAGCTCGCCTTCGTGGGCGCCGACGGCAAGTGGCGCCTGGAAGCGGGCGACTTCCGCCTCTCCTGCGGCGGCCTCGGCGTGATGGCCCGCTGCACCGAAACCAAAGTATGGGAAACCCCGAACATCTAAGCCTTGAAATCCCTCGAAGAACTCAAAGCCATCGTCGCCTGGTTCGACGTGAAGGGCGAAGTCCAGGAGATCAAGCCCCTTGGCAACGGCCTCATCAACGACACCCTGCTCGTGAAGACCGACGGCCCGGACAACTACGTCCTCCAGCGGGTGAACAACGCGATTTTCCAGGATGTGGACCTCCTGCAGCACAACATCGACTGCGCCACGGCCCATATCCGCCGCAAGCTCGCCGGGGACCCGGACATCGACCGGAAAGTTCTCACCTTCATCCCCTGCAAGGGAACGGGCAAGACCTATTGGACCGACGGGGAAACCTATTGGCGCGTATCCGTGTTCATCAAGGACGCCTTCACCTACGAGACGGTGAATCCGGAGTATTCCTACGATGCCGGCAAGGCTTTCGGCCAGTTCGAGGCCATGCTCGCCGACATCCCGGACACGCTCGGGGAGACGATCCCGGACTTCCACAACATGGAACTCCGGGCCCGGCAGCTCGCCGAGGCTGTGGCCGCCGATCCCGTGGGCCGGATGGCGGAACCCGAGGTGAAGGCCATCCTGGCGGACCTCAGGCCCTATGAGGAGGAGATGTGCAAGGCGGAGCGCCTCTACCGCGAGGGCGTCATCCCCAAGCGCATCTGCCACTGCGACACGAAGGTGAACAACATGCTGTTCGACCGGGACGGCAACATCCTCTGCGTCATCGACCTGGACACTCTGATGCCGTCCTTCGTCTTTTCCGACTTCGGCGATTTCCTCCGCACGGCCGCGAACACCGTCGCCGAGGATGACCCTGCCGTGGGGAAGGTCGATTTCAGGATGGACATCTTCGAGGCTTTCGCCAGGGGTTATGTGGAGTCCGCGAAGGTGTTCCTCACGCCCGTCGAGAAGGAGAACCTTCCGTATGCCGCCTGCCTTTTCCCGTACATGCAGGCCGTCCGCTTTTTCGCGGACTACATCAACGGAGACACGTACTATAAAATCAAGTATCCGGACCATAACCTGGTCCGGACACGGAATCAAGTCGCCCTCTTCCATGCGGCCTACGCCAAGGTGCCGCAGATGAAGGCATTTATCGACAGTCTGTAGCCCCTACTCGGCGAAAGCGTAGGAGAAGCCCTTCAGCTGGTCCCAGGCACCGCGGGTGAAGTCGGGGACTTCCACCGGCATGTTCCCGTTCTCGAGGGAGAGCCGGGAGAGCGGGGTGACGCAGCACCATTCGGCGAGGTCGTACACGTCCATGTCCAGCGGCAGGCCGTTGCGGAGGCAGTAGACCAGGCGGTAGTCCATGATGTAGTCCATCCCGCCGTGGCCGCCCACTTCCTTGGCGAGGGCCTCGAGTTCGGGCGTCAGGATGGGGTTCGGGTACTTCTCGAGCATCTCGTCGGCCGCCGCGCCGCGGTACACTTTCTCCGTGCCCACCGTGTGGGCGTCCACCGGCTGCCCTTCCTCGAACTCGCGGAAGCAGAGCATCGAGACCGGGTACTTGGCGGCATAGCCGTCCGTGCCCACGATCTGGTACATGCGGCTGTACGGGCGCGGGGTCATCACGTCGTGCTCCACGAGGATCGTCTTGCCCTTCTGGGTACGGATGAGGGTGGTCGTCTGGTCGCCGGCCGCGAAGGTCGCGTCAGGCGTGCCGTACAGCTTCTCGGACAGTTTGGCGCCGTTGAACGGCTCCGTGTCCATCGCTACGAGGGTCTTCATCCGGTCGCCGCGGTGGATGTTCATCACCTGGCACACCGGGCCGAGGCCGTGGGTGGGATACAGGTCGCCGCGGTGCTGCTGGTTCTCCTTGAGGCGCCAGTTGTCCCAGTAGGCCTTCCAGAAGGGATCCAGGTTGTGCTGGTAGGAGCCTTCCGCGTGGATGGGCTCGCCGATGGCGCCGGCCTGGACCATCGCCAGGGTGCTCAGCTCGAAGAAATCGTAGCAGCAGTTCTCCAGCATAATGCAGTGCTTGCGCGTGCGCTCGGACGTGTTGATGAGGGCCCAGATGTCCTCCAGGGTGCCGGCGGCGGGCACTTCGATGGCGGCGTGCTTGCCGTTTTCCATCGCGCAGAGGGCGACGGGCACGTGGTGGCTCCAGTCCGTGCAGATGTAGACGAGGTCGAGGTCCTCCTGCTGGCAGAGCGCCTGGTAGGCGTCTTCCGCGCCGGTGTATTCCTTGGCGGCGGGCATGCCGCGCCTGGCGAGGACGGCCTGGCTTTCGGCGATGCGTTCGGGGACGACGTCGCAGAGGGCGGTGACGACAGCGCCGGGGACATAGGTCAGGCGTTCCACGGCGTCCCCGCCGCGCATGCCGAGGCCGACGACGCCGATGCGGACGGTCTTCAGGGGGTCGGTCCTGAGGCCGATGACATTCTCCTGCCCGGCCGGACGCGCGGGGACGTCGGTCTTCAAGGCGGTATGGGTAGTGGATGTCTTGCACGCTGTGGCGAGGAGCGCACCTACGGCAAGCAGAAGAAGGAAGTGCTTTTTCATCATAAGAATGGGGTCTTTGAACGGTAAAGTTAAGGTTTTTCGGTGAAAAATGGCTAACTTGCGGGCCCGCAATCCGAAAAAACTATGGATACCCACGTCGTAATCATGGCCGGCGGCATCGGCAGCCGCCTGTGGCCGCTGTCCACGCCGGAACGTCCGAAGCAGTTCATCGACATCCTCGGGGTGGGGAAGTCGCTCCTCCAGCTGACGGTGGAGCGTTTCCTGCCCGTGTGCGCCCCGGACAAGTTCTGGGTGGTCACCTCCGAGAAGTATGTGGACATCGTCCGGGAACAGCTGCCGGACATCCCCGCCGAGCAGATCCTGGCGGAGCCGGAGGCCCGGAATACGGCGCCCTGCATCGCCTACGCCTGCTGGAAGATCGCCCAGCGCTATCCCGCAGCCAATATCGTCGTCACCCCGGCCGACGCCCTGGTGCTGAAGACCGCCGAATTTGCCGACGCCATCGCGAAGGCGCTCGCCGTGACCGACGGGACCGACGCCATCGTCACCGTGGGCATCACCCCGACGCGCCCGGAGACGGGTTACGGCTACATCCATGCGGCCGAAGCCGTGCCCGGGGAGGTCGTGAAAGTATCGGCTTTCAAGGAAAAGCCCGACGTCGCGACGGCGGAAGCCTATCTCGCCGACGGCCATTACTTCTGGAACGCGGGCATCTTCGTGTGGAATGTGAAGACCATCACCCGCCAGCTGCGCGCCTACGCACCGCAGATTGCCGGGGTGATGGACACCATCGCCCCCGCGCTGTTCACTGACGCGGAGGCGTCCGTCCTGCGGAAACTGTTCCCCACTTGCGAGAAGATCTCCATCGACTACGCCGTGATGGAGAAGTCCCGCAACATCCATGTCATCGCCGGAGACTTCGCCTGGAGCGACCTGGGAAGTTGGGGGTCCATCAAGACCCACATCGAGCCCGACGCCGATGGAAACACCGTCGTGGGCGGCGACGTCCGGCTGTTCGGTTGTAAGGATTGTTTTGTCCATGCGGCCGGCGAAAAGACCGTGGTGGTGGAAGGCCTTGAAGGATATATCGTTGCGGAATCGGCGGACCGCCTGCTCGTGTGCCGCCTCTCCGAGGAGCAGCGGATTAAGGAGTTTTCTTCCGAAAAAAATTAAAAAAATCCTTGCGGATTCAAAAATAGTTACTACCTTTGCAATCCCGTTTGGGAAAACAAGGAGGACTCGTTAGCTCAGTTGGTAGAGCACAACACTTTTAATGTTGGGGTCTCGGGTTCGAGCCCCGAACGGGTCACAAGAGGAAGCGAGTCTTCCGGACATACTGAAATGCACTCTTAGCTCAGTTGGTAGAGCAGCTGACTCTTAATCAGCGGGTCCAGGGTTCGAGCCCCTGAGAGTGTACCAGAAATGAAGACAGCCGAAAGGTTGTCTTTTTTTTTGTATCCTGCGGAGAAAGTGTTCGTTTTTTGATATAATTGCCATTTCTGGTTGGTGATATCTTTATAATTCGTTGATTTATTGAGCTTTGTGTAAATTAGAAGAAAACGGTTTCTTCTAATGAGTGATAAGGCAAAAATAAGGAGGCGCCTCAGATG